>Ga0179591_1295159_pt1 | contig 18508 bp, 19 predicted proteins | sample CZOMad2_1_08_16f_FD_182891 | JGI IMG/M metagenome (GOLD analysis project Ga0179591, IMG submission 182891) | Vadose zone soil fungal communities from Angelo Coast Range Reserve, California, USA - CZOMad2_1_08_16fungal (PacBio error correction) | ecosystem: Environmental > Terrestrial > Soil >... | reverse complement strand
CCTGTGCGCCATGCCTTTGAAGATCTTTTAATTCCCTTTGCAATTTTTGTTCCCAGCCCCTTCCTCCCCCTCCCACCTTGACTAGCTCTTCTCCCCCTTGGCCCTTTAGTTCTTTTTTTGAAGAGGACTAGTAATTTTTCTTTGGTTCGCCCTGCATGTTATATCTCCGACCCTATTTCAGAACTGAATGCCACCCACCTTTGTTTCTGTCATGCCTCCCCTTTTCCCCTTTCCTCCCCCACTCATGTCATGTATTTTTGCATTTTGGATTGAGGATAGTTATGGTCCTTTTCCTTCCCGCCACTTAACATGTTTCCTGGTGAGACAAACATCTGCCGATTCCCCGTTTCTCTTACCCATTGTCCTTGCCCTTCGTCCCCGGTTCTTGGCCCCCTTCCGAGTCTTCCTCCCCATAACTCCTAGGGTGGCTTGAGTCACGCAGTTTTTCGCCCAGCCCTTAGATCCTGGTACCACCCACGTCTACGTTACTCTTTTCTCCCCGACTTTCACTGGTCATTTCGGCCTCCTTTTCTTGTCAGAATGCGGATTTGCAACTCAGCGGTTTCGGATTGGGAGTCCCTCGATCTCTTTGTTCCAAGGACCGTCCTTCCCCCTCCCTTTTTTTTCCCCCCCACCGTCGTGAGCCTTTCCTTCTTTTGTCTTGAGGAAGGCTTTTCCACGGCCGTTCCATATTTTTTTTGACCCCCTTTTGAGCGTACCTTGGGATGTCGAAAGATATGATCTTTCCAATCCTGTGTTTCGTTCATATCTTAACACGGGCCCCCCTTTAGTTTTCCGTATTTTTGTCTCGTGCGTTTCCTTTATCCTCTTGTTCGAAAAAGATCCAAGCCGTTCTCTGCGAATTTTTGTTCTTACAGAGCTGTGCCACCCCCGATCACGGTGGATCGGCCAAACCTTTCCCCTTCTATTAGTTTCCATCCCCTCCTTCCCCTCTGGCCTTAAATGATTTTGTTCCCGGCATTCGTTTTCAGTCCCTGCAAACCCTAGGCCCTTTTGTTCATACAGCACCTTTTTCCCCTTCCCTCCCCCCTCCCTCCCTTGTGTTTTTTTCTTCGCCAACCCCCCCTGCCCCTTTTGCGGTACCGAAAGTAACTCCCTCGGAACGTTTCCCGCGGCTTCGAAGCCACTCCTAACTTTCCTTTTCCGCTGATCCCTCCCACCCCCCCCAAGTACTGCTCCCCCTTCTCCCCTTTTGTCTTCGACATTCCTTTTATGCTTTTCCTAGAAGATCCTGGCTTTACCGGAGATTGACAGAGGATTTCCCCCTGCGCGACTCGAGAGTTCCTCCCCGCAGGACTCCCTTTTTCGGTGATCGACCTTTTTCCCCTTCATTCAACCCCTAGTTAACTTCTCTTCGACTCGACCTCGGCGGGATGGTCTAGACAGGCTCAACTCTCGTCCTTTTTCCGCAGTACTGTTCGAGGCCCTCCCCTTCCCCTCTGAGTCACATTCGGAATCCCCTCTTTGTCTCCCAGCTCTGTTGTTTGGACAACCACCATAAGGGTCGTCGGCCACCCCCCTTACGGAGGGAGGTGACCACTTCGTTTTTTGCATGCCCGTCCCTACCCGATCTTTTTCCTATTCTTTTCTTTGAAGGGTTCCCCATTCGTCTTCCTCTCTTGGAAAGATTCTCGCCCACCCTACCACGATTTTGACGACTCCTGGAGCCTCCCTTTCGTTCTGGCAGCTCTTCGATGCTCCTCTCTTTTCCCCCCATGCCTTTTTTCTCTTGTTCGCTCCCTCCTTCCCGGTGTTTACCAGCAAAAAGGTTTGTCTCATAAAATCCTGAGGACCCCCTCCATTCTTAGACCCCTCTTTGATTTGCACTTGTTTTCTGCTTTTGGTAACTGACAGTGCAGACGAGCGACCCGCAACAATTTACACAGCACTCCCCTTCTCTGACGCTTTTCGAGCCCCTTCCACCCCCTCCCCCTCAATCGTCTTTTACTTCAAGACTTTTCCTCCCCCTGAATTCTATTTCTTGCTGCCGTCGTGCCCTGAAGCGACCGGCACAGAATACCACCTAGCAGTTTGTTCTCCCCCCTCCGGACCCCGAAAACGATTTCGTGCCTTTTCTCCCTCTCCCGCCTTAGTGTGTGACGTTTTCCCCCACGTCTAAATGAATTTGTAGAGGGGTAAGACTCCCCTGCCAACACCCCCGGTTCCTTTAGCCCTTTCCTGTGTCATTTTTCAGTTCCTCGTGTTTCTTTGACCTAGAAAAACAAGTGTTTCGTCTTTTTACCGTTATGAAAGTTCCCATTGCGCCCCGGTTCGTCCCCTCCCACCCCCCCTCCCTCTTGTCCTGGTCCCTCCTCAACTGTTCCCCCTTTTTCCGCCCCCCTTTACCTCCCCTTTCTTCGCCTTTCTCAAAGGAGTTTTGCCACTCTTTCTTTTCCCCAACCCCTTAAGGACGTCTTGCAGCTCTCCCCGGCCCATCCTCGAGGACTTGCGTACCCCCCACCTCTGCACTTTTTCCCCCTTCAAGCTTCTTTATCGTTTCTCTGGTCAGTAAATCAGCTAGACCGGATCCGGGCACGTTTAGGCAGCTTGAACGGCGGGGCACCGCGGTCTTTGCTCCCTGTTTATTTACCGACTCCCCCCCTTACCCTTCGTCTTTCCCGTCCGCGGAACAAAAGCCTGTTAATCCTTTACGTAGACCCAAGCTCCTTCATCCCTTCATTGTGCAGCTTTTGCGTTTCTCTCCTCAACAACGGCCTTTCCTGGTCCCCGTAAAGATACACCCCCCAGCCCCGCGGTCCCTCATACAAACGCGGCCGCACTGAGGCGGGCTCAGGTTTGTCTTTTCCCCCCCCCCCCGTTCGGTGCAACCCCCTCCCCATATGACGGCCCGCTCATAAACCACCGCCACCTGTGCCGCACAGACACTCCGAAAAACGCAATAGCCCAAGCGTTCCAAATTATTCTTCCTGCCCCCCGTGGACGGTCTCAAAGGGGTGAAGCAGGGTTGTCCGCTGATCTTTAAACTCAAGCCGATGACTGGAATCCTCCGTTTTACGACCTTCCTGAGTTTGTTTTTCTGGACTTCCTCCCCCCAAAGTCTTCTCCGACGTCTTTTGGTCTCTCTATATCCCAATAATAAGTTGGTGTGGTGAGCTCTCCCGCCTTCTGCTTTTGATCGGCGCGGACTTCGGCTTGATTCTGTCACTTCCTACCCCCCCCTTGAGGTCTCCTTTTTCCTATTTTTTCTCTTTGTTCTAGCAGCGAAATAGCCATCTTACCACCAAGATTATCCTGACTCCTCCCCTTGCGGAAGTGGCCAGCTTTGGCGTTTTTTGTTTTTTCCCGCGTATGTGTCTGCGGACCTTTTTGGGTTTGTCCCTTCCGGCCGCCGTCATAGTTGGGTTTTTGCCTCCGAAATCTCCCGCCACAGAAATAATGGCGCCCGTTTAGGTTTCCCCGCCTTGTTGCTCGTTCTTCCTGTCTTGTCGAACCCTCCGTGAGGACAGTTGGCTTTTTTCCCACCTCGATGCTTAAAATCTGCAAAGATTAACCTTGCTTTCCTCGTTTCCCTCTTAACCATCGGGTAAGGTTTCCCCGCGCTTCCTCTTATTCTCAATGTTTGATGGCCAGATGTTGTTTTCCTTGACCGTTTTCCCCCCCCATCTCCCCGGGCTCGCGTTCTCCCCCCCCCTTCAACCCTGCTTCCCTTCTTTATCCTTACAGAGTAGTTGAGTGCACCTGTTCAGTCCCGCGGTGGCTCGGGATGTACTGCTCTTGGTGGGTCTTCCGTCTTTTTCTTCCCTGCCCCAATCTAGGATCGTCCTCCCTTTGACTCTTTCGATGACGTGGAAAACTATTCCGTTCTCCTCACTTCCTCCTTCGTTGGTTATAGCCCCCGGCGACTGGTGTCCAACTTGGAGTCTCCCTGACTTTGAGTTTTTTTTGTCCTCTCCCCGGTGATTGATTTCCCCCTTCTTGCGCTTCGGGTGGAATTACACGCGTTTTTTTTTATCCCCGTGCTTGAGATTCCTTCGGTCCTTGCCGAGTTGTTTTTTTCCGCTCTGAAATTCGTACCCTTTCCTTTCTCCGACTTCTCCCCTCATCACACTAAGGTATGTGATGTCACCCTGCTTCATGCATCTGTTTTGCGTAATAGCTCTTGCCAATCATAGGTTTGCTTGGGAGGTTCGTTTTATGTTCCCCAGACTTATCACCTCAATAGAGCTTGATGAGGGTTAAACTTCCAGCTTGCTTTGTTGGCTATCTTCGATGGGCTTATCTTTTCTTGCTCGTACCGCCGTTCCAAGTAGGAGACTCTTTTGCTGCGGTTGTGTCAACTGCCTAGCTTTCCTTCCTTTCAAATATACCTTTTTTTCCCCCCCAAATCCGCCCCAAGATTCATTGGACGCTTCCGTGCGGCCGGGCGTTTTTCGACTGCCACACCTCTTTGGAACTTGCTTTCATACCCCCCCCCCCCCTCCTTATTCGATGGGGAATGCTCGTCTCAGCAGCCCCTCCGCGCCCAGGCCCGACCGCATTTCCCAACTTCGTCGTAAGTTCTCTTTTTTTCTCTTTTACGGCTGGATTTTTCCTTTCCTACCTTCAACCGGAAGAAATGAGCTAGCCCCCCCCCCCTTCCTCCCAGTTCTTCCCACGTTCGTGGTCCTCCACGTTAGTTTGGCTTGTACGCTTCCATCTGTTATTAAAATAGGTACAGAGAGTCTTGTGATGGAGTAGGCCCTGGGAAGCCCCCCACGTGGATTGAGGACCGATATTCTGTTCTCCTTTCTTTTTTCTTGCTCCCCCTCTTCCCTCCAGAGTTCGTGAGTAGATTCCAAGTTCCTTTCCTGACTAGCGGTTCTGCTTGATTCTTGCCCAGGCTTATACAATGGAAAGTAAAGTTGCTTTCCGTTATTCGATGACCTGACCGCCGTCTTCCTCCCCCGATTAAGTGATATTTCACTTTTCTCCCCTTCTGAGTTAGGAGGACTGCCCGAAACCCACCGGTGTGTTTTTTTATAATGTATAGAAAGGGTTCTCCTGTGGCGCAGTTTGTGTGCGACCTTCCCCCTCTCCCCTTTCTCTCTGGTTAGAGGCTCCTTTTTTCCCTTTTAGCCGTCAATTCAAGTTCCTATTCTTAATCTCCGTTCGGCCCGCTTCCGATTTTTTGGAGATCTCACAGACTGTCCGCAACCTGATTTCGTTTTTTCTACCTGGGTCGCAAGGTGTCGTTTGGCCGGACACGTCATTTGCCCAAATACAATACCCTGTCCGGCCCTCTCTGTCACCCTTCTTTTTTCCCCAACCAACGACGCTCCCCCGGTCCCAGGACGTAGATAAAAGCTTATTTCCCCATATGATTGTCCTCCGTTATTTTGGTAACCCGGCGCCTCCCCTTTGTAGATTTATAGGGCCCTTTTGATCCCTCAAACTCCCCGGACGCCATCTTTCGATGACAGACTTTTGCCCTTTTTCCCGACATATAGAAAAAACGTAGTTTATCGTCTTTAGTATTCTCCTCTTCCACGATCCCCTTTTTCCTGTCCCCCCGCTTAGAATGGGTTTTGGTTCTGTCCATGTGGCACAGAACAGTCACCTCCGTCCCGCATGCACTTTTCCTGTCTTTTCCCTTATGGCGTACAGCACCTGCCTTCGCGTGAACCACTGAGTGGGGTCCCTCCCTCGTTCCCCCTCTTTTTTCAAGTACCCCTTGTTTGTTGCCTTCAAAACCTCCCTCCTTCCAACAGTGTCTCCCTTATTTTTCTTTCTTCATTTAAGGTCAATCGTTTTCGAAAAAATCTCTTGTTGGAAAGGAGCGTTTTTTTCTTCTCCTGCTTGCCTTCTTTTCCTCCCTTCCCTACAAAGCTTTCTCTTGTTGAATTTCAATAGAGAAAAAATGTTTCCACTAACTCCCCTCTAACTTCCCTCAGGTAATCTTTTCGTCATTATGACCTCCTTAGGATTGTTTGCTTCCTCTCTTTTACCCCTGGGTAGAGAAGGTGGTCCCTTCCACATCACTATTTAAGCATCCCCACACTGACCCGACAAACTACCTCTCTGAATTTGGAGTAGTTAAACCGGTCCCTCCCTTTGATGAAAAAACTGAGGTTCCAAGTGCGGAATCATCGGACTGCATGATTAGACCCAAATGGAGACTCACTTCCCTCCCCCCCATCTCCCAAATCCCGATTTCTCCTCCTTCTTTCGCTGGTCTCCCTCCCTTTATTGGGCACTGTCCGCTTACATGCACGAATTCAAGATTCGTCAACCTGCATTTCTCCGAATAATCTTCTCCTAATACGCTTTTTTTGAGGCCTCTCTTCCCTTTTTTCCCCCCTGCATTTTTTTAGAATCTTTTAGTCGGTGCCTTGTTTCCAGATTGACCTAACTCCCTTTTGCCCCCCCTTTGGAAGGTAGAACCAGGAGTTCCTTCATGGCTATTTCTGGCTCAGAGTCTTTGTTGTTCGAACCGCCTTTATCTTCCCGTACTATTTATCCATATCCTCACCGTCACCTCCTCTCTCAAGCGTCTTCCTACCTCCCCCCCCCAAATGAATAAGGGTCATGGTGAGGTGCTGCATGTTTTGGATCATTTCCGTGACTTAACGACCCTCTCTCCAATTTCTCGGCGCCACCCACATCCCCTTCTATACTTTCCTTTCTCCCTCTGTCGGAAGGAGATGGTGTAACGCATGTCTTCGAAAGCACTCGGGTGTTGTATTTTGGTTTCAATCAGTTGCTGTCTCCCGAAGGCGTCTTTCCACCACACAAGTAGTTCTCATTTTCAAGGATGTTTTAATCGATCACCGTTGGCGAAGCGGCTTCCGCTGTTTGCTGTTAGCCTGTTTGTTTTTGGAAAGATTTTCCCTCGCTTGCCCTAATTTTCAAGTAGATGCTGCACGGCTCTTTTTCTGTGCCTCCTTCCGTCTTTTTCATTGGAAGGTCGGTCCCTGCGATGTTAACAACTGAATACCATCCCCCTTTTACCCCTCCTTCTTAAAACTTTCCCTATCCTAAGCATTGATCTCTCCCCCAACCTGTTTCTATTATTAAGTCAAACGGGGGCATTATTGTTACCCTTTGTCTCCCCCCTTTCGTTCCTGATATCGGTATCCCATTTTCGAAGAACTTTTCTCGCGGTCCATCCCCTTTCTTAGCAGATTGCCTCTTTTTCTTGCACTTTTTTGATAGCAAGCGTGCTCTAGATTTTCTGAAAAGACATATTTCTGCCAGTTGACGCCTTCACCTCCTTTACGTTTTCCTCTTCTTCCCGCACCGAAACAAATCTGTTTTCACTTCCGAATTTTTAATCCACTCACTCTTTTTTCTCCTTCGTTATCTCCTCCCCCCCAGCCCCCCGTGCCCTTCCTCGTTTCCGACCGTTCTTAATTCCCTTTTTTCCCTTTCAAGCATGACAGATACCTCGCCGTTGCGCGGTGTTCGCCCCCCAAAACCCGCGCCACTTCGAATCCTTTTTCTCCCTTTCCTCTCTCAAACAGTAGGGCAGTTCCCGCTTCCGTTTCGTCCCCCTTATCCCCTTATCTTACTCTTTTCTTCTTTTTTAGTCAGAGAATTTTTCCTTTCCTCCCTCAAGATGGTATGATCCGTGGCCCTGGGAAAAGTCGCAAAGGAAGACATTCTTTCCTTTCCTATCCTCCTTCCTGTATCCCCTCCGCTCTCCAGTCGGTGGTTCTTTTCGACCATTTGCCCCCCCCCCCCTCCCTATCTTTTTCTCACTAAAGTTTATGACAGACCCATGGAGATGCGCGCCCGTCATCAACTAGTGCGATTAAAGATGTCTCACCATCTCTCGCATCGCTTTATCCCCCCCAAATCCTTCCCTATGGCCCCCTTCCCAGTAGTCCGCCCTTAGGCTTCGTAAGGGAGTCCTTACAGTCGGCCCGCGACTTGCCCGCCTTCTGTCTCCGATGATGACGAATCTCTTTTTTTCTACCTCCTGTTAAGGTCTGCTCGTCTTTTTCTTTTTTCCCGTCCCCAGGTCCCTGAGCCCCTTTGTTGTATTCTAAGAAGGAACTTTTCAGAAACGACTGTGTGGCTAAGAAAGGACATCAGTCCACTTTCGCTTCAGGATTTGACCCTCTTTTCTGTCCCCTCCCCTTTTCTGATTCGTTTCCAGCGCCCCCCGAGAGGAAATCATCCCTCTGCCTCCCCCCCCCCCTTATATCATCCCCGCGGCCATATAATAAGCCGAAGTTTTTCTCGCCCCCGTCAGTTCGGTAAATCAAAGCCATATGCTCCTGGCGCGAGTCATAAGAGAAGTAAAAGCAAGTCTAATTGAAGATATACACAGTCCATTAACCTAAACCTTCTTTTTGGAGTCCCGTGTTTCCACGTAGTGGTGATTGATCCCCCGATCCAACGTTCGAAATGCAGGGTCGATCTTGGTATCACCGACGACAACCCCGTGTACTAGAATTTTTTCCGTCCTTACCCCTCCCCTAAGAGACATTATAAGCACCGTCTTTCTTCTCGACCCGGGAATTGAGCCTACTCTGTTTCAAGTCTTCGGCCAGGGCCCCTAGCCCCCGACCAACTTCAGTGAGTTCCCAGGTTCGAACAGTTCAGAAGCACCAACCGACTAGTAGTGAGGTCAATTCTATTTTGCCCACTTCTTAGGACATCCCTCCCATTGCATTCTAAGCTTTTCCTCCCCTCGTCGTCCATGGGGAAAACCCGTACCTTTAAGCAGGATAAACAGACGCTGACTCCTTTCTTTCCGTCCTCATCCGAAAATTATCCGAGTGACTCTACCTTTGCCTGAGTTTCTCCCATTCTTGTCAAAAGCATCCCCTGGGCGAGACGGTGCACAAAGAAGAAAACATCCTTCCACCCTCCCATGTCTTTTTGTTCTACCTCTCCTCGAAAAGGCCTTTTTTTGTCAGAGGAAGCACCATTCCCCTGATCAAGAATGGGTCTTGTAAGAGATCAGATTTGCCTTCGCCGCCCGCCAGTTTCATCACGGCCTTTTTAACTCATTGACCCAATCCTTTCTTCTCCTAGTTTAAACACAGACGTACTCCACAATCCGATACCGGGGTGTGCGGGATCTTAGGTCCCTGTCTGTCACCAACGCATATCCTTAATTACCCCCCTTCCACTTTTTAAGGCCACCCCAGACGACCAATCAACCCCATTTAAAATTCGTGCCAACTGATATTTTTTCCGCAACCCCCCCCCCCCACCCACTCTGTACTTCGTAAATTGTTCCTCTGGGGGTCCTTGTTCACTATCCAAAGCCATAAAGACTCGGTAAGACGTTTACTCATTCCTCCCTTTTTTTAGTCTCGACATTCTCCACCCTTAGGTTTTTTTCTCCTCAAGCCTTCGGGGGATCATACCTTTTCCTCGTTTTTTTTGACGAGCCCAAAGAAGAGACTGATCTTCTCCGTGATCCTTATCCCCGCCCTGTGGTATTATTTTCATTTCCCCCACTGTCTACCAACGGGATTTCCCTGCTTCATAGTGTGGTAACGGCTTTGTCCTTGTCATCTGCCAAGCCCCTTCCCCCCTCCTTTACTGCCTTATACCCGCGAGACAGGACATCTTCTTTGCCCGATTTGCTATGAAGTGTCTTGTATTTCTGCCGGACCACTTCTGCTGGGTTGGACTCTTCCGTCAATTAGGTGTGTGTTTCACCGGCACTTTACCCGTTCATGCCCTAGGCAGCGTTGTAGGTGAGTTCTACCAGGACCCTTCCTTGTCTTGAGATAGTTGCCTCGTCCACGCCGTTTCTGACGTCGTTTGTTTCAGCCCCTCCCTATCGGCTGACCCCTATGAGAGGTGTTTTTTTTCTATGTCCAGACAGACTCCGGTGCCGATTTCTCGCACGGTTACTCCTCCTCTTCTGGAGTCCAGTTGGATTCTGTCATTCAACTTTCAGCTCTTGACTAGAAGACGCTTCAGAAACGCCACCGGGGCCGCGGTTGACAGTTATAGCGGATAGACCGTTCCCCAGATATTCGATCTACTAGTCGGTGCTGCTGGATTTGTTTTTTCCACCATGTAGATTGCTAATAATCCTCTGAAAGCTATCCCCCGCTCCTTTCTTTTCTGATTTTTTTCAACCCTCTCGTTCCAGCCTCCTTCCCATTGTCTTCACGAAAGGGTTTTCTCACTTAAGGTTCCTGACTACCCTGTCTGGCCCATTTCATGATTCCTTTTTTGCTCGTCCTTTTCCTATTAAAGACCGGTTGATGGAGAGGCCCGTCTGGAAGACTGCCATTGCTCTTCACCGGTTTGTGCTGGACGTCCTTTAAACTTCTCTCCCCCTCTAGATGATGATCCGCTCCACTTCCCCCCCCTGTGATGGATACACCTGCCCCGAATCGTTTTCGTTTGAGTTCTTGCGTTTTTTTGTATCCCCCCTTGCCTTATGGTTTTTCGTGCTTTTTTTTACGCTGATGAAAGACGGATTCATATTTCTCTCTGAGTTGGTTGGAACCTCCCTCCTTTGTCTAGTTTTACGTCCTCTCTGGCTGGTTTCTTGCATTCTTGTAGCCTTTTTTCGGTTGGTGGTAAGATCTAGATAGGGCCGTTTAATCTTAAACCCTCTTTTGTCCAAATCAGCCCTGTTGCCGTTCCTTTTTCGATGAAGGGAGTTGGTTCAGACACAGTTGCTTTCCTTCACTACTTATACCACCCGTTTTTCTTGACCTGGCATGCTTCACTTTTCTTATACCGCTAGGAGCCTCATTCCTTTTCAAACCTATATAGCCCTTTTTTTTGTACGGGGCGGAGAGACGGGAGCTGCCTTCATTAAATGAGGCAGCCCCCTATTCGGCGACGAATTATTTTAAGAACCCCTTTAGTCTTCCTTTGGCCTCCTCTCTTATTGAAATTCAGGAAATAGAGAAGGAGTTGATGCTTTCTCTGAATCTCCCTTTTCGGGCCCTCTTCAAGGCTGCGGTACCGCGATTCCGGATCCTGTTCGATGCAGATTCTCCTCCTTTTTCCTCCCTACTGCGTCCTCCGACTCGGGATTTTAGGCAGGTTTGATGAAAGAACCTTTTTTTCTCTGACCCTTGGACCTTGCCCGTCTTTTTCTCGTCTTATGTCATTAGTTACCGGCAGAACAGATTCACAGATCCAATCTATTGTGGGCCCTCTCGTTCATCACTACCCTGCTCAGGTGTGCGATTCATTTAGAAAGGGATTCCTTTTTGCCCTTTTTTGTTGGGTCTACTGCAAAGCTCCCCTGGGATCTTTTTTGTTTCTTTCCGCCCCCGTTCAACTTTCCGTTCTCTGGTAGACGAAAAGGTAGTTTTTTGTGTTTCCTAGAATCGCCAATTGCGTTTCTGACCCTTTTCTAACGGGTTCGTCCCAACACGGGTCTGGCTCTTTTTTTTAGGACCCAATCTTCCCCCCCTCCCCAAAATAAGGGCCGTCAGATTGTCAGCCTGTGGTGCACAAGAATCTCCCTGTCACGTCCTTTGTTCCCCCCGATTCCCTAATCTTGCCAAAGGAGCGTGAGAAGGTCTCTTTTTTAACGAGATAATTTCCCCTCCCCCCCGCAAGATTTCTTTTTTCCTCTTACCCCTTCCTTTATCCTGGTTAGGATCTCCTCTCGTTTGGGATCCGGCAGCTTCACCTTCACTGACGCCTTCACACGGAATTTTAAACCCTCTATTGTTTTCCTGCCTTGACCCCTCGCAGAAACCACGGCTTCCACTACTATGCGTCATCCCCCTCCTGATAGGTTTTCATTTCCAGTCAACCATGCCCATGACTGCGTTTTCCCGAGGGGGGGGGGAGCGGCAAAAGATTGACGTTAACCTCTGGAAAAACCTGAATTTGTCTTCTCCCACCTTGTCCGCTCTTCAAGGGACTTCGTTTCAAAAGATAGGTTTTTTAGTGGTTTGCCGATGCGCTCACTTTTCTTTTGACGCCGAAGCATATTTTCAGAAACCACCCCCAGCGGTTCGTTCTTTTCATCCAGAGAAAAAAAAGTCCACCCCTCACGCGCCTCTTAATGGACTCAGTTTCGTTCCTTACCGTGGTAGTTGGGAGACATGCACCATCTTTCTAGACTTGGTCTAACTCAAACCGGTTCCCCATGGATCCATCCGCCTCCCCCCACCTGACCCCTCAAGACCTGACCCCCGATGGGAACGTTGGGCGTAATGCCCACGTCCCCCCGCAGTAAACCCCCGAGCTTGCGTTCGTTTCTGATTCTTTTTCTCGCATGTCCTCCCCTTTCTTTCCCCGAAAAAAAGCGTGAGATCCTGAATAGGCCAGCGATCATTGAGTCTCCCTTCTCCCGGACCAGTGCGCTCTTCCTTTTTTTAGGGCAGGACCGGTCCCCCCGCCCCCTGATCCCCCTCTTCCTAAGACCGTTTTCATCTTTCATATATTTTAATAAGCATGTGTGTTGAGATCTTCCCTTCTTCTTCCATAGATGTGCCGTAGGCTCTTTTTCCCAGTAGGAAAGTGATGCCCTCCGCACTTTCAGTTCCTACCTGGTTTGTCGCCCTGTTTCGCTAAAATGTTTTTTTTTTTTTCCTTTCCCCTTCGGCTCCTTCCTTGGGTCAGACGAGTTGATTCCTCGTAGTTTCCCTAGCGCACTTTCCAAAGCACTCGAGGGGGGCCTGAACATTGCGGCCCTTTTCTCGCAGACCCCAAGGGCCCTCCTCTTTTACGTTAGGTGCCGGGGGAAAACGACCCCCATACCCAACTAACACACATACCCCACAAACCACCAAAACAACCCACAACTTGTGGCTTCTGTTCGTGTAATTGGACCCTGTGACCGACCCCCGGCGCTACCCTGTTTCCCTGTGCGCCCCTCCTTTTTCCCGGGTATATGACCGCAGTCTGAGCTTGGTTTCCTCCATCGCTTTCAAGAACTGCCCCGCGGGTGTATCTGCTGAAAGAATTGCCTTACCCCCTTAGACTAATTCCGCGACCCCCCCCATCTCACGAATTTTCCGGGCGGCGATCTCTTGGAACATTAGTTACCCGGAGAAGGCGTTCTCCTCGCTTTATGGAGTTGGCCACGCAAGTCCTCTGGTTCCTAACTCCTATGTGCAAGCCGTCCGAAGCGGGTTTGAGATAGATAGTCAGTATGTTCGTTTTCCCTCTTGCTAAGTCGTTCAGACTTTAGGTATGCGCGCTTGACAACCTAAAGTCCCCATGTTGTTGCCCAAGAAGTGGTGAGGAAAGTGTCCTACCTCAAAGAGCTACCTATCCCCTTCCGCGGGTTCTTCTCCAGTAACCGGGATATTTCCGATTGAGAGTCGTTCATTCTGCCTCCGGTATAAGAGAAGAACTGGTACGCCTCCGTTTTCTCCCTTACCACGTTCTTTTTAAGCATTTTTCTCTTCACAAGACTTGCCTCTTGGTTTTTATTCTTTTCCAGCCTTTCCCTTATTGTCTTCGTTGTACGGCATCCATTTACTTCCGCCTACTAAGTTACCAGCAATTTTTTCCCTCCCGGTAAGGAACACGCCAGTATCTTCTCCTCCACCCACGTTAAATGGGAACTTGTTCCCCTACATAGTTCTATATCTGAAAATGCCTTGTGAGCAAAGCCGCTAACGCTAGCGGAGAGGTGACGTCTCCACCCCAAACAACTGCGCCACTGTTTCCGGTAGATAAAGAGATCGCTCTTTCTTCTTTGCATGTTAAGAAGAGATCTCTTTTTTGAAATCGACTCCATCTTGGTAGGAGAAGCCGTCTCTTTTCATCGCCAGCCGACACACGGGCCCCGTCACTTACAGACCGTGGCGGCATCCCCCTTTAGAAAATTCCTTTTCTCCTTTTCTCAAGTTAGAAAGCCTGCGATAAGAGGGGGTAATCCTAACCTGACTATATTCAGACTCCGTGGAGAGGCCCGTAAAATGGCCCTATGCCCGCGCCAGGGCACACCTTACTTCGAGAGTTTCCTCTTGTCTCAGATTGAGATAGCAAGAAGCAGACCATTGTTCCTTTAAGTTATCCGATTATCGGGAATCTCTGTCGGACTGGTTCACCCCCCACTTCCCTCGCCCCAACCGCCCGATAACCCAACAAGATGCTTGACGCACTATATTACGATTTGTTACCTTTGGCGCTCTTAGGCTGTTGAATCTTCCCTTTTAGACATCCAAGGTCGAGACGTGTTAGCCTGATTGCTCTAAACCGATGGTGGCGCTCCCACGTCTGACCCAGTACAAAGATCTGCTGCACATTATTCCCTAGTAACTTTTCGCCTATCACGGCCGGCCCCCACGCAAAAAGTCCTCCCGCTCCGACCCGGCCGCCGTCCTATCTTAATCCCCTTTATTCCGCACCCCATAGGGAGTGGAAACAATTCTCCTCTCCCGCTTCATTCGGAGTCATCATCTCCAGGCCCACGCCGAACCAGATTATTGGCGCCCAGAGGACCCGACCCGAGCGTTTATTTCAAGTCCTCCCGACCAGTTTGTTTCGATACTTATTCTCTCCTTCCTGGCTCCCCAGGGTGGTAATCCAAACAAGGTTACTAGCATTGACGGCGGTACACTTGACGCCGGTCCTCCCTCCCCCCTCTTTTTAGAAGCTAGTCGTCTACTGATGTTGAAAGTACGTAGCTAGAGGTACTTACGGCCCCATTTAGGTTAAGGTTTGAAAAAGGGGACAAGTGTCGCCCTCCCCCCGTCCCCCCCCCGGCCAACTTCCTTTATTTAGCGTTCAATAGTATAATAACTTCCCTCCGGGCAGAGTTTAATCACTTTATTCGAATGTGAAATTGTTTACCCAACACCTTCCCAAGCTCCAGAAAGAAAGGTGATAATCAGTGGGAACTCCCTAATACTACCCCATTTTTTTTTTCCTGGGGTTCTTTTTTTTTTAGGTCTTGTTTTTTGGGTCTTTTTTTTTTTTTTGTGTGTGGGTTTGTTTTTTGGTTTTTTTTTTTTTTGTGTTTTTGTTGTTGGGGGTTTTTTTTTTTTTTTGTTTGTGTGTGTGGTGTGTTTTTTGGGTGTTTTGCTCCAGTAATCAGAGGACCCCACCGACATTGGCTTTTTGGCTTGTGCGGATATGCGCCGTTCCCTAGAAAAAATAGGACATCCCCTAAGGCCATTCTGGACCGCGCCGCTCTCGTCCCCCCACCTTCATTAATAGTCCTTATCTCGGTCTCCCTCATGGGTGACTATCCGGTGATAGACCACACTCTACCTGACGTGGAATTCCTACAGCTACCACGACGAAGCCAGATGTCAGCACCTTTCCTTCCACTACCCTATGGGGACCGCTGACTTGCGTTCCAAATTAGTCCCCACACCCTCCCCTCCTTCTCCAGTAAAACCCCATCCTTTTTTTCCGACAATGAAACACTCTCCACAGAGCCTGCAGCACTTTTACGGAAGATGTTGCAATATGTTGCTTTGAAGATCCCCCCCCCCACAAAAATTCCCATACATTTTTAAGAATAAGGTGAAGACCTTCGCCTTTCTAGCCATCATACCACCCCTGCTGGATCCGAGGATCTGCTCTCTTTCACGGTCTTTAAGATATAATACATAATACTCTGATAGATCCCCGCCCCCCTCCCTTTTAGGCAATAGGTTCCAAGACCTTTTGGTTTGTCGTCCACGTTCCCCCCCAGGTTCGTTTCAACTATTGCGTTTCCTTTTTTGCCTTTGCCAATCTGTCAAGAGAGAAGGAACCGGTCTACTCCTGATCTTCCGTTTGCGACCGAGGCAGATTGCTTCTATTGAGTCTTTCTCCGCTTTGTCTGAATTTTGGCTGCCGCCGCAGGTAATTTTGGAGGGTTTCTCCAGGAGTCCAACGGGACCCAATGATCCCGTTCATTCCCGCACTCTGTCTTTTTCGCTTTGCAAGCGTTTTTCTGACCGCGGGCTTAGGCTTCGTCGGCCTCTCCAGCGACGTGTTTTTGAACGCTTGTCGGCGATGCCCGCGATAGCTTACACCCTCGTGATCGCTAGAGACCGTTTGTTTTTCTATGTCCCTTTTTGGTGACTCGCTCGTCGAGATCCTCTGGTTTCCTGTAGTGAGGCCAAAGGATTTGGCTTTTCTTGTCCTGCCAAGATCCCGCTTGACTTTTCAGAACGCAACTTTGCTTCAGTCTGGGATCCTTTTTATAGAGTATTAGGAAGTTCCCATTGTAGTCCACACGCTGTTTCTTTGTCTTCTCGTGGGTTTTTTCCAGGTAATATTCTTTTTTACATAATATGCTGAACTGCGCCCCCGGCCCTGTTTAGGGCCTATGGCCACCTCGCTCCAGACAAAGGAGTTTTCCTAGGTGTTAGAAGTTTTTATATGGGAAAGTCTCACCTCTCCTCCTTGATTTTTTAACCTCCCCACCCGGGGTCTTTGGCCTGGTCCGACTTTTCATGGTCAAACATCGCTGCCCTCCCCTATTGCTTTTTTTCGCCTTTAGAGGTTCTTAAACCCTCCTTCCCTGTGCGGTCCGGTATGAAAAAATATTACGACAATGCCTTTCCTGAGAAGCTTTCCAACTCTTCTCTCCATCACACTACGGTCTTTGGAACCGCTGTTTTTTCCCTTGTTCATTGATGTTGTATTTAGAAAGCTTTTTGTCTGTTCTTTTACCCAGGTGCGGATGCCGCCGGCGACCCCATAGAGTGGGGGGTACCTCCCGCTTTTGGGCCGGAGCATATGATTGGCTTCGTTCTTGTCTATCCCGTTCCCCTTTTTGCTCCCCGATTGATGCCAGTTATCCCGTCGTTTTGCCGTGACGGGCACGGTCTTGTAAAATAGTTCAACCTTCGCTGGCTATCAGCGGTCCATTTGCTCTAGGCTAGTTCGCCAACAGTTTTTTTGGACGTTGGCAACTTCTTGTCTCTAAGACACAACGCTTTTTCTAGAACTGGATCTTGGACCTCCTGCGATCCACAGCAGTCTTTAGAAAAGATCTGTAAGAAATTTTATCCGTTCGTTACTATTCGGAAGGCATTTTCCTCTGGAGCTTTTTGTTTTCCCACGTACTCCTGAAGCTGACTCCTCTCTGCGAAGTACCCACCCCACCCTCAAACGTTACATTGTTTGCAAGGAAAGGATTTTGTTCCGATTTTCCTCTGACACTCGAGAACTCAGATTTCGTTAGTTTTTTTTCTCTGCGGGTATCTCCCGTTTCGGTCGCCCTACTGATCTTTTGGAAGGTATGAGGACTTGTATGAATGCCTCTTGTCTCGCGGTAGTAAGTATAAGCTTGCATTTCGATTTTTTTGGTCGAGATGACCGCCCCGCAAGGGTTTATTCGATTCCATGAATCTCTACAGATTCCACTCTCACTTCCTTTTGGGCACGCCTTCTTTATAGGAGACGCCACCCCCCCCTTGAGCGGAATAATGTATCACTTTTATCCTGTTGGAGAAGCTTTGTTTGTAGACCCCCGCTCACCGCGATTTCGTTTTTATCGTCTTATTAAGAGCAGACACCTCAAACCTGCTTTGCTATATTCGCTGTAAAGTTACTCCCGGGGTGGGCCTCCCTTTGCAGTAGAACCTTCCTGTAGTTTGACTTTGACACCAGAACCGGGGGGATGTATGCAAACGTGATTTTTTAGGATTCCTATCGAATGCCCGTACCCCACTTCCTTCCTCTAGGAAAGCAGCTTCTTTTGACCACCATTTCCGTTTTGCCCGCGTCATTGGTGCCGGATCTCTTTCCGTGCGCTCGTTACCGATGCTGGAATCCTTTTCTGGACCCACGTTCTGACCGTGCTGCGTCTTGCCCCGGCGATTGAACTCCCGGAAAAGATCCTTTGACCCTCAGTTTGAGTGGTTACTCTTTCATCGACCCCCCGTTTGGATCGCGTCTCCTTCAGTATTTCCCCCGAAGAACACGCCTTGTAAGCGATCTTGTTCTCTGGTGCCCGCCGAGTCCCATCCCGCACCGTTGGGAAACGACTTATACACGACTTCGAGAAGCGTCGCTTCTCCCAGCCCCTTTTTTTATAAATGCCTTTTCTTTTTACTCAGAGGGTCCGCGGTCCCCCAGGTTCCTACCCCCATGCTTGCAATTCAGCTAATTTTCTCAAACAATGGCTCTCCCTCATCGAGACGTGCACCCAATAGGAACCTCAGGGCCGTGGTATTGTAAAAGGAGCGTCCCCCCTTTAGGAAATTCTTCATCCCCACACCTCTTTTTTCGTTCTCGGCATAAGAGACCACACCGTTTCCCAACAGCCCGAGAGTTCCTTTCCTCGGGTCCTTCCTTCCCTCGACCAGGTCACCAAATTGTCTGCTGTGCCCCCCAGGGAAGCTCGTTTTTTTTTAAGTCACCGGCCCCTTCCCGTCAAAAAAAACCTGACACCTCCTCACCATGTCACGAGCAATTTGGTATGCGATTATCCGGGCCTCTGAAACTTTGGACTTAGTAGTTCTGACTTTTCTTCCTGACTTCTGCAACAGGCTGCTTCCCCCCCCTCCCCTTTGTTTCTGCAGGACCTCCCCTAGCATTGTTTGTCTCGTTCTCTTCAGGTTTCGCTTCCCCAGTTTTTTTTCTTTTACTTCTCTTCTGACACTCCCCGCTTTTCCCCCTTCTTTGGCTCCGACCCCGTGGA
>Ga0179591_1339867_pt1 | contig 18511 bp, 19 predicted proteins | sample CZOMad2_1_08_16f_FD_182891 | JGI IMG/M metagenome (GOLD analysis project Ga0179591, IMG submission 182891) | Vadose zone soil fungal communities from Angelo Coast Range Reserve, California, USA - CZOMad2_1_08_16fungal (PacBio error correction) | ecosystem: Environmental > Terrestrial > Soil >... | reverse complement strand
AGATGGGGGCTGTCCCCTCGCTAGGCACAGAACAGGCAAACCCGTAAAACCCAACGTTTCCTATAGGGGTCCCTCCAAGCGCCCTCCCCTCAAAGCGTTGAGGCCCCTCCCCCTGGGACGCCCACCTCCGCCGTAATTTCCCCCCCTCCCCCTCTTGAAAAGATCGGTCGGGTGGGATTTCGCTTCCCTTGGAATGTGGCTTCGGGCCCGGCCTTGCTCAGTAGAAAAAGGACCCGGTTCATTTACGATCCCATAACCAAGTTCCCGGAAGATCGGCGTCCTAGTAGACCCCCCGTTGTACGTTGGTGGAACCTGCTGAAATCTTTTAACCAACTCCTTCAAGCGTCTACACTCCTCGTAAGTCCCCAGGCTTTTTCGAGACGGACCCCCCGTTTCGCGAAAGACATTCTTCCAATTTTAGCTTTTTTCATCGAATGCTTCCCCCGGAAGTAGTTCAGTTGAGGGACCTTGTTGCATAGACCCCAGCGGTCCTTTTTTGCAGAAGCCCCCCTCACAAGGCGAGAAATTCAACCTTCTTCCCAACACCACTAGAATTGACCCCCCGTCCCCCACATCAAACCCTCGTTGAGAGTCACCAAGAGTAAGGTCCCTTTCAAAAGCCTGGTTCTTCGAGCTTGGGGCCATCATGCGAGTTGATGCGCCTTTCCTTTCGTTTAAATCAAACAACCCTGTCTTCAACCTATCTCTGAATCTGCGCGCGCGGTACGGCTCGATTTCCCATTGCTCACGGTGAGCTTACCACCTAAAAGGGTGAGCCGGCCAGGGGTAATAACGATGAAGGTTTTTCCCTTTTCGATCCTATCTTATCACGGTAACTCGATAGATCAGGCCTAGACCTGGCATGTCGATCGCGGCATTATTCTGTGGATCAGCGTCCCGCTCTCTCAGGAGACACTTGGCCCCATAGCTATTTCTCCTATCAGAGATTTGTCCCCCCACACTCTTCGATTTTTCTCATCGTGCAAACTCATGATATCACGCCCCATCAGAGCAAGTTGAGCCCACTTTGGCAGAGTCGCGCCTTTTCGACAAATAGGACCTAGAGGAAAGACGCTGGGAAGGGTCTAGGTCCGAATTTTGAAGCGAGTTTTTTGTCGTGCCGACGAGCGAGCCCGAAGCCACCGGTATCAAGCAAACGTGATAACTAATTGCATATCCAGCACAAGTTCAACCTACGGTTACACAGTCCCTGTTCCCGTCAAAGGTTCAGACTTAGATATTTACTCTGACACGTGAGAGACTACTAGAGTTGAGCCATCAGGCGTCTCTTGCAGCCTCGTTTGTAAGCGGATGGTCGTTTCTTGAAGACTAGCTGTCCCATATTAGAGACCGATTTTGTGCAGAAGAATACCCCCCCAATCTTTAGCTATCTATCCCTTCTCGAGAAGGGTTCGTAGAACCCTATTACGTCGCGATCGCTAATCTTCTAACACTGACCTAGCAGGACGGCGTCATCAGGGGTATGCAGTTTTTCCTCTAGGTCACCTTGGCTTTTCCTTTTTCCCCGGCAGAAGAAGTACTTATGATGTATGATAGTGTTCTTATCCTCGCACTTCGGATTAAGCCGAGCCTTCGATCGGCTTTCTTGAAAGGAACTTTTTGCCAGTCACCTCGAGTCTCAACATACCCTTCCTTCTTTGGCATACGACTGATTCCCCCGCGATGACCTATCCGCGGGGTTTCTATCTTTCCGAAATTCCTATTGACTCATCTCTTTTGGTGGCGTCATTTTAAGTTGATGCTGGATGCTGCCGCGGTTGAAGCAAGCCCTGACGAGAGCAACGGTTGTGACATTAACTCGACTGACCTAGAGGGGAGGTACTCAGGCGTTCGTGGTAACGGTACGCGCGTACTGGTAGATCTGTTCCTATCCACTCGACGTTAAGGTCTGTCTTTTAGCGGGGAGCATGATTTTTGTCCCTATGGTATTTTCAAACACTGCCGACTTTCGTTCAGTCCGTTGAATGTTTTTCGGCGATTAGTTCTTAACTTTTTGATGATCCGTGAAGCCCGCCCCTTCTTCCCCCGAAGTGAAACCTTTATAAACATAACCTCTTGGTAATCGTTGTTGATTTGGGACCCAGAGGTAATTTGGGGGAGATTTCTTCGATTGTGGGTGTTCTTGATTTTTTTCCGATTTTTGGAGGGATCTGATCATCGCACATTCGCAGATCTGGGACCGCTAAAATTCTAGGATTTGGTTGGATTATAAGCACCGGTCAGGGAGAATTCGCGGGGAGGAGTGTATCTTGTAAGAACGGTCTCTGCGACTGGGGGCTTACGTCACAACCTGTTTGAGTTAAATGCATAGCGAACCCCGGTTCCTTTTTCGGTCAAATAAACGGGCTAGGTAGATTGACATTTCTTAGAGGATTGGGGGGGTGGCCGCGAGACCTGACTGATTCTTATGTTCGGGGTGGACATTGAACTTCTCACTTTCAACAATTTTCCTAGTAGCGATTCCCTTTTCCCCCACATCGATTTGACCGCGCATGGCGGACGCCTATAGCGGAGAGTTAGCCCTCACCCGAGCCTCGTCTTTTCCTTCGTCGAAGAAATTGTTGCCCTTCGCTCCCCCGCATCCTTCCCCCTTCCTGCCCGAAGACATTGGTTGCTGGCATCAAGTAAGAGGTTTCTTCCTCCTCTGCCTTCAACGAAGTTTGTCGAGAATTCCTTCGTCCCTTTATCGCATTGATTTTTCCTGGCAATATGGTATCGCCCGTTCCGTTGTAGACTGAGTGATTACCAGTTTTTCGCAGAAAAGATCGCCGTTTCGGCGATTAACCGCCTCCGCCCCCCCCCCACCGCCCAGTAAGGAGACCATCCATGGACACTCCTCTCCCCTATAACAGCACGCCCCACCCCGATCATCACAAGTAAGTAGGTTTTCCAGCACGACCACACTTTCCTGCACGATTGACCTGGATGTAGAGTTATTTCTTAATTTCGGATCCAAATGTTATTTCGAAGCTTGTCCCCGTATTAAGTGCGGACCCAGCAAGAGGGCACGCCCAACGGCCCCCTTTTTTTCCACATTAGGAAATTCTAGTTCTGATTTTTTTTTTCTTAGTCCTTGCCTTTTCGTCTCTGGGGTCGTCCAAAATCCTTTCTCCCGTTGTTGTTGTTGTCTCTATGTTTCAACCGTCCTCAGCTATGACTCCTGAACAAGCTAGTAGTTAGTGATCTATCCATTTTTTCCTTGGCTTTTGTAGTGCAATGATTGTTTGACACTTTCCAGCGCTCGAGGCCGCCCCAGAGAAGTGGAGAATGAACACTTTTAAAAGAAGCATAGAGAACCCAGTTCTCTTCAGTTTTTTTATTGCTGCGAAAGTATGTAGTTGGGCTTTTGTATGATTGCATCGGTGGCATGGTCTTTTCGTGGAAGGGACGCGCGTTTTCGATTTTTATTTCCTTGAGCTATTTTGTTAGAGGTGGGTGACCGAAGGGTGTGCCTGGCCTCGCCGCGGACTTCTTGGCTTTCTCCCACTTGCGCATTACATCCGTTAAGTTTGATCGGGCATTCGTAATGCGTCCCGCCTTAGGCAATGTCCTCAGTACTTTCTTTTACGTTTGACCCTCACGTTCGGCGGCCTTGGTTGTTCTCCCGTGAAACGACTGTTCTGCGAGCCTTTTTGCTTTTTTCCTAGTGGGTGAACCCCCCGGTATACAAGTGTCTAGGCACTCCTTGCTTTTCGGCTTCCGCTTGGCGCGATTTTCCTCTTCCGCCCTCTGCTGTCATTGCTGTTTTCCTGTTTGTTTACTGCCAGTACCCTTTGCCCGTCCTGCCGGTCTCCCCTCCCCTTCCACGAATTAATGAGAAGGCGGTCTTCGCCTCTTCACCCCATTGATATTATGTGAGGATGGTAAGTTCAGCCGTGTTTTTTTTCGCCGATTGCTTTTTGATCATCAACGTCAACTGGTAAGCATCACCCCAATCTCCAATTTTAGTCACCTGATGATGTTCAGTTCTCCAGACCATTCAATTTAATTTTGTCACGTGGAAGAAGAAACTGCCATGTGTTGCGGATGGAAAAAATTCAAGGCGTCCGAGCATGGAGTCCCCCTTTCAGAGCGAGGAACCCCAAAGTAGAAAAAAAGAAACACAAAAGCCTTCCGCTCTCTTTTATTAAATAGTAGTACATTAAACTCTGAATTAATAGCCATAATAGCTATTACTGTGTACCAGATCTTTGAGTTTTGCTTTCGCCTTCGTCCATTTGTGGCGCGTGTCGCATTGCTCAGACACAAAAGAGAATCCCCAAACGCTTACCTTTCTAACAGTGGGAGAAGCAAGTTGTTGAACCTGCGTTCCACCACCCACACGCCCTTCGTTCTTCACACACCTCCTTACGGAGATTGGTAATTAGTATAATCTACCGTCCGCTCCATACCGGCTCTTGCATAGGTTCCCCGCACACTCAATGTCCCTCTGTCGCCCCTCTGATCTTCGAGTAGTGTCTCCCGGAATGGGTTAGTTGACCACCTGCCTTTCAACGAGAGTCTGATATCGACCGGCTTTATTGCCCCTCCCCCCCCCCCTCGAACCGGCAAAATAATTGCGATGCCTCCGCGATTTACCCCTCTTGGACAGGTACTTTAACACCCCCCCCCGGTGAAAGAGGTATTCGAATTCTTTTCCCAGCATTGAGTATTCCGCAATTTACCCCCCCCCTTTCGGAAGTATGGGATCCTACAGCCTTTCTTTTGAGATCCGCCCCTATCATCCCCCAGCACAGTTTTCTGCCGTGACCGGAGTTCAGATCACTGAGATTTTCCGTAGCGAAACCTTGATTCCCTAAGTAAGTCTCGACGAGGGATATGCAAGATGATAGATGCACGTTCTAGGGTGAGGCCCCTCGCTATAGCTCGGGCTCCTGATAAGGCCATCCGTACGTTCGGATCGAGCTTTCCCAAAGCCGGTGCCTACTGCATCTGCCTCCATCAATCTCGCGAAACAGGCTTCAGCTTCTGTCTGTTGCGCAACCCTCTTTCCTTTTCCCGATCTCGTCGCACTTTTAGTTCGCTATTTTCCGATGCCCGTTCCGAGCGAAGATCTACAAGTAATTCAGGAAAGACTGTCGAAGACCCCAAGTCATCGCCCAGAACATGGAAGTCCCTGTCTGGAATAGTCCACCCCGGTGGCAGCATGTTTGCGCACCATTTTCCATCCCTTCTCGACTGAGAATTGCTCGGCGAATGGGTGTTGGCGCTACTAGGAGACTTCTCCAGTAGGTGTAACCCCGCCCTGTTTTGTCTTAATCCTCCTGGTGCCATAGGACTTTAAAGATTGTGGGCCCACGACCAGATAGATCCTCGTCTGTTGCCGGATCTCCCTTCGAGCGAAAGGAGACAAGCCCCCCGAGCTTAATTGCAGCTAACCCTTTCCCATTGACAATGCCCCGAGAGCTTCGAGGATTCGTACACTGACTCGCTCCGGTGACCACGGGCGATACGTGCTTTATGCGGACGGACCTGTCTGTGCTAACCCTTGAGATCTTACCCAGAAACATTCGCCTGATAGACGCGTAGCTCGATAGGCTTATTGCCTGCCCGTTGGGGATCGACTAGAGCGAACCCTGCATCTTGGGTTGTTTGCCCAGAGGATGGCAAGAAGATTTCAGCTATGGTGACAGGGAACTGTCTTTTCTTTTGGTGTTCGAGGTAATAGACCGTTAAGTTGGCATTTTCGGGCAAGGGCGAGTTGGTAGATGATGGTTATTTAGTTACGCGACCCCTGATGTCAGTTCGAGGATTGTGATAAAAATGATGTAGTGGCCACGGCCGTTTTTACCTCTCTAGAAGATCTCTGTAGCACTTCGCTGTCAAATCTTTTGATTTTCTACATTCCCTGCCTCCCCTTCCTTCGAGGCCTTTAGGTGTTCGTACTAAAATAGGGCTGTTTCCTGAGTGATGTTGTTTCCTTTTTTTTAATATGAGGGTCGCTGTACCCGTTGTAAATTACCGCGACAGACCCCATGAGTTATTTTTTCCTGGAGGATTGGCTAGTTTCGCTCCGTCCCTCCGTGACACTTGCTACTGGCGCCAAAGGCCGAGATCAGTCAACGAAGGTTATCCCCTATATTCCTACCGATTTTGGAATTAGAGAGCTTTTTTTCTTACCCATCCCATAGTGGCCTTTCGCAGTTGTTTTCAGATTGCATGTTTGAACTCCTCGTTTTTTGTGTTTGGATTTTTGACGCTTTTTTTGTCGGCAAGGAACATCGTGAGCCGAAAATCCTTAAGTACGGGAGGCTTTTCCAGAGTTTAAGACTGGCAGATCGGACGTCAGAACGAAGTTATTTAAGAGTAGTGTAAGGAGGTGTCTCATTGCTCGGTTGTTTGGTTGGATGATCTACGTCTTGTTCCTTCCCTGACATAGTTACCCAAACGGAGCGCTTCGTAAACACACAATTAGTCTAGCGCATGTCACGAAGACCGATGCGCATTTTCGTTGGGATCGCGACGTCCTCCAGTCTATATGATGGAACAAGGACTGGTTGGCATTTTAGGGGCGCAAGATCAGGAGTGTCAGTGAAGGAATCTCCGGAAGGCAATCTACTATTCACGATTCCTCCATGGCGAATGATAAACTCCTTTTATGATCGCCTAGGCCTCCTGCAAGTGAAGAGAAATGGTGCTACCAACCACTCGATACTCCCTTCGGAAGGAGTAGAGCCTGCAAGTGTGGTTGTGGGGCTTTCGGCCCAAAGACCCCTTCCCCCGTTGAAACCTCATTGATGGAAACCAGTCGTTTTAAGTCGGCCCGGGAGTTTTGAGCTGCGGCAACGCGTAAATATCCAGATCTCCCCCCTTTTCTCCTGCTTCGAATGAAAAGCCAGAAGGACGGACTCTTTTCCACAGATGGAAACCACCCCCCGTAACGCAAGCGCTTCCGTCTTGTCACCGACCGCCTCCGACAGCCAAGATCCCTTCCCCCTACCGATCATCAATGGAAGGACACGACTCGTCTATGTACCTTTGTTCTGCCTTCTTATGGGAGGATTCCGACTTTATCCTTTGGCGATGTTGAAAGTTTCAAAAATAAGATTTGCAATCCCAACGACCTCTGTTTTACCCCCCCCCCTTCCCCGGTCAATGATATGTGGTACTTAGTCCTGTCATGTCTAGAGTTTTAGGCCATCCTTTTTTCATACGTATCTGTTGCTATATTTGGCCTATTCGCCGGCCCTGATCCGATAGCCCAACCTTTTTCCGTTTCCCCGTTCCTCCTTTTTTCAAAAGATGTGCTTTCCCTCTGGAGTTAAGAATGTCAACTCCGGGTTTCAGCCCTTATATATACGATCCCCGGTGGATCCCTCCTCCCCTCAATAGAGAAATTCCAGATTTAGTCTGAGATGATTTTTTGGAGGTGATTGATGTCCGTGGCTGTCTAGTCTCTCTTTGGCATGATGTCCTGTTTGCGCTTAGAGTTTTGGGTGGTGAGATGGAGAGCTGGTGGAACTCGAGCCACGCCGGTCTTCTGAGAACAGTCGCCTTCGACCGCCGTTAACGGCGATAGGCCTGTTATGAGCTTGTGAGAAGTCTGCCGCTTTTGAGGAACTTCCTTCAGGTCGAGATGTGAGCCTCCTTTCGGTGTTGTCGATCAAACTGTTTACGCCTCCCCACACCGTCCCCAATTAATTGAGCTGGTATTTCTGAGAGATCTCGAAACGGATCACATTTCTCTTCCCGCAGCTAGATGGCCGTGGCTTTTCGCATCTTCTTTTTTCAGCAAGTGATTACGAGATGTATTGCGGGAATTTTCTTCTCTAACTGTTGGACCGTTTTAGGTACTGAGTCCCCCAGCCTTTTTCGCCAACTCGCAATGCGAAGGTCTTCCAACCCCCAGAGGCTTTGCTTGTCACTTTCTAGCCCACTGTGTTTTGGTTGACTCGTCCAGGCTTGTGGTCTCTTCGGTTATTCCCCATGACGTATACATCCAATTAAGTAGATGAGGATTGCCTTACTGAATGTCATGAAGCCCACTAGACCCTTATCACCTGGAACTTCTTCCCTCAGGTTCCACGAACGCCATCCCACAGGTCCAGCGGAGGTTTTTAACCAATAAGTGTGGGCAGTGCTGCTTCTTCCCGCCCCCAAGATACCCCCCCAGAACCACCCTTCGTCGTCCCGTCCGACGTTAAAAGCCCCCGGGCGTGTCCGCCACCTTCCTCCACCCACGGTTAGTAACAGATGATTGTTTTTCTGCTTTTATTCTTCCTGTCATGTTTAGTCCCTGTTTCTCCGCGAACCAATTTCTCTCCCCCAGCTTCCAGATGTGATCCTGCGACCCTAGGTTCCTGTTGTGGAACCTCCTCATAAAAAATAGCACGGACTCTTTCCCCAGAAAGACAGCTTTACTCCGTACCCTTCCGAGCAGTTCCCTCTCCAATTCCGAACGCGGACCCCTCGGCACTCCTCTTGATCAGGGATCGTTTTACTTTCCGGCCTTTTGTTACCACGCAGTCTTTAAACTCGTCCTCCCCCTTCCACTCCGGCGCCATGAAATGAGTGCGCACCAATATACCTTGCCTTGAACTACCTGCAAATGGATGATTTAGCTATCTCTCACAATCGTTATGGTGCTGTCCCAGGAAACGCAGTTAGAGGTATTGACTGTTAGGTGAAAAGAATGCTTTTTCGTGAGTCGAGCGGAGCCCCCCAATGGCTTCCCTCAGTAGAGAATTCTTTGAGCGATATACGTCCCATTTGCTGGTTCTTCATTCCACTGGGAGCAGCACCGCAGTCGGCTCGGGATTAACTCTTGGGGGAGGTTCTGAATGATGCCCCCACTTACGACTGAACGGATCCCTCGGGCGATTGCAATGTTCCAAAGAATTTCTAGGCTCGGTTCCTTGTCTCGCGCACTATCGTCTAGATTACTGATCAGGACTCCGAGAGGCGCGTCCGCTTTCTTCACAATAGGTAGTCATCTTCCTCAAGATTATCCTCTTTACTCTCTACAGACTCTTGGAATAGGTCAGAGTAGATTTTTCCTCACCCCATCGTAGCTTCCTATTCTCTTCGTCCCCCCTTGCGGAGGGACGGCGATCGGAGGGTAGATTCGCCGCCTCTTTTACCATCATGAATTTTTGCGAAGCCGCAGCTCCGCACGTAACAACTTACACGCTGAAGGGGAGACTTGGGGTTGATCCGGGCGGCGCCACTCTCTTAGGGTAATGCGTCTGAATCCGATCGCGCTTTTGCGAATCCCAGCAGGATGTGGGAAATGTGCCCCTCGGAGGCGTTCTTTCTTAGAGCGTATAATCGTTCTGCGTCCAAAGATTTTTTGCCTGCTCGCCGCGAATTATATGTATCTTCTTTCCGGTATAGGTTCCATGGCGTTTCTTCGACGCACATTAGACGTTTGCCGCATCATTTAGGTGACCCATTTTTTTTCTGCTGCTACTTCCAGGAGGAGTTAGTCGGTCCCGAAAGTGTGCGTTTCTTCACCGGTTTAACGTCACTCGCTGCTGCTGGTTGCTTTCACCGTTGCTTGGCATCCCGCCACAACTTGCTCGCAGGATAGTCCCGTCTGCAGCTTGGGGTTCCTCCCCGAGCCTCAACCGAGACCAATTTTTTTCCTAATGCTATTTCGAACGCCCAGAGGTGGTCCGTGACCCCCCAATTTCAATAGAGGTTGACGAAGCTTCGATAGCCCCTCGTTTTTGAAGTTTCCCTGTCGAGTTGGTGTCAAAATTTTTCTCCTTGCGTTTTTCCTTGTTTGTCATTTTCTTCCCTTGGTTGATCCCCTTTTTGTGTAGCCCCCTTCCCTTGTGGTGACCTTCACTTCCCGCGCGACTTTTCTGGGACTCGACGGCACGCTTTTTCTTGGGTTCTGATGCCTCCTTTTATCGTAATGGTTATTGGCCTACCCATAGTCTTACGGGTGTAGTGCTGTGTGCACTCTGGCTGACCAGTAGTTTTACGCTCGGCTCGGCAGTACCCACTTTTCCATAGCAGGAATTCTTTGGCGATGGTAGCGTACGGCATTCATGAATTTTTAAAACGTTCCCTCCCCCCTTCCAGTAGAAAAGCCCGTCGGTAAAACCCAATATTTTTCCTAAAAGTAATGGAAGTATTTTTCTTCAGGGGCCTCCCTGTGGACTGTAGAATTGAATCCAGTCTGTTTGTTGGGATTTTTCCAGCGGTTCTTTTCGGAAGCCTTTCCAAGACACGACTGGATCAGACAAGGAGGGAAATCCCGCCACCTTAATTTGAGTCAGGCTGTTTGAAACACGGTAGGTGAGAAGGTATTTTTCCTTGGAATGGCTTGTCATATTCCACTTTGATGACCGTTAGCCCCTTTGGTCCTTTTTATCATACCTTTTTTTTCAATTAATCGTCCCCCCACAGGTGAAGAGATAGACAACTCTGATACAGATATCTCATTTGAACATCATAAAGTATCCCCTTTTTGGGTGCTCAGACTATTACCGCCTTCCAGACTATAGGGCTACAACATTCCTTGCTCAGCGTTGAAAGGAAATTTGCACTGGCCTTTTACTTACTCTCCTTCTCCCAGTCCAGTCAAATACTCTATAAGCCGGGACTCCTGAGTTTTTTTCCCCCTCATTTTTTTTAACCATGATGGATTCGAAGATACTGGATAACAGGGTCCCCTATAGCGGCAGCCCGCCAAGACCCGGGGACGGTTATTTTTTGCTCCAGAGCGGTGATCCTATAAAAACTTTTTCAAACGTCCCACGTTCAGCCTTCCTTCCTGTACTCGCCCTCCTACAGATCCCAGCATGCCCTTACATTCCGCTCGAATTGAAAGTACTTTCCTCCCTTTTTTCTCTCCGGGTCCCTCAGAATGACTCCCTTTTTTCCTCGCGCCTCCTTCTCTCCGCCCACCCCCCCCCCCCCTTAACCGCCCATTTTCTATCCCTGGCCAAAGAGAACGGTTTTTTCTCCCCGATAAAGACCAAGATAACACCCCCCCATTACCGGCCTCCTTTCCTTGGCTACCTCAAAAGACATCGGCAACTTTAAGGTTTTTTCTCTTCTTTTCTGGCGTCTGATGGGTGTTTCATTCTCCCCCTCCGTACGCTCTCCCGGCGTGCTACACTCAAGATGGCCCTTCCCTTTGACCCCCCCTTTTTTTCGTGCAGGCGAACGTTGCCTTTTTTTTTCGTCTTCACTCTTCGCTGAGTTTGCGACAGATATCTATCCCTCTCTTTTGTGTTTTTCGAGTCGTATTTTCATACGTCAGCGTCCTATTAATTTCCGAAGATACCCATTCCCTGTAGTTCTGCCGTACTTTGTTTCCCCCACTTTCTTGGGCGTCCCAGGCTTTACCCTAACTCTTTTCTCCCAGCTCGGGCGATCACCATAGCCCTTTTTCTTGATTGATTCCGCCACAATCCTTACCCCCGTGTCCCGACTTTAATTGTGGTGCCTTTTCCCTAAATTTTTTGTAGGCTTGTGATTGTCTTTCTTCATTTCGTGATCGTGCTCTGTCCCTTGCCTTCGTTCTCATGTCTGCTTGTTAGTTTGGTGGTCGGAGAGGTGGAATTCGTTGCCGCGCCCCTCTTTTTTCTCTCCTTTTCGAATTCCTCCTTTTTCGTTACGTAAGGCGATTTTGTAGTAGGCGACTTTCCTGCAGATTAGAGCCTTTTTTAAGTTTACCTCGATCTCCCAGCTCGTTGAGGCGGCCGGGTGAGAAAATGTGATGCCTCCAAACAAAGCACGTTTTTCGTTTCATGTTTCTTATCTTCGTTGTGACCTTCTCCCCCTCCCCGGCAGCATGCTCGGTCCCCTGGTGCCGCCCAGATAGAGACCGGTTCCGGCTGCGCCTCTCTTCCTCGGGATATTCTTCGCCTTTCCACATGGTTTTCCCAGTGCCTTGACCGGCCTATCCCCCCGCGTTCTCACTAGATCGTTTGGATTGCCGACGGTCTCTCTACCAAAAGGATCTTTTATACGTGCTAGATATCAGTTCACTGTTTTTTGCGTGACTTACTTCTCCCTGTTGACGCGTCATTGTGACGTTAGACAGCCAGTCCTCTCTTCTTACTTTTACCAGATCCTTTTCATGCCTCACCTAACTCCCGGACCGGAGTTATTCTCCCGCCTCTGGCCAGGTCGTGAGGATGGACCAGAAATTATTCGGGAGGCCTCGGCGCTTCCCGCCCGCACAATCCCTCCCCCACCACACTTTCTTTCATGCATATCCCCTTCTGAGGACAAGTCCTTTCCCTTGTCCGACCAACCCCTCCCTTTTCACTCGGTTGAGTACCAGTATGGGTTTTTTTGGTACTTCCCTTTTTCCAGCGGCCGGCCTTTTTTCCAGTCCTTCCCGCTTCAGCGAAAATTTTGACAATCTCCTAGGCCCGCCACGGATGAGTACTGCCCCTCCTTCAGACCTTTTGCTTTTTTGTTCCCTTTGTCGTGGCAACCCTTCGCCGGCTTTTTTATCCCTCCCAGCCCGGAGTTAAATGTCCGGCTCTGGGATTTCTGACTAATTCCCTCGCTCGACGTGCGGTCCCGCGTTTGACTAGCAGCAACCGCTGCGGCGCTTTGTGCGCGCGGCGAGGGGAGGGAGGTTCTTTTAAGGAGTTTGGAGCATCTCCCAACTCCTTAGGGTTTTGCACCCCTCGCCCCCGGCTTTTTTTTTGCCGAACGGCATCATTCTTTCGGGGCCACCACCTGAACCCGGTCTCGAATCGTTTAAGTGAGCCCCCTCTGAAGGAGGCGGTTTAATCGTCGCGTTCTTGAACCTTTCCGCCAGTTATGGCCGATGTGATTTTGCGCGTTTCCCCCAGAACCACCGGGCGGCCCAAGCGATCCTTTGATTCGCGTCGTCCGACTTGTCGAATGTTCTCTTAAGGATCGTCCCCATTAGCATCCTGAAAGTTTCGGCGGATTTGAAGGTGGCCTTGCCCTGTTCCGCCGTCGCCGCACTTTCTGTAAAGATTTTTTGCTTACGCCGTTTGTCGATGTTTCTTCCCCAGGATTTGGTCCTTTCACGCTTTGGTGTTTCCCTCTCCGCTGCTCTGGAGCCTTAGACCATCGACAGAAGGAGCGTTCGTGGGTCTGGTCCCTGGACGAAGGAAGATTTCCCTCAGAGATCGAGAAAATTCTGAAATTCAAGACTTACCCCCTCTCAACGAGCGATGTGCCGCTTCTTATGACTTGAACAAAATCTCCCGCCTTTCCGATAGTTTCTACTTTTTTTTTTTTTTTTCCCCCGAGATAGAGATGCTGCGCTCCCGACGGTTGGAGCTATCCTACCATCCCTTCATTCATTGTGTAATCCCTCAGCGCAGACAAGTTTTCCCCCTCAATCGACGTTGGAATTAAAATCCACTTGTGTGTGTTCTTTTCCTGGAGGGGTTCAACAACCACCCCATCTCCCTCTTTAGATCCCCTAGCCTTGACTATAGACTTACGACTCCTGTGTTGAGACTGAAACTTAGAAGATCTGCCCGATGTGAGCCCTTGTGAGTTTCTCTTTTCCAAGCGAGTCTTCTCCTCCGGCTTTTCGATTGTGTTTTGACCACGAGAGCCCCTGCCCTCTTCCTATGTGATGGGCCTGCGCAGGTCTCTTGGTTACAGTGATTTCCTCCAGAAACTCGTCCTTTCCACGCTAAGCTATCGTTCGCCGACGAGCAGACGGGCCGGAGTTCGGGAAACTTTTCGCGATTTTTGGGTTTGGGCAAGTTAGTTCTTACCCATTAACTTTGAAGGTACTTTTCTACCAACGTGATTTTCTCCAGGCCCTCCCATTCAACTGTTGAGAGCCATTCAGATGGCGATTTCGGTCTGCCCAGCCAGTTTTGTCTTTTGCCCTCGCGCCAGTACACACCTCCTGTTTACCCTCCTTCTTCTTGTGACAACAGAACTTCTCTTTTTCCGCCTTGACTTTAATTCCTCGTTTGTCTCGTGGAAGTCCACCGTTGGCCCTCTCCCAGGAAATTTTTCTTTTTTTGGCGCCAGCCTCATGGTTCTAGGTTACGCTTTTGTCCCCCTGATCAGGTCCCTTCCCCAAGGATTTGGTTATTCGGTTACCCCCCCTTCTGGTCCAATTCAGCAATCGCCCTCCTAGAATTCTGTGAGGCAGATTTTTCAAGCTCGTTGTTTTGCTGTCGATGCCCCCTTACGTGGAGTACTTTTCGCCTTGGTTCTCCTCTTTTTTTCCCATTCTGATTCAATCGAGTGGTGTAGGTTCCTCCCTCGGCCGTTAGTAGATTTTTGTCCATGGTATCACTGGTGGAAACCATCCACGGAGCCACTCGTTTTCTCCTGAATTTCCGGGGGAATTGTGTCGTCGGAGCTGGACGGGGTCATCCCCGGCGACGAAGCCCTTCACGTGGCAGTTTTTATTTTTCCCCAAAACATTTCCCCCGATTCTTCGACCCGTTTTTGAATGGAGAGGAGCCGTTTGCTTCTTGAAGAATCGGGTTTTACGCTATGGGAATTGCATCTCGGCAATTTTTGTTGGGTGTCTTGTGACTGGGTGGGTCCAGTCTCCCTTTTTTCAAAGGCCCTTGACGTTCCTCGAACTACTTCCTTTGGGCGTTTCGGCCGCTCACGTTTTAGCTGCTTTCTTTTTTGGAGCCTTCCTTTTCTAAGACCACTTTCAGTAGGGCTTTTCCCTGGTGGTTCCTTCTTTTCGCGTCCTGCATCTTTTTGCGGTGTTTAGCGGCTTTTTTTGCCCCACCCCCTTTGAGAGATAAGTCCTCCTATCCCCGCTTCTTACTTTTTTATTAGTCTTCTACATGCTCTATCCTTTTTGACACTTTTGTTTTTACCATTCGTAATTAAAGGCACATTTTTTTTCTCAGTACGCACTCCCATCCAGTGACCCCCCCAACCGGCTACCTGTTTCACCGGAGTTAGCCCTCCTAACTCTCCCCGCCCGCCTCTGCGCCTTTTTCCTTTCTCTCAACATGGTTTCTTCCCGTAACCTCATCGAACTCTTCACTCACTAGAACCTTAGGACTTGTGTTTTTTGCATCAATTTCCAAGTTCTTTAACCCCCGGAATGCCACCTCTGCTCAATTCGAGCAAGGAAGCCGTACTGCCCTTATCGAAGATCTCCTTTACGATGCCTCCTTTGCAGATCGCCTGTGATTCCCTCAGGAGGCCCTAGGGGTCCTTTACGCCCCAAGAAGACGGCCTCTGGTCTCTCTTACAATTTATCCGAACACCTTTTCTACGGCCTGGAGACCTTGTGTCCCCCCGATACGGCGGCCCCACCCCACCTCAAACGATACGAAAGAAACTGATTACTTCTGGCTTGAAAGACAATCCCCCCCCCCCCCCCCGGAAATTGCCCCAAGGCTGAGAGAGGTCCATGATCCCCGGTCACTTCTCGGTTTTTCTGAGACTCCCCCCTCTGCGCACCCGCGCTGGGAAGTGCCCAATCAGAGGGCCAGCCCTTTTTTTCCCTCTTTGCCAACCCTGTCACAGCGCTTTCCTGATCTTTCGTTTAGTCCAATCAGGAGCTTCGTGATTAGCAAAAATATCTATCACTCGAAGTTGTTTGTTCTCTCGCTTTGGTCCGAACCCGCATCAATCCTCTTAGGCCTCCGAGACTTCAACCAGGATCAGAGGTTGCCCAGGAAGCCGGTTCAAAATATGTTTCGTTTCCCGTTTGCCCTTCCATAACTCATGGGTTTCCCGACGTCCGAGGCTATCACCCGAGCAAGTGGAGCCTATAGGACACCAGATATCTACCCCCAACATTTACCCCTTGAAATGGTAAGGTTTTTTCGTTGTACAGCCAGCAGCTTCCGGTAGGTTTGTTTTCTTGATGTGGCTTCTCCTTTCGTTTTTTTTTTCTCTTTGCTTCATGGATTACTCGGATCTTTAAGTTAGCATTGGATAACTCGTTTTAAGTCTCCTCTCAACGACGATATTATGGATATCAACTTTGTCGAATTCTACTTTTTCTCGTTAACGACGTCATTTCTTGTAGGGCCTCAGTCATAGTCCCATGGCCCCCTATGTAAAGGTCTATTTCTCGACGTTGACTATTTCGGCGGACTTGGATGATCCTGACTAACAAAGTCAAGTTTTTTAATACGGCGACCCCCTTTTGATATTTCTTATCATTAGCAGGTGACCCATCTCGCTTCAAAAGAATGTCATTTTTAGGATTCTTGTTGCGACGATCGGCTTCACGTGTTCGTATGTCCCTCGGTTTCCCTTTGGATGATTCTTTCACCATTTTTCCCTTAACTTGACGGTCCCCCTTTTCTTCTCCCTTTCCTTTTCGAAAATCCTATCAGCCTGCGGAAGGACGGTTGATCGACTTTCCACCATTTCCTTTCTTTTATGGCTCTCTCTGGTGTGTTCTTTACTTGGTTTGAGCGCTGCATTGGTTTTTTCACATTTTGCTCCCCCGTTGAAATCTTTATCCCCCTTTTTCTGGCCCAGCCGGTTCTCCCTCGACTTCTCGTCGATCAGAAATCTCCAGTTGCGGCTGTGCCCCTCCCTTCAGCTTGGAGTTCCTATTGAGAGGACCCATCGTAAACCATTACCCCCACCCAAAGCGCTTTCTTTCCATCAATGTCCAGTACCCCCTTAAAAGAGGATAGGTGTAAGACCCATGATTTCCGATGTTAGAAAAAGTGATTTTTTGTTGTCCGGTTAGGAAGATGTGGCCCTTACCGTCGTCCTAATGACAACTAACTTAAATAGACTACCCCTCTTCCCTGTATAAGGACAGATGAGCCCTTTTTCGTCCCCTGCGAAACTTTAGCCTTTTAAAAAAATCTCTCTGGTTGTAAGAAGTGAATAAGAACTTCTGGTGATTTTCCTTCCAATATTCTCCCCATTTCTTTGCAGAACCGGCTTTTCTTCGCAGAGATTATTCAAGCGGATATGAGTTCTGTTTTGTTTATCCTTCTACCCCCCGCCCGTCTTCTTCCCCCTCGCGTAGGAATCACTCTCAGAACCGACCTTTCAACATTTGTCTGAACAACCTTACTTGTCCTGGCTGGCAACAATGACCAATTCCCCCTTCACTAGATTTCCAAGCTTACTTCTGTCAGGTCCCTAATTTTTCAGAATAGCGTTTTGACCTCTTAAGTCAAGATTTGTCTAGCTAGGCCAAAAACTTTCGGACAAACTTCTCGTAGACTCTTCTGTGACATCCCAGGGAGATTTGGTTATCCTTCTACGACTGTTTAGCCTCTCCCCCCTTCACGCATGCCGTGGCGGCGTTTTATTGAAATTCCGACCCCCTAGATAAAGTTTTTACGAGCCAGCTTCCCGCGCGAGGAGGCCTGCGAAAACACAAACATCTTCTCTTTTTTCATAGAGGAAGTCCATTTTTGGAGGGCTCTCTACCAACTTTTTTTAGCCGGAGCCTTATCGTACCCTCTGCCCTATACTTTTGTTCCCCGATTTTGAAAAACGGGAATGCAGGAGAGAACTAAGCGCTACTCTTCTTCCGCTGAGACTAAAGACAAATGTGAAACGCGTCGGGCTTCCCAGGCCTTGATGTTAGGGTGCGCAAAGTAGATCTTTCCCAGATCCTCTTTTCGACAGTTTTTTCTTTCCCCTCTCGTGTTGCTTTTGCTCCGCTCTGTCGCCAGTTCCCCCCTTCATCAGACCTCCCCTCAAAATGAGCCATGATCTAACCCTCGACCAATTCCGTAAGAATCTGGCGGGTTTTTAAGACCTACAACCTCGGGCGTTAAACTGAGGGCTTCCGAATTTCCCCCCCTCCTGTGATTTCCCTCCCTGTTCTACATCGGTCTTCCGAGAGTGTTTGTCATTACTGCTGGACGCAGATGAAGTCAGCGGTTTGTGATGTTACTGTTTGCTGATGCTGTCCTAGCTGTGGGCCAACCGATATCACCTGAGCGTATATCGGGGAATTAATCTCAGTCGAGAGCATGTTTCTCGTAGAACCCTGAGACTTCCGACTCCAGATCATTGAAATTCCAGTCCTAGCGGATTCTCTTTTATGGGACACTTTTCCTCCCTACAGTTGACGGCACGGTTTTTAACCGCCCTTGCCTCTGGCCGGTCCCCCCGTTTTCTTTTTTTTTATGCTTCCCACCCCGTTGCGAGACTGGCCAGCCTTTTGTATGATACGAGCAGGTCTCCTGGCCGGATTGATTTGTTTCTTGACCCCTCAGCCCTCTCACATATTGCGGAACCTGGAGGCGCTGGCAATCATCCCCCTATGCTGGCAGACGATGTTCCTGCCCTTTTAGTGTGAAGTCGAGGCTCTCGCCCTCCCAAAGTTGGTTCCCCTTCCTTCCCACGTTTTCTCGGGTTTTTTTTTTCCGCTTGAGGTTTTTTTTTTCCTTTTTCCCTCGGACAGTCCGCTTTGACTCAATGTTGTGGGAGAGCTCCGGCCGTGGCCCGCCATTAGTTTCCAGTCTTCCTGGGTCCGAAGCGGCATTTGGTTGTTCTCGGCTTCTTTTTTTTCGCGGACTTCGATATCTCCTTACTCCCTCTGGACGTTCTGTTTCTTTTTTTTTCTTGGAAGAACCTCCATGTTTCGATTGTTTTAAAAGATGCTAGG
>Ga0179591_1316098_pt1 | contig 18515 bp, 16 predicted proteins | sample CZOMad2_1_08_16f_FD_182891 | JGI IMG/M metagenome (GOLD analysis project Ga0179591, IMG submission 182891) | Vadose zone soil fungal communities from Angelo Coast Range Reserve, California, USA - CZOMad2_1_08_16fungal (PacBio error correction) | ecosystem: Environmental > Terrestrial > Soil >... | reverse complement strand
CTGTTTTTCACCTAGTAGTTCCTCCTTTTGTTTAATTGGAAGTTGCCTTCCATTTTTTTGCGTTTTCTCCTTTCACCAGTTCAATAAGAGGTTTAGTTCTTCCCATCGCCGGGCAGGACGTGCCCTCGTCCCCCGTTCTGCGTTCTGTTGCCCCTGTATTCCTTGTTTCACAATTTGTACACCACGTTAGCATAAACCTGGCAAGCTTGCCTTTCGCCTTTTGGTCCGGGAATCGTCCCGGCGATGCCAATGCCTTACTCTCTCTACCCCCATCGCTAATACGTTCGTTTTCCTAACCCTCACTTCCCCATTCTAATATCAGGCGGAGTCGTTCTTGTTCCAGTGGTATCCACAATTTTCCCCCTCCGAAGGTCCGTATCTTGCAACAAGGAACCTAGTTCGAATTGTCGGTTTATCCCAAAAGTCGAGTGAACACTTCGATCCCCCCCCCCCCCTTCGGCTCTATGCCCCGATCCAGCCCCCCCTGCGGAAACGGCCGAAATAATCCCCCCCTTGGTATTCAGTCTTTAGGTCATATTCCCTAATTGTATAGTGTACGTACATGATCCCCTTGTCCCCACATTAGTTCCCCTTCATTCCGGTTCCTTCTTTGGAAGACCATGGCTGAATTTTATTAAATTTCTGGCTGCTTGAGTAAGTTTTAAGCGCCGCTCCTGTTTTTCCGTATGTCAGGAAGGCCCCCCTTTTCCTTAATCTTGTGAACAGATCTCCTGTCTACTGCTCTGGAGGGATCACATGCCCGTCTCAATTTAATAGACCTACCCTGCATCCCGCCATCCTTCGCTTCATTCGATCAGCTTCATCCCTTCCGTACAAATACCTCAATCTTCCTATGTGATTCGGTATCGCTCCCCGGGTTTTGGCTCGTACGTTCTTCGTCGGGGTGGATTAGCCTTGTGTCTTGCGGTTACCATCGCCAAAACTCCTGAGAAACCCCTTCATCGTAAAGATAGGCCAGCTTAGGACGACGCCCCCCCAACTTACCTCCATTAGCCTCCTGCCCCTTTTTGGATCTTTCGCCAACCAAGACTGCTTTCCCTTTTTTCCCCCTCGGGGTATCCCCCTTAGATGATCCCTTGAGGTCGCATCCATAGGGGCTGTTAATCTATGCACGTAGGTCTTTTTACTCCTCATTTTGGGTTCCATTTTTTTTTCATACCCCCTTTGCACAGGTGGGTCTTTTCGAGTACCCCGCCTGCTTGAGGATAATCTCCCCTCCAAGTACTTCTTTTAGAATAGAATTTGAGTTGCCCCCTCACTAACGCCCATCCCCCATCCCTTTCTTTCTGCCCCATCCTCGTTTCCAATTCTCTAATAGTCCCACCTTCGCAAATCGGGATTCCTTCGCCCTACCGGCCCATGTAAGGACTTGAGAGCGTTTTCCTTTCCCACACGTCTGTTATCAGATCTCCTTTCCCCTATTCCCCCCCCGTTTTGTTGGGTGTTTCCCACCTTTCATTTTGACTTTGGGCCTGAAGCGCCCATCCATTATATTGCCGGGTGTCCAAGTCCGACCTTATTCCCCCTTCTTTTAGGTAGAAGTCATGACATTTCGGTGCCTCTTCGATTTCTCCCAAATTATCCTACCCAACCGCCGGTGATTTTTTAGTTCTCGTTTGGCTCCCCGCTGGTAGCAAAATCCAGGTAAACCTAGTTTTCGGATTCTCCCGACACGGCTGCGGTTCCAACCCCTTCAACCACAGTTTTTCCGGCGCGAGGTTCCTCCCCCCCCTGACCTCAAAAAATTAACCTCCACCTATTATTTCTTAGAATTACCTTTATGGCGGACGTCCGGGAGCAACATACGCATGGATATACTTTTTATTCAGTATGAGGACCCCTCGCCTTTCTCTCTTTGTTGTTCTTCCCCCTTCCAAAAAGCAGTGCCGGTGATTCTCTTTCTTTAAGTTTGCTTTTCTTTTGAACTTCCCTATCTCCTTTGAGGGGACTCTTAGGAGGTTCTCTCCATCGGCTCCGCGACCAAATCAGTCCCCCCCGCCCCTCTTACCTAGTTTTCTCTAGTCTCCCTTTCACTTGCTCGCCCATGGTTCTCGCTAGTCTATTCTGTTATTTGTAACCTTCATTCTTCCGGGATGCTTATAGCATGAACTCTCTCTTGCTTCCAAACTTTTGTATTTTTTTTCCATTGAGGATCTTTTCTCCCCCCTCCATCCTCAGTGTTAAGGCGTCCAACCTCCCACTCTCCTCTCACGAACTATCCGTGATGGCCTTCTTACGCCTACACCTGAATTCTCGCTCTACGCCCACTCCGCAAATGTCCCAAATTTTCAATTTCTTACACAGCCCGGAGCCGGCCATTTTGATTTATTTGTCCGGTTCTCTAACGGCTTCCAATGATTCCCTTCCAAAAGCAAACCGACAGCTCTTGTGCAGTTATCAGTTTTTCCCAGGGCTTGCTACGATGACGCCTTGCACCTCAGTGTTTCTCTTCCTTTGGCTGCCAGCGCGTACCCTTGTCCACCGACCGATTTTGCCAAATCCGGGAAACTGACTTTTTGTGGCATACTCCCCCCCTTAACAAGTCCACGGAGCTACGCTGCCTCTCTTCACCTGACCAAACTAAACTCGGATGACGACCGGATATTTCCTCGTTTCTTTCTTTCACCTCCCGTCGTTATCCGCCAAATTTGGCTTTTTGGGCCATGTCCGTTGAAGTCTAAGCTGCCTGGAGAATAGGTTATGCCGGTGGGTAATGTTGGAAAACAATCCCTTTGGACCGTCTGTGGAAACAGACCATCTTAAGGATTACCTCGCATTATCTGACCTTCCCCCTGCGGGTGCCGGAGATCCCACGATCGTAGGGACCCTTGACATTTCCTGTAACAACGCATGATCCTTTTCGACGCTTCTTGGTGTATACCCAGTCCTTATGCCAATCAGGGGAAAACGAGACCGTTATCTCCTTCCCCCATTTGCTGATAATCTCATTGACTAAATGGACAATTTCTCCGGTTTTCCCCACATCCCCAATAGATCAGCCAAGGTCGTGCGTTAATTTTCTCTCAGATGGCACAACTACGAACCTGAGTTACACTCCCTGTCAGGCTTGTCGTTTAACTTTTTCTAGCCTTCTATCTCCCGTCTTCCCCCTTGTTATCTTTTTTGTTTTTCGGTTGTATTTTGTTAACACATACTCAATCTAGGAGTGAGTAATCACCGCCCGCACGATCCAACCAGAAACCCCCCCGCAACTCCACCCTGCGTACCAACCTACACTTTTGTTATTTGAGATTACCAATCATGGTGTCTTATGCTGATCTTGACAACCGCGACCGGTCTTTTTTTTTGCCGAGATGAAGATTTTTCCGCCTTTCCTGATGCAAAGGACTCCGCTGTTTTGACATATAACCCTTGGGTTCATGCGTCCCCCCCCATATTCCTGGTACGAGGCAAACAGTATTTTACATCTCGTCATATCATCTCCTCTCGTTTTTTTGTTCACCTCTTTATTCAATGATCTTGCAAGGGTTTATGCCCTTCTACCCCTTCAGGTTCGACCGTGCATTAATTGCTGCCTGGGTCTTTCCCATAAGTGTATTCTTGCAAGCAGCAGAACCACCTCCCCCCAGTTGGTTTCTTCTGGACTTCTATTAGGTTAACGCTCCAGCTCTTCTCCCCAGATGATGAGATGTTTGTTCGGAATAGATTCTAATTGCTTCCGTCCAGATCCATCTTGCCCCGAGATGGGTCCTGTTGCCCTCAATGGTTGTGCGCCTCCTTTCCCGTTTCTGGTCTCCACATTGATTCAGTCTAATGATCGCTTTAGACGCCGCCCCTATTTCTTGGACCAGTCCTCTGCATCCGCTGTCTTAGTCATAGTAACGGTAACTGTACTTGTCTCTATACTCCACTGAATTCTTTTGATTCCCATATTAACCCACATGCCCTATTGCGTTCTGTTTAACCCCGCGAAAACCGAGCCTTTCCCCATTCGGGTGACCTCCTTACACCTCGGCTTTGGTGCTGCACACGCTCAAAGCTGCTTCTCTCCTAGTATCGAGAGAAATTTTTGTACTTATAAGGTCCCAAGGTTCCTGCATTGTGCCTATGAATTTCATCTTGCCTGATTCCCACTGAACTGCCCCCCCCCGCTTTTTTTTTTTCGAACGACCTACTGTGCTAGTATTCTGTAACGCACTCTCCCCAAATCATTTTCAAGAACACCTGCAAACAATGACTCGAAGGGCATCCCCCCAACCTCCGCGAAGTGATCTTTCCCTTCGCCCGTTAGGGTGATCAAGTGTCGTTCACGTACTGTTCTGTGTGTTATTCCCTTTTTGTCCTAATGCTCCAAAGTCGCGATGAATAGTTTTAGGCGCACGTTTCTAGGGACCACTTTTTTCAGGACCTGTTATCTGACGAGCTTTCCTCGTTCCCGTCACTTCCCTTTTTTGATCCCCGCAAGCTTTCGCACCATCTTGTCTGTAAATCCGGACTGAATCGTGTTATTAGAAATCGTTCCCCCTTGCTTGATTCCGCCCACCCAATAATATCCGGTTTGGTGGGTATGTCCCCTCCTTTCCCCTTTCCTCCCCTGGTTTTTTAGCCTTTTCTTTCAAGGAGGGATGCAGGATACTTTTGGAACTCCTCCTTTGCTTCCCGCCACCAAGGATCTTTCTCCTCCCTAATTGCGGGCTTTTTTTTTCCCTCTAATGCGCTTTCCTGGACTCTTTGCCTCGTGTGTTGATCATGTACACCCTGCGTGGCGGCCGTTTGTTACTATGAGGGCAATTTACCTCTCCTGCTCTCTTGCAAATTGCTTTAGGTACAATTATTGCCTTCCTCATCCTATCTTTCTCCTCAGTTTTTTTTTGAGCTATCTGAGATAAACCCCCCATTCCCACCAAAATCCCATTTAATTCCCCCCCCGCAATTGGTGTATCTTTTTTGCCTGTGCTTCCCCTTTCCATTCTTCAGCCCCTTTCACCCTTCCCTCCTTAGAGAAATCTTATAGGAGCATTTTACAAATCCACAAACTTTCTTTTGATTCTCTCCTTGTGTCTTGCGCTCAAGAGGGACCTTTTCCTTATATCCGCAATCCCGCCTTGGAAAGGTCATAACCCGCCTATTTCCTTTAGCATGATTGTCTCCTTATGGATTGGTTCGCGAACCACCCTTTGTGATTCTTAATTCCAAACTACGTGTCGATATCCGTTGATGGAGTGTGGAGAGGCTTTGGTGAATACAGCGCCCTTATTCCAGGTCATGAGTTAAACTCTCTTTTTATCCTCCCCCAAGTGGTCCTGAGTCGAACTTTTCTCTATACGCCCCCTTCCCCCCTTACCGTGTTTTTATTCTAGGACAACCCTCCAGTGAAGTATCTCCTGCCAAATATTTACACCCTGACTCTCCTTGTCCAACCTTATTTTAATTCAACAGAATCACTTGTCACCCCTTGCTGTCTTCGTTTACTTTCGAGTTTATGGGCAGCTTTTTTGATATGATACTGCCTTTGTGCAGAGGGTCCGAATTTAATAGGAATTCTCCCCCCTAGTGTCGTTTTTAATTTCTTCAACCCGAACTTTGGCAGTCCTTTTGCGAATCCCCCATGTCCATATGATTTCTAGTCTTGCATGAGGCTATTCCCTTTCCCAGTGGTGTATTAATTTCTTTGAAATCGCGAGTCACCCCCCCTCTTTTCACTTTCTCCATTCTCTGAGCTTTTGATCTCCACAGCGGGAATGCTTTCCCCTGCGTCGGCTCGTGTTTTGTTCGTCTCCCCGAGTCACTCTCTGTTATAGAGTTGAATAGTTCATCCCGACTAACTTTTTTTTCCAGCCGCCTTTACCCCCCAGTAAGAGTTAGCCCATCGCGAGGATGCAGCCCCTGTCAAGAAAACATTCTTTTCCTCGATCAATCTTATTCACTCCGACCAGCCAATGTATATGTCTTATTCATCCCTTCCTTTTCTTGTCTTTCTTTTTTTTTTTTTTTTTTTTTTTTTTTTCTTTTTTTTTCCTTCCCTTTTTTTTTTTTTTTTCTTTTTTTTTTTTTTTTGTGTTTTTTTTTTTTTTAGCTGGCGGCACCGCCGTACAGCGCCTCTCCATTGATGGGATCTGGACGGTCCCGCCCCCCCCTCTTTTTCGGTACTCAAAGTCTTTCCCAACTTCATGCAATCTATGTGCGTACTCTTTTCTCTTCACCCCCGCATTCAACGACCCAAACATCTCAGTTCTATGCTGCGTGAGTCCTCCCTCTAAAATATCTTGCTTTACCCATCGTACAGCTACGTTCCGCGGCGACACTTCTACTCCTTTGAAGAAGACATAAGTAACCTCTCATTCCAAATAGGGCCAAATTCCACTTTCCTGGAAACTTGCCTCTCGCCGTCTCTCGAGATTGCTCAAACTTCTCCCTCGTAAGCTCATACCTACTCTTTGCCCGGTGTATTTCCTATATTGCCGTCTTGGCGCAGCAAAACATTATCGCATTTTTGGTCCCCCCCCCCACACCCAGTGGTTTAATGACGAAACCTCCCTGTGAATGAGAATCCCTGCGTGCACTACAACAGTTAGTTTGGGGAGCCCGAAGATCCGTTTTCATTTTTTTTGTGGGCTTTTGTCTTTTTTATTCTCCCCTCTTTCCCCTGCGGGCTGGGTTACAATACACCTTTTGCAACCCCAACTAAAAACGTAGACGTTTGTCGCTCCGCTCTAGAAGGACGAGACCAGTTTTTTCACCCCACCCCGACTGCAAATTTTCCCCCATTGGGTCGGCTTTATTCCACCTAGGTCTTTTCTTTCTTCTGCGTCCCCAATCGTTCGTTTTTTGATCTTCTTTGCACATGGTGCAGCGATTCCCCCCTCCAATGGGTTACTCCACCTTCTGGAATTAAGTTTTCCGATCAGAAGCTTCTGTTTTTCCCCCCCTTACCCAACATTTGAGCACCACACCATCCGTATAGATCTCGGTGGACACAAGTGCCATTTCACCTTTCCTTATCCCGGCTCTCAGATGCCCTGTAAAAGGTTCATCGCCGGGCCTGGCTTTTTTTCATCGGAATTTTGCTAGGTCTTTGCTGCAGTCAAATCTTTGAATATGTTCCGTCTTTCCCTTTTTACACCCCCACCCCCCGACTCAATGAAAGCTGTTCATCCTTCTCACGGGCCTTATTCGTCCAACGGCGCAATGCCACCTCGCTTTCAAGACTTGGTCTGGGTCTTTATACCCCCGCGAACTCGCGCTTTGCGGTTCATCCCAGCACTTTGTTTTGTGCTGTAGTCAGTTTTCTTTGACCGATGGCGGTGATGCCGTACAGTCTTGGTTAAAGATGTCTTCCACAGGAACAGTTTTGTGAGTTTCCCTTTCCCCTGTGCAAAGGAGAGCAAACGCGTCTTGCATGCCCCTGCTTTGAGAGATAAAGCCTGGGTGACTTCCACAAGTCACAGGATCTGTCGGTTTTGCAGGACCTCCCTCCCCTTCCGTTACATACCAGACAACGCCCGGGGGTCCTCATCGCTTACTTTCTTGTGGAAGACGGTTTAATGAAGGGTGTACTTTTTTGAGTGACTTGGCGTCCCTGTTCTCACTGTTAGTCCCCGGAGCATGTGCCATCCATCGCTCCCCCTTGATACCGTTTTGAGGATTGTAAGTAGGGATGGATCACTATCCTGCCCCCCAAGGATAGACAACCACCGCGTGCCCTTTTCCTCCATCTTCCATCTTAATGCATCAGCGTCCTCATTCCCTTCAGGCTTTCACCCCAAGCCCCCTATCGAGTCTCGCCGCCCTCCTGGTAGCAGAGACTACTCGCCCTGCCACGCGGTTCTTCGTCGGGGGTATAGTTGCAGTTCCTGGGTCTTGAGGTTTGATTTGTATCCCCCTCCTCAATTTTCTTCGCCCTTCTTCCTTTTCCGTCAGATTTCCTTAATCTTTTTAGAATGAAGCCAAACACACTGCTCGATCTTCCCGACTGCTTTCGCGACACGTTCCCTACAAATGTACTTTTTTCACGGGGATCATAAGTGACGAACCCGTCGCTCGCCATGCGTCTTTTGCCCTTTTCCCATGAAGCCCTGGAATGTTCTTGACCCCTCCGATATAGTAGGGCTTTTTATTCGTTGGTTCATGTTTCGCCTCCTTCGTTCTTTAGAAGATAACCGAAGCTTTTTCTTTCCCCTCCGAGCCCCTTTCATTCTTGTCGCCTCGAATAGTGGAAATCCTGACTAACGCAATCCAAGTGTTAGAGCTCATGTTCGATCCTCCGCCGAAATACCATCTTCCGCTAAAATTTTCTCCTCGACCATTCACTGGCCCCGTTCATATGCTTCTTTTTATGACGTGGGCTCCCCCCAACATGATTGTATCTCTCTCTTTTTCCCTTTTTTTTTGAGAGTTCACTGTTGGGCCTTTAGATCCCCCTCATTATAATCTTCACCCTGTCAGCGTATTTCTGCCCGAATGATCCCCATGAGGACTATTTCGGCTTTTCCCTCCCTTATTTCGACCAACACGCCGTTGACTTTGCGTTTAGTCGATGTTGAAATCACTCTGCGATGGTCCTCCTTACCCCCCTGTGTTTGAGGATCTTGAAGTTGGCTCGGGTTCCTGAAGAATTCCAAGCCTGGCAAGGCTGGCAGGGCATGCAACCTTGACCCCTCTAACCGCTCCCCTCCCTACTATATGCTAGTATCCCTTCCCTAAGCGCCTTTGTCACACTGCGAAACCCTTATCTCTACTGGTTTCCGTCACGTTCCCAAAGAATCTGACGAAAACCGTTACCCGTTCTCTTTTTGTGGGTTTAACCTCTTTCGCCCCAAAAAAAGCAGGCAATATCGAGCTTTCGGTAAACGGTTTTTAACCTTTCGCGGCCTTGAAGATGAAGGTGGCGAGAAATTTTCTTATTTCACAAGATCTTCAGTTCCCTCCAAATTCCCCATCCCCGACCTATCTGTGGCGAAGAGTCTCTCCACTTTGCTCCCCCGCTTACAGTTGCCCTCTTGTTTGTAACCTGTTTTGAAGGGCCATGATCGCATGTTTCGAGGATGAGTAATACCTTCTGCGTATTGGTATAACATTTGCCCTTCTTTGATCCCTCTCGCAGTGATCCACGTACCCGCTCACTCTGCTCTACTAAGATGATTGGAGACCAGGTGAAACAGACTTCCGCTAGTCTCTCCTAACATCTAAAATGGCAGCCTTCCCGGAACCATTCTGACCACCTTTATTGCCCCATCTCTGAAGTTTTTTACCCTTATGTGTCCCCTTTTATCAGTAAGTCCAAATGTCTGAATATGCCCTCCGCAACCCTGGTCCCCTCAGTTTATAGGCGGATGAGCCCCCGAGACGCCTCTGGGCATATCCCGCTCTTTTCCTATCTCCCTGCCCGCGCCTACATGTACACCGACCAGATGATCACCTCGGCTCTTGATTCCCCGATAGTTTTTGAAATTATCGGTACTGCAGCAACGCCAGCCTCAAAGAACTACGGAATGCCCCTTCGTGACTTTCACGTGGCGTAGGACCCTTCATTCGGCCGACGCTGTTGAGGTTCCAACGACTTTTCCGGAAATTGGTCCCTGGCTTGTGGTGACCCCTTCCTCACTCGGTGAGAAGTCGGTCTTTCCGTTTTCCTTGGAGATGTTCATAATTGGTACAAAGGTGCTTACAGATATCCAGAGTTGTTAATACCTCCTGGGCACCTTTGAAAGCTCTCCTTTTACGTCTTTTCCCGTCCCGATTGACCTTTACACGTTTTTATGCTCGAGTTATTTCCCCTTCCCTTGGGCTTCCCCCCCAATTCCACACCTATGCTCTATCTGACTCTCATTTTTTTTTGTGAGTAAACCCTCTGACTCGCCATACATCATGGCCCCTCTCCTTTTATCGATCCAAACCGAAAATTTGGTACTATCTCTTGATCGACAACAATGGCAATTTCTCTTCCGGTGTTTCACATTTGAGTCTCCCCATTGTTTCGCCCAGGGATTCCATAATGTTAAGTTCATTTAAAGTCCTCCCCTTAGAACAATTGTCCAGTTTTTGTAGGTGCACTGTTTTTTATTAGTTTTTCCGACACACTTGATACTTCTTTTGGTTTGGTTTGCTCGGTGATTTTGTAAACCACTCTTTGAAGAGTTCATTTACCCCTTCAAACAGGGCCACCTACTTCCCCCCTACCAAAAGGCCTTCTGCCTCAGATCCCCACCGAGCACTTTTGGATGAACAACAATCTTGGTCCTTTTCTCATGGTCCCCTTCAACCCCGCGAACCTTGTTTTTTTTGCCTCTTCTTCGCTTGCAGGCGTTTATGAACTACAGTTCAAGTTAGATTTGTTCCTTGAACAATGGCCAACTCACCTCGCTTTTTTTTATGAGCTATTCTACGCGTCCCCTCGTTTGATTCTTCCTCTACTCCGTATCCCTTTTTGCGGTGAAGGCTGGCCAGCTATTTAGGTCCTGCAGGGGGTCTGCTGCAACTCTTAGCCCCCATTTACGCTCGTGCAAAGCGAGACTTTACTGTTTGATTTTGTCCTTTCACTTGGGGTTTTTTTATGAGAAGAAATCTCTTAGTAAACGCTTTTAACTGCCCGAAACTCAGTTTAGTCGTTGTTTCTTACGTATTAGGTTCGCCTTCAAGCTTTTTTCAATTTTCCCTTAGTGTGTTATAGCCTGATACAGTCTTCCCTCCACCGATCATCTTGACACATATTTCCTTTGTTAGGTTCCGGTTTTAGCCACTGTGAGCCCCCTTTCCCATATGTTTTCCTTACGATATTTAAATTCCCTTCGCTTTCCTCCTGACATTTTTAGCGCGAGCTATTAGGTCCTCTGCTCCGCGAGATTTAATCTTTCGTTACCGTTGTCCTATAGACCCCCCACATTTTTCTGTTGCTCTCCAGGATAACAGTGTTTCTGGAACACCCCTGAACAAACTAGTCCGATTCAACTGACGAGAATCCAGACCCCCCTCGTCTCTCTGTTGTCTAGCTTTTTTCCCAACAAAGTATGTCCCCTTTCACTAAAATGGAGGTCCTAGGCTCAACGAGTTCTTCTTCCGTATTTCCATCTGTAAAACATGTACCATGCCAAACGCTTTTGAAGACATTCCGGTTAAGTACAGCGTTGCCCCCCCCCCTCTTGCCCCTCTGCACAAAACGGATATTCTCTCCGAGCACAAAGATTTCCCAAACAAGGAATATCGACCTTTGAATCTAAAGCAGAGCCCCTTCCTTCTGTTTAAAGTGCTCCTCTTAGTTTTCAATTTGAAGTCTGTGGGCTGATATACCGCACTGTGGTCCTCCCCGCCTCCCCATTCTTTCGTCCGCTTTAATAGTTAGAGTCCGCACCCGCTCATGGACCACTTTGGGATCCCCCTCTCTATTTTTTTCTTTCTTGAACAACTGCGCTCTCACCCGCTCTCTTGCCCCTCCGGAAGATATAGACACTCTGTTTATCCGAAGAGATAAGACAAAGTGATTACGTCCCCCCCCCACCCAACTATCTTTAGACCCCTGTCCCTTACTGAGTGCAAATTGTTATATCCTTTCCCCCCTGCACTTCGGATATGCGAACTAGTGAGCTCCCGCAACAAAGGACCGTGTCTCCAGCATATTTTTTGGGCTTCCCGTTCCCTCATTCTGTTAACTGCAGTTCCGTGAGATCAAATCGTTTTCCTCTCTCTCACCGATGTGGCCAGTATCTATAGAGATGGCCGGATGGGAGTAAAGGTTTTGATTTTTTTGAGTGCCCCTTTTTCTCATATTTCTCTTTTTTTTCCCCGTTGTTGTTTTTTAGCTCCCTTCCACCCCCCCTTCAAAACACTTTTCATCCTTTTCCGCCTTCAAGAGCTCTTTGTTTTTTTCAGAATCCTGTCTCTTCTCGATATCCCCACGGCCGGTAACTTCCCTATTCCCCCATAATCTTCTAAGGCATTTTTTTTTGACTCCCATTTGATTTTGGTCTTTCGGTCGCTCACGAGGAATCTACATCTCTATCCTTCCATCCCTCTTTCTGTTCCCCTTTTTATAAACCCAGTTGCAATAAGAATTCTTGGTCTCCAAATCCGGAGATTTGATTGGAATAACTTAACTTGGTTTCTTCCTGAACTCTCGGACTCAGTATCCCTTGTATTTACGCTGGTTGCCGAGTCTGTGAACGAGCTCGGTGCGTTAATACTCGGAAAGCCTAAATTTTTTACAGTTTTTAACAACCATTCTTTTAACGTCGCACCCCCCTTTCAGTTTACGATTAACTCGCGACTTTTTGCTCTGAGGACTACCGACTCCTCAGCACACACCTCCCCCCTATGCCCCCTCCCACTTGATCACACCTTATTCACTTTTTAACCGAATCAATTGATCTGAGCGCACCTTCCTCTATTCTTGTTTTGGTCCCTTGATAGAGATAATGATTTCCTTGGGAACTCCGTTACATCGACTGTCCCCGGGTAACCTTCACGGATTAACCACTCCACGCGTTGCGTACCGTAATCCCAACTGGCCCCCATCTGCCGATCTTCAGGCGGATTTCCGTGAAGTAAATTTTTATGAGATATAGTCTCCTTGCCCCCGTGACTTTCCTTTTTGTCTTGTTCACGCGTGGCTCTATCTCCGTATGTCATCCTGACCCTGTCTCTATGTCTTCTCGTGCGTACCTGCCAATAGGAGTGTGATCCATTCCCCTTCGCAGCCATTTTCGTATATCGACAGCCTGCCGCCCTTTCTTTTTTTTCTTCCTGCGCATCGCGCCTTTCTAGTCCTGGTCCTAAGAAACATGTTAGCTTCGATAAAGCGATTCTTTCCCCTCCTGACACCATGATCATCTTGCGTAATGTTTTCCCCCTTTCCGGTCCGCGCGCATCATCTTGTGGATTTCTGTAGCATGACGGTAATCTTTTTCCTATGCGTCCACACCACACTAATGCAATCTATGTCTCTCTCTTGTTTCGTACAGCTGACCCCCCTGTCTTTATTCGTGAAGTTATGTGCGCTGTATCTCGTCTTTATCCTTCATCAGCCCTCTGAACAGTATCGCTTGTCACTTTCGCGAGCTCATGAGCATATTAACGGGCATCATCCTTTTGCACGTCCATCCGCTGGCCACAATTCACCTCTCCCCCCCTCTTAGATCCCCGAGATTACACGATGTTCTCACCGCCTAGCTCATCGTTGGCCGCGTCCTGTTTGCCAGCGTCCCCCGGACTTTTGTCTCCGTCCCCGTTTCAAAAAATCTGTCTCCCAAAAAAAACACCCGGTCGCGGTTGTCATGTACAGTACTTGAGATACCAGTGTGGGTGCTCCATCCCCCCAAGTCTTCGTTGTTTATTCTCCGGCAATGACGTTGTCGTTGCTTATCGTGCTTGTTTTTTAGTAATACTTTCTCCAATTAGTGTTTTTCCTACAGTCGCACACCCCAAGTTGTTGTCGCTTCGCGATCGTGCCGGGGAGACCCCCACTTGGTACTTTCCAATTTCCCGGGTTCCATCCGGGGGCTCTCCCTACCCGTCCCCCCCCTCTTTTTTTAAGTCTATCACTCCTTTAGACGATCTTCTTGCACTTGTGAGCCGATTCTCACATTGTCCATGTTTTGGGAGATAAGATAAAACCTTTGTTTGCACTCCCCTCCGTATCGGGTTTATATGTCCATGTAATACCAGCACTTGTGGGTCTCCCACACCCATCGTATCAGATATTCGCCGTTGAATTAGTTGCCCTCTTTCAATTTAGGTTATAAGGAAGAGCAAAAAGACGGTGTTCATAGCCCGGGTCCGGAAGCTGTCATTCAATTTCCCCCGGACGTTATGGTAACATTTTCTTCAACCTATGGATCATTTTGTTCCCGTTCTACCTTTCCCACAGGGCAATACTAATCATCCAGGTGACTCTCACCTGCCTTTTCCCTCTCCAGGCCCACCATGCCTATAGAGTCGTAGGACGCCAAGCCGCTCCCCCCCTTTCTCTCGCCTTCTGACCCCCTGACTTTGTTCTTTTAAGATCACAGTTTTAATTCTTCAGTAGTCTTTTTCCAGTTTTATGGAGCACGTCCGAAAGATAAGTTTCCCCCCTCACTGTCCCCCGGCGATTTTACTTTGCCGGTTCCCTCCTGACGAGCACCCCCTCTTCTGATATGATGGTATAAAGCCTACTTAGAGCTAATGCCACCTTCTACCGGTTTCCGCATTTAGGAATATCCCCCATCCTGACGTACATGTCCCCTTACAATCCCAGGTGTACCTAAGATCCCTGACCTTTTAATTGATGTGTCTCCCATTGGGCCGAATTGTCAATTTGAGACTTCTTAGAGTGTGTTTCTCCCCGTTGTGAAGACTCCCCTCTTAATTTTTCTTGAGATGCGATGGAGGCATGCGATTAGCCATGTGCCTAGGGATCGGATGCCCCCGCTCAAGGAATTTCCCCACCCTAATAAAGGTATTCCTCCACCTCGAAGCTGTTCAGCGCCCTTCATTTTCATAAGGTACTTCCCAAGCTCTCCCGTCTCTAGAACCATTCAGTGAACCCCTGCAGAATTATGAGTCCCTTTTGTATCGTTGCGAGATCATGCCTGGTTGAGGCCTGCCCGATTTCTTCTCAATTTCATTCCCTTCCTAGTCCTAGGCCTTCAGCGCGGGACCGTCCTCCACACCCATTAAAGATGATCTTCCATGCTTGACGATAGGCCCACCCGGGTCGTCGGTAACTTGTTTTCACTCCTTTGCATCTCTTACTACACCTACACGCGTCTTTAGAAGAAGGTCTCCTAGTTGATTTTCGTCATATTCGATTATTCTTCGTCAGGTGCGGTTTGATGCGGAACAGTTGCCCTTTTCCCGTTTGTCCGTCACCTAGCATTGTTGGGATAATCCGCCTCTCCCCCCATGTTTTCCCAAAATCGACTCGTGGATTTACTCTGACTAACGCACCCCCAACACCGGTTAGTACTCGACCTTCTTTTCGATCTTTCCCTAAGCAGAAATAGCCATCTTCCTCTCCAATTTTATCGCCAAATCCTCGCATGAACCAACAGTATGTGTTATTTTCCCTTGCGGAACTTTGACAAGTCCCAGGATTAGATCTTTAATCCGGTGTTGTTGTGTGATACACCAATGACTGTCACTTCGGTCCTATTAATCCCTTCCTACCTCTGAACGGACTTGTCCCGATGGTTTGGTGAACTATTTTCTGGAGGAATTGAATTGGAGATACCTCGACAGCCCCCTGTAGAATTTCCCACCTCCTGGGATTTTTAGTCCTCCACTGCGTCCCCCCTAATGGGACCTTTTGATCTTCCAAGAAACCGATTCGGTTAATCTCTACAAGCAGGACACCTTGTGTAACTTTCTGCGCATCGCACAAATGACTACACCAACCTCTTTTTACAATTGACTCTTCCTACTTCCCTTAGGGCTTTCGTCTTCTCCCCCTCCCTTCTGCCTTTCGCCACCTTGACGACCCTTTCACAATGGATCGTTCACTGGTTCACGTCCCGTAATGAGCCCCCTTGAAAAAAACCTTATGCTTGGTTTTTCGACTCTCTTCTCCAAAATCTTTGCAGGGAAGATCGATTTTTTCCGGTTTGGCTTTACCAACGGATGCCTTTAGACATGTACGATGCGATTTTTTGAAATGGTGCTTTTTCTTCTCCCTTTAACGCGCACCCCCGTAACGTAGAAAACCGCACACCACCTGAAACTTTTGCGCGAGTCCTGGACTGTCGATAACCTCTTGCCCTTCCGCGGTAGAGCGGGCGTAAATACGGAATTTTCTTGCTATGAAGTTGCTCCATGAAGGCCCTGAGGGGATCGCTTCCCACCTTCCTTTATTGCAGTCCCTTGAGCGGTCATTTTCGTTATCCATCCTCTACCCATTCCGTCCATAAAATTGCTCTCAGAACGATTCAGTAGATGGCCTTATACCAACGGGTACTCCACCTTGTATTCCTTTCCCAGCCCGATTAAGCAATCACGTCCCCCCTCCCACCTGTCCCTTCACTGACCTTGGTCTTCCAAAAGAAGGATCTTTTCCTTGAAGTTTACCCTGTCGTTGTCAATGGTCAGTTAAGTAACGGAATTCCAATGCTTCCCCATTCCACCCCGTCAAAAGATACTGTGGTACTTTCTTTTCTTTTCCTGTCTGTTTTCATAATCCGAGGTTTTTTTCCTACTGGGAACGCGTTCTGGAAACCGAAAACTTTTGCCTTTTGTGCGGATGCCCTTATGATTTTGCACCCTCAGCTGGAACAGGAAACGGAGCTTATTTTCCCCCCCCTGATAGTTTCCCATGCTTGTATTCGTCCCGCCGAAGGACTTTAGACTTGACGGACCATACGATCTATTTTTCAAATCTTTTGTTCCTTTCCTGTCTTCGAAGTGGTTATTTTCCTGATATTCAGCAAGGCTGGGTGTACCCCCGGATGCGGTTACATATGATCACATCTTCTAACCCAATCCCGGCCCCCTCACTCTTCTGGATTCCGATTCCCCCCCCTCAGTCCGGAGAACGTTACAACGCGTTTTGACTGGCGATTCCGGAGACCCTTAATTTTTTAAATGGCACTTCCCCCCGGCCCGCCCCTCGTTTTTGGGAGCACAAATGTTCCAGTCCAGATCAGGGAAAAACCCGAAGCTTATGATTCTTCCCCCCCGTAATGGGTCTCTATCCTCCCAACAAACAATTCTTCGCCCCTGCCAATTTTGAGAAAGATTGGAGATACATGGTTCTCTGTACGTTTTTCAGCCGTCCCCCCCTCTTTCCCCTTCTGTACTTTCTTTTTCCCCCTTGTTCCCGCCTTCTCATGCAGAAACTGTGCTTTGAGGGTGACTCGGTCTTTGGTAAAAACCCTCATTGACTTTACGTTTACTCTCAAACAGGGCGTTACCTCCCCCCTCCCAAACCCTTCGCTATTGAATCCCAAACAAAGAAGGACTTTTTATGGCGCTAACCCCCTGACTTGCGTGTTCCTTTTGTTGGCGTCAGGCAATGCCCTCCCGTTTTTATTCATGCAGATTTTTTTTTGAAGAGGCGGAATACAGTTCAAGTCGTTTTGAATTTAACACCGGGCACCCTCCCCACTTTCAACGAGATACCTTTCCCCGTTTGCCATCCCTCAGATTTCTCTTTCATTTTTGTAGTTGCTTTGATTAGGTCATTATATTGAATTATGGTATTCGTGCATAGTCCCTTTTCAGTTTCGATCAGAGTCCCCGGTGTCCCCGGTCTCCCTCCCGTTCCCTAGGGCATTAAGATAGTGGATTACTTCTTCATCATTCTTCGCCCCGTCTCCTTTCAATCTTCCACGCCCCAAAATCATTCAGTTTTGAATGGCTTTCGTCTGTAGGTTATAGAACCCTCGATTATGAGGGGTTTTTGAGGAATCAGAAGTTCGGACCTGCTTCCGCCGAGACAAATCTACATGCTGAGGGCTATGTTCCTTTGAATGGCCGCAATTTTAGCAACGGACGCAAGGATGTGAAGAGCATTGTTACATTTCACTTCTTTCATCAGCAAGATTTTATTTTTCCTCGAGCGCTGTTATTGGGACCTTTAAAATGACCCTCCGCGCGGATTGCCCCGTCAACTGCGTTACCTGTAAGGTCCGCTATCCAATTTTTCGGTAACTATTCAACTCCAGGACATATCTTCCTCTTTGGTCCCCCCCGCCCTCCTCCCCGACATTCCCTTGGGGAAAGCCACTGAGAGGTGGAGAGCCCAACCCACCGAGTGACACCTTTCTTTCTATTTTTTGCCCCGCGAGTTATAGACTCTGTTACTTAGTCAACTGGTTGCAGTGCAAACCCCTCTCGGTTATTTCAGATTGCCAGTGGTATCACTGCCTCCCCCCTCCTTTGTTAATGACTTTTTTCATCTTACACTCCCCCCTGCGGCTTTCCAAGTAGGGACAATCTGACCCCCCCCCCCCCCTTATCCATATGCCCAACAAATCTCCCCTTTAGGAAGCATCCAACTTAAGTGCTCTGTTTTCCCCGTCCCTTGTAGAGCGGACCTCTCTCTCCCCTGTTCCTGGTTTGGTCGATATTCCTTCTTTCCTCCCTCTGACCCCTTCTTCTGATTAAATCGTCTAGCGAATTTCTCCGGACCACTTAGAAAACAGGCAAGTTCTCCTAGTTCACAGTAACGTGTAACGAATCTTATTCACAAGATACTCTGTCCCCTCCATTATCCAATTCGCCCGATCAGACCACTTCTGTGTTTATTAAACTGTAATCCCCCCTTTTTAAGTGTCCGCCCCCATAATATTTTCGTTCTTTTTTTTTCAACCTTCCCTTATTGAAGAATGGTTATTATTTCCCCCCTTTTCACCGAGGGGACCTTTCCAATATCTGTGGATAAGCCATGGCCAGTGAGCAGATATCACTTTTGGCTTTTTCCCCCACCAATTTCTCATACTTTACCGCTTGGCCTCTCTTTCCAGTGTCCCGGCGTGATAACGCACCTCTCCTTTTTTCTCCTTCTTCCTCTTTGTTTCTTCCTCTTACCCCTGGAGAAGTGTTTTGATTTTGGTTTAATGTCATTTCTC
>Ga0179591_1330685_pt1 | contig 18516 bp, 15 predicted proteins | sample CZOMad2_1_08_16f_FD_182891 | JGI IMG/M metagenome (GOLD analysis project Ga0179591, IMG submission 182891) | Vadose zone soil fungal communities from Angelo Coast Range Reserve, California, USA - CZOMad2_1_08_16fungal (PacBio error correction) | ecosystem: Environmental > Terrestrial > Soil >... | reverse complement strand
CACAAAGGGAACTGCATCTCGATCTACTCCCTCTTTTCCGTCTCGGTCCCCTTCCGTAAGAGTCGTCGTTTTCTCAGCTGTTCGCGGGAACCTTTGTCTCGGCCTTGATCAACTCGAAGACCCCCAGGCGGGTCTCTCCGTGGCATACACTTTCTTCTTTCTGCTCACATTCTGCGATGGGGGCCACCTACGTCCATCTCACATCGCCCTTGAAGCACCCTACCCCCTGAACTTCTGGCCGTTTCCCCCCTACTCCCCCCAACGATCATCCTCAGATCCCGGCCTTCGACCCCGGTCTTGCGGCTATTTAGCATCTGCCAGGCTTCCCCCCCTTCTCTTCCTTCTGCTTTCTAAGAAGGTTTCTCTCGTTCACCCCGTTGTCCTCAAATGGCTCGAATTTTGCAAGAATACACTAGCTTTTTCTCCTGGCGATCCCCTTCCACTCTACCTAGACATTCCCACTCCACACCCGCCGTCCTTTCACGCACCCCCTGAAAGACAACTTCTGAGCTCCCCCCTTCCCTCGCGACAACCCTTAAGCAGATACTTAAACTTCGACCATTGCTTTCCCCTAGACGTCCTCTAAAGGAAATTCCCCCCTCTAGAATCGACGGAAGACTTCCCCCAGCGACCCCCCCACTCAGGGCTCTCCGTAATACTGTTCCCACCCCCCCCTTTCAATAGACCCGATCGTTGCCCTCACCTTGCAGCCGCTCAGGTGACCCACTCTCGAACCTCCTTTCCCGACCCCCGCGATAGTCTACCCTCCCCTTCCTGAGCAAGACATCAATGATGAGATTTTTTTTTCCCCGTCCCCGAGCCTGCTTCCTCCCTACTAGCATCTTCCTCCCGGATGGCGCGCCGGCGACGACCCGCCCTTCACGCTCCTCAACCCCCTTGCTATAGCGACGATCGACGCACTGGACCCCCCCTCTCTCCAGTCAGATATTCCCCTCGGTTCCGCAGACCCTTTGCTTTCCTCGTCCGTCCGAGACGATCGACTCCGAAGCGCTTTTCGCCCAATTGTCGATGATTAGAACGACATTCTTCCCCCTTCAGTTGCGTAGTCCAAAACAGGTTATTCCTTTTCCTCCGGCTTTCTTCTTGCGGATGCCAACCCCTTCCCCACGTTCCTCGTTGAGTCATTCTGGAGAAGTTTCCCCTCCCCCTCCCCTAATCCGGGACCTTTTCTTATGTCGGCATTCCACAGTATCTTACCCACGGACCAATATCGATGCCTGCGGATCTTCCAATGACCCCCTTCCTCGTGATCCAAAGAGTTCGTTCGAACCCTCTAGTGTATAGTCCGTATCCCGTCTCCGACCCTCTCGTGAGTATAGCGGTCTCCCCCCCCCCGACTCATTCAAGGTCGTCCCCCTTCGGTCCCTTTATTCTTCGTTAGTTTTGCAACCTCAACCCCTGGACACCGAGAATCCTGGAGTCTCACTTCCCCCCTGTCATATTCTTAGAGGGGAGGATAGTCGACTGGAAGTCTTCACAGCATAAGAGATTTTTCACTAACTTCACCACTTCCATGACTACTCCATCTATTAACGAGCCTCTTCCATTATGCACCTTAGTAATCAAAGTCTCCGTTCTTCCCTGATCTTTGCTGACAAACTAAGTGATAACTCGCCCTCTCTTCCCCTTGATTAGGCTACATGGAGATTGACTTTCGAAACCCGTCCGTCCACGAAGCTTAGCTTAATACCAGTTCTGTCCGATCTGAAACCCCTCCCCCCCTTGAACGTCCATCAAGTTTTTAGAAAGATATGGCTCTACTCCATCTCGGAAGGCCTCTTTCCCGAAGGATCCCCAAGCCGAGTCCATACCCCCCATCCCAGGTAATTCCTGTGTTCCCTCCCTTCTGTCCTACCACCTAAAGGCGGAAGCGCTTTCTCCCTTGAATCGTCTTTTCTGGATCTACGTTCCAGTGGCGGTCGCGATTAGAGGTGACCCTAAGCCTCCCATCGCCGAGACGAATGCAGCCCACCGTCGGCGTCTTCTTTTGTCAAGCCTCAGCCATCACATTTTTTTTTCTCATCCTCGAGTAGCTCTCGGTCGGCTTTTTTTTGCTTCTTATCAGAGCCGAGTTCTTCCCCACCCCTCGAGGAGTTTTTTTGATTTTCCCCCCCCTTCGCATCTCCCGCTCTCAGGAATTTGTCCACGACATTCTCCCCAAGTACGACGCGTTCATACTCCCCGCCCTTCTTCCAACGAACCGTTTCGCACACTCTTTGTCGTCCCCAATTTCCTCCTACGACCCCGCCGTCGTCTGCCTTTGTACAAGGGTTTAGACAACACGTAGGTCCCTGTGAGGTTTCCAGAAGGATTTGTTCTTTTTTGAATAGGTAACCTAACCCCTTTGTGCCTTTCGTGCTTCCTTTCTCTGGCGTTTGTTGACTTTAAGACACGGGTCAGCACTTCAACTCCCCCCCCCTCCCCCATTCACGACTTTCCCTATTTTCCCCGCTTGACCGACCACTTCTCCTTCAGACACCCGCCTTCCTTTTTCCCCCCCACAGTGGTACTTCGGTGGCCCCACGTCAAACCCTCCTATTCAAGTCCCCCAAGAATCAGCCTCGGGCTCAAGTTTCATCCTTTGACTGACCCAAAGTCCCCGTGTTACACGTCCTCCCCCCTCCTTTACCTCCCCGGATAACAATGTCCCGGCCGTTTTTCGTATTGACTGCCACTTCCAACCATTCCTTACGTACAGGTTTTACTTCCTCGGCAAGTCTGTACTTTCAACCCCTTTCTGGTTTCCCTTTTTTCCTAAGTTGACCCCTGCCCCCTTCCGCCCATCCTCCTGTCGTGCACTGTCCTTTTACCGGCCTTCCTAGACTTTGCCACGAGGGGCTCTCTTGTCGGTTCCCCTTTTTTCCAACCAATTTCCGCCTTCTCTTGTCCCCCCAGTCGGTACCCCCCCCTGTGTTTTGGTTAATGACAGAGCCCCATTTTCCCTTTGCCCTGAATATAGCATTCTGCCGCTGTTCTGAGAGCCAGACCGAAGCCCCCCCATTTCATTTTCTTCCGAACCCCTTTTAAAAACAACTACCTCTGTGTCGTCGCCCGAGATGGTACCCCGAGCATGCGCCTTTAGGCTTGCCTTTCCCTTTGTTGAGGACAAGTTCCTTCTTGTGAAAATCACCGCAGGCGTCTTTAAATTATGCGTCTTTTTATTTTTGCTCCTCCGATGCGAACCCCACCCTTTTTTCCGCGGCCCACTTATAATTACCGGTTGACGTTCCGCCCGGAGTCCTGGTTTCCTTTTACAAGGTAAGGGTTCATTCAGGGCGATCTTCCCCCTCCATCCAAGTCTTTAAAAACTTCACCCCTTAACTCATCTTTGAGATTTTCGGGCTCTTTTTTTTCCTCCTTCCAAACAAATATCGCTGTGTCTCCTTTGCTAGTTCCCTCGGCACCAAGTCTCCTCGGGCATCGCCTTTTTTGAGCTTTCTTTCCCCCCCTGCCAACCCCCTCCCCTCGACTGAACTTTACCCAGTTATCTTCCTCATTTGCCCTGGTCTGCCTCCCGTTTTAAGACCCGGTAGGTTCATCCTCAACCGCCTCCCCCGGTTCTCAAGCTGATAATTATGTCCTTTCTCTCGGTTTTTTAGCAGCTCCTTTTTACGTGTCCGGATCGGTGCCCGTAAGTTCTCTTTCTTGTTTTCTTAAGGTGGAACTTTTTTCTCGTAGCCTTTTCAACACTCCCCCTTGCATCTGCCCTCTCCTCGAGGCGTTGCTTACCAGCTTCCTAATCTATTTTCTGTCCTGACTGGTCCTAGGCTTGCCCCTGCGTCCTCGTAAACCAAACTATGTTGATTCCTCGCCAAGGGGCGCCCTTATGATTAAGGTCTCCTTGGATTATCAAGACCTTGGTGGCCCCCCTTTCCGTTCGGAACGTCTTCTTGAAACTGATTCACACCCTTTTTATTTTCCAGTATGTTCTGTTGCCAATGGCACATCCCCTCCCTTCTATTTTAGATGGGCCTCCCACTAAAGTCCTTAGCAGACATCAAGGGGGGCCGTTGCCCTTGGGCCGAGTTCCCTATTAAGAGTCACCCTACTCTGAATATGTTCGGTCTTTGGTCAGCTTCCGGAGCCGCCCCTCAGGAGGTTTTAAACCCGCCTACGCGCACCTATTCATCTTGCGTTACCCTCTCCACGTAAGAACTCCTCGCACCCTGAGATTGCTTCCTGGTGTTTTTTTAGAACGACATGTTAACGTCTTTTTTTAACCCCCACATTCACCGCGGACCGCCCCCCCCCCCTCGGAAAGTCCGGCTCTTTTCCCCGCAAAACAAACACTCCCTATCGATCGTTTAGACCCCGCTTTTGACTAGGAGTATTCTCCTCAAACCAACTTTTTTTTGGCGAGGGGCTTTCCTCTCCCGCTTGACATTTATCACATCTCCCTTCGCCGTTCTTGTCCCCTCTAATAGGCGCTTGACCTCTCTCCCTTTCCAATCCCTGTGCCCCCCCCCCTGATGGACTTTTCTCCTCTTGTATTTGTCACTTTACAACGCTCCCAATCGAGGCCAAGGGAAGTCATGGATTATCTTTGAATAAGTAAGGCAGCCCCAAAATTTCCAAGCCGATCCACGAACGAACCCCCTCGTAACGTTCCGGAAATTTCCCACTAAACCAGTTCCACCTAAAACCCCCTTGCAAAAAGGATTTTGACCCCCCTATGCCCTTTATTATTTCACCTTTCCCCCAAGCTTCCCCCCCCTTAACGCCTATCTCTTTTTTTTCGACCCCCGGTCCGAGAATTTGCGTCGTTTCCCCTCTTAATGTTGCCTTTTCGCCCCGGTCGATCCTTTCCATTCAATTTTTCCGAAGTCTTGCGGTCGGTTTGTTTCCCATCTGGAACGCTTTCGGCATCCCTAGGCTGAACCTTTTTATCCAAAGAATTTTCTTTCACTTCGCAACTCGTTGTATGTTAACTCCCCTCTGGCTTGCACGGCGTCGAGTTCGCCTCCCCTTAGTTTTTTGCCGGCGTTCTGTTTCTACCCCCGGTCCCATTGGAAGGAGAATATGTAATGGCGATCCTCCCAGGGCGAGTCCCCACTTTGTGGATGGCCGTTTTCCCTATTTCCCCTTTTCAATCATTTCCGCGCTGCAAGCTGGTGACTTCTGATATCAATCTTTGTACAACTGGGTGATGGGGTCTCGTTTTTCCCTTTCCTTCCCGTTGGCGATCGCTCCCCTTTTTGTCTGCTTGTCCTCTAAACTTCCTATCGATTTTCGTTCCCTCATAGCTACGCGAAATTGCCTGCTCTCCGATCAGCTCCTTTCTCAGGATTGTTTTCCCATCTACCTACGTCCAAGCCGTTTTCTTGATTATCTTTTTGGGTACTTGCCACCATTCCTCTGCGCACTCTTCCTCCCGGCGGCATGCGATGATCTTTAGAATGGATGCTTCGTTGCGCCTCTAGGTTCAGTATCCCTAGGTCTGGCCCCTCAACTTTCTGTTTTCTTTCCCGTTTTATTCAACGAAGTTCCCACATTGCGGCGGCCCGGCCTCCGGTGGCAATTAGTCTCTACCTGACCTCAAACCAGACGTCGTTTAATGATCGGTTGGAGATTCTTCTTTCTCTCCTTTTTTTGAGAGATCTCCGACTCCAGAAGGTTGAACAGTCTTGGTCTTTTCCGCCTTGCCGAGGCCTCCGCACTGTTGTGATTGATGTTCCGTCCCTGAGGAATTGCAGATGTTTTCGGCTGACCAGTCAGTTGCTTTAGAACTCTGCTGTTCCAGATACCTTTTCCTTTTATTCGGCGCTAAATGCAAGTTGCTCTGCATTCGCTTAGTCGCAGGGTTTTAGTCTTTCCTGGTCGACACCGAGAATTTAGCTAGCATGGTTTTTCCCCACCCCCCAATCCAAGAGGCTTGAAGGGAGCGCTTTTTTTCGAACCCCCTAAATAATTTCCAACGTACCTCGCGCCTCATTCGCGAATCTATGCCGGTTCCCTCTCGAAACGTCCATGTGTTTCCCAGCCAAGCAGAGATGTTGATCACGATCCTTACCCTTTTTTTTGAATTCAAACGGCGATCCAATTAGTGTGCCGCGCAAAAGACATTCCACGACGTTTTCTGATCATTTTGCTGCGAACCCTTCCCTTTTAATTAGCCCCCCCCCTCCGCGGTAACACCAGCCCCCCTCTGTTTCCTCGCCTTTCGTCTGAACAGAGGCAAATGAAATTTTTTACCGTCCCCGCAGTTTCCTTTTCCCCTCGTTTTCCGACGGATACTTCTTGTGTAAATTCTTTTTAGACCCCCTCCCTCTCCGGATACGATGTGTTCGAGATTGTTCGTCGTTTCTGAAGTTTTTTCTCTTATAAGATTGCGCAGTTTTTTGGCATGATTGTAATACTTTTTTTCCCTTGAATTGAAACCCAGTATACGCTCCCTGCTACCACTCTCCCTTACGTCCCTACGGCGCCACCATGCTAGGAAGTATTTCTCCCCCCCCATCGTAGAGGGAGATGCGTTTTTTTTTTTGATTCCCTAGAGAGAATTCTTCCTTTTGTTGTGTGTTTTTTCCTTTTTTTTAGTGGTGTCACGGTACGCGGTTATCGCGGGATATAGGATGGCTAGTGGCCCTTTTCCCTGATCTGAAATTCCAGATTTATCTTCCCCCCTTTTTCCATTGCTCTCTAATCAGAAGCCGTAAATCAAATTGGCTTTCCCGGCACGGGCCCTTTAGTTAACCTGACTCCCCGGTCACCTTTTTTTTTTTAGTCTTCAGGATACTGTCAACAGGTCTATCTTGTGCCCGCTATTGTAATAAGCCAGCGCCCAGAAAATTTGCGAGACCCTCTGTTCAGCGGACGACTTTTCGAGCTCGGTCCTCCTGTCTCGATAGGTCTGTGTTTGTTGCTGTTTCCTAAGCCAAGCCTCCAGTAGATCGGAGTGCCCGTTCCCCGCGTCCGCTTACTGACCCTTCCGATCCCGGTTTCTCGACTTCCCTCTCCCTCGAATAATATTTCATCCCCTTTAGTAGGATCTTTTTAAAGTCCCGATGCCTATCCCCAGTACGGACTTTGCTTTCCCCCCCTGCCCCCCCCGATCTCCTGCCCGGACGACTCCCCAGGATCTGTTTCGGTTTTTCAGATGATCCCTTTCAATGCCATACTTTCTCTGGTGTCCGGGCACTGTCCCCCCGCGCCCTCACCAGCGTTTAAAGAGCTCTCGACCGACCGTGACGTGAAAAAGTTTTACTCATGCACGTTTTGGCGTCTTGCTTTTGACTCTTCTGAACCTTCCCCTTCCACTACCCCAGATCTTCTTTCACCTGTATATCTCGCCCTGGCGAAGTTCATAAATATCTTAGTTGGGGATTTCGCCTCCATTGTCGAAAGCGTTTTTTTTCCCCTTTACGAATATGACGAGAATTTTCCCTTCCGCCGTCGATTTTTCATACCCCGACCTCAAAGGATTCGCCGCTTTCTCTATTGAAACCAGGTTTGAGTTCTTCCTTTCTTTCAGCGAAGACGACGTCTTCTCTTTGTCTGACACCAACCTTTCCCTGTAAGTTATTGACGAACAGTTACGAATTATTTCCTAGATTCTAAATTTATAGTTTTCCTGCTCCCTACCTATGGGGCACAGAAGTTTTTGGAACCCCATTGATATTAGAGAATCTTGCTCCCATCGTAAAGTTCACTTCCAGAGATCTGAAATTCCTGGCGTTGTCAGGACCAAACTTGCCAGGCGAGGCTTCTTCCTTTTGTAATGGGCGGACGAGACCCGTCAGGCTGACCCCATCGTTGGTCTGTTTTTTTCCGTGATCCTCCTTGTCACGCCGCAACTCAAGGAATTGTCTGTTTGATTTCCTCACCCTGTACCTGATTGTATTGAGGATACTGTTTTCCTAAATTTACCCTGGGTCATTCCCCCTACTTAACATAAATTGATACCCGGCTGCGACCTCGTGTCGGACCCCCGGCCTCTCTTATACAACCTACTTTCTTCTCTTGACTCCCCCTCCCCTGAGGGAGACGACTTTTCCCCCTCCCGCCGATTTGAGATTGCATTCTCCACTCTCCTCATTTTCCGGTCGTTCAGTTTGCCTAAGGTTATACCCCTTTCGAGGCGCTTATGTACTTTTTACCCCAATTTGTTTCCATTACAGTTTTCTCTGGACATTCCTTTCTCCGACAGCGCAGGTTTTCGAGCAGTTTTGCTGCGGGGCTTCCTTTGCTCTTATTACACCCCTGGAGAAGACTTGCCAAAGAACCCCCCCTTTTAGTGGACTTCTTTTGGTAACAATCCTATTTCCCCGCTTGTCCTTCTAGGAGTTAATTTAACTCTTCCCTTGCCTACTTTAGGCGGGATTTTTCGGTACGCTTGGTGGTTTCACCCAAGAAACGCTTTTCCACGAGTTTTTCCCCCCCCCCCATCTTGGCCCGAGACCAATGATAGAGATTGGATTCGGTTCCCTGTCTGCATTGTCTGAGCTTTCCCTCTCTGTACACGGTTTAGCTGTTGCGTGGCGATCCGGGGTGTGAGATAACCCCCATGACCATTCGTCCTCTCATGTAGCCACTTCAGAGACTCCCTGATGGACGCTTGCCTGAGCTTTTTCCTTTTCACCCTGACTTCGCTGTTGTCCCACCAGTCCCCATGTGGGATTGACTTACGTTCCTTACCAAAAACCTTCCCTCTTCAAAGTATTCTTGGCATTTGATTTCTATTCATTTTCTTCCTTCCACTATCTCCCGTAACCTGAACGCCAAGAAACATTCCCCCCAGGGTTTTTCTGCCTTTTTATCTGGGCCCCCAACCTCCACTCCTTTCTGAGACTTTTTTGCCTTCCTTTGCCTTGAGCCGCTCGAGGGTCGTCTTTAACTTCTGGACGACTACGTTTTTATTGCCGCGCGACTTTTGTTCGGTTTTCCGACCCGAGACGCTTTTTCTGTCGAAAGAATCTGAGCCGTTTCTCCTTTGATCTCCTTCCTGTGTAGAGACGGGGTCCTATTGAGCCCACCTTTTGCCGTGATGGTTGGCACGCTATGTTCCCTTCCTGCGAAACCGCCAGCTAGAGATCGGTTTCCTTTTCAACAGTTTAAGGACCAGTCCTCGTGCCTTCTTTCTTTCTTCGCTCTCGCCGCCCTGTGCAGCCGTCACTCAGGCTTACGACCTAGGATCTTCCCTTTATGACCCCTGCTACTTTTCCTTTTTCTTGATCAGCGCAGCTCCTTGGGTCTCTTCCTCTAGCGGCCCTTCTCGCCTCGTTTATAGGGTTCGATGAGCCAGCGTCTTCTCCCAGCATTGCTGTCAATCCCCTACGTTGCGTTTGACAGACCACACTTTGCTCGTAAAGTGACAGTTGGGTGTGGCTTCCTTGTAGCCTACTAACCTAATTTGCTCGTCCTTCTTCTTTATCACGTTGAGTCGTTCGGGTACTAAAACATCGCTTGAGAATCTTTTTCGGCCGTATTGAGTAGGTGTCTCGTTGTACTCTGTCGATAGCAGTTGCTAGTGACGCGTTACCTTACTGCCCTCTGAATTCTTTAGTCGAAAATCGTCCCTTTGCATTCCGTTGCCCGCACTCCTTCCTTTCGCTCTTTGACTTCGGGCAGGCTCAGCAGAGAAGACTGTTACTTCGCCCTGAGTATCTCGACCCCGGAGATCCCCGGCAGAGGGCGAATGCGTATTCCCCCAAACAGACCAGCTTTTCCCTCACTCACTTTACAGGGGGTCTGATGAATCTCCGCCGAAGGATATCGCTCTTTCGCGGGGTGTTACACAAATCTCTGGCCGCCGAAGAGGGCTTCGTTTGATGGTCGTTCTCCCCGCTTCCACTTCTCTTCCCCAGCACTCGCGCATCAGCCGATCCGCCCTTCTAGGACGAGTGTTCGCCTTGTGTAAGCGGTCCCTGCAGAGTGACATCGGGCCTCCGATTCTGTCGTGTCCTTCAATAGTGATGTCTCTTCGTCTTCCTCGTCCCTGCCCTTCTTAAGGGAACCTGAAGGTCTGACGGTCACCTCAGCCTTTACACTTCTCACTTTCCTTGCTTCGCCTCTGCCGCCTTTTCGATTACTTGAGACAGTCTACCTTCATCTACTCTCCCCTTAGTCGGCCATATCGGATTCCCGCGGCCCCTTGCTTCTTGTAGCCTTTCTCCCAACTTCCCTTTTTCAGAGAGATTAGTCTTCCTTTAGACTATTTGTGAAGGTTCGACGTTGTTTCTTTTTTCTGGCAGATCTGCCAGCATTTTTTTTTCAAGTTCCCCCTTATTTTCCATCCGATATTGTTCTCCGAGACGCCTCTGGACCTTAGTTTTCCCTCTCCTTCCCCAATCTATTCTTTTCGTTGTTGTAGATGAAGTGAGTTCCGTAGCTCCTAGTTTTTTGCCGATGAACTTCCCTCGTTCTTCGTGCTCTAGCAGTTGTCTTTAGTGTCCTTCATAGTTCTTGTGTTCGCGAGCGTTGGCATTTGGAGAAGTTTAAAGTGCCGCCCGGTTGCCTTGTCGTATACGTTCGTTTCCGGTCTGCCGAGTCGCTGTTTCACCGTTTATTTGAGGCTGCCATCCTTGCTTGAAGGTGTACCCCCTTTGAAGTTATGGCCGTTGTTCTCCGTTTTGCGCACGGTCTGAAGCGGGTCTGTAGAGTCTCTCTTCTTGACTGAGAAGACTCATTTTTATCTCTTCTCCGATATGCACTGGTCGTCCCTACCCCCTGCCTGCCTGCACCTTCCTCAGTACAGTGCTCTAGTATCTCTTGTCTGAACTCCCTCCACTGTCTGCAAGTGTCCCGTTTCGTGCCGTTCTGTCGCCCTCCGAGCCTGATGTGGCGAGCCCCTCCCTGTATTTTTTTTATTCCCCTTGTCTCCGATTAAGAGGTGTGTCAAATCCGCCCTTTGTGCTTCACCCGCTGTGTCCCCTACGGAGCCGCCCTCGTAGGACTGTTTCCCAGCCTTCCCTTTTAGGACCTTCATGTTTCCCGTTTTTTTCCCCAAATGATCGGGAAGCCATTGCAGACCTTTTTTCTCCGGCACCCTTCTTTATCGTGTTCTGCCGTCCTTTGACCTCGTTGCGTGACGCAGCAAGTCGTGAATTCCTCTTCCGGAGCCCTCTTTTTTTTTCTTCGAGGCCTGCGACCCCTTTTCTCTTAGTCAGTCTTTTTTCTTTCTGCGACGTGTTTCCGTTTTTCCCCTTTGAATGAATATGTGGAGAGACTTAGTCCCCTCCTCTTAGTTGAATGTCGTGAATCCTGCTTTCCGTCTTGCTTTACGGTGTTGTCGCGTTTCCTTTTATTTCCTGAAGTCCTGTTGGGTACAGTTGTTTTCTCATTTCTCCCCCCTAGAAATCTAACGCTCGCACTGCGGTTTTGTCGGTGTGACCCCTCATTCGATTTTCCTTGTTCAAGAGGGAATGAGTTGAGGCCCTTAAGAAGATGTAGTTTTTTCAACTTCCCTGCTTTAGTTTCCTCACGTTCTTCGGGGGTTTTGTAGCTCTCAGTAGGTTCCCTGACACTTTATCCGTCTGTGCGTATTTCTATCGGTGAAGAGGTCGTTCTCCCTTGATGTAGTGACTGTTTCTGTCCGTAATCGAGTTGCTTGGACCGGCAGGTCTTTTCCCCCCACGTCAGCCCTCAGGGTGAGCTTCTTTCGCTTTTCTTCCCTTTCCCGGGGTGCGCCGCTAGCCAAAAGAGTCTCTCCTCCTCCTAAGACCTTTGCCGTATTAGCTCCCGGCATTGGTTTCATGGCAGCCTCGCTCCGTCCGTTCGGTGTAAGCCACCACCGTTATAGAGGACGATGATGCCCCCCGATTTTTCAGTTTGACTTCGCATTCCTTCCTCCTAATAAGTCCTCTTTTAGGACGAGAAAGGTTGTTTCTTTTCAGGCGATCAGAATCCAGGTCTTTATCTGGCACTTGGATCCCCTCCTTACTACTAATTTCCTTTCGGCTGCACCCTTCCGGTATTACTTACTCCCCCCCCCCCCTTGCAAAGACCCACTCCCGCCTGGCTTCGACCTCTTGGAGCGTTCTCCGGTGACGTCCCTTTACAAGCCCTTCTCCACCCCCCCAGATGACAGGAGTTCCCGTCTGAGCCACTTTCCCCTCGCTGGAATCCCCCCCTTTGAACGAGAAAATCCCTCCATCCGAGACCAACGTTAACTGCCAACGCCCCTCTAACGATCTCCCCCCAAAAGCAAAGTCTTTGCCCCTTTCAAAGACGCCTCATAGCCCCCCCAGCCGCGTCCCGATGAGATCCGTACTTTCACATCGGTTGAGCGTGATCACGGAATCAACGTCCGTTCGGCAGACCCCGCAGCTCTGGAAAAACGTTCACGCTGCAGGTTTTCTCGAAGTAAAGGTCATTCTTTTTCTGGGTTTCTTCTGCGAGCACACAGTAGTCCCCGTCCGTCGAACAAGCCTTTCGACAGTCAGAGTCCCCCAGTCCGTCTCCAAAAAGCACCCACCGGTCCCAGTCTCGCCTAAGTCTCGACCATGGGCTTCTCCACACTTACTAGGTCTTAGGCCTCATTCCACCATGTCCTTAGGACAGGCCCCCCGGACATATTACAACGTCAGCCAACCCTTTTGTCCTTACGAATCATCCGCTTCGCAGCGGGCTCTCCGCTAGAATTTTCTTGTTACGATCTGCAGGCGATCCCGCACGTAGATGCTAGCTTTATACGCGCCGCCATAGTACGCCCCGTACTTTTCTTTGGCGGACGTCGTTCTGTTTTGACCTCCTTCTGGGCGTATTTGGGTTCCCCACTTAAAAGGGAACACTGTCCCTCCAGTAGCGACCTCTTCCTTCTTAGGATTGTCTCTTTCACGGACCGTTGAATCATGTTAATTCCGGTGCGGCTTGGCTGCACAAGACCCACATTCAATTCCCCAGTTTCCCGCAAAAGCGTTCCCCCCACCTTTTGAGTTCCCATAATGCCCTTGCTGGGAGCAGAACCACTAATTGGTCCACGTACCCATGAAACTTTGCTGGGATTCTCAGTTTTCAACTTATACGGGATCCCCTTCCTGCTTTGACGGCGACTACCTTTCCCTTCGATTCCGAGCTACGACGTCGTCCCTTCTTCTTCGTCCTTTTCAGCAATCTGCTTTTCATGATAGCCCCGTCCCGTTGCCGGCCTACCTTTTTTTATTCAGCCCCCCCCTAACATATCGTGCAGCCAGAGTCCAATAACGATCCGAAGGTGTTTCCAACCCCGTCTAACGTTTATAATAACGCGTCCGTGTCACGCACGCGGCAGCCCCTTGAAAAAATCCCGCGAGGCCAACCCCTTTCGCACAATCTTGCCACCCGCTCCCCGTCAACCCCTTCCTCTAACCATGGTGGACCAGAGTCGTAAAGGACCCGTTCCTAACCTCCAGATCGTCGTGTCCCCCCTCAAACACTACCTCCTATTCGCAGGAGAAGCCCCCTTACTGCAAAATCTTAATGATCTCGCCTCTCCGTCAGTCCCCCCCCTAAGTTCGCCCTTTGCCCTTTCGACGTGACGAACATGCCCACTCATAAGGGGCCCTCAATTCCCATATCCCCAAACAGACCTTGACCCTCTCCCTTCTTTATCCTACTGAGCAGCGCGTTAAATCTACACTACTCAGATTGAGCTTGCATATTATCTCGGCATCTCCGGAGGACGACATCCCCCTATGAATACCGTCTCCTTACTCTCTATCCGGCGGCTCTCCTGAAGAACTTATCCCCAGGCTCGAGTTTACAAGTAGAAGTCTCAGACTATCTTCCGCGATTTTCCTCGACTCTATTAGATTCCCTGCCCCCTCCCATACCGATATTCCACTTTTCTCCCCGGGACTTTCCCCAGTGGAGGAGTCTGTGCCGCACTAGTGGACACACGAGCCTCACCCCAAACCCCTCCTCTAATGAAACCCAGAGAAGGATGTGAGGAGTTTAAGGGCAAGTCTTTTGGATTTCTGAGGAGTTTTCCCGCACCTTTCTCAGAGCATCCCAACAGCCAACAATAATTTTTCCTTTTTCCCCTTTTTTTTGTATTATTCTTGTCCTTTTGTGTTTGTTGTCCTCTCTCTTCTCTATTCGTCCTACGGCAAGAGGAAAGGAAGCCACCAAATCCTTTCAAAAGTCTCCCCTTCCCAGATTAGGGCGGATCAGGAAATACCCCTTTTAATTTCCTCTCCAGCCAAAGGTTTATGCGACCAAGCCAGTGCGCCATGGCGTATTAGTCCCCCCCTAAGCTGCTCCCCTTGAGTATACCCTCTTTCGGATATGACGTTTGTGATTCCCACCTGGAGGAGATGAGTTGACGTCAACGCCCCCCCCTAACCCCGGACCAGATCGGACCGGAGACCCCCCACTCCCTAAAGTCCCCTTTTTTTCCGTCGGGGGATTCGTTATTCAAGGCCCGTTCCTAGCGCGACCCCGCACCGGCCCCCAACGCCCTTATATGCACCCGCTCCCCGTGCCAGTATTCACCCTCGTACCCCCAACTGCGTTCTGTTTGACTAGAGTTCAACTTCTAATCCTCCCCCCCCCCTGACACGACTTCAGTCCACCCCGAGCGGTGTACGATTTCAGCGGACCGTTCCCTTCATCCACCCACCCCCCCCCTTCCCCTTAAGTTGTTCCGTCATTTCATTCCTGACTTTCCATCCCCATCCATGGTGTGCTGGCAAGTCTCCCCCCCCCTGGAGGTTGCACCCTATTCCATCGCTCGATCCGCTCTGGCTCCGACGCCAACTTCGGACCGGTGAGCTTCACTCCGGCGTTTCCAATAGGTTAGCTCGTCTGGATCTCCTCGTCCTTCACCTCCTGCTTTCCGAACTTTCCTACAGATCCACTGAGAGAAGTTCTTCAAGACTCCTGGCTCTTGAGCGCAGAGTGCTCTTCCTACAGTAGCTCGCTCCGTAGTTAATAGAAGTACATAGCCTTCGTACTCGGGGCGGCCTTATTTTCTCCCCCCTGAAAGCTTTTTTAAACCTAACGGTACCCCACCTTGTAGAAACATATAAGACTCTACCCGCGGGCCCCGTAGTTCTACCACCCGTGATACTACCTCTCCAGCTCTTGAAGGAAGCCAGCCCAATTCTCTACTTGTCTCTCCCGCCCCTCCCTTTTAGGTTTACTCCCACCCATTGTAGTCCATCAAGTTCGACGACTTAAGCCGAAGGAGTTCCTTTCTCCAAGGGCCTGATCACCCCCCCCCGCGTATGGTTGAAAGTCGTCACGCAAGTTGTCCCTTTAAGGAGATTGCACGTTTACCCCTTTTTCCCGCGTGGCTGGTTCAGCGGTGACGGTCCCTTTGACATACCCTAGGCAGTCATCCCAATCAAATCCCGAATGCTTTCTTTCAGTTGCAGAATTCGCCTGTCCTTTTTTCCCCCCCCCCCCCCACAATCGGAAGTCGGTGATGTTTTCCCAACTGTCCAACCGCGCTCCACTTCTGCCCAAAACATTTTAACTTGGCTCTTCACGTGCGCTTCCCTTTTACGTAACACGACGTACTCTTTTTCTCTCCCAACTTTGTCTTATAGACAGCGTACCCCCCTTGAAAGGACAACATTTCCTTTCTAGGCCTCACGCTAATCGCCTCCCCCCCTCACCCCAGAGACACTCTTCTTCTTCCCCTTGGGCCAAGCTTTCATTTGGAAAATCGTTCTTCCTTTAAGGACCGATCTTATTCCCCCCCGGGCAGCGACAAGGCTACCGATTCTCTCCTCAGTTTACCCGGTTCCCCTCAGGAGCCCCCTCTTTTGACTCCCTTTTCTGGGCTTTGTCACCCACCACTTAGCCCTTTCGGTGACGTACCGGTTTTCCCGTACGGCTACCATTAAATGATGTTCCAAAAACTGTTAGCCCTACAATCGCATTTATTTTCCTCAAGCTTGAGTCTTCCTCTGCGCTTGACGTCAATGAAGAACGTTCAATCATCCTTTTGCTCTCCTCCTCTTGGAACTTCTTGCTCCTCTAAAGGAACCCAATTAAGAGAGTGTATCTCCTTTTTCAACGAAAGGTTTTTTTCCCTCGTGTTTCATCCTCAAGTTAGGGAACTCACATGGCCTTTTTTTTTCTTCGGGTTCGAATTATAGACCCCGGCCCGACACACCACTTCTCCCTATTATGTCGAGGCCAGTCAAGCCCTTTGAGTGACTGCGCCGCTATTCCCCGGACGAAATTTCACCCCCCCCTTTCTGCCCCCAAGAGTCCCCCCACCCTCAGTTCACAGGAGTGTATTCCCCACACATACCCTATCTCTTGGTCATGTTTCGTTTTATGCTCCACTTCCCGATCCTCAACACTTTCCTCCCCCCTTCTTCATTCTAAGTTCTCCTTTCTCGCCGGACACCCCCGGACAGAGCCTTTCCTCAGCCCGGGTCTAGATTTTCAATGACCCCCCAACACTTCCTTCAGATCGATGCTGTACCTCCCCCGTCCATTCCATTTCGCTATCTTCTTTTTTCTGGGCTCAGGTCTTCGACCGCCCTTCCCCCAACCTATAGCTTTCTCAAGAGATAAAACTTGCCTGCTTTTCCCCCTACCTTCGTCTGGCCCCATATGACACCCACCTTTCAGGCGGATGATCTGCCTGTCTTCTCGTCTTCCTAGATAGTTATTTGTCTTTTTACGGCTCAGTTTTTTCTTTCAACCCCCCCGGGGTATCTTCCCCCCCGCAGATTCTTTCCTTTCCCCGTCTTTTCATGAGGGAGTCCCATTTTATTTCCTCCCCTTTGTCCTCGCTCATCATACCAATCACGATAGTTCTTGGATCCCCTAGACCCCCGATGCATTCAGGTGTACCTCCCCCCTTTCCCGTTATCTTTTCTCGACATGGGTGTTCTTCCCTCCCGCGTAAAGAAGCTCTTCACTTTCTTCCGCCCTGTACTTTTTTTCACTCCTTATTTCAAGGGCTTTTCCCTATGGCCGAATTGCTCCCCCCCCGCAAGTTTTTCCTCCCGTCGGCAACGATTGTTCGCTGTACTCGAGCTTCATCCTCTTTTATGGTTCTTTCTCTCAGTTCGCTGGTTTCGGGTTTTCCCTAATCCTTTTCTATTACGGAATCTATCGTCTGTGGCGGACCCTCCTCCCCCCGATCTCTCCATTCCACGAGGAGGTCACCGCGTGAGTCGCATGCTTTGAAAGCCCGAGGTCGTTTTGTCCAAAGTCACCCACTTCCCAAAAGCGGACTAATAATCTGGACTCTTATTTAGTTAACCCCCTCCACCACCCCTGATCTCTAGCTGCAGCTTATCTGGTGAGTTCACTAAAAAATTTCTCTTTGGGTGTCTTGATTGGCCGGTCAATCACCCCGTTCCCCCGCCCCTTCTTGTATTATACTCCCCCCTGCGATTCCTTTTCAAGAATTCCTTCACTGTGCGCTCAACTTTGTTTCTAAATCAGATTGACTCGTAAATTTAAAGTGCCCATCGCCTTCCCTGTTTTTTTTCCTTTCCTTTTCCTTTCCCCTCAGGCCCCCTGCGAATTTTTTCCCACACTCCCTGATATAAACTTCCCAGATACAAGCTTACTCAAGAACACCCCAGCCACCCCCCCCCCCAGACCCCCGTTTCCAGGAACCAACCCTATAGTCTTCTCCGCTCTTTTCTCCCTCAAAAAGCAAAACTCGTATAAAATAAGACCCTATATCCTCGAACATAAGGAGCCCTTTAGTCCTTCTTATGATCAGGCGTTTCAGACCTTTCTCCTAAGTTGCCTTGATCCGTGTTGTCTCTCATTCACATCTTTACAATTCTTTTCTCCCCTGCGGGCATACCTCCTCTTCCTAATTGGATACGAGGACTTTTTCCAAAAGCTTTTCAAGTACGAGGGCGACACCTCTTCCCTACCGCCCTCGTATCGGGCGGTCACGGACCCAGACCCGATGGAGGCACCTTGTCAGTTCCGTGCTTCCTTCAGTCCTCCTTACTCTCTTTCTGGACCTCGGTTATTCAATCTCCTCCTGGGCCGTAGGTCCCCCTCCGAGTTTTGTTTACGAGGGTTTCCCTTTTTCCCAAATTTTCCAATCTATTGACCTTGACATTTCTGCTATAACTGTTGGATACCTTTTTCCCGTGCATATTCAGGTCGTGGCTCGGTACCCTCGGACGTAGACTTGTATCGAGCCAGGTGGGTCATTTGACGGTCGCACTGGATCGCCCAAGCTCCCTTTTCCGTTATTCCATGGTCCTTTCCCCTCCTTCTTTCTCACGGCCTTGCCTCAGCTTTGTACTCTCCATTTTTTTTTATATTAAATCGGCGCTCCCCCCTCGCATCTCCTTCCTCAAGCTATTTCTGGACATTTTCTTTCCCCTCTTTTCTACTGTCCTCACCCCCCTAACAGTTTCCCCCCTCTCGCCACCTGCCCTGCGCTCGTGACTTTCCCCTGCTTAGGCTGCCCATCCGATCTCTTCTTATCTTTGCTATTTCCGGACCCCCCCCCCTCGATGTCTTGTCCCAGCACGGTTGCTGGTTTCGCAGGCCGTCTTCCTCAATCTTCCCAAGAGTTTCCCGCTTCGTGAACCTTCTCTCTCCCCGGTTAACCAATTTTTCCTTTTATACGGTTCT
>Ga0179591_1325591_pt1 | contig 18518 bp, 21 predicted proteins | sample CZOMad2_1_08_16f_FD_182891 | JGI IMG/M metagenome (GOLD analysis project Ga0179591, IMG submission 182891) | Vadose zone soil fungal communities from Angelo Coast Range Reserve, California, USA - CZOMad2_1_08_16fungal (PacBio error correction) | ecosystem: Environmental > Terrestrial > Soil >... | reverse complement strand
CGATAATGTGACGTCTTTCTTTCCAGGGTCTCGATTAGGTGTGCCTGTGCCGACGGGCAGGCCCTTTGGTGAAACTTTGACCATTAAATTTCGGTTGCCTGCCTTCCCCCGTCGCGTTTGTGGTCCTCTTCCCTGAAAGGTGTCAAGACGCTTTTCGTGTTCATGACTCCCCTGTTTTTTTTTTTTAGTGATGACGTTGCTCTCGTATCCCCTTTTCGCTTCTTTTTCCCTTTATGACGGTTTCTTTGTGCAGGTTCCAATAGCCACCCAGCACCATTTTCCGCAGCCTCGGACTTTCTGGTCCCTTTTTTCACACCAATTCCTTTCCTTTTTCCCTTTTCTACACTGTTGTCCCGTCAGTGATTTTTGGGCGAATTATTCCCCCCAACCCCGTGAACTTTTTGCGAACAGCACTGTCTCAAACCACGCTCGGTTCCCCTTCACCGCAACCCCTACCGTCGTGCGCCTGGTCTTCTCACGGTACTCGTAGTCTTCAGGGATCGTAAGCCCTCCGACGTCCTTTCGGCTTGCAGACCCCCTTTCCCCGGTTGAGTTCCCCGTTCTGTTCAGAGGGCCCCCTCCTTCGGACACTTGGGTGACGTATTTGAAACTGTAAGCGGCTTTATCTACCTCTCCTCCTTTTTGTTTTTTTTTTTTAGAGGTCGATGGAGGACTTCTTCATCCTTCCCCCCTTGGGAGACTGCTTCGGCTTTGCTCCGGTTTCCTCCACCGCATCTTTTGCGCGCTCGGTAGGACAAGGGGATAAGAAACGAAAGGCGACATATTAGGGAGGGAGTTTTTTTCTCCTTCCCTGGCTGTCGTCTTTTTTGAGGATGGTGTCCCCGGTGCCTTTCCCGTAGCAGTACCGTACTGGGTTGTTCGATTTCACCGTGTACTTCGTCCCTTAGGGGATTTCCCTTTTGCTCCCCCAGGCTGATTTTGTTTCCAGTTTCGTCCCTCTCCCCCCCTCCCCTTGTGGCGGTGCCCAGTTTGAATTCAGAAACCTGTGGCTCGGCAATCTTTGAGTTTGCGGTATTGATCAGTTTTTTTCATGTGCCGTGCCTTAAACCCGTCCCCCCGTTCTCCCCCCCCCCAATTTGAACGAAGGGACGCCCGTTTGTTCCCTTTAGCTGAGCACGATTTTTCACATTCCTCTTTTCATGTCACACTCTTTTCGGATAAACCAAGAATGTCCATCCGTGACCACCGCGTTGTTCTTGAGCAGGCAACACCTTTACTTTTTCAATTCACCCCCCCCCCCCCTTGAGTCCGGGCCCCCCTCATCGTTCTTCGAACGTCATTTATCTCACCCTTTTTATCCTCTCAACCCAAAAAGGTGTTTTCCGACTTCTTGGTTTTTTTTTTTTGTACCTCTAAATCTGTTTGAGCGTGGGCGCGTTAGTTTATTTCTTGCTTTTCTGTGCAGTGCGCACCCCCTTTTCCTGTAGCGGTTGCTGGAACTCACAAGGAACCCCCTTTTTTTAGTACCTCGCCCATTTTTCTTTCGATACGTAGTTTTTCTCTTCCCTTTTTTTTTTTTTCCCGTCGAGTCCCCCTCTTTTTCCTCATTGCGGGAGTCCCACCTCTCCACCAGTAGTCACCTTTTGCCTACCTTGGTCCCAGCGAGACTCTCCCGGTCTATGACCTCCTGTCCCCTCCCTTGCGGCCCATTGTTCTATTCCATACTTTTCCCGGTTGGCGATCTTAACAAGCCTCCCCCCAAGGCCTTCCGTGATGCGTTTCACCTGCTCTGGTCGGGAAACCCCCCTTTCCAAAGTTTTTAGGAAAGCCGTTCTCTATGGCGACCTGTTTTTTTTGTTACCCACCTCTTTTCCCCGATCTGATTGAATTTTAAGGTGGCCCCTCTTGAATTTCGGTGTCCCCCGCCCTTTTCTTCCTTCCGGAATTTAAAAGTTTCGGTGATCCTTTTTTTTGTTCTTTTTTTTGGTAACCGTCCCTTGGTACGTTGGCCGAGCATGGACCACACCCGACTAGTTCGTCCCGGTTTTTCTTTCGTGCGAATTCTCCCATTCTTTTTAAAGTTTAGTTTTTTTTCGCATTTCTATTTTTTCCCCCGAGCTGTTCTTCCCTCTTCTACGCACCACATTTCGATCTTCGCGTGAGCAGTAGGAACTTTGCTCGAGTCTTTAGTAAGCCCCAGACCTCCGTTCTCGATACAATGGAATGATCAGTGGGAAATGGCATCTAACAGTAATTTCAGTCTCTGTGAAGCTTAATCAGAACCCAGGCCGTCCCCCTCGCCCCCCCGCAATGCTTCTTTGGTTTTGGGCGACCCCAAGTGTTCCTCAAGTTTTCCTTTTTTTCTAATCGCCCGCATTTTTGTGTTCCGTCTTCTCCCAGAACTACTGTTTTTTTTGGACGAATAATTGAAACTTCGGCCCTTCCTCCTGGCCCCGTAGGGTTTCTCTAACACATTTTTCCAGGCGGAGACAAGTTTTCTTCTCACCTTTTGCGCTTCCCCGATTAGACAGTTTTTTGGATTCCTTTGTGTGTTTTGTCTTTCAGCCGGTTGTGTTCTGCCGGATCCCCGAGACTAAAGTCACGATTACCTGGATTTTACCCCCCTCCCTGCCCACTATTACACCCCCCGCCTTCCCTCACCCATCTCGGTTGGTCGAGCGATGCCCCGAGCCGGCAGGGGTTCATCCCTTGCCGAGTTTGGTTCTCCCCCCCCCTTCCTATACCCTTGGGTATGGCAGACCCTTCTCCGGGCGGCCCACCTGATAGTTAATTACGTTTCCCCCCCCGCAGTTGGTTTCCCTGATTTCTGGGTTTTTTTTTTTGACAATGCTTCAGGGGGTGGGCCGTCCTCGTTTTTCAGGCTTGAAGCCGACCGGCTGCCCAAGTCCCGGTGGGCCACCGATTGGTTTTGCCGCTAATACCAAAGGGCTTGGTTGCTCATGAAGAGGTTTTGAGATTTCTGAAGAAAAACTGTGAGTTTGGCATTCTTGGGGACGTGATCGTTTTTCTGTGGGCAGGTTTTTTTTGTCTTTCCGTTCTGTTTAAGTCCACCCTCCTCCCCCACCCTTGACAGTTTAGGCTTTTTCTTGATCACTCCCCGTGGGCGAAACCCCCTTTACCAGGAGGTTTCGCCCCATTGGTGTTGTCCTCGGTCCTGTTTGCCCTTCCCTTTCCGTCTCCCAAGGAGACGAGCCCCAATCTTGGTGACGCCTGGGTGCCTCCCCTCTTTTCCTGGGTTTGACATCGCCTAGTTTTCGTCCCTTTCCCCGTCCTCTCGAGCCCTTTTCCACACTCCTCCGCACATGAACTTTCTCCCTCGATCTTCCTCCCCCAGGCCAAAAAATCGAACTGTCTCTCAGGTGCAAGGCGTGTGTCTATTTTCTGGGGCCGAGAACTTATATTAGTTGCCCTTTCCCCCCTTTCGGCCAGTGTTTTTCTTGATTCTCTGAGCCAGACTCCATTCGCTAGCCCTTTTCCTTCGATATGAAGGGTAGATGTTCTCCACTTTTAGCCTTGGGCCGAGAATTTTACTCCCGGTCGGAGGATCCTCGTGGCGGATTTACCCATGAGATCAGTATTTCCTTTCACCCTTCGACTTTCCCTTTTCTAGGGCTTTTTCAGTCCAGGCCCGGCCCTCCTTTCTCGGCAACAAGGCCCTTTTTTTTGTTTCTTGGTATTTTCCTCTTTGGGCTTGTCCCACGAATTCTTGGGGTCCTTCGACCCGAGGCTCGGTTTTGTTTTGTCTTTTTTAAGCCTGGAGTTTCCTTTCTTTCTCTTTGCAGACCTGGTACCCCCCCCCCATTGGTGTTACCCCTCGGTGCGAGCTTTTGCGATTCGTTCCATGACTGCGATGATTTTTTTTTCCCACCCCCCTTTAAGCCCCCTTGTTTTGAATAGAGTGCCCCTTTTTGATTATCCTTTTTTCACCCCCCTCACCCCATTCCAGTGGGACCTGCCGACACTTCCTTCTTTTCGTTTTTCCCCATGTTTGCCCTTTTTTTGGATTCCCTGATGGTGGTGGTGGTGGTTCCCTTGATTTATTTTTCTCACCCCTTTGTTTTTCGCTGTTCTCTCTATCCATTTTATCTTGTGTTTATTTTGTCGGTTTTGAGTCGGTTTTCTCTCGGAACTCACTTTTTTTTGTCGAGCTTCTTTTCTCCCTCTGTTACCCTACCCTATAGGGATTTTCTTTGATGACAATGCTTTCTTTGTTTAAAAGCTCGTTTGGCAGGATTCTTTTGTCTCTTTTCTTTTTTTGTTTCCCACGACCCGAGAACGGTTCAACCCTCGATTTCTGATCTTTCCTTTTTTTCCTCCTTTCCTGTTGGTGAAGTGAACGTACCTCCTCTCCTCATTTTCCCTCCGGCGTTGTGGTTTTTGTACCGACTCCCTAACTAAGGCCTTGGATCTTGCTTCTTCATCAATGAGGACCTCCGATCTTCTGTTCCTTTTTTAAGGAGCTCATCAACTTACGTGTCTTCTCCTTCGACCAAGATCCCTCCCACCTCCCCTTTGCGTGAAAATGCTCCCCGGAGCGGGGTCGTTCGCGGCAGGGGTTCTCTTTCCGCCTGATCGCAGGGTTCCTTATTAAGAATTCCATTCTTGGTTGGCTCTGTCCCCCAAGGTCCTCATTTTTCCTCGTCGCGTCCCCCAGCAGTGTGTTCCTTGACCACCAAAACTTCCCGCGACTGCTTTTTTGTGACGATCTCTTTGCCCCTCTCTTTCCCCAACACTTGGTTTATTATGGGTGGCAGGTGCACCCCCCCCTTCCGTTTTTTTGCTCTGATTGACGGTCCAAACCCCCCATCCACATGCGCTTTTGCCCGTTTTGGCTTCTTCCCTTTCTTAAAACCGTTTTTTTCAGAGTTGCTTTTTGCCGCTGTGCGCCACCTATGATTCCCAGACAGGGTTTCCTCGCACTTCTGTCCTGGTCTCTCCTTTTTGACACCCCCTATTAAATAGTCGTTTGACGATGCATTCTTTCTTTCAACGGAAATGTGTCCATTTTTAGCAATCGCTTCTTTGAGTCAACACAACCTCCTTGCGCCATACCGTGGTTCCTCTTGGACTGTCTCCCAATCTTCCTTCTGAGTCTCCTAGGGAGACCTTGCCTTAGGACCATCCTTTCGGTGCAGCCTGCCTCTTGCTGACGCGCTCATCCAGACTAGGGGAAGTCAAATTTAACCATCTTTGTTATCCCCCCTATCGGCTCTCCATCAAAGATTGATTTGCCAGTGGTTTGGGCAAAGTGGATTGATGACGTCTTCTTTCTTTTAGAGATGTTCCTTTTTTTCCCTGTCGTTCCCCGTACGTTCGGTTTCTCCTGTTCCTTTTCCCTTACTACCTACCCAATTCGGAGATACTTTTCCTCTAAAAGGATATCCATGATTCCACCCCTTTGGTCCCCTCTTTTCCGCGTGCATTCGGACGTTTTTTTTACATAAGCCCATTGCCCCCCCTGCTGCTTTGGGTGCTCGACATTTGAGTCCTCTTCTTCCTTTTCCCCTTGATTTTTATTTAGAAATGACCCTGCTCGGTGCTTTTGTGTTCTTGCCCCCATGGAGGTGTCACCACGCTAAACGTCAGATTGGGACCCCCACCCCCCAGTGTGTCTTCCCAGAGTTCGTACCACCAACTTTTTTCCTCATAGTTATCCACGGGAAGTTACGGCACTGACCTTTCTTTTTTCCGTCTAGGTTTCCTGTCCTAGTCAAAACCCCATGTCGGTGGTTTTTCACCCTTTTGCGTGGCGTATCCTTGGTGGAGAAGCCATGTCCCCCCCTCTTATTATCGATTTACTTGCGTCGTCGTTCACGAAGGATTATTCTTCTAACGCTTCCTGAAGGTTCGGCTGGTTTAGTTGACGGCACCATCTGAATTGGCGGCCTTACTCCTCGGCGGTCTTGTGCAGCATCCCTTCCCTTGTTGTTTTTTCTTTGGGTGGTTTCCCTGTTCCCATTATCCTTTTTGCTTACGTTTAAGGAGCGGTCGGTTCCCCGGACTTTTCTCCCTAATGCTTCACTGTGGATCCTTCCCTCCTGAGCTTGTACTTGCTAAGGTTAATCTTTCGTCTGGGCTCGTCTTTCCCGTTTTTTTCTTTGGGACGTTTAACTCCTTCGCTAGACTTTGATTCGCCACCCCGCTGCTCTTTTGAAGCTGTTTTCCTTTGCACGTGGTCGTTGAGAACACTGACTTCCATGCGGTCCGTCTTTTCTTTCCTCGAGCACGTTACTTTTTTGGCTCCCTCGGGGGTCATCTTCGAGCCCATGTCCTTCCTCTCATTCCCCCTCACGCCTAGCCCCTGCAAAATGCTTTTTCCTCCCCTTTACGACACCATCGTGTTCCAAATAAAGTGTTTGTGTTTGATGACTTAGTGCAGGACCGAATGCTCCCAGTCACTGTTTTTTTGGAAAAAGTGAATGAGTCCTCAACTCCCAACTGCGGTTTTTCCTCTTTCCTGGATACCTTCCCCCCCCAATCGTCCGTTCCCCCTGATACCCCAGTTGATTGTGGGAACATTTTTCCTGAGGAAAACCTCCCTTGCCTAGAGAAAATGATCGTTTTTGAAAAGGACCCAAGGCCCCCCCGATGCGAAGGCTGTTCCCCCCTGTTCGACTAAAGAATATGCATTCTTTCCTGGTCCAGCGACTCCACTTGACGTTCCATTGAAACGAGGCAAGAGGAAGGCCTCCTCGGTCCCCCCGGGGTTCTCCCTCTTCTTATAAATGCCCATCGGTCTGTCCAGGCGGGTTGAGGTCTCCATAGCCAAAAGTTCAATTTGTCTTTCCGCTGTCCGTTTCCTGTATGGGATCCCTGCCCCCCTCCCTTGGCCACGCCTACAGGGACCCCCGGCCCCTTTTCCGATGCTCTTCGAAGACCCTGGCGTCCCGCGAATATCGACGTCAATTGACGTCAGCCCCGCTTCCCCCTCGTGCGTTTTTTTAACCTGTTGCCTGAAACCCTCTCCCCTTGGCTCCCCCACACTTTTTTTTTGGAAGTCTACCTGCCGAGGATTCGTTTTGCTTCTCCGACTAAGTCTAAAACGTTTTATCCTGGACTTTGTGTCGGCAGAATGAGTGTTCTCTCGTAAGGTTTTCCCTTGCCGGTCAGCCGGACGATTGCCCTGTTTGGAACCTTGACGGGGAATTCCATTTGGGTGCCGGCGCGGTTTCCCCCCTTTTAAACCGTATCTTTTTTCTACTTTCCGATTGGTCGGAGGTCTTCATGAACTTTTGTCTTTTTGAGATAGGCCGTGACTTCTTCACACTTGTTGTCTGCTATGGACGCCCCTTCTCCCTTCCCAGGCCGCTCCCCTGTATCCCCCATAAACCCTCCCCCCCTTGCACGATTCGCTTTTTGGAATTTCTGCTTCTGTCCCTTACACCACTGATACGCCACCGATGAGCCTTTGCCGTTGTTCTACGATCGCAGACCCCAAAGCGTTGACCGCAGGTTCCCGCCAACCTACCCCGGTAATTGGTGCCCCCACCGGCCACTCCACCTCCGTTCCTTTCATGGAATGACTTTAGTCCGTTTCCCTACGACGTAGCCTTTTTTTTCTTTCCCCCCCTCCTTGCGACCTTTTCGGGCGATCAGGTGAGGTCCTGGGTCTCCCCCCTGTTTGTTTCCTTTTCATTCAGTTTTCTTTAACGGCTTGCGATGTGCAAGCACGGGCCCACGCAGCTATTTAGACTCTTCCCCGAACATTTTTTAAGAGACGATCTTACTCGTTCCTTCTCACGTCCCCCAGTTCCTCACCCCGACTCGACCAGGGAGGAGCCCAAGTCCTCCACGCCCTTTTGAGGAGCCTCCCACTCAGTTACCGGTCCCCTTGTTTGAAGCGAGGTACAAATTCGTCTGATCTTCCTACAGGTATCTATCCCTGGATCCGCGGTTCGTTCTATGTTTCGCCCGGCACGGTCTCGTGGTCCTTCCCTGGGCTTTTTTCCTTCCATTCCCGTTGACCCTCGTCGTCTTTCTTTACAATCCCGGCGACCAGTGTCGCAATCCGTTCGTTTTTCAACTCGACGCTTGGGCGTGTGGTTCAAAACGCCCGGCGTCCAAGAGAGATTGTGAGGTTTACATTTTTTTTTTTTCTTTTGGTCAGGGGTCCCCTTTGCCCTTTCCACCCCCCCCACCTTAAATTTTTCACGTCAAGCGGGCCCCGTTTTGATGATAGATCACCACAGGTCTCCCCTGGCCATAGAAAACAACGGCCACTTGACGAACTCCTTTTTTTTGCCCCCCCCCCCCCGATTCCAACAGCTCCGACCATCTACGCCGTCCGTTGCTTTGGGACGCACCAACCACTGGGATTTCATTTTACCCCGTTGTCTCGTTCCCTAACCATGCTTTCTGCTTTCTGGCCCTTACTTTCTTTTTCGCACCCGATGGCACCGCGTGTATCATCCCTGATCTCTTTGTCTTTACCCCAGCTCCCCTTGATTTCTCTTGGTCTCAGCTGTGTTTTCTTCCGGCTGTTTTGCTGGGGCGTTGCCCCTTTTACCCCTTTTCCTTCGCAATGTTCGGTGGTGTCTATGTTTTCCACATTCCAAATGTTAGTAGATATTCGAATTTGCCCTTTACCTCTATCCCTTCTTTTTTTTCCCGTTTGAAGCGGTGTTTCTTAGTCTCTTTTTTTTTAGCACTTTGCCCGTTCAAGGCGTGCTTCCCTGTTCTCTTCAAGGTCTTTTTCCGGCTGAAACATTGCTCATCTCTGCCCCCCCCTCCCCTGCCTGCTGAATGGTCATGGTTGTGCCCCCTTGTTAGATACTTTTCTGTCTATGGTTTGGCCCAGGTTACTTTTTTCCTTGATTTACATGAACCCGGCGGCGTCTGCTTGCGTCCTTCCGTACCACTTCGGCTTTCCCCCCCCCCCTTTCCTAAAAGCCTGTACTATATGTTTGACTTTTATCCGTTTCCACTGGTTAATCCGACTGAGGGGGCTTCCTTTCCCGCCGGGGACGATTATTCCCCTTTGCTCGACGGTCTTCCCTCTCCAAATTTTTTCCACGGAAGTGCTTGTCGGCTTGGGAACCACACGTGACTGGGGAAGTCTTTTCGGTGGTTTGTGGCGTCTCTTTCCCCCCTCCCAATGGGAGTGCGTCTTCACTTTAACAGGTGTCTTAGGTAATTTCTCTATCTAGGCTGTGCTCTCCCTTTCCCAACTCTATTTTTGTCTTCTCTTAGAGTTGCCTTGGACCTGCTTCTCTCCGAAGCGATCCAACCCCCTGGCGGCCTTTCCTAGGATGGTCGCGTATCCCTCGTGGTTTTTTTCCTTCCTCCTAACGTTTTAAATGACTCCTTTCCTCTCTTTCTTTTCGTCCCCCTCTAAGTCATTCCCGACGTCCTTCTCCCGCTGTTAGACATTACGACCCGCAGGCGTCGCGAAATTCGTCCCCCCTTCGGCATCCTTCACCATAATCGGTACGGCAAACTTCTTTTCCCCCCTGAGTTCCACTTTTTCAATGGTGTACTCCTTTGCCCCCGGGCATTGAGACCGGACCGAACTTCCGTGCGACTTAGTTCTCCCCCGATACCTGTTGGTCCCGGCTTTCAAAATTCCTATTACTCCCTCGGCAAATTCTAGGTTCTCGTCGTCTCCCGAAAGAGCTTACACGAGGCCTTGTTTTTTTCCCAATCTAGAAGTTGAACGGCTTCCCACCCATGACCTCCTTCCCCTCTCGGAGATAAGCAGCTCAGCCAAATAAATCTCTCCTAATAAGGGGGCTTTCTCCACCCTTTGCTCAGATCTGGTTTCCCCCCCCCCTCTTCTTTGTGCTTTTGACATTCGTGGTGTTGCTCTGTATCTCCTTGGTGTTAGTCCGTGTCCTTTTTGCCGCCGCTGGCCAGTCCCCACCGGTGGTTTTATTTTCTATAGTCGGCCAACCCCATCTTGTCCCTCCATAGGGGTTTCACCCCCTGTGTTGTTGTGTTCGTTTTTTTTTTTAGGTTGTGTTTGGTTACGGGACCGCCGCCGCTTGCTTTTCAGCCCACCTTTTTTTTTTTCACTACAGATCCTTCTTTACTTCCCCCCCGGCCCCTTCATCATTTCCCGTGCGGGCGGTCGAGTTCCTGCCAACCGCCGCTTCGTCCTGGGCTAATTTCCCAAGGACACGTTTTCCCCCCCCCCTCCCGCCCGCTGTTTCTCCTGCTGGTCAGTTAAGTGGGTTTTCGTTGCAGCGGGTTTTTTCCTTTCCAACTTCTCTCTTCCCCTCTCCCTTTTTTCAGATGTCCCTTGGTTTTGTTCCGTCAAGGGTTTCTTTGGACCGATCCCACTCAGTTTACCAAACCACCTCCCGCACAGTGAAAAAATTTTTTCTCTCTACCCCCCACTCCTGCAGAACCCTGCCTCTTTCCAACCCTGGCAAAAATCCCCCGATAGAACTGATTCTGTTTCGTCCCTTTTTCCTCCGCTATCTTTTCCTACCTAAAGATTTTCCTCTTTCACATTTAACAGCGAACTTACGGTTATGCGCTCTTCATTAGGCCGATTTCGCTGTTTTGCTTTGTGGCCCCCTATCTTTTTCTTCCCCCCCCTTTCCTGAGGCTTGCAGGGCCTGTAGCTTTTTTTGCCTCCGTAGATGTTTAACCTACCCTCCTGTCGGTACCCTTTTTTACGCTTCCCCGATATCGGAGTGCGGTCTAGAAAACTGCCCCTTTCCGTATTTTTTTTTTCCTCCCCCTCCCCCCCATATTTGGCGACATTGAGGTTCGACTCAAGCCCGCTTTTTTCATTTCCATCTTTTTTTTTTTTTTTTTTTTTTTCGGCGCCCCCAATCCAGGTTTTTCATATTGGCGCGGCCAAAAAGGCTCCGCGCATTTGCTTAGATCTTTTTCCTTGGACGAGTTTCCCTTTTTTTTAAGGCCTTTTTTAGGTAGTGGGTTCCTTTTGAACGTCAGCCCTGAGCAGAAAGGCCCCAGTTTACATTATGCGGACAAACAATTTTTCCCCCCCCTTCCCCCTTCGCTTTTTTTTTTGAGAAACCGTAACATGACCCTTTCGCGCTTATTTTGGAACTTCTTCCGCGCTCTTTTTAGTGGCTCCGTCTCTTTTCCCCCCTTTTTTTTTTAACCCCCCACATATGGCGAGTTGCCTCAGTGACTTAACCTTCCTGCGATCCTGATAGAAGAACCATGTCCGTTTTTTGAGGAGAGACCCCCCTCCTGCCACGTGCTTTTGCGCCTTTTTCTCCCTTTCCCCCCTGCAAAGTTTTTTTTTTAGGTGCTCTTATACGCTGAACAGTCTTTTGGGCAGTTTTTTTGGATGAGCTTCCCTGGGTGTGTTTTTCAGGAAGCCAGAAACTTCTCTTCCCTTCTCTTTTATGACAGTCTTTTTTTTTTGTCCCGTTTACCAGCTTTCCCCAATCCTTTTCCCCTTCATAGTCGTCCCCACCCCACACTCGTCTTTTTTTTATGCTTTTTCTGATTCTCGGATATCCTTTCCCTATTTTTTTCTTTTCGTTTCTTGAGATACCGCAATCTGAGGATTCCGATCCTCTTTTCGTTCCCTGTTGGTTCCAAGAAAGCGACGTCCGGTATCATTTGTCCCTCTTGCTTTTCAAAGGTTCCTACACGAGGAGGCCTTTTTTTTCCTTGGGGGCCGTCGCTCCGTAGGAGCTCCCTCCAATTACGCTCCCCCCAACCTCCTTCATCAAACCCTCCCCTAATTCGGTCCTTTAAATTTGCTTTTCTCTTTTTCCCTTTGAATGAGGTGGGTCCCTGGGCCTCTGATCGCCCTTTTCTCATTTTATTTTTGTGCACGCATTTCCCGTTTTGATTCGGGTTAACAATCTCTTTCTGACTCTCGACGATCTGTCCCTCTTTATGTGTTACAGTTTCCCCCCATTTTAGAGATTTCCATGCCCTTTGACCCCTGATTTGCACGTTCCCCCTTTCGGTCCCCCCCCCCCCCCCGGTATGTTTTCACTTGGCACGTCCACAACCATTTTTGTTTCCGGATCTTTCCGCCCCCTCCCGGAAAGTCAATGGAGTCGTTTGATTCCCTGAAGTCAACTTCCATCTTTCTTCCCATTCGAGGTCTCGCCCGGTGCGCTCCATTATTCCCCTGTTTTGAAATGGTGGAGGGGTAGATTGATACTCTGCCTTCACTTGTCCACCCGACCCTCTCCCTGCCCCCCCTCAGTAGTGTCATGAGGATTCACTAAAATTTTTCCACTCTATCTCGAACCCCGCCTTCCACCCCCTTTCCTCGGCAAGCTGTGTCATTCCCCTTTTTTGCCAACAGGCCCCCCCTGAGTTATACTGAGCTGATTTCTATATTTGCGTGGGGCTGCCGCGTCTGACGGGAGGTCACCCTTTCCCCTTTCTTTCTTCTCGCATCCACCGATATCGTCGTAGTACAGATCTTGCTCCCCCCCCCTCCCCCTTTCCCCCCCCTTCGTGACAGTCCCCCGAATTTTGCGGGAAGGCCGGTGCCTTTGCTGCCGATCTTTTCTGTAGATCTTCGTTGCAGCCCTTTTTTGGGTCCCTTAAGGGTCTGTTTCTCCCCCTGACTTCCCTTGCATATTCTTCTTTCCCGTGCCAACCTGCCTTTTTTTTCCTTCTGCGGAAAGGGCTTGCTTTTCCTCACCCACAGATGGATTAATACCCCGAAGGTTCCTCCTTTTTCCTGGAATTAGTTTCCAATTCGTCCGATAAACTCTTTTCGGTGTCCCCCTCCCCCTCGATGTAGATGTCTCGACCAATTCCTTGCACTTGCTTTCGCTTTTATGTGAGTGTGCTGGACGCAGACTTTCTTCTTTTAGTTTTTTCCCATAACCAACCCCTCCCTCCCCCGCCCCCCCCGTAGACACCTCAGCAAAACCCCCCCGGCCATCCCCACCGACTGTACTTTCCCACACACCCACATCTCTCCCCCGCGGTCCCCCGCTCTTAGCGCCCACCCCCCACTGACCTCCCCCCGCCCCTCTCCCTGCCCCCCTTACCCCCCCCCCCTCGATAGAAAGCGGCGGCTCGGGACCCCCGATGAGTACATAACCACCAACCCCGCCTCTATCTCCCTACATCAACCCACCCAGTGCAGCAGTCCTCTCGTCCATTCTCTATGAATTCCTCCCTCCCACTGCTTCCTATCTAGCCAAACAAGTCTTCCTTTTTTTAACACCCTCGGAGATCCTTTTTGCTGCTTCCTTTTTTGGAACAGCTCGAGGGTAGATCCCTTTCTTTTGAGGCGAGGAGAAATCTTCCGCACCTCCTGATTTCAGCGTCCGTCTGATGCACCGGGTTCCTTTTTTCTTGCTCGGTCATGGCCCGGGCATCGAAGGAGCTAACTCTCTTTTTTGGTCGGCTCTTGGGAATCTTGTTTACTTTTCTTCCCTCCTTTCCAAGTATCGTTTGGTACCCCAGGGCGGTTTCTCTTCGGCGTGTTTCTTTCAATTAGTTATACAAACGATTCGCGGTTAGGGATGTAAATGTTTGGGCTTGTCCCTGTTAAACTGTCCCCTTGACTTTCTCGGGTAGTGTTCGGTGAAGTTTCTTTTTCCTTTTCTTCGATTTTGCGGCGGCGTTTAGGGTTCGACACCCCCTCCCTTCGTTTTTTTATTTTTCCTTTCTTTTGGCTTTGGACTGTGTTTCGAGCACCAGTTGTTGCACGAGAGATTGCCCCAGGTTAGTGTCCTCCGTCACCTTTGATTACCTTGCGACCGCCTTGTGTAACCCGGAGCCTCAAGGTCTGCGTCGGCTTCGGTTCTGCCGCTCCCAGAATGCTACTACCAACTCCTTCAATCCGTTTTGGTTTTTCTTTATTTCACGGGGTGGCTGATTTGCCTTGATCTCCCTTCTTGAACCACCTCACCTGTTGAACTGGTTCCTTGCATTCGCCTCCAACCGACTTTTGCATAGTGCGGTCTCCTTCATTTTCCCCCCCTTTTTTCTTGTTTAGCTGATCCAATGCGGACCTTCTTGAGGAAAAATCCTGCTCCCTTTCCAGCGTCACAACAAGTTCACATCCCCCTGCGTTTCGTTTTCCCCCGCCAAGTCCAAGCTTATTCCTTCTTGTTTTCATGGGTCCAATGCGTGAATTAGTCCATTGTACCCCCCTCCTTGCCGTTGTTTTGTGACATTCCTACTAAAGCGTTCCAAACGACTGATTCGGTATCCTTTGGGGCACCGCAGTTAGAAGAGGCTGTGGTGTTCACTTCTCCCGTTAGGCACTTCACTCTTTTCTGTTTTTTCTCCTCGTTTCCCTTCCTCCCCTTTCCAGGAAGACGTTTTTTTTGTCAACTTCAACGATCTTCCTCTCCTGACCGCGTCCTTGAGAATACGCGAAACAATCCTGTTTCCGCCCCAGACCTTACAATGCTCTGCTCCCTTGTTTTTCCTCTAAGAGGCATAGCACCAGATCCTTTTACGTTCTTTTCTCCCTACCCCCCAACCTCAATTAACTTCCATGACTTACTTTTTGACCCCATCAGGTTGTCTAGTACTTTTCGTCCTCCCCTTTCAGCCTCCCGCAGGTCTGTTTCCCTTGAGGAACATTTCCCCTTTTTTTTTGCCGTGTGTCTTAAAGGTCGAGGGTGGTCCGATTTTGCCGAGTGTGAAAGCTTTTCCGAGCCGTTTCGTTCATTTGTGACATTTTGTTGTAAGAGTTTCTTCTTTTCTCGTTATTCACCCTTGTTCACGTCCCGTCTTTTCGATGGTGTCTTTGGGTGGTGGCCCGACTGAAGACCTCGCCCCGACCACTGTTTTTCTCCTCGTGCGGCGCTCTGCGCACCTTTTTTGTGCTTCCTCACACTTGATCGTCCCTTTTGGTTCCGTTCTCCGCTCGAATGTTTTGTGAAAATTTGTGGTGCAGCCCAAGAGGACTGAGATGAGCCCGGTAACGACAATCCCCCCCTCCTTTTCCTCCCTCCCGGATCGACCCCGTTTTCTCCTTCGTTTTGTGTTTCTCTTCGGCTTATTGGACCGTAATTTCTTGCGCGCAGTCCAATTCTTCTGAAGTTTACGAGCCTGGTTTGTTTGCACGAAGCTTACTAATTGTCCTTCCATTCTCTTTATATCTTTGTTTTTTTTGTTTTGAAGTGATACTAGGGGGCGCGGACCCCCTCTTAGTCCCACATTCTACCCCGCTCTCCCCCTGGTCTCGCGCCACATGTTCATTGTCTGTCTCTCCCCCCACACGTTTTTCGCAAATTTGAACCATCTTCGCCGTACCCGGATCCTGGGGAGTCTTGCTTCCAGTTGCTCAGAGGGGGTCTCCGGTCTCCTTGGGGGTGGAGTCCAACTTGTTCTATTCGCCCTCGCGAAGGACAGTTATATTTATATATCCCCCGATCCCCGGACTTCTGGTTAGGTCAAGCTTTGCACAAGATTAGTGACATCTTTTTGCTTCTTTCTGTCAGGGTTACTTCCACTCCCCCTGGCCCCGGTCCCGACCCTCCCTTCGGCACCCGTTGATTGACCTTCTACGAGCCCAACAACATCCCCCTTTTTCCATCCCTCCACTCTCGGACACAAGCCTTGGCCTAGAAACCTCAGGCCGTTGCCTCGGTCACCCCCCAGGTTTCACTTGCACCACCCTTCCCTCCGTCTTGGCGTTTTTTCCCTGCATCGGTTTTCTAACTTCTCCCCCCTCTGAACAAAGACTGGGTATCATTCGTATTCCCTTGCGTTGAGCCATGACTTCCAATTTCGGCGGCTTCTCTTGTTGCTGTCTGCGTTTCTGCGGGACTTTGTCGGGGTCTTTGCAACCGTTTCCCTCCTCTGTGTGTGGCGTTCATGACGTTCAAGGAACCATGTTTCATTTTTATTTCTTCAATTTTGTCCGGTCTTCTCGTGGGCGCTGTCTTCTATCCACATCTTGCCGACTGAGCGGGCCCCCGGTCCCCCCCCGTTACCGACTGGGAGAGTTTACCTCCCCCAGCCCCCTCTTGACTTTACGCCCCTTGCTTTCACCCATGTCATCCCCTATCTCGAACCGGTGATTTCCCTTCGCTGCCCTCACACGGCTGCTTTCTTGGTAATGGACGTACACTTTTCTTCCCCTTTTAAAGCCGCCTTCCCGTACGTCGGGACTTCACCTACTGCGCTCTTTCTACCTTTGCTCCAGGGGGGCATTTTTTTGGTAACCGGGGCTTTCCTTCCCCATTAAATTACTCCCCCTTCTTTCCTCATGTTTTTTGGCTTCTCGCTGGAACAAGTGGCCATTATTTTCTGATGAGTTAGTGCTGCCAAGCATTTCTTCGGGAGGGCCTTTTGTCCTTCTGTCCCGTTTTTTCCCCCTTTTTGGGTAGTGAGATCACCTTCTTTCTTTTACGTCCGCTCAATTCACCCCCCCACGTTCGATTTTTCCTGGTCCAGCATCAATCGCTGGGCGAACCTTGCCAGACCCATATTCGTGTCTTGTTGCCAGTCAGACAACCTGGGCCCCTGCTTGTTTTTTTCCCTCCCCCAGTCGTTGGGGTCCTCAACGCGACGTGTTTTTTTTTGAATGCTCTTTTGTAAATCAATTGGTCTGCAATTTCCCGGACGAATTTTGCGCATCTGTTGTAGCCTTTTCTTTTCGTAGACTGCCGACCCGTCAACCCCCCGAATTTTCAACTCTGGTACCCGTCCCTTCACGATTTTCCCTTCCCCCCTTACATCGTCAGGTCTGAGAATCTGGGATTGAGTCACCTTGAGCAGCCATAACTCCCCTTCAGTACCTCATACTACGGGAGATACCTTGGCCCCTCGGACCTTTCCTCACCAAACAACCCACAACCGCCCAAACATGCTGGTAGTCGCTGATGAGAGTTTGGCCCGTTCCTTCTGAGTTTCCGCCACCCTTGGAAGAAGGCCTCCCATTCGACCCTTTCTACTTTCTTTGGGGGTAAGAGACCCCTTAGGCCAAGAGGACCCCCAAGAACCTGAAATCTATCGTTGGACCCCCCCCTGTTCGTTGACCCCCTTGCCAAACTGTTCCTCCCCCGGAGTTTTTTTTTTTTCCCCCCCCGGATCTGGCGGGTCGGATTATAGTAGCGGTAGCATTCTTTGGGCCTTCTTTCCGATCATGACGCTGTTCCCCCCCGGTTTCCCTTGGTATGTCGGAAGACGTCCCCCAATGCTGCTCCCGCGTGTACAAATTGTTAATAACCCCCCACTTTTTTGGTTTTTGCCCCCCCCTTTCGTCTTTGGTTTTTGTCGAACGCATTACCGCCCCTTTGTTTCAGACACGCGTCCCCCGTCGAAGTGTTTTTTTTAGTCCCATTTTTTTCTAGCACCCTCAAGGAGAAAAACCATCGTCTCTTCTTTTCTGTCGGCCCTGGTCCGCGTCGATGTTATCCCTGACGTCCGTTTTTTGCGGTTTCCCATTATCCTTTCCTGCTTGCATCGTGGTTGGACAGCCAGTGGACCTCCGGCATTTCCGCTTGGTGTTCAGTAGACTTTTTTTCCCCACGTCTTCAGCATGTTTCTTCTAACTGGGGTCACTGGGCGGAGGTTTTTCACGCTCTCCCACCGGCTGACGAACGTTGCCCTCACCCACTGACTACGTCCTCCCTTTCCACAGACCCCCTGGGCCAACCCTCCCGCTCGACCAAACTTTTTTTCCATTGTCTTTTTTTGGAATGCCTCTGGACTGACCTGAATGTTCGCCTGGAACTTTCTCGGGTTGTCTTATCTTTTTTTTTTTTTTTCGTTTTCAAAGCAGCGGCCAAGACGCGACTTTCAGAGTTCCCTTGACGGCTAGCTCTGCAGGGTTTTTTTTTTTCTCCCCGTATCCCCCGGGTACTTGCGAGGACTTTTTTACGCTTGTGATTTAGCTTTTGGAGCCCCTTTTGTCAATTAAGTTCCGCCGTTTGATTCCTCGCCCCCCTCTCTTTTTTAGGGCATAGGGGTGGTTTCGTTTCCTAGCCGTTTGCAATGTTTTTCGTATCAATATTTGTGCTTCTCTGCTTTCGTGGTTCTGTCCGGCGCTCTTCGCTTGAAGAGGGTACTCTTTTCTCACTTATGGCTTTCAGTGTGCTTGAAACGTCACTTTGGGCCTCTGCACGCCCTTTTTTTTTTTTTGGCTTTTTTTCAGTTGAGAACATATGCCGGGAAACTGGGGACACGTGATTGGGTTTTGCCACGTTCAACCTCCCCCTGATTACCTAGGAATTTTTGTTCTTCACCCCGCTTAGAGCTGGGTTTTTTTGAGGCTACGAGGCCGACGTCTATCCCTTTTTGGTCAAACACCTGCCTTAAAGAGTTTTGCTTTGCATCCCACCCCTTCCCTGAGATTACGTTTTTTTCTTCCTTTACACATTTGCCCTTGCTCTCGACCCCCCAAGTCTGCGTCCTCTTTCGCCCCCCCAACCATTTGCATTTTCGTTGATTTGACCCCATGTGATGTTTGGTTTCGCGAGGAAAGGGCTGTTTTGATTTGTTTGCTCCCCTTCGTTTTCGCGGACCCCCCTCTTCCCACTCATCGGCCCGTCTCCTTTTTGCCCTTTGGCCTGCGGCCGTTTTTTTAAAGCTCTCTTTTTTCATGCATCCCGTCGTCGTCCCCTCGTTTCTTTTTTTCTTGTTTTACCCCCCCGTTGTAGTTCTCTTGA
>Ga0179591_1269804_pt1 | contig 18520 bp, 20 predicted proteins | sample CZOMad2_1_08_16f_FD_182891 | JGI IMG/M metagenome (GOLD analysis project Ga0179591, IMG submission 182891) | Vadose zone soil fungal communities from Angelo Coast Range Reserve, California, USA - CZOMad2_1_08_16fungal (PacBio error correction) | ecosystem: Environmental > Terrestrial > Soil >... | reverse complement strand
CTCTTCCCACCTCCCTTTTTAGGACGCATTTTTTCTCCGGACGAGCCCCTTCCTTTTACTTTCGAATATCGGTTTTCTCCACTACCTTCCCTCACGCTCCCCTACCCTTGAGTACTTACGCAATTCCCCGCCAGACCCTGGTAAAGTCAAACATCTTCCCTGAATAGGTCCCGCCAGATTGGTCTTTTCTCGGTCCACGTTTTTTCTTTTGTCGCCCCTCCCTTTTTTCACCGCGAGTTATTGTTACTGTTCCGAAAGTGCTCTTTTCCTCTCCGTCTGACATCTTTTTTCTCCCAACCCAACCCGCGTCCTTTTTTGCATGGGCCTTCCACTCCCCCTAGATCATGCCCCCGCTTCGCGCGTCCGTAAGGTTTTGTGATGCTTCTGGATCGGGGCAGTCTTCTGTATGAACTAATTTTTCGTCCATCGTGCGTTGTTCCCCCTTCCCTTTTCCCTGACCTTTCTCTTGACTGCATCAAATCTACCAGGGTAATTCCCATCCGTTTGACAGATCAGAGAAGATGGCTCTTCTCTTTTTTTTCTAAAACCCTTCTATTTTCCTCTGATGGTGATGTTTTGGCACCCCTTGCTGATCCTTCTCCCTTTCCCCCTCAGCTTTTCATCTTTTCCCCCTTACGAATGCGCCCCCCCTTTCTGCAACTACTTAAGGTCATCCTCGAGAAAGCCTTAGTGCCTCCACCCCCAGTCTCCCCTCTCGGAGACTGACCTCACTAGTTCCCTCTTTCTGCTTTTGCTTCCCTTTGGGCACTGAGCTCTTCGGCTTGATTTTTTCTGATGCCTTCGTGATAGGCTTGTTCTGGTTTCTCTCCTTCCCCATACCCACAGTATTCTCTCTTCATTCTTTGTCCCTGCCCCGCGGGCTTTGACCATCTCCCAGTGGACTGGACAAATCGCCCTAAAATATCTGAATTCCTTCTTTGATAGTTTTTTCCCCACCAGTTTATCATTTCCTCCTCCTTTTCGCCCCCCCTGTCACTTTTTTCATCCGGATTCTTCGAGGTTCCTTTTTCTGACTGCCTGGTCGGTTTCGATACCTTTGCAACCTCGTCAGCCTGCCGCCTTTAGCACTCCCGTCATCTCTTCCTTTTTTCAAGACCTTTTTCCTCTAATTGTACCTACTTTGAATCTCTTTTCATCTTGGTTACCCGTCGTCTTCTATTATGCTGACTTCCCTTTCGCTTAGTATCCCCCGTACAGTAAGAATTCTTTTCCTTATCCCTTTTTCCCCCTGTTTTGGCATTGGCCCTCCGCCGACGTACCTCTCCTCTGTCCTTCTTATTCCCCTTTTAATGTGCTTACATCTTAGTTAGTGCCCCCGCCCACCTTATCCCCTCACCCCCCCCTCTCCCCCCCTTAGATCATCACACCCCGATGATTCCTCCTGGTTTCGTAGCATCTTTCCCGTCCTCGTTCACAGTGTTGGAGGCCGGTCCTCCGACTGGTGTTTCTTCCCCCTTTCGACGCTTTGTGCAGTACACGCTTGCCCGCTTGTTCCTTGACTCCACCTCAAAAAGGCTTCCAGAGTCACGCCCCCCTTAGATCCGATCTTTCCCGGATGCGCTTTGATTGAGGTCCCTTTGCACTTCTGTGCGCGGTCTTGTGACCAAAATTTTTCCCTCTTTTAGGTCGTCGCTTCCTTGTGTACTTCACCCTTTTTTTTTTGTTGTCCTGAACTTGCGCCTGTCTTGGCTCCATGTTGGGAAGACCCCTGTCAACTTGGGGTCTCATGACCCCCCCATGTAGGACCCCTGCTCTCGTTTTTTTTATTGCCGCGCCCCGCCCTCTTGCTCTTCTGCTTTCTTCAGCGCCCCCCCATTCCTTTGTGTCATCGTCGGCCAATTCATCCCCGCTCCCGTCGGTCTTTTTTCCTTCTGAACTGACCTTCTGGTAGTTGCTCGGTGTTCAGTTGTTCAGTCCCAGTCTTGGTCCCCTTTTCTTCGGACCTTTGATTGTCCACTCTCTGCCGACAACTTGTCTCCAGGTGAGTTTCCCCAGCATCAGAGTACCGTCTGGTCCTCATCTTCACTTTTGTATACTTTGTCTTTCCCTCTGACCTCCTCAGCATTCGACATAGCATCGTCCTCTTGCCTTCTTCGTCCCCAGGTCAACAATCACCGCGAACGGACTTCCCCCAGTCGTCGGAGACCCCCACCCCAGTTCTTTTGGCGTTTTTAGCGTCCTGATGCCGCTTTTATTTTTTCTTTCCTCCCTGTTCCCTCCCTTTTTACTATTCCCCCAATTTGAGGAGACCTCTCCCTTTTTTTCTTTACAGTTCCAACAAACACCCCCCCCCCCACCCCCACCCCCCCCCGATGTGTTTCCCCTACTTTCCCTGCCCAGCTTGACAGGTCGGACAACCCCCCTTGACCCCCTGATCCTTGGCACGTTCGCTTCCTCCCCCTCGCCGCCCGCTTTTGCCCGGTTTTTTAGAGCGATAGCTTAGCGACGTTTTTTATAGGCGCTCCGCAGACTTGCGACCCCTAACTCGGGGTGACATGGAACGGAGTCGCGGCCCTTCCTCTTCCTTTTTTCCCTTAATTTTTTTACAGAACATCCTCCCCTATGTTTTCTTTTTCAGATTTATGGTTTCCCCCTCCCCGACGATTGCTAGCTTCGGTTTTCTGGTCTTATCCGCCGCCTCCTGCCCCCCCCCCTGTTGCCCAACCCCTCCTTTTCTCCCTCTTTATCCCCTCGGTAGACTTGTCTTACTCTCGATCCCTTTCCCCTTCAGGTACTCCCCCCTCCCACTTCTCCCCTTTCTAGAGCCTCCCCAACGCGAAATATTCCTCGGTGAATTTTGTTTTCCGGTTTTACTCCCCACAAGGGTTAACAAAAACAGTGCCCCCCCCCCCCCCCCCACCCCCCCCCCCCCCCCCCCCCCCCCCCCCCCCCCCCCCCCCCCCCCCCCCCCCCCCCCCCCCCCCCCCCCCCCCCCCCCCCCCCCCCCCCCTCAAAATCTTCTCACTTTTCACTTTGGCCCCCGGAATCTTCCAGTTCCTACTTTTTTGTTCCTCTGCTTTTGCTCTGTTTTCTAGACCTTTCTTTTCGTACCCCTCCCCTGTCCAGCCTAGACTAAAATCCTTCTGTACCCGGCCAGCAACAGGATCTCCCGGTCCCCCCCCAAGCGTGGAACAAGGTTGTCTCCCAAGCCTCTCCTCTGGCTTGTAGATTTTTACTCCCAATACCCCCTTTGTGTTTGTTTTGAGATCACTCCTCCCCCTCTTCGCTTTTCTTTTTCTTTTCGAGCCCTCTTTTTCCAGACGTTTTCATCTCTTTTCCGACTCCTTGCGTCTGTTCCTTAGGAATGATTGTTGTAACACCTTAATTCCTTCCCCAAGCATATCCGCCCATATCGACCCCAACGTCCTCCCGACGTTTCCCTGTTTTCTTCTTTCACCGGCAGATGCGAGTTTTTTGTTTTGTTAACAATTTTGCGGAGGAGACGCCCCCCGTGGACTTGCGAACTTTTTAAACGAGTTCGCATCTTTTTCGTTCGTTTTTCTGAAGTCCCCTCGCCTTCCGTTCGTTTTGTTATTTTCACTCGGTTGGGATGTTGTTGGTCGATGTCCCTTTTTTCTACCGTGTCAAGAACTCCCCTTGTTGTTTTTCCCCCCCTTTCCCTCTCCTGCGGCTCTAAGCAGATCTAGTGAGAGAACCATCCCTGACTCTCTGCTTTCGACCTATCCCTCCCCCCTCGGTTTAGGGGTCATGATTATTTCCAAATCTCTCCCTGACCTCTGGCCCAGCGAATCGTGGCTTCCATGTTATCCCCCCCCCCCCCTTTTCTGTAGTGACTCTGATTGCAAACGGAGTAAGCTGTCCTTTAGAGTATTCCCCTTCTTTCAAATGGTATCGATCTACCACCTCAAATTCACGGCCTCTTCCTGCTGCCTTCGCATCCCGATTGGTCACTGATTCCTCCTTTGGCGCTCCCTGTTCTTTCCCTCATTTCCATTCTTTGCACTGTTCTGGGCGGGCTTTATGTTCACCAAGTTTTATCGACTGTATGCGTCCTCTTGTTCTGTCAGTCTGATTTCCGCGTAATTCGCTGGCACGTTCCGCCCCTCCACGGTTTGGGCCCCACCCCGTCTCTCTTGAAGGCGGCAGCCTACCCCCTCCCCCTTGGTTTCTTTTTGTTTCTTACGTGCTGTTTTCGCTAGCGTTCCCGCTTGAAATTTATGTTTGAGCTTTTCACGAGCGAAGCCCCTCTTCTGCTGGCTCTCCGAGGTGATCATTTCCCGCACATTCTCCCCTTGTTCGTCGTCAGTGCCTGACCAATGACCGTTGTTAACCCCTCACCTCATTGGTCGTACAAACTTTGGCACTTCACCTAAGCTCTTTCCAGCTGGGGAAAGAGAAAGGTTACGCTATAAGCTTCCCAGGCCCTTGTCCGAATGAAAATCCTTTCTTTTTTCCTCCTCCCCAACATGCTCTTCGAGGTTGATGATACTACTGGTTATGGTAGATCCGCCTCGTCAATACCCATCTGCTCTCTTGCCCCGGCCCAATTTTTTTACCTGCAACCCCCATGGGGTGGCAATAAAAGGCATTTGCCTGGTTTTTTTGGCCCCGGTCGCCTACTGACTGTCCCCTTCCTTCAGCTTTCTTCTGCCCCCCCCCCCCCAAAGGGGACTTTCTTCCCCTTTCCGACTCGTCCTTTTTTTAAAAATGGATTGAAAACTGTTTGTTCAGTTCCACCTGTATTCTCCAGCGACATCCCGGCCGGCCGGCGTCACTGGACTCTTATAGAGGGGTTTCTTTCGTTCTTTCCAATCTGTTTTTTCTTGGTCTCATGACACAGGTTTGGACCCCCCTTTTCAATTTTGCGCACATCCCGAGGGGTGATCTACAGTCTTTCGTCCTCCTCTCTTGCTCCTACGACATCATTCTTCCTCCCTCCTTTTTTTTTTTCTGATTTTCCCTGTTGTCACTCTTTTTTTCCCTGTGGATAGAGAATACCCCGACGATCCTTCCCCCTTTCCCTGACCCCTTTTGGCCCGTCCCCTAACCTTTCCCCGTTTTCAGTCGTTATCCCGCGTTCTCAAAGCCACTTTTGACTCGGAGACGGCCCCCGTTCCCTTCTTGGCTTTTTTTTTTTCCCCCCCCTGCGAACAGTCCCTCCTCTCTATCTTGCTTCTCTCGCCCCCCTCTCTCCGACGTTTCAGATCAAATCAAAGTTATTGCAAGTATCTTTCCATGTACTTTACCCATTTTACCTTCGCTTTCATTCTTCCCCCCCCCCCTTCCCTGCGTCGTGTTTTTCTTTATCGGTTGGCTAATACAGGCCCACAAGCCCCTTGCTTGTCGCGTCATTTCCCTCGAACTTTTCTGTACCCTAGGAAGAACCTTCATTGAACTTGTTTTGTACACAGACTCACCACTCCCTTCCATTGCAGAATTTTTTAGGGCGGCATTCCGATTTAATTCTCTTTTGTTATCTGACTCCTACCCCGATCAGAGCACTCGCGTCCCCCCCTCTTAATTTCAGGTTTAGGTACGTCGTGATCGCCCGCCAATCTTTCCCTCTCCCAATGAAGCCTGATCCGGCCATCCTATCTTCGAGAATCTCCCTCCTTTTTCCCCCCTGACTCTGCATTCGCCACTTATGACTTTCTTTGTAGTTTAGAGAGAGGAGTCGCCGGATTTGGGTGGATTCCTCCCCTTGCTTTCCTAGAGCCTTTTTATACTTCTTCGTTATCGGTGACTTTCCCTTTACCCTTTGGAAACAACATCTCAAAATCTTATCGTGACCGAATCCGGACCTCCTGTGGAACTTTGCCAAACCAGGCTCTGTCCTTTCAGAATCCCCCCGAGTCTCTACTTTATGATCAGGATGACCCTGAGGAATCGAGATATTATTTCCCTTAATATTCTTTTTTGCCCACCCTGACATAATGTTTGGTCTCCGTGAGTTTTTTCCCCTCCTTCCATGGTTTTTCTCCTCCTTACGTCCGCTCCCTTCCCGCTCTACACTTACGACGCGATATGCCTTTCCCCCCTTTGGTTCTTTCATTTCCCCCTCCCCCACTGTTCATCTTTTTCAATCCTTTTTTTTTCCTCGGTGCCCGGAAAAACTTCCTCCGGCTAATGGCCCAAGCTTTGTAACGTGCTCCCCCTTGCACCTCCCTTTTTTGGTCCCTTATTTGCGCCCCTATCCGCACGTTTCCTCTTCGTCGGAAACTCCCCCGTTGACCTCTCTTTAAGATTTTCAGTAGGTCCGGGCTTGTATGTATTGCTTACCTTAAGATTTTTGGAGATCGTTCGGCCGGCTTGTATCCTTCGTCATCTCTCTTTCTTTCCCGAGCCCTTTTCCCAGTCCCTTGAGACCCCACAATGCGTTGTCCCGTTTTCTCATCTTTCTTTTCTTCCCCCCCCTTCTTTTCTCTCGATTATCCTGCTTCGGTAATTCAGTTTGGCCGTCCGTTCTGCACACCGGTGAATCATATCGGTTTTGCCCGATACAAGCCGGCACGACGTTTCCTCCCAACCCTCTTCGTACTTCTGCCCCGCTCCCCAAGACGCATCTTGTACCCTTCCCAATATGAAAGTCATCCTTAACGGTCCAAGCGTGGTACTTCGGTCCACACCTTGATTCTTTTGCTCACATCATTCATTATCGTTGGTTCCTCCCCCCTATTTCCTTTCCGGCGACATAGTTTTTTCACTTTTCCTCTTCAAAAACGGTTTTCGCGGCAATCTCTTTTTTTTTCTTTTCCCCTCACCTCTTTCTTAATTTCTTTTCTTGTCAGTTCTAGGTTTCCCCGCTCAGGATGATTTGAACAGTTTTAGAAGGTGCTTTTTCATACCGGCGCCCCCATTCTTTAGTTTCTGAATGACGACTTACTTTGCCCTCCCTTCTCCCCGATTCCCCTCTCCGCAGCAAATTATTGGTCTGATTGTCCTTTTCCAGTCAAACAAGATAATCTGTTTCCCTCTCTATTTTTTGAGTTCCCTGCCCCATGATGATCTTTTTATTTCCCGTTCCCCCTGCTACTCGTATAGGGTTTTGACCCGTGTGACCTCCGCCCTGCAGCCCCTAGGTACGGTCAAATCCTGAGCTCTTATTGACCCTCCCCCCAACCCTCTTCTGGACTCTCAATGCTACTACGTCTTTCCCCCAGTCCTCGCTTCGTCAGTTTTTGCTGTTTTCTCTCGTTTGCTCTTCAGCTTCATTATGCTGCCCCCTAGATTTTCTTGATCGTGATTCGGGGCGCGTGCTCACTCTTACCCTTTCTCCTCTTCCGGTTCCCCCTCCCGTGCTTTTTTTAATGAACGCCCATCTCCCCCTGTCCTCCCCCTTCATTCCTAAAATATCTAATTTCCGTTCTTTGGTTGGTTTTGTAAAACCCCCCTGTTCATGGCTACTCTTTTCTACTCACCGATATTTAGGGACCGTCTGACTGAGGATTGTCGTTTTCGGTCTCTTTTTCGACCAACCCCCTAGCCAATGCCCGAAGCCTTTCCTCCTGTGTTTCCTCAGCATTTTTCCCTGGACCTTTTTATTATAACACCTCACCTTTTTTTAAGTCTTTTTCCCCCCCTGATTTTACCGTTCTTCGAGCTCTTGCTCGCCTTTCTGCCCGAATCTCCTTTCCTTTTTCGCCACACAGTACCCATTCCTAGACTGTCTTTCGTATCCTCGTAATGGTGGGTTTTCTCCCCGTATTCCTTCCGACCCTTTCCCCCCGAGGAATATTTCCCGGGTCTTGTCTGCCCCTTGCTCGACCCCCCCCTCCTCCTCTTGTTAGTTATCTATAAAAAATCTCACTTCCTCCCGGCGGACGACCCTTCAGTTCTTTCCACCAAACACAGCGCTTTTCTTATGTCGTCCTACCTCCAGGCCCCGAACCAGGACTTTTTCTGGCTTGCCTATACTTTTCGCCTATAAGTTTTACATTTTTCCGTACTCTGTAAATGTTTTTTTCGCTCCTCCCCGTGCCACCACCATCTCCCTTCAATTCCCCTACTAAAGAACCCCTCCTCTACTCTTCCTTCTTGTGCTTGTGCGTTATCGTGTTTTTGTTGGTCCCTTTTTATTGAACTTTTTCCTCCATTTTGTCGCTCTTTTCTTTTGAGAAGGTCCCCCCCAGGTTTTTGGTAATTCCTCCCCCCGACCTTTCTGGCTTTTTAGGTCGAAATGTTTTGCCCGCCCCGGGACAAAATTGGGGACTTTTAGCCCCACCCTTTATTTTCTTCAGGCTTCGTGGTATGCCCTCCCCCTGCCCCCCTCTCTTTTCCCTTGACTTTCGGTCTTCCAGCCTAACTCAACAGTTTTTCTTCATTACCCCTTCAGAACGTTGACTTCAAGAAGCTTTCCGCGGTCCTTTCCGCCAGTTAACGCTTTCCAACGTTTTTCGTAGGTCCCCCCCGTGTCTCCTCAATTCGAAACTGTCCTCCCACTTCTGGCTTGCCCCCGATAAGAGCAATTTCGGGTTCCACAGTTCTCTACCTTCATTTTTTCTTTGATCGGAATATCTCCCCATCCTCTCTGCTTGTCCCAGGGTATACCCTTAAGCGACCTATCTTCTCCGCCTCCCAGCTCGTCATGACCCTTTCTATCCAACCTCCTCGTTTTCTTGTAGCGGACTTGCCCTGCTTCTCTGTCGCCCTCTGACTTGCCGTCCTTCGGGTTCCTCTCTCCTCCTGCTCTCAGATTCATATACACTATCAACCACTCTTGGTTGCAACTACCATCTTCCGACGCAGCCCTCTTTCTTTTCTTCCCTAACCGTCGCCTCCCCCCTCTTATTTGCAGATCCTCCCTTATGACCTCCCCCTCTAGAGGTGCTTGTATGTTTTTTTTCATCGAGTTTATATTCTCCCTCCCGAACTCGAGCGCGACTGATGATTCCGCCTTCACTTACCTTGGTTGCTGACCTGCCGCCCGATTCTCTGCCCCCCTCCTATCATGTTCCAAGATCTTTTTTGTCACAGACCCATAATGCCCAAGCTTTTGCCCCCGCTGTCTTTTCTTTCCGCTCGCGCTGCTTAGCTTTCGTTTTTTTATTTCACCCCGATCTGCTAAATCCGTCCTGTCAGCTATACGGTGCCCAACAGTCAAGCCTTCCCTCCTTGACTAATGTTTATTCTTCCGAGATCCCCCCCCCTACGAAGAGGACTCAGCCCCTCTTCCTTCCTTTTCTAACTGCAGTCCATTGATTCTTTGAAACTCTTTTCTTCCAAGTGGTCTTTTTTTCCTCCACCTTTTCTACCCCCCAACCTTAAAACCTTTCCGTAATTACCCTGTCTGTGAGCACCAGTCCCTAGTCGGTTTATACTCCGCTTTTTTACGAGGCTTATATTTCTCCTCGACTTCATTTTTCGACCAAACTTTCATGAACCTCCTTATCTTATCTAATAGCCTATTAGACCCCCCCCCCTTGTCTAGAGGTTCAAACGCTGAAAAAGTGGATCGTCCCCACGCAAGGAATAGATCTCTTTCCGTGAGTCTGATTTTTCTCTACTACTTTTTGTTAGAGTATCTACTGATCCCGCTAGCATTGCAGCTTGGCTCTCCCTTTTTCCCTCCCGATCTTTTTCCCAGTATATCTTGGTGAGCCGGTTAAATCTTGCGTCTCTCTAAGTCTCTTCGTGACGTGTTGGACCCCTGCACTTCTCCGTCCCTCATATCCTCCCCTCTCTCTGACACCCAACGTCTATTCTTAACAAGTTTCCTTATTTCCCCTTTCTGACTACGTATGTTAATGTTTTGGAACTTTTTTGGTGAGGAGCCCCTCTCGTTCCTCAGGATTTTTCCCCTAGGCTCATATTTTCGTTAAGTTGTTTTACGAATAGTTGGACTCCTTGTGTCTTACTGCTGTGGCTGTCTCTGACTGCATGTCCCATTCTCCTTTCTCCTCTTTTATTGTTTTGTGGCCCCCCACGGCGACGCTTTCCGTTCTGTCTCAGCCTCTTCCATAGAACTTAATTCTTTCTGCGGAACCCCCTCTCTCTTAGCAAAAGGTCATCTGGATTTTTTTTTTTTTTTTTTTGTCCCCCCCCCTGCCTCTGAGGCTCTGCACGGCTACCCTCCTGTGCGTTTCTTTTCAAAGTCCACCAGAGTTCCCTTGACTTAAACCCCCCCATTTCGCGTCCCTTCCCGTACGTTGTCTCCCCTCTTCCCTCCCCCTCCGACCCCAATCACGATACAGTCCCAAGTGAGGGTTCATAAACGATGGACCCATCCTCGGCCGTCACGTTTCTCATCCCTTTAGGGTTCTTTATGTCTTCCCCCCCAGAGGGTTTTCCTGAACTCTCCTTCTTCTTCTTTGGCTGAGTCCCCTCAGGCCCCCCCCCCTGAAGATCCCCTGCAGACCCTTCAGTCGGACCCCTTGAGCTCCGGTCCTACTCCCATCACCCAACCGCTTTTTTTCTATCTTTTTCTTCCGTGACGTCCGATACTTTCTCTCCTTCTTTTCGCTATTTTTCGCCTTCCAGTCTGATTTTCTGGCGATCGAGTTATTTTCTTTCATCAACTTTGAGACCATTTAGTCGCATTCGACGTTTATCCCCTTTTCAACCCCCCGCAATCAGGGTACCTCCCCCCTGGGCGTAGTTCGTCTCGAAGTTGCTCGACTCTTCCCACGTCTCACGGTTGGCACAGTTTCCGTAAGCCCCCTGCCGGTAAGCCGTTTAAATTCCTTCGCCTCCCCTTCCCCCGGTCATCTGAACCTGACAAATGAACACTGGTTTTTTCGCGGGCGAAGTCCGATCCCCTCTTCCCCCCCTCTGCTTGAGAGTCCCTTACCACTAGCTCTTTTCCCATAAAACTGCAAATTCTGTGTCACTCCCTGACCTTTTGGCTCTTGACCAAACCCGTTCTCTATGCCGCCCTGAGCTCCTCCCCTTTCCTGCCTGACCCCAAAACAGGTTCCGTGAAAAGAACTTCCCCCCCCGCGAATCTCCTATCTTTCAAAGGCATGAAACACGGGTTTCGTCTCCCCTACGACGCCTCCCTTCTCCTACGCAAGACATCGCATAAGGCAGATTTATAGAGGGAGTTGTATCATCTCGTTTCTTTGGAAACTCCCAAGTTGCGCGTTGCCTGCCAAGGTTTCCTTTTTGAGCTTCACCGTTAGTCGGGTTTTCACTGCCTACACACGGTTTTTGACTGCTTTTTCTTCTCTAAGTCCTCATTCCTCCTCCGCGTTTTGTTAGTTTCTGCTTTGGCTCATCGTTTTTGCGATCTCTGGAGGCGACTACTCTGTTTCGAGGGCCGGCACAATCTTTGCCGACACCCAGGGTCGTTTCCTTTCCTCCGTTCCCGCTGGACTTCCGTTCACAGCCCCCTGGACCCTCCCTTCATTTTCCCCGTTTGTTCATGGGTTTCGCCCCTCATACGAAGAGATATTTCCTATTCGGAAGACTCTTTACCAATCTAATGCTTCCTTGTTTTTTCCCCCCCCTTCTATCCCTGTCTTTACAAACTTCACATCTAGGCGGGAACTGCTCGGAAAACCCCTGTGCCATGTTTTGCTTTTTTGTCTGCGTGTCCGTCTATTTCCCTCTCCAAAATCCCCAATGCTTGTCGCAGTCAGTCTTCCTCCGCCCTCTTTCTTTTTCCTGCCTTTGTCCTGGTCGAAGTAGGCCGGGCCCAGGGAGAATGGTTTACAGGTGATACCCCAGGACCATCTGATTAGTTCACATTTTTTTATTTGTCTTTCTGAATCGCCCGCTCGGCGCGTCCTCGGAGTCCCCATTTACAGATTTTCCCTCTAATGTTTAGGTGACGCGTGTATCGCTCGTTCAAAGTATTTTGCATATTCAGAGAAATCTTTTTTTTCCCGAAGTTCCCGGCCATCGACCCTGTATTCCCTAGCCCCCGATGTGGCTTCGTCAGCTTCGGTGAAGACGGGTTAGTCACTCGGTTTTCTTAGTCGGGAATGTTTTTATTGGTTCATTTTAAGGTCGCCTATTTTTTCCCCCACTACTACAGCCTTAACGTGCCAAGACTCTCTGACAGATGTGGTCAGAACAATCCATTCTAAAACGAGGATTTTTCGACGATTCCAGCTGTCTACGTCCGCTGTCTTGCTGCTTATTTCCCTTTTTCTCGCGCTCCGCGTGCCAAGAGAGTTCTTCATGATCACACGAATCAGTTGCACGCCGGGATTTCCCTAAAACTCTCAAAGGAGTTCCGGCCCTCCCTCGCCCTCTGCGCTAACATCCCCAGCAAGTTCCACTTACGAGTGCCATCCTGCGGATTCCATCTGTTATGCTAACAGGATATACGTATTTTTTTTTGGCACCCGTTTGACCCCCCTATCAAGCTTCTTTCCCCATGGCCTGCACCACTTGCTGCCCCACTCACAGCCCCTCGCGGTGTGAAATGCTTGCTGCCCACAGCATACCCCCGTTTTGACGTTCCACTGAGCCAGCTGGCCCTTTTCTTGTGACCTTTTTGTTTTCATATTTGGTCACAAGGCGTTCCTTCTTTTCTTGTTACGTGAGAGGGATGAGGTTTTGCGTTTTTGGTCTTCTCGTCTAATATTCTCGTCACGAGCAGTGCTCGTCTGTCTCCAAAAAGGTGTCTTCCTGTGTATCAATCTCTCTCTTTTCATCGTTGTGTTTTCTCGAATAAGCTCCCGTCAGAGCCTTGGTCTCCCGTCCGAGAAATCTCGGTGACTCTCCCTTTTCCTTTTTTCCCCCCGTCCTCCGCTACAAGCCGTCCACGACCTAGCATCAAAATTAATCTGGTCCGCCAAAGTCACGGACTCCTTGTAAGGGAAAATCTGACAGACGGTTCCGTCAAAGATTTTTTCCCCCCCCCCCCTTTAAACCGGTGCGGTTACTTGTTGTCCACCTTCACCTTTATTCTTCTTTCGACTTTCAGCTTTTCCCTGATCCTTTTGAAATAGGTTTTAGGTCGGCCCAAGGTCGCGCCTATCCTGGTGCTTTTTTATACCAGATGGATGCCCATTCTATTTCTCCGTTTCGTAAGTTCCTCGTTCTGTTCCTCTTCTCCCCCTTTCTGATGAGTCGGACCTCCACTAGAAGTGTGTTTGTCTTAAATGGCCAAACCCTTATTCGTCTACTTCCTCCTAATGTCGAATTATCTCGTTCCCTCTTTGCCCCCTTTCTCCCTCCCTGCCTTTCCCCTCTTCCGCTGGAGATCTTCAGAAAAACACTTCTTGGCTGCTGTTGCTGCGGTTTTTGTGATCGTTCAATGTCACGATCCTCTTTTACTTTTTTTGCCACCACGGCGACCTTCGGACCCTCGAAGACGATCAAGAGTTCCAGTTTTTCCGAGAAAGGTAGGGTCAACTACGTCCTCCTCGACCGACCCGTCAACGTTGAGTACTTTGTGGCTCAGGTTGCGTCGGACGCGAGGTGGGAGATCGGGTCGGACTGCCGGAATATTTCGAGGGATTTCTTTTTATCCGCGTCCCCTCAACATTTTCTTACTCTTAAGGGTCTTTTTCCTTTCTCGGGGCGAGACTGAAAGACCACGGAATCACCTTCCACCTAAAATACTTTTTCTTGGGTCTAGCTGTGCCCCCCCAAGTCCTCCTTGTGCCCCCTTACCTTCTTTCTCCCTACGCATCCATCCTTTCGACGGTTCGTCTGTGTTAGGAAGGATTAGTCTTTATGTTTGACTTATCTTCAGTTGAAAATACCTTCCCCGACATTTCCTCCTTCCTTTTAAGCCTGTCAATTTGTCCATTCTAATATAAATTTTTCAATCCTTTGAAGCCCTATTATTGTACTTTTGCTTCCGGCACTGAGTCAGAGACGTCGCTTTTTTATTCCCCCCCGTATCCAATTTGTCCTACACGATGCGTTGGCCGTACCTAGCCCCCCCCCTTTGTCTTTGGCCCGGACGCCTAAGGACACCCACTGGGAAGTTCTAACAAGGTGTACCGGATATTTCTTCCAAGAAGACCGCCCCCGCATACCCCCTCCTCGAACGATGCGCACCGTCCCGCGCATTTCCCCCCGGCGGCGTCACGGAAGGGATTCGTCGAAGCTTCGGCGCCCCCCGACTGTAGTTACAACGCTTTCTTTTCTTTTTCTTTTAACTTTGCAGTGCGCCGCACTTGGTCTTTTCCTAAGCCTAACACTCCCAAATAGAACGCCCCTCACTTCAAGTTATGAGCTGGGCTTGCTTTACTTGTTTGGCTTCCTTTTGTTTTTTTTGATGTGAAACCGTTTTCATCAGTTGGAGGTCTCGTCCTTTTCTTGCCGGCAATGTTTTTGGGTAAGGCGTGATCAGCTGAGCTCCGGTCTTCAGTAGAACTTTTCGTTGTTTCCCGAAAGGGACAATTCTGGGGAGTCAGCCACCCCTGGCCTTTTCTTACGGCATCGTTGTTAGCGAAATATTTATCATATTAGTTCTTAGCGCCCGAACCCCCCGTGTTCATTTTAGTCTCCTTCGCGCAGGCGACGTGAAGGTCTGATCTATAGTAGCTCTCACGGATGACTCCTTTCTTGGTACACAGTACTTAGGCCCAGAGGCTATCGCCTTTTGAGAGAAACTCCCGGCCCATTTATACAAAGGTGGCCTGGTTGCCCCGCGTTCTAACTTAGGTTCCCCCGGCTTTTCCTCCAACTTTTCTTTGATGCCCTGCTTTGACCTCGATCTCCCCCTGCGCGCTTAAGGCGTCGACAGTCAGCGTCCAGCCCAATGGCAGGTTGTTTGACCTCTGGCGGAGGACAATAATCCGTGACCACAAGACCTGTTTTTTTGCGAGCGCCTTGCTGCGCTCGTGTTTTGCTGCGCTGCCGTTTTGCTCTTTTTTTTTTCTTCAGCCTGTTGATTCCTCCCCTCCTATCGGGACAGGTTCGATAACCTTGTTCTTTGAATAACGACAGCTCCTTCCGCTGCGGCCCTAAGGAGCGCCACCCTGTCGTGGCATGCTTGGCTGTCCCTTCTCTCCAGCGGTGCCGGAGACCTGTCTTGGGAGAGAGTGAGGATCGTCGACCTTTCCTGGCGAGCCAGGACTCTTTTCCCGTTAACTCCCCTACGGGGTTTGCTTTTCACCTGCCCGCACCCGAGTTTCGCTTTTTCTTCTATGGCATCATCGCTTTTTTTTCAGAAGCATATTTGCTTGTCGGTTGTCGGTCCGATCACGAGTTGTTTCCTTTTTCGGTTCTCTGCCTTCTCGCTGCCTTCCTCCTCCTCCTCGTCCTTCCCCCCCAAGACCTTAAAGATTCTTCCTTTTAAATGTCTCCCGAGCCCCCATTCCGCACGTTTATTTTGACCCTTCTGAGTTCCCTGTCTCGGCCCTTTTATTTCCCACTCCCGACCTATTTGCCTTTTTCACCTGCTCTTCTTCACGGTGCTCTTTTTCAAAAAAGGTCACCCTTTTTTCGTTAGGGTTCTCCAAAATCGACGTTCCGGTTTTCCGACGTTGGTGTCTCTGCTTTTTGGCCTTTTTTGAAGTTCTTTCCAAAACCTATTAGTCGGCGCATAGGGGGGAACCATTTCTAGCTGCCAAGCGTCTTTCCCCCATGTCTCTCCCCCCCCCCTCTTTTTTGCGGTTCTGAGTATCATATCTCTTACCACTATTTTTTCAGGGTGATCGAATTTTGCCCCTGATGGGCACCTTTTTTCCTGCTTTGGCACTCCTCATCGGGTTGCCCCCTTTGCCTTCTTTCTTTGCTCCGTCTCGAGGTTGCCTGAACCAGGACTTCTCTTGTCCAGAAGACTAGCCAATCTCGACACCTACCCCGTTACGTCTTCCGTTTTCTCATCCGTTGACTGTTGATAGTTTTTTTTTCCGGTTTTTTTTTTCTGAGGACCCTTTTGTCGTCTCCCCCCTGTCCCTCCGTGCCTCCTCTCAGGTTAATCTGGTTCAATGATTTTTTGTCGTTAGTTTGGCGACTTTTTCGTTTCGGAGTTCCTCCGTCTGCCGTCTTGGATCTGGCTCTCCATTCCTCCTTTTCATTTTTCTGCTTTATCTTGTCCCCGGCGAGATGAGGTTCTTCGAATTCTAGAGGCAAGAGAACCGCCCAGCAAGCTGAGTCGCTCTTGACTCCTCCTCGACAAGCACATCTCGGCTTCTTCTTTTTCCCCCCCTTTTTTCTTCTTTTCTGACGAAACTCGTGCGTGCAGTGTCAGCAGTGGAGTGCTGCCCTCCCCTCTTCTGCAGTCCCCCACGGGTACGCACGTATCTATTCGCTAGAAAACATTTGAACCGATGTTTATTTTCTTAACGATTGGACTCCTGGTGTCTTTCTTTTTTCCTTTTCATCCCACACTTTTCGACAGGAGGTCGTGGCGATGGTAAAAATTGGTAGACCTGTTGAACTCGGTTTCTTCTCCCAGGCTTGAAGGCGTTCTTTCCCCCCCCTAGCCTTCCCTTTCAGCTGCCAACCTCAGCGGACCTGAAGCGAGTCCCAACAAAAAGGATGTTTTTTTACGTGTTTCCAGCAGTCTTCTTCTTCCTATTCCCGGCATCTTTTTCGTTCCGCTTCCCTTTTTTACTCCCCCAAGACGCAGTCTTTGCCCGATCATCGGCAGATACGGGCCATAACAGTTTTTCGTATGTATTATTCCCACGCCTGGCTCGATCACGCTTTGCCCCCCTAAATAGGTTCCCTCATGGTTTCCTGATTCGATCTTGAAGGAGATGAAGTCGGGCAGTCTCTGTATAAAAGTGTTTTTCCCCTTTTCCTTCAGCCGGCCCGGCAGACTTCCCCCCCTCTTATCAATCGTACCAACTTCTTTCCATGCTCCGATGACTTCTCCCCCCCCATTCCTGGCTTTTCCGCTGGCCGAATCCCTCTCCTCCGAGTAGTTCTCCCAGAAACCCCCTAGGCCCCGGACACACACTTGTTATAACCCCTCTTTTTCCCTGGTGGCGGCCCAACAGGTAGCCGTCCTGTTCCGACCCCCTCTCCCCTCTTTCTTCCGTTTGCAACCTGGGGACCCTTATCAAAAGGACCTGACCAATGGATCTGAACCCCCTTTTTCACTTTTCAACCGGCGCCCTCCCGAATACCTACTACTACTTTGCAAAGACATCAGCAGGTCGGGGCGTCGTCTGACTATCTTTTTGTTGTTGGCTTGCGCCCCTCCAATTTCTTTTTCCCTCCCTGTATCCTACCTGGTTTAGAAGACATTTATGTCCGGAGCCCCCCCGACTCGATCGCGCCCGACCCTACATGAATCCATCGGTTGTTCAATGCTCTTTTCTTTTATAGTCCCTCTGTTTTTCGTTACACACGATCTGGTAGTCCGTACTCCAGTCCTTTTGTGAAAACTGTCTCTTCGAGTTTTTCCTCGGCGTCCGTCCCACTGGACCCACTAATCCTGTTCTTACAATTTTAGGTTAGACGAAGTTCGACGAGGAGTCGGTCAGGCTCACTGCCCGACGCTCCCTCCTCCCTCCCGGTACCCTCCGACCTTTCCGGTTTTGAATTTTCTAAATTATCCATTGACTAGCTTCTTATTGGGAACGTGTTTCGTGTCTCCCATTGTTGATCTCCTGCCACGCCCCAATTGCTCGTTCTCTACGCTGCCGATCGAGCTTTGCTTGCGAAATGATGGCCATGACTTTCACTTTCTTTTACACTGGTCCCTCCCGTAAACTTCTATATGGCAAGATTTAAGACTTCATTTTGTGTGTGGATGTGTCGTTCATGATCTCCCATCCGACCCCCGCCGATCCCCGTCACCTCCTTAAGATTAATCTCCTGTCATCCCCCCGGCTGACTCCTCCCCCCTCCATCGAGTTCAAGAATAGCTCTTCGAGCCCAAAGAGCCAAGAGAGAGCCAAGTTTTCCAGGAGAACCACTCCCCCGGTCCCTACCCCCCGTCTCTTTTGATTTTTTAGCGAGTTCAGGCGGCAGATGGGGTGGAGGCCCTACTTTCCTTGTTAGAGTTGTCGCCTTAGTTTCTCTGATCATCGGGCTTCAGGTGCCGTGTAGACCTCTTTTTAAGACGTGATAGACCCTGCCCGAGCCCGAAGTGTTCTCACTCCCATCTTCCCACGACTTGTTTCCCCTCAAGTAAATTCTAGCGTTGCGTTTTTTTGAATGGTTTTCTGGGATCGGGCGAGATCCTGCGGTCCCCCTCTACTCCTTTCGTTTCCTTTTTCCCCTTGAACGAATCGTTGTTGCGCCGTTTTGAGTACACAAACCCCCCCTACCCAGACCCCCCAGGATTTCCGTCCGATCCTCCCAGATCTCCTATAACCCCTCCTAGTTCCTTACGATTGCCATCGAGTCCAACACTTTGTTACGGCACGTCACCCTTCTTTGCCGCCTTCCCGTTTTTGTCCTCGGTCCACGTGAAAAAAGATGTCGCTTCTCCATGGGCATGGACCCCTCCAACTTCCCTGCCCCCCCGGGCCAGGATTGCTCCTCATCCGCCCCCTTTTCCCTCTCCCCTAGGAACAAAGCTTGGCCCCGGTTCTCTTCGTCCTCTTTGGCTGTAAGGGGCTGATTTCATTGTACGAAGAAATTGGGTGAGTACTGGTCTTTTCCCCCTCACGACCCCGATATGAGATTTCCCCTTTTTCTTTCTTCTCCCCCTTCGTTTCTTCCGAGCTGGATA
>Ga0179591_1269505_pt1 | contig 18523 bp, 26 predicted proteins | sample CZOMad2_1_08_16f_FD_182891 | JGI IMG/M metagenome (GOLD analysis project Ga0179591, IMG submission 182891) | Vadose zone soil fungal communities from Angelo Coast Range Reserve, California, USA - CZOMad2_1_08_16fungal (PacBio error correction) | ecosystem: Environmental > Terrestrial > Soil >... | reverse complement strand
CCCCCCCCCCCACAGCACCAAGTCAGGTCTCTCCTTCTGTCCCCCGAAATGCTGCTTCTGTCATCTCCCCTCCTCTCCATCCTTACTTGCCGAAAAAAGCACGTCCATCGACGAAGCCCCCCAGCCGTTGCCATTTCCTTTCGACATCCGGTCTATCTTATGACTTTCCAAACTAAAGAGATCATAAATCCAGCGAAAGACGACCTCCTAATTTTTCTGACCCTTCAAGCCACACCCTTCTGACTTCCAGAAAACAGTCCGTAATATATAAGCATCGGCTCATGTTTCGCCTCTTAAGCCCCGCCCTCCATTTCACTCGTTTCCTCCCCCCCCCTTCCTGAACCCGACCCACCTCTCAGAACGGCCGTATGCAAAAGAAGGATCCTACGCTTCCAAAGTGCTCCCTCGCGAGAATTCCTTTCATCATCCTGACTCAATTTATACCCTTCCCCCAGATTTTCTTCCTCTTGAAGACATATAAGGCAAAGCAGGAGACCCGCTCAGTGAATCGTCTTTCTATATTTCTCGCATTCCCCTTCCATATAGTTTTCTTCTGCCTGACAATCCCCCTCCGCGGCCCTCACCACCAAGCACACGAAAAGAAACAGTCATCGACGAAGCATTGATCCATCCCTCTCCCCACGCTTGACCCTCTTCGTTCTCTGCCTCCCCCTCACATGACCGAAAAAGGTAAGGTGAGTAATTGCGGCGCTTTACCCATTTTTATCCTTTTTTAAACTCCACTGAGTTGCGATTCTTTCCCGACCCCAAAAGTAGCCCCAAGCAAGGAGAAGGAGGATTAGGGGTGGCAGCGAGTATCTATAGCCACACAGTACGCGGATCTTTCGTTTCCCCAACCGACACCCGCCCCCCGAATGGCGTGTGTCGACCCCCATAGGAAGAACCCTCGGTTGCTATGGTAACAACCTTGTATGCCACTCTCTTTTTTGTCCCAATCCGACCCCAACTCCACCCTTTTGATACAAAAAAAGAAGAAAACATACTCGACTCGGAGGTCTGTCCCTCCTTCATCTGCTATCAATCCTTTCCGAGGTCGTTTATTTTTGACTCCCCCTCCCTTTTCCAAGAGCCGAATGAACATCCTCCTTTCCTCTTAGTACTTCGTCACTTATCATTATCGTGATTTGGGATCGCACAAACGTAGAATTGCGACTTTATTTTTCTAATCTTTTAATTCTCCTCCCTTCCACTGTTCACTTTCCTTCCAAGTTGAAATTGATCTCCGTTCGACCCCTTCCATGTCCCCCTAGTTTACCCCCATCTGCTAAGCCGTAGATTTGAGCTAACGAAGACCTGTTATTAACCTCCCCCCCATCTCCCACCTTCCCTTTTAGAAGCCCTACGATATACTCCCGCATACTGACTCTTACTAGATACCTTTTTCTCTTCTCCTACATTTCCGGTTTCTTTCACAGATCGCCTGTCTCCCTCCGCCCTCACATCCCAAAAGAAGAAAGCGTAGACCTCGCCCGGTTCTCTCCTTCCCAGTTTGCAATTAGCCTCTTGAAAAGTAAGTATCTCCTCACTTGACCTTCTTTCTCCCAAGACTTTGCTCCGTATAGAGTAGATACAAGCAGATCGCGGATAGGCTGTAGTGCCTTTTTACTGTCTGTGTTCCAGAATTTTTTTTGAACATTCGTCGTCTTCCTCCCTCCCCTTTCTCTATGCGCCTAAGATGCCCTCGCCTGTGAATCGTACTCCTACCCCCTTTTTCAAGCCCCCCCCCCCTAATTTCCGCACATTTTCTCCCCTTGATGTCTTACACTTTCTTCTTCTTCTTCCATACCTTTTGTTAGGACCGCGGAGTCGCATTCTTCTCTCTCTGACCCACATGAAACCACTTTAGTCCGCCCGTTTTTCTTCCCTCGAAAGCTGAATAGTCCACTTTCTACGATCTTGTCTTTCTCCCTATTGATGCGCCTTACGTTGTTTCTTTTACCTCCCTTTATTCCTCAATGTCCCTTTCCCCCTCCTCCCAGAGTTTTTTATCCCAACCATGCGTGTTCTTTTTCCTCCCTTAGAAATGGGTGCCCCCTATTTTCCGGATTTTCCTTTCTCTTACTAATAGAAAGGGACGGATGCATGGCGCCAACATTGAGCGTCTCATGTCTATTTCCCCGCCACCCCCCCCTAGAGTATTATGAGAGATTCCTTCCTTTTCTTACTTGCTCTCAGGCCAAAGCGAGACCAATTGCCCAGTGCCGCCTTGATGACTCAGTGCCTTGGCCATGCCCCCTCCTTGTTCCCTCCTGAAAGGAATTGCGGGTTCTCTTTCTTTTTTTTTTTTTTTTTTTTTTGTTTTTTTCCCTTTCCCTCTCTTCTTTTTTTTTCTTTTTTTTTTTTCTTTTTTTTCCTCTTTTTTTTTTTTTTTTTTTTACTACTTCCTCCCTCTGTAGTCATGGTTCTTCTCTGACTGCCAACCTGCCTAATTGTACGCTTCCCATAGAAAGCTGGATAGTTCCCTGATAGCCCTCTCTTTTCATTTATAGTGAAGAAAGATTCTTCCCGTGGTCCCTCCCCGTAAATCCATGCGCCCCTCCCGTTCAGTTTGACCGCCTATGACATAGCGGCGCACTGCCGCACCCCGCACATAGCAGTCCCCATTCTTCTTACCTCTTCCTCCCTCCTTTTTTTTTTTTTTTAGTTTTTTGAGCAGACTCTGCTCCAGGGTCTAGAACGTGTCCCCCCCCTTTCTGGCCGCTGATTTCCTCTTCCTGAGAGAGTGCGGCGGGATCTTGCGAAACGATTTATCGCCATTTTCCTTTTTTCCTTCCCTCGAGGAATTGACAACTTCTTCCCCAGTAGTTTGATCCTTTTTTTTTGTCCTCCCCCTGATGCGCCTCCTCTGAAGCATTCCCTTCATGACCTTTCCCCCTTCCTGCGTTCTCCTTCCTCCTCCGCTTTAACTCAATTCTGTCGCAAATGGAGTTGGCGCGAATGCACACTACTCATTGACTGGCAGACCACCTTTCCAAGACATCTCTCTCCCTCTCCTCTTCGGTAATTGATGGTCTCTCCCTCCCTCCCTCCTTATCAAAATAAGTTCCTCCCCCCCCTTGCCGAAGAAACCCCCTATTAGCGCCCTTTTCGAGATTTCCTCCCGAGATAACCTCGAAGGCCCTTTCCTTCCCCCAGATACCCTACTTCCCTTTTAACAAATTTCTTCCGCCTTCGAGGTAGGCAACGCTCAAGGGGTTGTGGTCGACCCATTTGCTCCCTTTTTCCCCCCCGTTCTTTCCCTCTGACTCTGCTTTGTACCTAATCCCCCCCCTTCTCTCTTCGGAACTTCCCCCTTTCCCCCCGGCGCTACCGACACATGTCGGGCATTGCACGCAGAATGATGCCCTTCCTCTCAGTCATGGTCCTTTCCCCCCATTGTCCCCCCCCCTCTTCCACCCCCTCCCCTCTTATCGAAGAGGACCTCCCGATCAAGCTGCTGCATACTCTTCATCTCTCTTTGAACCTCCCAGAGAGCTTGCTTCCCCGAGTTCCTCCCCCTCCTCATTCTCCCGGTCCACAAAGCGCTGCAGGGCTTCTGTCTTAAGTGTCTGCTTCGACTTTTTTTTTTTCCAGCCTTCTTTACAGCTCCTCCCCCCCGTAACCTCATCGATCCGCGTCTACACCGCCGAGGTCTTTTTCTCCCCAGGCGTAGTGGGTTCCCTTTTCTCCTCCCCGAAAATAAGAGTCCCAAAGTCATTTTTTTGTCTCAAGTTTTTCTCCCTTCCTTTTCGGCAAGCGGCGCGCGAGTTCACTCGCATCTCCCACTGCTCAAGGTCCCTCTTCCTTAAATCCCATACCAAAAACTCTCCCTCTTCTTGGCAAAGCCCTTCCCTGCTTTCCCTTCTTTATGGTCCTTTAGTGATCAAGCAGAGCACTGAAAGCGTTACGACGCTGACTGAGTTCCTTCTCGGTTTGTCTTTTTTTTCCCCCACCGAGTACTTTGCTTCCCAACCACTTCCCTCCCCCTTTTTCCTTGCCCCCGGTCGACGGAATGCGTTCCGGGTGAGTGGGTTATTTCCTTCTTTTTGTCCTCCTCCTGCCCCCCACCCCCCGATAGAATTTTCTCTGCGTCTCCTTCTGTGAAAGCCCTTTCTTCCCCTCCACTTTCTTTCCAGCCAGAAAGAGCACCCCGCAAGCGCCCATCTCTCCCCCCGCTCAATGATTGTCTTCCTTTTTGATTTCATCCCTGCTCGGCACTAGAGTGACTTTCTTTTCCCCAGACGCCTTCTATCGGTCTACCCCGCTGTGTGTCTCGCAACCCTTCTCCCTTATTCGGATCTTGAGACACACACCCTAGCTGTCTTTTCCTCATCCCTTTAGACTCCTGGCTTCCTTACCGGCCTTACGCGCCAGTGAATCACCTCCCCTCTCCTCTCTGCATTCTCTCCTATGCAATCTTGGCTGTTCTGCTAGAGCTGTTAGTCCTTTCTTTTCCTTTGAGGAACTGTTCTTTCGTTTGTCCTTCTTTCTCGCCCCTTCCCCTTCCAGTCTACCCCCTGTTCTTCTACGATCAAGACATGGTGATGACCCTTTTGTCTCTGCGGCCCCTAGCGTCCCCTTGCTTCCCTCTCCTCTTTTCTGATCTGGTAGCTTCGTGTCAGAAAATTGCACTCTTCTCGCCGACCGGACTTAACCACTCTTCTCTTCTGGACTGCCTGTAAGACGTAATGAAGCCTTCTCGTATTATCCCTACCTCACTTGACATTGGCTACGAATCATGCTTCCCCCTTTTTTAAGACCGGTACTGTTGGTTCATACCATGACGGTGTTTATTGCACTTCCCCGACACCCCCACTTTGGTGAGGCGCTCTTACTTTTCCCTCCTTCTTATACGGGGGCTAAATAAGCTGGTGTCGAAACAGAATCTCCCTCTTTTATTGACCTTCTCGTCTTCACCCCCCGATCCCTCTGTTCATTCTTTCCCTAGGTTTGTTCCCCCGGATCGCCCATGTTGTCTGAAGGAGTCGAGATATGTGATCAGCCGGTGAAGTTTTTTTTCCCTTTCTTAGTTTTCTGACTATCTTTTCTTCAGTCCCTGTTTCCTACTCCTTGGCCTGCCCTCTTCCCCTCCTCCCATTTAGATGCTTGGCTCGGCAGCTGACTGTGGCGCGGTGGCACCTTCATTTGCGAACTTCCCTCCTGTCCCCCCCCTTCCTACTCCTCACACTGTCTTTTGGCTTCCTCCCCAAACGTTCTGGCCTCACCTTTTCGGAAGTAGGTAGGGCATTGTCACAAAGAGACTGATCGGCGTGCGTTTTTTCCCTTCTCCTCTATACTCCTCTTTCCCCCAACCCTCGTTGCTTATCTCTCCCCTTGAACTTTCGCCAGACTCTCCGGTGATATCTCGCTTTCCTCCCCCCTTTCCTGAGTATCAGCACCCGTCTAGGGACGGTGGGACAGCGTCAGAACAGCGCAGATCCATCTTTCGTTCCGCCCGCAGGGTTATCGACACTCCTCCCCCTCCCACAGTCCTCCCCCTGGAAACTCACTGTAGAAGATGGTAGTAGAGATATAAGTTCAACACCTTTTTTTGCCCCCCCAGTTCTCCGAACCCCCACATTTCCCCGGTCAATTCGTGCTCCTCCCCCTCCCCTGACAGTCTTTCTATCACCTTGATGGATAGACGTGGTGTGGGGCCCACCTCCCTCCCCGCCCCCCCAGGAGGAACAGCCCCTCTGCTTTCTTTTCTCTCTCGTTTCATTTCCCCTCTTGCTGCCTCGCACCAGCTGATTGAGCAGCTTTAGCCGCCTGCGCAATCTCTCTACCTCCCCCCCTTTCTTCGCTTTCCTCTCCCCATCTCCCGATACCTTCCTCTCTCTTACCCATCATTACTTTTGCAGCCTGAGGCATGCGCGCTTCCCCTGTGCCGTTCCTTTTCTTCCCTCTCCGCTAGCCTTCTGTCCCCACTTCTTTCCTCTCGTCCTCCCTAGGCGGACATCTCTTCTTTTTCTCTACCACCATCCAATATGATTTACCCTAAGCTCCTCAACCTCTACCGAATCGGACAAGCCCACACTCCTAACCAGATTCCTGCTCTCTATCCACCTTTCTGCTGATCTCTCCCTTCCTCAGTTGACCTCACCCTGAAGAAAAAAAGGAATAAACGCTGCAGAGCATTCTCCCAGCAATCAGCCTCCCTCCCCCCCTATTTCAGAGTCTCTACGCCATCCCCTTATACTTCTATTGTCGGCCGTGGCCACTGGGCTCTCTCAGGGACGTTTCTCGGTCTCTCTGCTTCTTATCTTTCTCTCAGCGTCCTTCCTCCCAAGCTCGTGCCCTGCTCTCCCGCCCTCCCCCCTCTCTAGTCGTCCGATCCTGAACCAGGAGTCCTCCATTCGTCCGTCATTGAATCAGGAGACAAGCCGGCCCTACCCTATTTAACCTGCCCCTTCAGCCCAACCTTCCGTTTTACCAGCTTCCAAGGGATCATTTGGGTCCTCTCTTCTAAGTTCTCTTTTTCTCCCCCTCCCGACCGTGAGCTTTCGAGGTTTCCCCTCTTCTACCCAAGATTCGTCATTCGGCCTTTTCTGAGTTGCTATATCCGCGACAACAGAACTCGCGGAGAGCCCGGTCCAGCTCCTTCTATTTCCTTACCTCATGAGGTTGAGCTTTTCCAAACGCTCTTTTCCCCTCCTTTTGGACTACTCGCCGTGAGAAGAAATAAGCAACTTGGCCCTTTCGGCTTAGATTGTTCCTCCATCCTGAATCTTGATTCTCAATTTTCCTTGTTTTTCTCTGTCACCTTCTCAATCTAGTGATGTTTTTTGGATTTGCCTATTCCTTTCCCCGAGTCTTGGTCTCTTTGAGAGGAAGGTGACATCACGAGCTGCCTCGAATCTCATTCCTCCGCTCGTCTCCCCCCCTTTGAGAGTCCTGGCTCTCCCCCAGCCTTCATTTTCCCCCCCAGAAACCCTCGAGCTCAACAGAGTTGCGGGTAGAAGCCCGGATCCTCTTCTCTTTTGGATTTCTCTCTCCTAATCGTATCCACACCCTCCTTTTTATCTGCCAGGAGAAGAGAAGGTACGCCACGCCATCTCTTTTGATAACTCTCTTTTTGTCTCTTTTCTGACCTACGTTTCCCTAATTCTCCTTTTCAGCATTTCCCATAGAAACCTGATGCGCAGATCTGTTCCGTTTATTTTCTATTCCCTCTCTCTTCCTTTTGAGGTAGATTGGCCTTTGTTGCCCCTCCCCGGTAGAGGAGTTTCTCTTCCCCTCTACTTTCATCTTCTTCCCGTATATGAGAAAAGTGCAAGTAGTCGTAATCAGACCCTTGGACCTCAAGTTCCCCTCCGGCAGTCCTAGTTCTTTCCCCCTTCTCTAGTTGAACCCTTTTTTTCAGGAGCGAAGGTCGCATTTAGAGGTATAACACCCCTCCATTGAGCTCTTTTCTCCCATTATCTCCTTCTTCTCCATGCCTCTACCGTTATCTTATGATCCCCTGACCTTTTCGTCTTGACTCGATTGATGCAAGCCTCGAAAGGGCTCGATCTGGTCTTCCCAAACAGATTCCCCGCCTTCTTTTTCCCAAGGTCGGACCGGCTCTTTTTCCTAACTACTTGTTTTTTCCTGCAGGCTTCTACCACAAGTTAATGTACTTGTCAACCCTTCTTTTTCTGGCCTTTCACTCCTTTTTTGGGAGCCTCAAGAGACTCTCCACTTCTGTTCTCCCTTTGCCTTTTTTTCACTCTCGAGGGGAAGGAAGACAATAGGCTGAACCATCCTTTCGAAGACACTTCATCTTCTAAAGCAGTTTTCTGCCAAGTGAGAGATTGCTCCCTTTTAACTTTAAAATACACCTCCTTCTTCCCTTTTTCATGTCCTCCTGAATCTCTACTGGTAGCTCCTCACGTGGACTCCCATACTCATCGGAGTTCTCCCAGCATTCAATGCCCCCTATGTGGGAAACGGTAAGCGATTGCTATCCCTTTTTTCCTCATCCCCTCCCTTTGTTTTTTTTTTGTCGTATTCCTACTCTTTCTCTCGTTCACCTTTCCCACATATCTGAGATGACTTCTGCATGAGGCCGAGGCCTTCACTTGTATTTTCTCCCCCCTTTCCAAACTCTAGATCTTACTTCAGGGAAATTCCCCCCCCCTTTGCAGCGTTTCTAGGGAAAAGGATGACAAGATGCAAGAATTTTCCTTTGTCTCCCTCTTCTAATTCGCGGACTACTCCCGGTCCTCGTCTTATTTTCGGTCAGGACAGCCGCAAAATGCGTTCGATTCTAAATGGACTTTCCCAGTCTCCCTTTTTATTGGATTGCCTGATTCCCTCAAATATCCTGAATTCCTAAAAACCTTTTCAAACCTCCATGAGGAATATTCTTTTACTCACGCAATCCTGCCTGGTCTCGTCGCCAAGACCGTAGCACTGTTTTTTTCCCCAGGATCTTCACCACCCGCGCCACCCAGCTTTTGAAGAGAACCCACCTCTTTTCATCCCTGACCCACCCCTGACTAGTTATCAAACTTCTCCTCGCCTATTCACTGGGTTATATATCAACTACCTTACGTATTTCCCAACTTTTTTGTTTCCCCACGATGACTCCGTTCGCTTTCCTTCCCTTTAGGGAGGCTAGTGGTCTGCCTCTACTTCTCGCGTCCCCCCCCCCCCCATTTCGGAACCTCAGCCTCCTTTGCAGCTCCCGACTCCGACTCCCCTCTAAGATGTCGGAACTCTTCCCACCAAGGCGGCCCCTCCTACCTGGCCTTTTCCCTCTCAGTCCTCAGCCTCTCCCCTCCTCTTTCTGATATCCTCCCCTTTCTAGTACAACATAGTTCCACCTTACATCACAAGCCGATTCGACCTTGACCTCCCGTCCTCAAGACGCAAATTCCTGTTATATCCCGACCCTTCTTCCCAGGCTTTCCGCGAACCGTAGGCGAAAGAGCCTCTAGGTCTCCCACCCTCTTTTTGCGCGTTTTTCAGTATCCTTCTCTGATTTCCATCCCTCGTGTTCGACATTTAAATATCCCAAGTACGACGTTCTCCTCCGGGTCTTCCCCCCCCCCGAGAGTTTCCCTTGCCTTCACCCCCCCTTTTGCCTGTAGTTTCTCCATCCCCACCCTACACGCAAAGGGCGGTGTGTTCCCGCTTCCTTCTCTTCGATTTGTCTCTTCCGGCCCAACCAGACGAGGGAGTAACGCACCCCTGAGTACCGGCATCCGTCTTCCTCCCCACCCTCTCCTGATCTTTCCCTTTCCCCCCCCCCAACATCCTTCCCTCTCCCCCACTTTAGATATCAGGCGGTATGGGACTGGCTGATCACCTCTCTAACGGAACCGTCAAAACTCTCCTTGCCTAATATCCTGGTCCCTTCCTCTCTCGCTATTTTGTAGCAGGGAAACACCAGGCAGGTTCTTGCCACCTCCCTTTTTGGGCCGCAGTTCCCCTCAGGATCGCTTACTTTCTCGTTTTTCCTTTCTCTATCTGGTGTTAGAGGATATCCCCCCATCAACCCTCATTCCGCATCTTTCTTTTCATTCCCCTTTCTCCCCCTCCCCCATTTTGGTTCTCTCTTCGCAGGTCTTCTCCAAATCTTCCCAAATGGCTCAACATTGCAGAATGGTAAGGGAATCTTGAGTGCCTGAGCGGCCTCTTCTTGTCGCTCCTTTTTGACTCACTCTATTATTCTCTTCTATGTGATGATGAGCCCTCAGGGATCTGCGGGCCTAGAAATAGCTGAATATTCCTTGACCATCTTCTTTTTACCCCCCCTCTCCCCCCCCTCCACGCTCCCCCGACCATGTTGCAGTAGCAACTCCTCCCCACTCTCTATGATTCTCTCGCTGCAATAAAGTCTTTCCTTCTCCCCTGGCTGGGAGAAACCCCTGGGATAGTTTCTATTCTTCTTAAGCGCCTTCGTTCTGCTAGTTTCCCCTTTATGATCTCGGTCCAGTTTCACGATATCGATCACAGGATGGTGCTTGAATTGTTTTTCTTCTTTTCCCAGCTTCCCCTGGTCACTGTTCCTCTTCCTCCATTCACAGATTTCTTTCCCTTTGAACGAACTCTGCCGCTACCTTCCCATTTACTGACTCCCCCTCGAGCCTCCCCCGTTTGTACGCACGTCCAAGAAGCGAGATTTTCCTCATCCCTTCTGTGAACTGGGATTCTCTCTTAGGCTTAGGCTCGACCGGTAAGGATGTCACTTCAGTCCTCCGTATTTCTTTCTCTCCCCCTCCTCTACCCCCTTTCTTGACCCCCCCCATGCTCCTTTCCTTGAGGAGGCCGTGTTTATCTTTTGTATTCAACAGCCTTTTCGCGGTGATAACTCTTTCTCCCCTTACCCCCTCTCTTAAATATGTTTTCTTCTTTTTCCCAACCGGCCCCCCCATAAGGTGATCGACGGCTCGAGAGCGGCTTATTGAAGTTTTTTCCTTTTTCTCCTTCTCCTTGGTGATTTTTTCGGTCCCTCCTTCCTCTCTATGGCTCCTTTTCCCCCCCGAGATGCTACTCCAGATGATGCTGCCGGTGATGTGGCTCTGGTGGCTATCAAATTTTCCTTCCTCATTTCAGAAATTATTCATCTTTTCTTTCGGTCTCCCTTTTTATCCCCCCCCCCGTTTTTTCCCCCGTTCCGAAGTATGTCGGCACAGATCTCCAAGCTAATGCTGTTTTTTTTCCTTTTGATCTTCTCCCTTTTCCCCCTATTTTTTTTTTAGATCTCCCTTCCCTGACTCCTCGCTTCCTTCTCTCTGATCGCGATGCCAGACCCTTGTCTGCAGCACGGGCGCGCGGATCAGCGTCGACTCCCCCCCTTTATCGTTTTTACCTGCCTTTTTGCTCCCCTCCTCCCCTGCTCACTGAATCCACTTTCTCTTGATCCCCTCCTTTCCTCTTTTTTCGTAGAGATGGGTCGGACAGAGATAGCAGAGAAGCCGTCCCCAAGTCTACTCCGGCCCCCCACCCTTCCTTCCTGAGTCGTCCTCTTCTCCTCCTTAGATTTTACAATTTGCTTCTCGTCCGTGGGAAACAGACCTCAATCAGACGCTTTAGTTTTTCGAGAGTTTTCTTTCACTCGGACTTGTTCCCCCCCTTCCTGATAACGTCTCTCCTTTGTAAATAGCATAGCGAACGAGGTGATGGAGTACCACCCCAAAGTCTGACCTTCCCTTCTCGACAAATTTTTTACCTTCATTCTCCTTTCTTTATCTAAGGAGCGAGAATTTCAATACATTTCTTCTGCATCTCTGATCTTCCCAGTGCGAGCGACCCTAGTCTCCACTCTCTTCCGCCTCGTACAGAGAGCAGGCGTGGTTGGGAGGAACACGATAAATAGATAGGAAAGCAACGAAACCCCACACCCATGCGACTACAACCAAAAATAGCACCCCTCCCCCCCCCCCCCCCCCCCCCCCCCCCCCCACCCCCCCCCCCCCCCCCCCCCCCCCCCCCCCCCCCCCCCCTCCCTCCCTCCCCCCCCCCCCCCCCCCCCCCCCCCCCCCCCCCCCCCCCCCACCCCCCCCCCCCCCCCCCCACCCCCCCCCCCCCCCCCCCCCCCCCACCCCCTCCCCCCCCCCCCCCCCCCCCCCCCCCCTCCCCCCCCCCCCCCCCCCCCCCTCTGCTACGCGACCCCCCTGATCCCCCCTCCTCCCCCCCCCAGGGCCGAACCCGGTTATCGTCGGAACCCCTCCCTTTTTTCCAGGCTCGTCTCCTTCCCCCCTCTCCCAAGACGTAACCGACCTCCAACAAGGCAGCACGCGAGCACTAGAAGGTCGCCCAGCCTTATACCTCATAGCTCCTTCGTGAAGAGTCTCCTCCCCCGAGACTTCTATCGAGGTGCTGGCTCCTGCGCAGCAGGAAGGGGCTGCGAGCGCGTGAATTATTAGTCTCTCTCTCCCCTTCTTCACGCTTCTGTCTTTGTACGCCGGCCTAGCGAGATGGCTCCCACCGAGCGCTCCCTCCCCAATCGTCATTAAGGAGCACCCGGCACGCTACCCCATGCAACCCAGCCCCCCTTTCCAGGAAAAGATCAAGTTTCTCATTTTGACCCTTTTATCCATTTTACTCTCTAGAACTCCACACTGGGATAGGTTTTCCATGCCTTATAACCCCCCTTGCTTTCTGGTTTATTCTTCTTTTTCTTTTCATTTTTTCTCTCCTCGGCCAAACCAGCCGAGGAGAGACCCCTCGCCATTATTTTTTCGACCCTCCCCCTCCTGGGGAGTTTTTAACCTCTTTTTTTTTAGACCCCTCCTCGCCTTTTTTTGAAAGAACTCCTTCATCGGACAATTTCGGGCTCTTCCACTCCGTTCCAGCATGAATCCTCCCTTGTTCTCGGCCCCCTGTAACTCTTTCTTCCATAGCTAGTCTTTTCTTTTTTAATCCCCCTCCCCATTAATGGCGACTTGTATCCTATTGTAGTTCTCGTGTCAACTCCGCCTTTGTTCTGGCCTCTTTCTTCGGCTCCCTTTGAGAACCTCCCCAATTATTTTTTTCTCTTTTTTGAGCTTAGAACCACCCGCCATTGTTTGAACCACCGAGACATTTGATTTTTTTTTTCTCCCCATTCCTTCTTTCCTGACGCTGCCCTGGTTTATCGTTCCAGACGAGTGGAAACCTCCTTGCTGCAAATTCGTCGAATGCACCAAGCCCCTCGGCCTGTTTTTCTCCCCTCCCTTTCGAGAGCGTCTGCCTAGGTGCCGCCTAGCGTTTTAATGAAAGAAGTCTCGCTCGACATGCCTTTGTTTAGGCTCCACCCCCCGATTGGGAGGTGAGGTCCCGTCGATCTCTTTTTTCGGTCCTTTAAGTTTTCCCGCTGTTGTCTTCCCGGCTTTCCGGAAGATAGTTCATATTATCTCGTCTATGCTCCCCTCTTCCTAGACTATTTTCCCCGAAGTTCCTCATCCCCCCCAGGAGATCCTCCTTCCACGCCCTTTCACTTCACCGTTTTTCTTGGTTCCCTGCTGCCTTTCGTCATTGGCGAGTTGCCCAAAAAACTCATTCGTGACGACCCGATTTTCGGCACTAATTTTTCACTCCTATTTTTCCCTTGATCCTGCCACTTCCTTCCTTTCCCCTTTTGCCTCGTCTGATTACATCCGATAGGACTTTAGAAGATGTGGTGTTATCTGCATTATCCTTTTTCGGTTCCTCTGAGCTTGGTTGGATCTTTCCCTTTCCTGGGGCCTTTCCGTTCCCCCTTTCAAAACAAGCACGTCATGTAGTTGTCCCGTGTTGCTTGGGCCTTCCTCTTTTGAAGATAATTCATCGCCAACCCCCCCTTCCGATGCGGGCTCCTCTTCTCTTTTTTTTTCACTTGGGAAGGACGAAACCGGCACTTCTGAGGAACCATAACGTCTTCTACCGCATTGTGGCCCCCCGTGCTCCCTCTTTTGCACGAAGTTGGCCCGTTCTCGATGCCGTCTACTGCCTGCTTATCCCTTTTACTTTCCTGCCCAGTCTCCCGTTGACGCACCTCTCTCAGTCGGTCTTTCCCCTTCCACTCTCCTCCTTTTTTGAACAGGTACAGACTCATAGGGATATCTATCTCTCCCTCTTCTACGTTTTGTTTCTTCTATATATTCCCTTTTGTGCCTTTGACCAACCCCGTTCATCTTCCTTTGTTTCGCAGATGGATCGCTCGCCCGGGCTTTCTGACCGTTGTCCTCTGCCAGATTTGAAAGTTCCACCCTTTCCCTCTTCCCTCTATGGGACGCCGAAAAATTCGGCTTCCTCGGCTTTGGGACTAACTGGATTAGCCGTGCTTTCCTATGCCGGGCCTCGTACTTCTGGCTCATTCCCGGCCCGCCCCCGTTCCAGTCACGGCAAGCCCTCCTTTTCCTTTTCCCTCTGCCCTTTCTTCCCCTTCCCCCGATAATGAACGGCGAACAAACAGGGGGAACGAATGAGAAATTTTTTCTCTGCTGCCGGGAAGTGTTCCTTTAGTTTGCCAATCCGGCGTCTTCTCCCCCTTTCCCTTCGTACACCGCGTTTGCCTTCTTTTAAACAAACACTATCGCCCTTCTTTGGTCTTACTCCACGGACCTCCTTCATTAACTTTTTATAAAGCTCAAAGAAATAGCCCAGGCTATGCCCGTTTTCAGAGGTCTTCCCAATATCCTAACATTCTTTTGTTCTCCCTCTCACTGTCTCCCGTCACACGGTCAACTCTCTTTCCCTTCTCCGAAGGGAGATTTCTCACTCTTCCCTCTCTCGTCACCCTTCTTTTGTCCCCACTTCCCTGGCAGACGCCCACATGGCGGGCTCTCGCGCAGCCGCGGCAGAGTTATCCTTTCCCCCTCCCTTTTCCTCCCCCCAATTGTTCCACCTTCCCTTTCCCCACCAAGCCAGCCTCGACAGCGCGACCGTCCTCAGCTCTCATTTTTCCCCTGCCGTAGGTTAGAGAGCGACCTTCTCTCCCCTGCGAGAGACGGAAAGCTAGTGTCCGCGGAAATAGGGTTAACAAGCGCGCAGAGCCTTCTTCTCCTTTAATCCGGGAACGGTGGACCTATCACCTGACTTGTTCGCTGCCATCGGACTGGAACTCCCCAAGAATAACGCGTCTATCGGAGCTCTACCCTCCCCGCCCCTTTTTGTAACAAAGTAGTGGGTCGAAGACAACGACGCCCGCCAAGTGTTCTTTTTCTGACCGTCTCCTGGACTTTCTTTTAGGCCCCTTAGGAGTTCCACTGAACGCACAGGATGACGACTCTTCAGAAGGATAACAACCATTTCCCCGTCTGATGATCTTCCTTTTGGACCCTACCACCTCAGCCAAGGCGCTAAGGCGGTATTGGAGCTTTTCAATCATATCCGGTAACTTTTCTCTTTTTCCGGTCTTTTCCTCCCTTCCCTCTGGTAGTAGCGTTAACCAGGAGCACGGTGTGCAACTCTCCCCTTTACTTAAGAGTTTCCTCTCCCTTCTCTTTTTCCCTTGATGGGCCTCTAAGCGACTTTTCGCGGTTCGAGAAAACCACCCGACCTTGCCTTCTCATTTGGTATAATTTTTCTTCTCCAATCCCTTCCCCTCCCTGGCGGGGATTTGTTAGGAAGATCCACGTAGACTAGGAACAACTTAACAACTTTCCCTTTTGTTCTTTCTGCTAGTGAGGTGTCCATGCTCCCCTCCGAGTGCTTGTGCTGCTCTGGCTAATTCTCCCTTATTTTTTCCTCAATACTTTTGTCCGAGACATCTGCGGATCAGTGGCGTCCTTATTAACAGACTGTAGCTTCAGCTCTACCAGAAAGCTTTCAAGACGCCGACGCCGGACTGGCACAGCATGTCGTCATTCTCCCGCCGAGGGATCGCGCGCTGCATTTAAGGATCGTCTGATTGAATGTCTGTGGCTCCCATGATCTTTTCTCTCGTGAGTCCTGTCTTTTTGTTGAAGGAGGCTTCAGTCACTGGCGCCGTCCGACCCGTTTAATTTTGTCGCTATCTCTCAAGACCTTTCTTTCCACAGCCTTTTTTTATGTTGCCTTGCAGGTCTCCCGTTTAGAGACTTGGCTGAATGAGTTAGTTTCCGCATCCCCCCAATCCCCCGACGTCGTCCGAAGAAAGGATTCCATCCCCTAGGCCCTCCTCGCCAAGAGGTTTCTTGTCCCGTAGACCCGCTCCTACTGTTTAGGACTTCCTTTCCCTCCACTGGCAACCGCTCCTGCCTCCCTCCCTTCTGCTGTTCATCAGGCCGTTTTAGTTCTTTCCTCGCCATTCACTTGTAGTTTCCCCCTAGGTATTTTCTCGGAGGCGAGTGGTCTCAATCAGTGTGCTCTAAAAAACAGCAGCTCTTGGGGTCTTAACATCTCTTCCCAAGATACCCGATGTTCTACGAGGTGCTGTTCCACACCCCATAAAGGTTGTTACTTCGTCCTGATCTATCCTACCCTTTCGTTTGCAGGGGAAGTATCTCGCAGTTGTGGCACTCCCTGTTATAGGCGACTCGGGCTCCCCTCATCGAATACTTTGGCTTCGACTGATGATGCTTTTTCTGTTTTTCTTTTTCCCCCGGGAAGCGTCGGACCGTCAAAGAGAATGGCAGTATCGGCGGTCGACATTTTCCCCGTCGCGGCTCCACCTGGGTGAAGGACTCGGACTTCTTTTTCCTTTCCTCTTCTTTCCAAAAGAGAATGATCTCGGCGGGCTGAAGCGCTCGAGTATAATTCATACGACGTGTTGTTGTTTGATCTTCCCTTGCATCTCTTTCTCTTCATCTGGGAGAGACGATCTCTTGCAGAAAGACTGAATTCGGGTTAGCGCCTGGTGGGCTAATGAAGGTCCGTCCGCGCGATCGCATTACGGGTGGCTCCTGTTTCCGCCCCCCCAGCGCATCGCATCCCCGGACAATAATTCGCGGACTCAACTCGCCTTGTTCTCGATGGTCGAGTTCCATCTCTAAGTCCTCCCCCCGTGAAGCTAAAACCATGCCCGGCCACAATGGTTTGCTTTTTTTTTCCCCTGTCTTTCCCCAGTCAAGATAGACTACCCCTTTGATCACCTTGCTGACGGGTTGTCAACACAACTTCGCCCAACATCGGCTTTTAACCGCGGGCGGTTGTGTATCCTAGAAGTTTAAGTTTCCCCCGCCGTGTTGCGCACATTTGATTGAGCACGGATACTCCTATACCTTCTGTCCTCTGCTATCCCCTTTTTCTTTACACGATGGAACCCTTGCAGAACATAGAAAGGACGCGAAAAGCCTTACTGGGGCCGCCCGCGTGAGACCTTTTCCCTTTTTTCCCCTTCGGATAATAGATCTCCTTCTTCCCGGTACTCAGGGACAAGGCCCCCCGAAGTCGCCTCTTCATCTATGCTGGTATGTTTCACGATCTCCGTGAAGAAGCCCCTCTTTGAACGATAAATGACTGCACCATCACCCACATGTCAACCAGCCGTCTTCCTGATTTTCCCTTCGCTTACTCCCTCCTTTCTCTACGAGAAAGCCGTCACCCAGCGAAACCCCGGCCGCACGCGCCGATCGAACACACATCGGACGCCTCTGCCTTGAAGTTTTGCTTCTTCCTCAATCTATTCTCCTTTCTCGGATGTTGCTGGCCAGGGCGGCTGGATCGGTCAGCGTGTATGAGTAGCCTGCTGCGTCCTCGGACAGTGGTGGCTTTCATTCTGAGAACTCTACTTGCGAAGCCGATCCGGATCCTCAGATTTCTGACATGGCAGATTTCTCAGATTCTTTAAAGAAAATGCAGTCCCTTCTTTCCCAGGGACGCGCCGCTGACCCTCCTCCCATCCCCCTCCCCTACTTGCGGGGTAGGTCCGCAGTACCAAATGTTTTTAGGATAGGCTTTTTTTCTTGGTTCCTAAGAACAACAACCTCCCCCTCTCTTCAGAGCACACCTAAACCGCCCGATCCGCGTACCTCCTCCCGGCACGCGGTCCTTTCCTCTGACTTGTCTGTCCTTTTACTCCTCCCAATGCCTCTGCGAAATACGAAGCTCCCAGATTTCTATGATTGATCACGCCAATATAAGCCCTCTTCGACTGTAGGTTTGGCCCGGCTTTTGCCAGTCTGTTTTCGTGGTTTGATTAGAAGTCGACATGGCTTGTCCTCCTTCCGTTTTCCCCCCTCGGAAAGGCCCCTCGTGAAGCTTCCTCTTGCCCCTTTGCGCGTCGAGCTACGTAGAATTGTTGACCCCCCAGAACCGGGCCCCTCTGCGGTTTTCACGGTCTCTCCTTTTTTTCCCTTGGTATTATAGTTTTCCTAGAGGTTCGACCAAGCCCCGGCCAGCGTATCCGCGCCGGGAACCCCCCCCCCCCCCCTGTCTTCCAGCGAGGTGTATACCCCCTAGCCGCGCTCTCAATTTTTTTGTCCCTAACGAAGAGCCTTTCAGACCTTTTCGCGTCTATCTATTGCGCACTTGAGGCCGTGGGTACGCGGTGATCGTCTTTTTTACTTGCCTTATGTAGCACCGGAGGGCTAGTGAGACTCGCGTTATCTTGGTATCTGCCGCAATAGTCGTAGCCTCCGTTTTTCCGCAGTCAGACCCCCTACTTTAGGTAGATTCCCCCCTGGGAGTTATTTTACAGTTCCTGGTGTCGACCTGTTCATGTCTTCCCACACCCCCCCCTGGATTACCTCGACCCTTTCTCCTCCTTGTGGAAAGACTACTTTCTTTCTCTTGTAGCACGCTTCTTTGTACGGCTGACACGGCTCAGAAACGCGTAAGGTGTGTCTCCAACGCTGTCTCTCATTGTTTTTCCCTTTCCCAGAGAGGAGGACTTCCCTCTCCTAAAGCAAGGGCCCGGCGAAAACCAGGCGTCCATTTCTTGTCCCCCTCTGGTTCCCTTTTCTGAGGGATTTGAGAAGGTGCCCGCGCCGCAGCCAGCGCGGGCCCTTTCTTGCTCGCGGGCGAGTCGTGACGACATAACGCTTTTCCAGGACTCGGTCTTTAACGAGGCCAGCTTGAACATCGCGCGCTCCGCCTTTGTCCGCATTCCTGATGGACCTTTGTAGATAGACAGTTGAGATTTTCGTATCCGTGCGACGCCCCCGCGATTAAGGCGGCAACGCAGTCAGCCGCCTTCGGACGGTCCTTAGGG
>Ga0179591_1364774_pt1 | contig 18524 bp, 29 predicted proteins | sample CZOMad2_1_08_16f_FD_182891 | JGI IMG/M metagenome (GOLD analysis project Ga0179591, IMG submission 182891) | Vadose zone soil fungal communities from Angelo Coast Range Reserve, California, USA - CZOMad2_1_08_16fungal (PacBio error correction) | ecosystem: Environmental > Terrestrial > Soil >... | reverse complement strand
AAGAGTTAATTTTCGGCTAATCTGATTTTTTTCCCCCCCCCCCCCCCCCCCCCCCCCATCTCTATTGTTTAATCCGGTGGAGGCGGACTTTTTTTCCCATTCCCTCCATTTGTGCAACTTGAAAAGTTTTCCGTTTCCCCACTCGCCTTTCTTTTCAACTCCGGGCCGTCTCAAACAAGGAAAATCCCCCTTTCTTCCCCTTCTCCCCTGCCAGAAAGGAGAAGGTCGCACTCTTTGTCCTCCCCCCCCCCCCCTCTTTCCACCGATCTGATGACCCTTTATTTTTCCCCCCCTCCTTCTTCGACGATTAGACGGAGTATTTCTCTTTTTTCAAGTATAAAAACTCCCGAGCTCATTTTTTTGTGCCCTACCCTTCGGCCGTTAGATCCTTCCACTTTTGTTCCATTTTTTTTTTCTGTTCCCCCTATTATCGGTCGCGCAATCTGCCGAACGTTCTCTGATCTTTTTTCCCTCTTGTCCTCCATTGGACTGAGCGAGTTTTGCGTCTTCCTTCCCTTCCTCCATTTTTTCCCCCTCAAGGGCGCTGCACGCGTCGATGAGCCGTTATGCCGACCTGTTTTCCTCTTCCCCCCAATTGATATCAAATCGACATAGACCCTCTTTTTTTTCCCTTGCTCCAGCGCAAAATTTTTCTTTTTTGTTCCGCCTTGGATGATAGCAGAAAGTTACGTTCTTTCCCCCCTCCTCCCCCTGCCTATATTGAGAAAAGGGAGCCTGCTTTCTTTTCGCTCCCGGGATCGAGGGTTGAGTACTTCCCCACCCCCCCTGATCTAGGTAAGTGGGAGGGGTTCTCTTCTCCCCTCTTTCCTCCTGAAGGGATTCGGCCCCCTCCCCGTTCTCGCCAGAGTTCTTTAGGGATTTTATCTCTTTTGTAAAAGCGTTTCCCCTTTCCCACCTCCTGTCGCAGGTTCTGTTTCCTTGTTTTTTACAAATAGCTCTCCTTCTCTGGGGATATTAAGCGTTCCCCCCCCCAATATTCGCTGGTGCTCCTTCTTGCCCCCCCCCCCATGGGCGGCCTCTTTTGGAAAGATTATGCGCGGTATTTTTTGGTTTATAGACGCAGAGATTTTTCCACATTCCCTCTTTCCCCATTCCGCCAGAACGATTTATTTTTTTATTTCACACAAACGCTTGGACTTACTCCTTCCCCGAGGCCTTGTGTAGTAGCAAAGAGGAGCGCACCCCCCTTTTTCTTTTCTTTCCTCTGCCCACTGAAGCAATTGCGTTAAAAGAAGATCATTTTTTTCTTTCCCCCCCCCTCCCTCTCCATTACACGATTGGTCTCTCCTACCATTCCCCCCCCTTCCTTTCACTCGCGGAATGCAATCCCTTTTTTGTTTTTTGTCAAACGTTGATCTCCTTTGGATCGGCAGAAGGCAAGTTACTTCCCCCCTTCCCTCTTTTCTTCCCCAGGGCAGTTGTTGGTAAATCGCTGCGCCTTTTTTTCCCTTTTCCTCCCCCATCGAATGCCTTTTGTTTCCAATGTCCTCTATCGCTTTAGCATGGCCAATTTCGCGACCTTTCACCCGCCACTCTCTGGTGGGGAAGAGAGATGACCCCTCTTTTTTTTCTCCGCCCATGCGAGCCTTTGAAGTTTTTTCCTGACGACCGTAGAAAGGACGGATTTTTCCCTATTAGTGGTTATGAGAACAAACGACACTTCTTCCATTTCGCCACGTTGCAGGCTCGTCCCTTCCTTTCTCTTTTCCTCTAATAAGTTGTTTTTTTTTTTGTAGCTACAGAAGCTGTGCTTCCCAGCGCATGTGCAGTTGTTCTCCTCCCCCCTCTTTTCCCCCCCCGATTCAGAATGGAGAAGAAATTCCGCTTTTCTTTTTTCTCCTCAAAACCTATCCAAGACATCTCTCCTTTTTTCTTCCCCTTTCCCCTACATAAAAATGGTAGAGATCGCTTCTTCCCCCCCCCCCCCCCCCCCCACCTATCATATTGAGTGTGTACTAGTCTTTTTTCCCCTTTCTTCCCTTCTTCGTAATGGGTTACAACAAAGGGCCTTCTCTTTTTCTTCTGTTCCCTGCGCAGAGAGTTCACCCCCTCTTCCGAACAAGCATGCGTTTTTATCCCTTTCCAGGAGATTGCAGATTCTTTTCTCGGGATCACGTTTCACTCCTCCCTCTCTGACTCAATTTAGGCATTCTTTTCCCTCTTTCGTATCTCGACAAAATAGGTTTCCTTTTTTCTCTATCTTCCCCCCCAGAATGCTGTCCAGACCCCCCTTCTCGTTTATAAGCAAGGGGCTTCAGTGCTCTCTTTTTTTTTGCCTTCCCGAGTGCGACGACACCCTTTTTTTTTTTTCCACTTTTTTCCCAGAGTTTGTTTTCATCGGAAAAGAGTTCCCCCCCCCCCCTTTTTTCCTTCTAGCCAATGTGAGTTAAATTTCAATCTTCCTTTCCCCTTATTCACCAGCGCTTACCAAATTTCTCCCCTTCTTTCATGCCGCAATATGTTTTGCCTTCCTCTTTTCCCCCCCTCTTTCCAATGTTAATCGCTTTCCTTTCTGTTGTCCCTGGGGGAAGCGAGTTTCCCACCCCCCTTTTTTTTGCCCAGAACCTGCTAGAGAGTTGCTTTTTCCTTTGCCAAAATAATCTGCAAACCTCCCTTTTTCCTTTTCCGACCCTGTCCCGCTAATAGGTAGCCGGATTTTGTTTTTTTTTTTTTTTTTTTTTCTTTTTTTTTTTTTCTTTCCCTCTTTTTTCATCTGAACGAATAGTTCGAGCTCTTTTCCTCCTCCCACGTCAGTAGAATCTTTCATTTGATTTTTTTACACCACCATCCGAATCGGAGCGATGGGCATTCTTCTTTTTCTTTTCCCTTCCCCTTTCTTCAAGGAGAGTGACCCGGAGCCCTTTTTTCTTCCACCCTTCACAAAGTTTGAGATTATCTTCACAACCCCCCTTCTCTCTTTTTGTCTATGTTAGATTAGATCCCTCCCTTTTTTCTTTTCCTTTCCTTGTCATCGACCTATTGCAGGCCCCCTTCTTTTTCCACTTCCCGGGAATTACTGGGTATCTTTTAAGCCCCACCCCTCCCCTTCCCCTGTCCCATGAATGCAAAGGGATGGGTCTTGGTCCCCCTTCCCTTTCCTCTTCCGCCGACCGATAATAAGGCCCAACCCCTTCCCTTTTCTTTTCCTGTGATCTAACTGCAGCCGATCTATAATCTCCTTTCCTCCTAGAAGAAGGAGCTCGGTTTCACTTTTATAATTGGATATGCGACAGACGGCTCCCTCCCTTCTTCTTCCTTTTTTTTTTTTCCCCGGCAGAAAATTAGGCACTCCCCCCGTACCAATGTTGTATCGATGCCGAAAATCTTTTTTTTCTCCTGTTCTCTTCCTGGGCGACTTTGCATTAGTCGGACAATTTTCCTCTTTTTTTTTTCTTAACTCTAAAAGTCGAGTTTTTGCAGCCTTTCCAAGTTGCATGGAGGTTCAAATTGGCTTTCTGTTCCCCCCCCCCCTCTTTTAACCAATATGCCATTGGAAAATGCTTTTTTCCTTTTTTCCCCCCCCCCTCCCCTTCCACCTACGGTATCCTCTTTTTCCCCCTCCTTCCCCCCCCCCCCCCCCCCTCCCCCTTTGTTGTTGTTGAGAGGAGATACAGGATAATAGTTCCCCCTTTCCTTCCTTTTTCTTTCCCCACAGATTCAAATGGATCTTGTTTCCCCTTCTTTTTCTGTCCCTATGGTTTGGGCAAGAGCTTCCTCCCTTTCCCCCACTTAACGTTTGCACGGGACAACTGTCGACCTTTTCTTTCCTTTCTTCCCCCCCAGGAAAATCAACAATGGTCTCCCTTTTTTTCCCCTACTTCTGCCGGGTAGCACATCTTTTGGCGCCTCCCCCCCCCTTACACGATATGAGGAACTTTACTTTTTTCTTTTTCTTTTTCTTTCCCGTCTTGTACGCAGAGCCAAGTAGAAACTCCCTTTTTTTTCTTTTTTTTTTATCCTTAGTCTTCTCGAAAGAGCGGCAGGCCTTCTCCACCTTTCCCTTTTACTTTAATTGGGGCAATTATTATCGGTCGGCGCCCTTCTTATGACTTCCCCTCCCCATCCAGGGCATTAATGGACTGAGCAGCTTTTCGTCTGCTTCCCAGTAATTCCGGGACGGCTTTCCTTTCCCTTTTTCGTCCTGTGCAAGATTTTTCCGTCCCTTTGAAGAGAGGAAAATGATATCCCCTTTCCCCCCCCCCCCCCACCCCCACCCCCCCCCCCCCCAAAAAACAGTCTTTCCCTTCTCTCGCAAAATGTTTGAGGTGTGGAACAGACTTTATCCCTTTCCTTTCCTATCCTCCGAAATGAACTATAGCCCCTCCTGAGTCTCTCCTCCTCCCCCCCCTCGTCTCCGATGCGAGGGGTGGTACTCAACTCCCCCCTTCTTCTTTCCCGATCATATCGAGAGCTCGACCCTCCTTCTGTCCTACCTATGAGCATGCCCTTTCGCTCCCCTTTTTTTCTTACGGGAGTGGGCAGATATTTTTTCTTTCCCGCACCCTCTCGCGCAGGTTCTGGGCGAATGGTTCCCCCTTTCCCTTTTCTTTTAGGCCATTAACTTCCTTTTCCCCCCCCTTTTCAAAGGAACCATAAGTCGTTTTTTCCCCCCTTTCGTGCCGAAAGGACGGTTTTCCCCTTTTTCTTTCAGCGAGGTGCTTTTGTTTCCCTTCGCCAGCAGAGATTGGAAATTACTCCTTTTTTTCACCTCTTTATGGTTGTAACGCTTTCGATTCCTTTCGCACCGACTGAACTCTCCCCTTTTTCGTCGCCACTAGGTAGAGAAAAATTTTTCCCCTTTTGTCTCAGAGCATGAAGCCCTTGCGTTATCTACCTTCTTTCCCTGTCAGGCTGAAGAACCTTCTACTCACCCGACTTGGTACGAGATCCTTCTTTCATCCTTCCCCTCCATTGAGTCATCTCTTCCCCCTTTCTACCAGATAAAGATGTCCTCGAATCAGGGAAGTCCCCTTCCCATGATGTAGGAAAAGCAGTTTTTTTTTCCCCCAGCCCGGAATACGACGCCCCAATCTCCGCCTTTGGTTGGAAAAAATTCTTTTTCTCCCCTGTCCCCTTCGAACTTTGGCCTTTTTTTTTCCCACTGATAGGGGGGCCTCCGACTTCTCTCCCCCCCATTTTTATTTGTTTGTTTTTTTTTTTTTCTTTTTTTTGTTTTTTTTTTTTTTTTTTTTTTTTTTTTTTTTTTGTTTTGTACGTTGAAGAGGTTGCGCCTCATGAGTCTTTTGGATAGGTGGAGTACTTTTCTTCGGATTGAGCTCCCTTCCTTCTTTTCTTCGAACAACGACAGGCGCTGTTCATTCACTTTCCTACCAAGCTTGCGGACGACGAAATCTCTCTCTTTCTTTCTTCTCGCGATGCGGAGGACGCACTTTTTTTTTCATGGAAAAGAAGCCCTTGTTTTTCTCATAACTAATGCTGGCCAACCTTTTCCTTTTTTCCTTACGGTAGTAAATTACTCAAACTCTCCCCCTCCCTTCGAGATTTTTCGGCTCCCCGCTTCCCAACGTAACAGACTAAAAATGGTCGATGGCCCCACCCATATCATCTTTTTTTACTCCCACAGGTGGTCCGTTTTCTTTCCCCCAGGCTTAACGATCTAGAGTCATTTTTTCCCCGGGCATTCGATTGTCGGTTCCCCTCTTCTCCCCCCCCTGTTCCGGCGAATCCTATTTTCCAACAACTGATTTCCCCCCTCTTTGTTTCGAGAAGAGTAAATTTTTTTTTTTCTCTCCGTTTTATCACGTTTCCCGACTCTCCTTTCCGAAATGGAGGGCATTTTTTTCCTCTTGAGGATCTAGACAAAATTCGGTTCTTCCATTCTGTCCGTCCCCCCATGAAGGGAGGAGAACTTCCCCCCTTTTTCTCCTCCCCAGTCATCCCTTTTTCGCTTTCGCTACCTTATTTTCCCCCCTCCCCGACAAAAAAGCTCGTTTTTTTCCCCCTTTTTGTTTGAATAGAAAGCGTCCCTCCTTTCTGTCGTCATGTATTGATAGCCAACGGTGTCTTTCCATTTTTCCCCTCTGCTGTAGAAGAACACCTTTTTTCCCTTTTTCCCCCTCCCTCTTTCGACAGAAGTCCTTTCATGCCTTCCCTCCCTTGCCTCTTGGTGCATTTGAAAAGTTACGATTCCTTTCCCCCCCGCAGACGGTAATGGGGGAAGCCCTTTCCCCCCCTCGCCACCATCCCTGTCGATAGTTTGAAGGTAAAAGCTGTTACGCTTTTTTCCCCCCCCCCCCTTTCCACTCCCCCCCTACTCCCAGAAAGATGGCGCCGACTTCAGTTCTATTCCTTTTTCGCCGGAATCCCTGAGAACGGAATAGTTCCTCCTTTTCCCCTTCCCCTCACAGTAAGTAGATTCTGGTGAATGGTTCCCAACCGCCCTTTCTCGCTTCGACATTCGAGCAGGCCTGGGCGGCATAATTTTTTGCCCGGACCCTCCCTGTCGGAAGCAGCAAAGTCCTTTTTTTTCTTTTCCCCCCCAAGGTTGAGTTATCATTGCCCCCCCTTTTTTTTTTTTCCCCTTATTCCGGATTTGAGATCAATTTTTCGCCTAGTGTCCCAGGTCAATAACGGCTTTTTCCTTTTTTTTCCCTTCCACCCCTTTTTCAATTGAGGCCCATTCACGGACCTTCGCCCCACGCGGCTCAGTCCCCACCCCTTTCTTTTCTCTGGTAAATGCATAAGATCAGAGAAACGTCCTTCCTTTTCCCTCTTCCCCTTCCCAAATTAAACATGGTAAACAGTTTTTTCTCCTCTCTTCCCTCTCCTACTTTCACAGGATCAGAATGTTTGACGCGATTCTTTTTTTTATTACTTGGACTCGGCGACAAGACTTCTTCTTTTTTTCCCTTCTGGTGCAATCCAATTAGGCAGAATAAAGTTTCATATCTTTTTTCCCCTCTTTCTCCCCGGATCCTGTAGGGAAGGGGCTATTCATTGTCCCTCCCCTCCCCCCCTTTTTGTTTTCCGTGTTTGGAGAAGGATGATTTGAACTTCTTTCCCTTCCCCCGTTAAAGTTGAACTGGAGTTCCCTTGCTTTTTCCTCCCCTCCCCCTGCTTTCCACAAGAGCCATTGGACTTTGGGTCCAACTCTCCCCCCCGTGATGTCCGAAATGAACCGATTATACGGTATTCTCTCTTTTTTCTCCCTGATCCTATTCATTTTCGGAATCATCGGAATTGATTGTTTTTCTTTCTCTTTTTTCAATCCGGTGGCAGGCTTTCTTAGTTTTTTCCCCCCCCCAGAAGCCCTTTTTTTTTTCTTCCTTTTTTTGCCGTGAAACCTTTCGAACGTTGCGCTTCCCCCCCAGGCAAATAAACAAGGGGTCCGCCGCCCTGCAAGTTTCCTCCCGCCGGAGACGGGTCGACCGCTGTGGACGGAAGCGCTCTTTTTTTTCCTCCCTTTCTTTTCGCCCGATTCGCCGGAGTTCTTCTTCTCTCTCTTCGTTCGTCTCTTCGGATCCTGTCGTTTTCGCTTAGCGTGGCTTTTCTTCCCACTCCACCTGTTACATGTTAATTTGGGCCATCTTCCTTTTTTTTTTTTTTTCTTTTCTCTTCTGCCATTTCAAAGCCCATCCCTTTTTTCCTTCTTTTCTTCTTTATACCCAGTATCCGTGAATTCTCCCTTCCTTTGTCGCTGCAAAAGTCTCCTTCCCCTTTTGTCCCCAGCGCTTAAAATTGATCTCCCTCCCCCTCATGCCGCCGGTTTTGGCCCTTCAGTCCCCCTTTTTGAGGGTGGGCGGACAGAAGGCTTTTTTGTTTTTTTCCCTCTTTTTCCCTCTCATTCGCCTGCATATATTGCCTGTTTTTTCTTTCCTCCCCTCCCTATGCGTGTGGTAAGCACTCCATTCACCCCTCTATGACCTTTTTTTCTTTGCTTTCAAAGATAATATACGAGAGCCGAACTCTTTTTCTTCCCCTTTCTTCCTTACTATTGGCAGGAAAGGTCGACGCCAGCCTTTCTTTTTTTCCCTCTTCTTTTGTCAAAGCGTACTGCCCTCCCCCAAATAGCGAGAAGGTTCTGTGCGGCCTTTTTTCCCCCTTTCCCCCAGGTTACACGTCTGCTTGGGAATATTAAGCTGCCCCCTCCCCCCCCCCCCCCCTCTTCGCGGGTTGCTTAATCTCTAACCACTCTTTTTTCGGCATGAAAAGTTTTTTTTTTTTGCTTTAGAGAGGTTGATTTTCGTTGTTAATTAGACACTTTTGACCATTCCCTTTTTCCCTCTCCCTTCGCAGAAATTTTCCCCCCCCTTTTCGTAGTCACCAACTCCTCTTTGCCTTTTTGAGAACAGAAGGACCCGGAGCCTTCCTTCTTCCACATCGAGAATATGAATGTCTTCCTCCCCCTTTCGTTATAGACGATAATGTTGCGGGGACCTGATACCCTTTCTCGCATTAACAAGATTTTGTTGATCCTCTTTTTCCCTTTCTCCCTTACCCTGACATAAATTTCTCTCTTGGGTAACTTTTTATAAGTCTTCCCTCATGTGGATACGAATCCGGGCCCTCTTTTTTCCACCATTGATGTTCGGATTTTTCTCCCTCTTGCGCCGGAACAGCTCTTTCCCTCCCCCTCGAATGCCATTTTGGTGGACTCTCTAGCGTGTAAGCCTGGCCAATTTTCCCCCTTCCCTCCCCCCGCAAGATGATATTTTTGGCCGCGAGAGAGAACCATTCTTTTTTTTCCTCCTCCCATGTCTCGATGTCTTGGATAGGTTGCGTAATTTTTTTTTTTTTCCTTCTTTTTCGCGCCAGGTTTTTTTTTTCCCCCTCATGAGGGTTATGAGAACCCTTCTGTTCTCTCTACGGGACGGACAGCTTTTTTCCTTTCTCCTTCCCCCTTCTGTTTTTTTTCTAGAGATGCGACTCGTCAGTTTTTTCCCTGTAGAGCCGGAAAAGAGAATGTTTTTTCCCCTCTTGCCCCCACGATCAGAATGGCGCTTCCCTTTTTTTTCTTCTGTCAATGACTAAAACATATTAGACTTTTTCCGCATTTTCGGCGCAAACAGCTTCGAATCCCTTTCCCCCTTCTCCTTGGCCCCTCCTTTCTCTTCCCATTTCCGAAATTGCCAGGCGCTCTTTTTTCCCTTCCCTTGGGTTCCACAAAAAGGGCATTCTTTCTCTTTTTCTCTCCTCTCAGCAGCGACTTCCTTTTTTTTTCCCTCACATCATGGTTTCGAGCAGGCTTCTTACCCCCTTATTCTAGTAAAAAATTATTGCTCATTCTCTCTCCCCCCTCTGTCATAGAGAGTGAATTCTTTCTCCCCCCCCCACCCTCGGTTTCCCTTTTCCGATATTTCGGCAAAGAATGATGTCCCGTCTTTTTTCCCTCCCTTTCTTCCCCAGTGCTCTGATAAGACAGTCATAGTCGCGCTTTCCCCCCCGGCTCGGGGCCTTCGTTCTCCAACACTTTTTTTTTTCCTCCGCAAGCGGTTACAAAAATAAATTTTTTTTTCCCCCCCCCCCCCCTTCGTCCATTTCAATCTATTGCGTTCTCCCTTTCCCTCTTTCCCCCCACCCCCGCGCTTAAAGCAAATTTTCGTTCATCCTCCCATAGTGGGCCTAGATTAAAGAAAGGCTCCCTTTTTTTGTTTTCCTTTCCCCTCTTTCATCGATCAGCAGACGGGTTAATTTTTTTTTCTTTCCCCCCCCAATTCTCACCCGTACCCTCCTCTTAGTTTGACTGTCCAAAGATGTTAGCTTTTCCCCCCCCCTTTCTTCCCCTCACGCGGCGCGACCGGTCATGCTCCTTTTTTTCCTCTTTTTTTCCCCCCCCTCCTTTTTCTCCGATATGATCGGGACCATCCATTCGTTTAGATTGGTGAATGGAGGGAGTAGTACCCCTTTTCTTCTTGGGGCATTTCGAGAAGGATAAATTGTCAGGCAATCTAGTTTCTTTCTTTGCCCCGGTGCCGAAAAAATGGCAGCCCTCCCTCAACGTTTTTTTTCCCAACCAGTCAACCTTCTTCCCCCCCCCCCCCCGGCTCCTGAACTGTGTGTATATGTTCTTTCTTTTTCTTTTGTCCCCCTTCTGCACTTAACGGTCCTTTTGCCCCAGCCTCCCCTGAGGAAATGAGGCCATTAACGGACTCTTTTTTTCCCCTTTCTCCGTCCCGGAATGCCCAGGGATGGGCTTGTTACTTTTTCCCAGTATTTCGCCGCCGACCGATCACCTGGACATTACCCTCCCCCCCTCTTCTTCCCTGCCTCCGAGATTTCGAGAAACTACAGGATCCGAAGCCTCTTTTTTTTCTTGGCTCTGTCTTACGGTTTTCGCCTCTTTCCTCATCGTCTCGAAGAATTAGGCACCTCCCCTTTCTTCTTTCTCCCAAAAGAGGGCGACACGGGGATTCCTGTCGGGCCTTTTTTTTTTTTTTTTTTTCCCAATTGTTGTCTTTTTTGTTTGGAGACGGTGATTGCTTCAACCGGTCGACTTTTCTTTCACGGCAAACGTGAAAGTTGAAACTGGCGTTTCCTCCTTCCTCCCTCCCCCGGCTTTGAAAAAAGAGCCATTGGAAAGGCTTTTTTTTCCTTTCGGACCCTCCCCTATTATAGGTGATCGATCTATTTCCTCCTCCAGTTTTTTTCTTCGTTACCCTTGTTCTTGGTTTCCTCTCCTCTCCTTTTTTTTTTTTCTTTTTCTCTTTTCTCTTCTCTTTCTATTTTTTTCTTCTTTTCCTCTTTTTTTTCCTCCTTTTTTTTTTTTTTTTCTTTCCTTTTTTTCTCACTTTCATTTCGGCATCATCTGGAAGTGCAGTGGAGTACCAATGTTTCCCCCTCTCGGTGGAGGATGCGACAGATTTTTTCGACCCCTCCTTTCCCGCCAGGGAAACTTTAAACCCCTTTTCTCCCCCCCTCTTTTTTAAATCAGCGTATCAAAAACATGCCCCCCCTTTCTCCTTCCTAACTTGAAAAGGAGAACCGAACGCGCTTCCGTTGGGGTTTGGTGTAGAACTCTTTTTTTCTCATCTATAAAACGATCTTTAACTTTTTCTTCTCCCTTAATTTCTTCAGGCGATTAGCAGGAGTTTTCTTCCTCCACTATAAAATTAAAGAGATAAGTAGTTAATTCGGATCCTTTATTTCCTCTCCTTTTCTCCCCCTTCCACCACTGTTTAAATGTAATTTGTATTACCTCTTTTTTTTCGCCCCAATATGTAAGAAAGTTTATCTGACTCCCCCTCCCTGGGAATTAATGGATGAGCCTTTTCCCCCCCTTCCTTCGTGAATGGACCTCACCTCCCCCTTTCTCTGTCAGAGTAGATGCTCCTTCTTCTTTCCCCTTTATCTCAAATCGACTAGACCCTTTTGGCCCATGATAAGCGCACCTTTTTGCCTTTTTTTCCCCTACTGGATGATACCGACAGTTTTCCTCCTTTCCCTATCTTGCGAAAAGGGAGCATGCTCGACTTCCTTCTTTTTTACTCCCTCCATTCACAAGATCTACGACTTTTGGGGTCGTGCTTCCCGATCCCCTTCCGATAGCTCGAACTATTCGTTCGAATTTTTTTCCTCTTCGCATGACCGGTTAGAGCCAGCGTTCTGTCCTTTTTTCTTTTTGTTCACCAGCGGTAACATTGCCCCTCCCCCTCTTCCCCTCTCAGGTTCGGTGCGGAATTGGTTCCCCCCTTTCCCCCCTTTCTTTGTTGGGAACTATTAAAGCGATTAAATTCCCTTTTTCTTTTTTTCCTCTGGACAAAAAGGACCTGCCCTTAAAGGAAGGCTGGCAAGATTGGCCTTTAAGCGCTTTTTCCTCTCTCTTGGAAATTTACTCAACAGTGGTCCTCTTTAGTTTGTAACGATGTTCTCTTTACCCCCACGCTTGGGGAAGTTTCTCTTTCCCTTTTTTTCTCGCCCTCGGTAGCGCAAAATCGCGCCTATTTTCCTGCGCCCCCTTGCGTTATAAGAAGATAATTTTGGACCATCTCCTCCCAAATCTTCGAAGAACCGATTTTTTTTTTTTTTTTCCCCTCGCGGAAGGCAAGAAGGGATTTTCAACGTGGGTTCTCAGAATGTGGACTTCCTTCCTCAGGGAGTTACGCTGTTCCCTGTCTTCCCAGCAGTTTTTATCCCCCCCCTTTGCGCCGGAACAGCCGGACTCCTCCTCCTCCTTCCCTTTTGGTGGAACCAAGACGATAGACGCTTTTTTCCCTTTTTTCCTCCTCCCGAAGACAAACGCCCCCTCTCTGTGGGGCAGCGAGATTTCTTCCTCTTTTGTCTCCGAAACATGCTCTCTGTCTTTTTGTTTCTTTCATTGGACGATCTTCCTTCTCTCCAGTCTGAATCTTCTTGTTTTTCTCCCCACGACAGGAGCTGTCCTCTACCGGACGACAATCTTTTTTCCTAGAGCTTTTCTCCTTTTTTTTCTATGTCGGTCTGCGTACCTCCCACTCTTTTTTTTTCTTTTCAGGTATCTTTCTCCCTGTCGTTGGTATTCCCCTTCGATGGCAACAGTCTCCCCCCGTGACTGGGCGCCCCCCTCCCCCCCGTTCGTGCAAATGACTAACGCCTCTTCGGCCCGAAACCGCTTCAAACCCTCCCCTTTTTCGATATAGACACTTCATCTTGTTGTCTTCTATGCCCAAAGTTCCGACCCTTTCTCACGCTCATATCGTAATTGGGTTCCACCAAACCTTTTTTTCCCCCTTTTCCGTAGGCGGATTTTTTTGATCTCTAGTGAAATTCCTCCTTTTTTGAGAAGCGAACTTGCCAGTTTTTTCGTCCAAATTATTGATCGGTCTCACGTTTTTTTCCCAGAGATATCTTGACCTCTTCCTCGTGAAAAGAAAGATGACGGATTTCGGGTAAGGTCTCTCTTTTTCCCCTGCGCATTGAGTTTTTTTTCCTTTCTTTCCTCAAGGGAGTAAGTGATATGATCCTCCTCTTTTTCCCCTCCCCGAGTGCGACGACAAACTAGTTCCTTCGTTTTCAACTTCCAAGAGTTTGTTTGACTCCACCCTTTTACAAAATAAACGTTTTTTTCTTCGCCCCCAATGTTCACTTTCCCCCATCTCTGCTGTAGAAATGAACAGCATTCTCCACCGCGCTTAAAGCAAATCTTTCTTTTCCTATTTTTTGCCTAGATTTAAAGCACCATTTTTCCTTTCCTTTTCTTGAATAGTCCCAAGGCATTCCCCGTACACTTTTTTTCGGGAGGAAGATAGTTCCCCCCCTCACTCCCCTGCTAGTAGTTGCTTTCCTTTCCCCCCCACCCATAATGTTTTGTCCCCTTTTCAATCCCCTCCCGCTGAGAGACGGTTTTCCTTCCTCTACCCCTATAGTTCGAAGATCTCGATATGATCTTTTTCATCCATCCCACGTCCGCGTGATCTGTGTCCTTTCGTGGTAAAAAACCATCTCTTTTTTTTTTTTTTTTTTTCCTTTCGTCGGCAAGATGCAGGCGGACTTTTTCTTTTCTCACTCCCGTTCCTCATCCAAGTCGGTTTGCAACAAACCTCAACTTCTCCTTTCCCCCCCACGATCCTGATGTTTGTATATGTGTCGATTTTCCTTTCTCGTCTGTCCCCCAGGTCGATAACGCCCTTTGATTTCTTTTCTCCGTCGCCCCTGAGGAAATTGAGGTTTCCCTTTTTTCTCCTACGCAAAACGCGGGGCTCAGTCCCTCCCCTTTCTTTTCTTTTTTACCATTCATAAGATCCCGACGCCCCCTTCGGTACAGATTGCGCGACCGATACTAAGGCCCCCTTCCCCCTTTCCACCAGGTGAGTGGGAAGGTCTCCCTTTTTCTTCCTTATCCTCCTGAGGACGACCTTCTTCTGGTTTTGCCCTTTTTTCTTTCTCCTGCGAAAAGACGGAGAAAGAAACTCTTTTCCCTTCCCCTCTCCCGTTCATAAGATAGGTGTATCGATGCCCTCCCTTTTTTTTCTTTCAGTTGGCGACTTAATTGTCGACCGCTGGTGATTCCTTTTTTTTCCGGCTGATTGAAATCGTCACCCTTTTTTTTTCCCTTCCTCCTTTTCCCGTTTCCCTTGCGTTCCCTTGCTTCTGGCCACCCCCCCTTCCTTCTTCCCACGACGCCATTGCAGAAATGCTGTGTCTCCATTGCACCTTCCGCTTTCTTCCTAAAATGGAACTTATTATACAGGTATCTCTCTCTTTCCCCCCTTTCTCTCCTTCTCCTAGTTCATTTTGGCATAACTGGACCCTCCCTCCTTTTTCCCCACTTTGCTCTTGTTTCAATCCGGTTTTTTTGCCCCCCTCTTTTTTGTTCCAGCAAGAAAGGGAAAGGCCTTTCCTTGCCCACTTTGACCGTGCACGAGTTAAATCAAGCCGTCTCCCCCCCTTTCGCGCTTCATTCCCAAAGTCGACCCTGCCCCCCCCTCAGGTATCCTTTTTTCCCCTGTCATCGATGAAAAAAGATCTTTTCCTTTTTTTTCTTCCTTTGCCCTACTTCTTCGAAGATGCCCTTTCTTTCTCCTAGCCACGTATAACGTCCCCGAGCTCCCTTTTGTATCGTATTTCTTTTCTTCTTCTCGAAATATCCGGCGCAGTTAGACCTTCCCCCCCCCTTTTCCTCTTTCCTTGTCGGCGCACATGTACGAACGTTTCTCCCCCCCCCTCCCTTTTCATTAATGAGACTGAGCTTTGTCTGATACCCAGTTATCTTTCCTCTTGCCCCCCCCCCCTCAATTCATAAAGGGGCGCTTTCCCCCTGTTCGATGAGCCGTTTATGCGCTTCCCCCTTTCTCCTCCAATAGAAATATCCCCTCCCCAAGCCGTTTTGGGGCCTTCCCTTTTTTCTTTTTTGGGAACGAATTGGATGATCTCCTCCCCTTCTTCCCCTTCTTTCTATCTGCCGACAATTTTCCGGCTCCCTCCTTCCCCTCGCTCAGATGATTTCTTCCCCCTCTTCTTCCTTGACGTGGGATGGATTCCCGTTCTTTTTCCTCTTCTTTTCCCGACTGGATTCTTCCCATATGAGAATGAACGGTCGTCTTTTTCCCTTTCTTTCGATTATTTTGGTCAAAGCGTAACAGCTTGTCCCCCTTTTCCTCTATTTTCTGTGCGATTGGTTTAACTCTCTTTCCCCCCCTTACCGTAGGATTGGGACTAATTACCATTCCCCTTCCCCAATAGAGCTTTCTCTTTCCCCCTTCTGCGGCCTAGGTGACTTTCTGTCCCTCTTTGCAGTGAAGCGCGTTCCTCCCTCCTCCTCGATTGAAATTTACTCCTTCCTCCTCTTTCTTTTGTAACCGCTTTCTCCCCCACCCCCCTTTTGGTAAGTTGAGAACGAAGGTCCTCTTTTCCCTCCTTCTGCGCAAGCGCGACTACTTTTTTCTTCCTCCCTTGGTTCTAAGACGCCTCTTGGTCGGTCCTGCCTGCTGCCGAAAAGATGAATGATCCCTCTTTTCTTTTCCCTTTTCCCTGCCGGAAGGAAATAACTTTCCTGTCGGTTCATTGATAAAGATCAATCTTTTCCCCGGCATCGGGAAAGGTACTCCCCCTTCTTTTCTTGAAAAGCAGTTGTTCCTAGCTTCCCCTCCTTCCCAGAAGACTAAGGAACGACACCCCCCCCCCCCCCCCCCCCCCCCCCCCCCCCCCCCCCCCCCCCCCCCCCCCCCACCCCCCCCCACACCCCCCCCCCCCCCCCCCCCCCCCCCCCCCCCCCCCCCCCCCCCCACACCCCCCCCCCCCCCCCCCCCCCCCTCCTTTCCCCCTTTTTGGTGGAAAAAATGGACCCTTCTTCTTCCTTTTCTTCCTTTGGTCGCCGAAGACCTCCCTCCTTCTCGGTGGGGAAGCGAGATGCCTTTCTTTTCTTTTTTCCCCTGAAAATGCGCGATGTCTTTCCTTTCCTTTCCTCCCGACGCCACTCTTCTTGAGCGACATTTTTCCTTTTTTTTCCTTTTTTCTTCGAACAAAGAAAGGCTCTTTTTTCGGGACTCCAACCTTCTGTACGCAGAATAGATCGATGTTCTCTTCTTTCTTTTTTTTCTTTCAGTAAAAGAAAGCTTGTAGTCTTCTTTTTTTTTTTCCTTCCTGTCGTTGTTTCACCCTCCTTTCCCGATCAGCTGGAGAGAAATACGCTTTTTTTTTCCTTTTCTTTCCCCCCCCCCTCATCCAAGAAATCGCGCCTTCCCCCTTTTTCCCCTCAAACGTACGAATCAACCTTTCCTTCTAGGTCCCCCTTTTCTTTCTTTTCGCCAAAAGTACGAAATGCCCCCTTCTCTTTCCTTTCCCCCCCCCCCAAGGTTCGATTTGCCCAGTTTTCTCTCTTCTTGTTAAGGAAGAAGGAGTTTAATGATTTTCGACCTTTTTCTTTTTTTTTTTTCCCTTCCTTTCCAGGATGCCGAGTCCCCTATTTCTTCTCCCGTTGACAAGAGCTTCCCTCTTCCCCTCCGCGAGTGAAAGCCCGCTGTTCCCTTTCTATTTTTTTTCCTTCTCGTTTCTTCAGCCTTTTCCCCCTCAAAAAGGATCTTCTCTCCTTTCTCAGACAGTAATCTTCCTTCCTTTTTTTTGCTTAACCCTCCTTTCCTTTCCCCAAACGTAGGGGACTTTTTTCTCCCCCCTCTTTTGTTGGAAAGCGAATCGCTTTCCCCTTTTCTGGCGGAACTTCTCTCCCCCCCTGTGAGGAAATGGAAAGCGATGCTTTCCCCTCAGATTCATGAAAAAAGAAAATATCCTTCCCCCCTCCCTTTCCTCCGTACTTTCATGAAGACATTTTCCCCCTTTCTGACATTTGTGTTTGATTTTCAGCTTTAATAGTCCCCCCCTTTTCCCTTTTCAGCTAGTTAAAAAACCAATTCGAACCTCCCCTTTTGTCTGTCAATCCTTTCCCAAAATAATCTGAAAAATCACTTCCTCCTCCCTTTTTTTTTTTTCTCTTTTTTAAGGGATAAGATGTAGCCGCCTCCCTTTCCTCCTCCCCTCTTTAACTAAACTTCTTCGAGTGGGAATGGGGGAGTCCCACCCCCTTCTCTTCCCCTTCTTTTTTTTTTTCCCTTTCTTTGTCGGGCCCTCTATTCTTTTTCTTTTCCCGAGCCCCCTCACTGTCGGAGAGCACACAAGTCCTTTTTTTCCCCCCAGGGGGAGCTGCTTCCCCCTTGCCCCCCTTCTTTTTTTGTCGATGGCAGGATGTGAGATCCCTTTTCTCTCTGTCGGCATAAAAGGCCCCTCTTTCCTCTTTTGAGAAATTTTTTCTTAATGGCGTATAAGGAAGCCCCCCTTTCCTTTCCCCAGGGATGGGCTTGGTTAAATAATCCTATCCTTCTTCCTTTTTTTTTCCCTGTGTCCTCTTCGCGAAGAAAGATATAATGGACCCCCATTCCCCCTTTCTGAAGGATATAATGCCGGAAGACTTTCTCTCCTCTTCTTCTTCCCTGGACTTTTTCTCTCTTGCCCTTCTCCTCCCAATAACCCAGGAGACATCGTCGACTCTTCCCTTTTCCTCAGATCGTTACTCTTGCCTTTTACCCGCTTCCTGTAGGGAAGGGGCGACTTTTCATTCTTCCTTCCCTTTTTCAGACGGATGATTTGAATCGTCCCCACCTTTCTCCCCCTTTTCCCCTTTTGCCTTTCCTTTGTTTGCCCCCTTTCAGAAGCCAACAGGATTTCACCACTTTTCCCCCCCCTGCAATTCCCAGATGATGCGAAACTGCACAACTCTTTCCTTCTTGTTTTCTCTTCCCGGACTAGCCTTCCTTGCAGTGGAGTACCAACAAGCATTCCCTTGCTTTGTTTTTTCCCCCTTTTCTCCAGGAACGCCAAGTGAAACTTTAACGTTTGCCGTCCCCCCTTTCCCTTTTTTCCCCCAGGCCAATCCTCCCAGCAAAGTAGACCCCTGACCGGACAGGCGCCGGGTTTCCCCTTTTTCCTCGATACAACTATCTGATGCCTTCCGGTTTCTTTCTCGCCCCCAAGTATAAAACTTCCCGCGCTCCCCAGTTTCCTTTTCCTCTCGAAAAAGCGGAGGCAGGTAGACTCCTTTCCTCCCCCTTTTCTCTTTCTTTTTCCCAATTTTCTCTGATATTATGAAGTGACCAAGCCCATTTCCCTTTTCAGAGTTTTGCGTATGAGAAAAAGTAATTCGTGCCCCCATTTTCTCGGAATGGGAGATGAGCCTTTAGATATTAAAATTGATATCACCTTTTCCCCATCCTTCCTTTCCGTTTGTCCCCCTCCAAGTTTGAGGGTTTGGTTACCTCTACAGTTCGGTACGGGTCACTTAATTCCGCCCCTTTCCCCCATTTTCTTCTTTTATTCCCCCCCTTCGCTGGTTCTTCTCCTTCACCAGATCTAAGGACGTGTTCCCATATGCCCTTTTTCCCTCCGGGATTCCGGCTACCTATGATGCCGCGTTCTGGATTAAGGGAGTGGGCAGATTCTTTTTTCTTTTTCCCAATATTCTGGTTTTTAAATAGCGGCCCCCAGTTACCCGTCTTTTCCTGCTACCCATGTTCAAAGGCACCCCTCTTTTCCACCTTTTTTCCACGGACGGCTGGCCAGGATGTGACTTTTCCTTTCGT
>Ga0179591_1320056_pt1 | contig 18528 bp, 25 predicted proteins | sample CZOMad2_1_08_16f_FD_182891 | JGI IMG/M metagenome (GOLD analysis project Ga0179591, IMG submission 182891) | Vadose zone soil fungal communities from Angelo Coast Range Reserve, California, USA - CZOMad2_1_08_16fungal (PacBio error correction) | ecosystem: Environmental > Terrestrial > Soil >... | reverse complement strand
TGATGTCGTACACTCCCCGCTCGCTTTCGTTTTACCACATTAAGTCTCTTTTTTCGTGTCTGCACCCCATCTCGTAGACGTACTCGCAGCTGTTTCATGCGTTCGTTTTCATACCCCCTTGTTGTTTGTCTCCCCCTCACCGTGGCCAACCCCTCTGACTCCTAACTTGTTTACCCCGTTTGAGCGCATAGACTTCTTCAACCATTTACTTGTAACTGACGTGGACAGACCTTTCCCCTCAAGAGAAACACACAGTTCTCCATACCATTTTTTTTCCATCCTGCAGTGGTGCTATGGTCTTCATGTGGGAAAAGAAACATTCGGACCTCGTCCACCTCCTCGTTGTCTGCGATTCAGGCCAATATTAATCCCCCCTGATAAAGTTTATTTATGCGCCTCCTTTCCCCCCCCTCTATTGCCGACGAACCCCCCCTCACCTCAAGGACGATTGATGTTCTTCCCTTATAAGTCCTTTATCTGACCCTCTTCCTCGTCACCAACGACCAAAAGCTCGAGATTCTAGTGTATGCGGATACCACGGCTAGTCCTCCCCCTCCTTCCCCTTTCAAGACTGACGAACCCCCCCCCCCCCCTTTGAGTTGGGATTTTTCCTGCCTTTTTACTCCAATTCCCACTGCTCATGCGTCTGCGCCGTGGCGCACTCTTGTAAATTGTTTCCCGGAGAGGAATTACGCTGGTAGCATACGCCTAGCATCATTTTTTTTCGGAACCTTCTCCGAGTCTCCCTCAGCACCCGAAGCCCTTCTCCAGACCCCCTCAGCGCTCTTCCTTTCCCCGGCGTGAACTTCGATTGTGAACGTCTTCCCCCCCCCAACTTTGCTTCAGGGGTGTGATCATTTATTCTCGTTTTGACAATTCCGATTCTTGATCGCCGACCACTTTACGAACTTTTTTTCCTTGTTAGTCCTCCCTCGTATTCCAGAATTTAAGTCATGGAGCGTGGCTTCCTTCTTCTGCCTTTCCCGAGTCCACCCCGGTTTTTCCTCTTCCCCCCCTCCGATGCACACCTCCTTGCTTCCCTTGAACGACTGCCATCCCCTTTTAGGGCCTGATACGGTTCATTCGAAAGAGATTTGGTAATTCAACCCTCTACGCGCTCTGTTGAATTCGCGATGATTCGGGTCTCGTCGCTTTTCTCTCTGAACACTTTGGGACGTCTCCGCCGATAATACGGCTGGCAGGTCTCCCCGAAGCCAGCTTTCGCGTATGTACAAGTTTGAATACCTCCTTCTTTCCCCCGAGGAGCTTCTCTTTTCGACACCCTTGTCGTCCTTGACAAATCGAAGAAGCATGAGTCTTAGGCAAGCTATCGGGCTTTGTTTTTTCCCAAAACTGGTCCTCCCCCCCTCCCAAACGGCTTTCCCCTTTTTATAATCAATTGATCTCTTGGACGAGAACAGGTTCCCCTCCTTTTCCCCCCCCCGAGGTCCTTTTACCCCTCGGTCCGGCCATCTTTGGATTGATCGACCTTATTATTAATTCCTTTCTTCCTCTTTTGCCACCACGGTTTTTCATCCCTCTCTCGCATATTTGCTCCTTCCCAACAGAACCCTTCGCCAGCCAGCCTGCGGCCTGTTGCTGCGTTCCTTCTGTAAGCGGGAGTTTCTTTCCCCCCTAGAGTCTCTTGAACAGACTTACTCTCACAGTGTGTTTTTTGCTTACTTCTTTCCGAGAGCTTTTCCTTTCCCCTCCCTCGTACGCGGGCGTTAGATTGGGCTTCGTCGAGTGGTTTGCCCTTCCCCCCCCTCTGGTCTGAGCCTTCTTTCTATTTAGTAAGCGGAATTACACCCAAGTCCCCTTCCTCTTTGTCCGGCCCGTTGTTCAGTGATTCTCAAGTGCTGCCTTTCTTTTTTCCCCCATCCCGCTATTTGCGTCTCCTCCTTTTCCCCAGAGCTGGTTTGTGATTTTTTCAAGACTTTGAAAGATTTAACCCCTTTTCCAATTGTCGCCTGGCCCTGTCATTTGCGAGAACTTGTTTTTCCTTCTCAGATCCGATCTTTCTCTTCCCCCCCCCCCAAACGATCGCTCTGGCTCTTCTCCCAAACTTGTCCGGCCCTTGACTTAGAGTTTGAAACTCCGGATTTCACACGGTCTTATCGCGCAACGCACCTTCATTGCCTTAGCAAGTAACATATTGGAAACCGCCCCTCTCCCCCCGACCTTTAATTCTTCCGAGAGCTGATCCCCCCATCATGAACACAACTTTATGCCCTCCCCGCGTAGCCGGCCACGTGTCCTGCTCCAAAAGTTGCTCGTTCCCCCTCAAGAGGGGCTCCGGACCTTTTTTTGTAACTCCTTGGACCCCTTTTCTCAACATTCCCCCTTGGACTGATTTCCAATGTTCGATGTGCCGCCCTAGGCCTTTTCTTTAGCGTTCAGTAAAGTGGTTTCCCTCATCCTAAACGAAAAAAATTTTTAAAGATCCCGGATCTCCTCCCCAAGCCCCACCGCTGACCCTGTGTAGTTGCTACCACCGGAATCTCGGCTTCCTTCCAGTCCCTCTTCCTATTCTCGAGTTTTTTCCTTTTTTTAGTAAGTTTTCCGTCTTTACGGAACCTAGTCGATGTTTCCATCTTACTTCTTAGGTTCCCTGCTAATTCGCGAGAAATCCCAAAGAGGTCTTTCAAAGGCCCTCCTTCGCTTGAGTCACTATCCAGATCCTTTTTTCCTCACGACTCCTGAGGAAATCTTTCCATATTTTTTGAATTTTCACAGGTAGCGGAGAGTTTCCTTTAAGGGTATCCTAGACCCAAGTTTCTTTTTTTTTTCGGGTTTTCCGCGCCGTAATAGAGGTCCGAAATGATCTATCTCGGACTAAAAATAAAATCGGGGGAGTCCTCTCCTTTTAGTGGTTTGTAGCCCTGGTCTTTAAGAATACAGGCTTTCCCCCCTTAACTTTCTCCTTGGGGGACTTAATCTTCTGATTTCCTCCAGCCTCCCGCTCTAGGCCCCGGCTCCTTCAGAATTTCTTTCTTCCATTCCCAGCGCCCGCCATTGAGTACAAAATCACTTCGTAAATGCTAGCTTTTCTTTTTCCCCTTCTCAAGGAATCTGCCCCCTTCATGGTGTCTTGGTTTCTGAGAGAACCTCTCGTCTCCCCTCTGCGCCAGCTTTTTTTTTTTGTCCATCGATGCTTCCCCCCCCTTTGTTTTTTGTGAGCGTGGAAGAACGACTTTCCCCCCAAAAGCGCTCTCCTCTATACTTCGACGTCACGATCGCCACAGCAGACACCTTCTTTGTCCCTTGTCCTTAGCCCTACACCCCCGTCTCCTGGGCCCCCATCATTTATCCTTGTCCCCAGGCCTGTCCATTCCACGCCTTCCTTTCTCCATCTCCTTTCTCTGGCTGTATAGAAAGACCTCTGGAGACCCGCCCACTTTTTCCTTCTTTTACCTTTCTTTTTCACCATCGGAAAGTCCCCTGAAAAATAACCTCCCCCGACGTTTTCTTTCCTCCCCTTTATACTCTTCGATGATTGCGCGATTTCCTTCTTTAATACGAAAAAAAGCTCCCCCTCTACCTGGGTTCTCCGTAAACATCCCGAACCCTCTTCAATTACCTTCTCGTTCGTGGGCTGATGTTTTCCGCATGGTTCGTTCGAATAAATCCCCACGATTCTTCCTAGTGCTCCGCTGCGTTTTTTTTTTCCCCCCCTCCACTACTTTTGCTCCCTCCCCTTCCTTTTCTTGACTAGAACTCTCTCCAAGCTGGTTTGATCCCAATAGAAGACGCGCCATTCCCCCTAACGCCAGCAGATACAGTCCGTCGCGATCTTCATGCGGAGTTCATCCCTTCAGCTTTCATGAAGTAGCCCCCCCCCCCTGATTTGTCATCTCGGTAAGGTCTCGGTAGACTGGAAGGTGTTCTTACGTCGGTCCTTTCTTACCGAATGGACTCCCCCTCGCGACGTGGCTCCCTCCTACCTCCCCCCTTCCCTCTACCTAACCAGTAAGATTTCGTTCTCTTCTAGGCGAACTACCCCAAAGTTCTATGCAGCTGCACTTTCTTAATTGCACGACCCCCCCCCATTTGGTCATATGTCTTCCCCTGTGAGTCTTTCAGATGGGACCTTTCAAGGTTGAGTTTCCCCACTAGAATCTTCCCCCCAGACGGTGATCGCGCCGCGACCCGTTTTCCCCTCTTTTTTTATGGGTAATTGTGAGCTGATAATACTTGGGCGATCCTGTCGCTCAACTAGATTGCTTAAACGTTTGGGACTCTACTCCTTATTGAGACGTTTTCTTTGTGAATTGGGCCCCTTCTCCTTTTTATTCTTCGAGTGACCCCTCCTCTCTGTGATAATCAGTTAGTATGCGCCATATTGGCTGGTTTTTGTGTCGTGACACCTCTTTTTCTTAAGCGACCATTTCGTTCCCCCAATTTCTTCGTACTTTTTTCAGCGACATTGACAGCCTTACTCTCTTTATTTTTTCCCCTCCTGTCCGACATTTCGTTGCTTTCTCCTATCTCTTTCCCCTCTTTCCTTTCCCCTTTATTAGTCATTTTCGCCTTTTCGACGCCCCACAGTCTCCGAATCACTTTCGCTAGATTTCTTTCTAAACGGAGTTACATGACAAGTCTTTGATTCACTTATCTATATCGTCCATCCTCCCCCCCTTTGTAGTTTTAGCTTTTTTTCAATTGACGAGAGCTTTTTCTTCAAGAGCAAGAGTGTCCCGAATGGACCATCGATCCAGCGAGGGAGGGTCTTTTTTTCTTTCTACGTCGCACCAGAGTGCCCCTTCCGAGAATCGGTATGCTAATCGCCTTTACCGACGGGCAATAAAAGTCTTCAAGCGAACTTTCACCTTATGGTACCGTCCCTTCCGATGACCGTCACTTCCTTCCCAGCCCCCTTCCCCCGTCCGATGTTGTCCGAAGTTTGTTGCGGAAGAAGTCCTTTTGTAACCAAGCTCAACAATTGAGGAAGGCATCCATGTTCTTTCTCCCGCGTTTTTCTTCGACAGACTCCTGAGTTTTAGTACACCAACCCTTCTCAGTTTTTCGGGTTTTCCGAATTTCTCACCCCTTTGACAGGAACCTGATATCTTCTTCTCTTTTGAGAACCTGCACGTCTGATCGTCTAATAAGACTTGCCATCTAACTTCCATAAGACACCCCTCAATTTGTTTTCGATTATAGGTTTGAACCTTCTTCCCCTACCCTTACTCCGCTCGGTTTACCTTCTCGACGAACAGTTGTCGTCAGATTGTATGCCCTTTTGCAATTTCCTCGGATGGTTCAATCCCTGCCGCACCCCTTTTTTTTTTCAATCAATTCTTAATATTGCCTACACCCCTTTCAAGATTTGTAGCGTGCGCGGATAAGTTTTGTTGTAATCGTGTATTCCCCCCCCTCTCCAGCCCCGCTTCCCCCCTTCTGTACCGAATTCCAGTTCTACTCCCCAAGCCCCCCGCCCAAACTGTGATTTGCCTACCACCGAATTTAATTTACGTTCCCTGAAGTTAGAAGCGGATCGGATTCTCTCCTTTCCCGCGCTCTTGTTTACAATCCTGAGGTTCCTCTTTATCAAGGCGCGTCTTCGGCTCCTTGTAAATCTTTCCCTTACCAGTGTCCCACCCTCTTTGAGACCGTCATCTCTTGTATGGTGCGGCACCCCCTCTCCCCTTTCGGAAATCTGACTTTTTTTTTGTCGTGTAACCAGCGGCTCCAGTCGATTCGAGTCCTCTCATGGTCCCCTCCTTTTTTTTTAGAGGCTGATTAACTGACTCCATCGCGAATCCATTAGAAGGTCTTAGAGAGAAAACTCTTTCTGTCCTTTTCCCTTCATTATATTTTCCCTTTCCCCCCTGAGCGGGGCTTTAGCTTGAGTGATCTTAAATAATATCCTTTGAACCTTTCAGCGGTAGTTCCAGTGAGATACCCATGGAGTCTTCAGCTCTTCGGGTGGGCCCGGGTCGCTCCCCTCCTCGTTCTTCCACATCTCCTTCGGCCCCTTTTCCCACCAATCTGTAGTAAAATCTCTTGGTATGTAGTTCCCGAGGCCATTTCCGGTCTCACATTAATGGGGATGTCTTTGAGTCTCTCTCTCCTCATACTATTAGAGCAGCTTGTTTCCTCCCGGTCGTTTCTTTTCCTCTTCCTTCTTTTTACCTCCTCCCCTTGAGAGATCCCGACCTCCGTTCACACGTACGATCTCCTTCGTTCTTCGACTTCCCTCAATTCCCCCAATTTCCTTTTTGAGGCCCTCTTCGACTCATCGAGCCGGCCACAGCGTTTCACCACTTTCCCTTTGCCACGCGATGGAGAATGGCCCACCATAAATTTCGGACCTTCCAGACATTCTTCCTGAGAGATTTTAGATTGCTCGACTTCCCAATCTCTTTCTCCCGCTGATTTATATTGCCCCCCCTCCAAAGTCTGAGTCGTGTCCTTTCCCCCATCGAAGACACGCCATTTTGTTTCTTCATATCGGACTGTCCCTCTTTTCCCTACCCTCAAAAGAGCCACCTTGAGATGTCAGACTTTTTGCGTTAACCTCAGCCCGACGACAGTCCATTGTCTCCGTCTTCCCCCCCTTCGAGGCGTTGTATTTCCTGCATTTTCTTCTACACCAAGATCTTCCTCTCTTTTCCTTTTGCGTCACTTTATTTGTTACCCTTGCCCTCTCTTATTTTCATGGCCGAAGAACGACCGAGGATCTCTTTCTCACCGTGAAATCCCGACGAGGAAAACGATCTCCCCCCCCCTCGCTCGAGCGCGGTCTTTCCTCGGCATTTCACTTCAGTTTTTACCTAAACCTGATTTTGGCAGATCCCCCGTAAGTTATCCTTCCGGAAGAGGCATCTTTTTTAAATTAGGGCTCTTCTAGACGTACCCCCCACGGTATTATTCAAAATCTCCGTGATCCAGAGACGCACATTTTTTAAGGCCTTTCTCGAGTCAGTCCCGTAGAGCAAACTTCAGATTACCAAAGGGTTGTCTTTTTCCGCCTCCACCCCTCCCCACCCCTCCCTTCCCTTCCCCTGCCGCTATCCGCTTCCCTCCTCTTCCCCCTCCCCCTATGCCCCCTCGTTTCCCCTCTCCCCTTTCCCTCCCCATCGTCATACTTTCTCCATCCCCATCTCTCCACCTCTTCACTCGCTCTCCCATCCACACCCCCCCCCGTCCCCCCTATTCCCGACCCCCCTCCGTCTCCCCCCCTGCCGCCCTCCTCCCACACCTATTCCCTTTCCATTCTCTTTTCCCTGCCCCTCCCCTCTTCTCCTCCATCCCCCTTCCCCTCCCGCCCGTCCCCTCTACTCCCTCTCTCCTCTCTCTCCATTGATTCCCCTCCTCGCTCAGCGCACTTTAATCTCCTTTTCGCCGCCAACACCTGCTCCCCCCTCCTCAGCCCTCTCTTCCTCCATCCTCTCCCTCTCTCCCCCTCCATCCCCTCCTTGCTCTCATCTATGATTTTCTACTGCTGCCCCTATGATCCTAATCCCCCAACATTTTTTCGCTGCTACTCTAATTCGAGTTATTAAGTCGGATTCAGAATTCTTTTCAAACTATCGGCTCTCTGACTTCTCTCCCCAGAAGTCTTAGCTTCTCTTTTCCCCCCATCTTTATTTCTTCCCCCTCCTTTTGCGCTATCATAATTGTTCTTATCCCTTTATTCCTCTCGAGTCTTACCCCCTTTTGGAAGATCGATTCTCGACTCGTTTCTTTCTTTGGTAATATTCCTTGTCTCCTTGGATGGCCTAGCGTTTGCTAATGAAGTTCGGAAGGTCCTCAATCTCATTTGCTTCCTTCCTTCCACAAACGCTTTCTTTGCTTTTCAAAACCCATTCTTCGACTCACTCTCTTTGGCCCTCTCCGACGGGCCAAAATCCCCCTTACTACCCCTCCGGTGCCTCCCCCAATATGACGGATTGATCGATCCTCCCCCGCCTTCTGCACAGGTTCTTTTCCTGACAGTCGAGGCTTCCAAACCCTACTGAATCCTAGCTTTCTCTTTCAGCGCTTTGCCCGCGTTTTTTCCCTAACACTATAGCCGGAGATTGCACTACCTTTTTTCCCCTTGAATCTAAGTTGTCCCACTCCCGTAGCTGGCCGCTTGCCCGCCGTGACTGCTCCATCGCTTCCTTCTTATGAGTTCTAATTTTCTTCTTTTTTTTTGCCCAACCGTAGGATCGACGAATCTGTCATTTCCGACCCTTTAAGCCCTCCGATTTCCAGACCTATGAGGCTGGTCCTTTTTTTCCACTATTTTATATATCCCTTCCCCCTTTCTTCCCGATGGACAGCCTCTCTCTTTCTCTTTCTGGTTTTTCAGATGGTTTTAGTTTACCTCTCGTACGGCACCCCTTCCAATTTTTTTCGGCACATTCATTCCCCTTTCAGCAAATTCTTTCGGTGAAGGAATCCCCTTTCCTTAGCAATTCCAACCTTCCCCAGTATCAGCGGTCAATTACCTATTATCGGCATTCGAGTGTCGAATCCGTTTCCCTCCCCCCTTAGTATCTGTGAACCCTTCTCCCCCTCCTGCTGAAACTATTTGCACCTTCAATCCCAGCTTTAGTCGGTCTTGACTCTCGATTTTTTTTTCACCTTTTCCTTGTAAAATCCCCATGTCCTCTCGGATATTCTCGTTCCAATTTCACAGTTTCCTCTCTCCAGTTTGGATGAACTCTTGAACTCGGGTATCGGTATCGACCCACACCTTTACAATCGTTTATGTTTTTTTTGGTTTTTTTTTTTTTTTTTTTTGGGTTTTTGGTTTTTTTTTTTTGGTGTGTTAATTCTTTTCAAGAGGATGAAGTTTTCCCCCCTCTCATTCCAACTCCACCTCTATTTAGAGTGCTTCATGCATTCTATAATTGGTTTTCTTCATAGGTGGGCCACAATTTTGCAACGCCTTAAAGTAGCTACTACCCCCCCCTTTCCTCCAGCTGCATTTTCTTTTAATCCAAACCCGGCCTTTTCAGAGCCCTTCCCTCTCTTTCCTATTTTTAATCGGATACTTCGGATGTTTATCTTTGTCATAGGAGAGGGTTCTCTTATGTTTCCTCTTTTTCCCTGCCTCATTAAGCTTCCCCGAAACCCCTCTGGTTTGTTTTCAGCATGTCTCCGACCTTTCTCTTCGACACTCCTGGCCAAATCCTGCGCAGCTGTATGAAATCATCTGTCCAAGTGCCTTCGGTCGCCCTTTGCTGGTCCCGCTTTTCCAGTCCTCTTTTTTTTTTCGAGACAGCCGCCTTTTTTTTTTCGGTTTGAGTAGAGGTACTCGGTGCGGCGGTAGTGTTATTTTTTTCGCACCGATCCGACTTTTTTTCGCCCTACTGTAAAACTTGCTTTTCTCCTGAACCCGCACCGGGTGCAATATCTCCTTTTTCGGAGAGCGCTCAAGCGCTCTGTGTGACAGAGGGGCCCCAGTTTCCCCGGCCGACTTTTACTTTTCTCCAACCTTCCGGGGACCGAGGGAAAAAATTCCCAGGATCATGATGTCGAGTTCCCTCGGCCAGGCGCCCCCCCTTTGTAGGGTGCGATAGCGTGAGTACCCTACTTATTAAGGAAGCTTCCTTCATGTCCCTTGGTACCCCTTCCCTTCTTTCTTTATTTTTCAACGACCTGTCTTTGAATAACCCCCCCCTCTTCTCTGATTTCGTTAGACGTCATTTCTCCAAGAAGAAAAAAGACTTTGGGCTCCACTTCCTCCGACATTAAGACCGGCCACTACTAAATGCTTCCTTCGGTCAAAGATGCTGGGAAATCCTTTTCCACGCCGACCCGTCGAAGTGGACTCTGCGCCTTTCTCCCCTTTCCTTGTGATCGTATCCTCTTCCCCCCCCAGATCCTTTCCATAGACAACTTGGAGTTTTTTTCTCTCCCCAGTACTCTATTTCCCCCATTTCAACTTACCACCCCACATACTGATGGGAGTTTTCCGTACTTTCTTTTCTTCACTGCGGTGCCATTCCCCCCTTTCCGGAGACGTTACGAATGGGTCTGGCTCTACCTAAATATGGAAATGGACTCCTGTTCCCGAGTAGGACTCCTTTTTTTGACTTTTGACCTAAATGACCTTGACTATATTTTTCTCGAAGTGGGCACGTCAATCTTGTTTGGTCTCCCTTCCTCTGGCCCTTTTTCCAATCCGTTCTTGAAGACCTCAGAGTTCTCCCCGCTGTCTTCCAGATTTCTCGCGACCCCGATCTTCAAGCCCCCCCTCCCTATTGGTACCCTTCTTTGGTAGGCAATACCAAATTCTTTTTCCCCCGAGCGGGGGTGTCTCGTATTCTCCCCTGGAAGCGTTCCCTCAAGTTTTTAAAGGACGCTTTTTTCTCACCCCAGACCCCCTTCAAAGCTTCCTTGTGCTCCGCCGTCGCCCTTTCCTCTCCCCTCCCATTTTCAGTAAGGTGTCCTTCCGGAGCAAGGTTCAAATTCTTTTCCCCAGATCTGACTCTTCCCATTCTTTCTTCGATGTCCCAATTTTTTAGCTTGCTGTTTCGAGTCATGCCGCGGGTTCATTACGAAGGCTCATGGTTCTTCTCTTTTTTTCAAAACTACGCTTTCGCTCCGACTTTTGCTTTATATTTTTTCTCTTTCCCAATGTTTGGTGTCCTTTAGGACGATACAACGGGTCCTTTTTGCCAACTCGATCAGATCTCTCCCCCCCTGTTGGGAAGATTACCGTCCTCGGATGAACGTGATTTGGTGCCTGGTTTCTATTTTGGCTTTTTTCTTCGGGTCAAAAGGGAGTTGCTCACGCATTTCCTTTTCCTTAGCAAGGCTTTTTTTTGTCGGTTACCTTTAACAACTTTGAACAAAGATTAGTGTACAAACAATTTAAGTACTTCTCGCGCGGGCGCCTCCTCAGGATGTCCTACTCCTACCCTTAAAATAAGTGAAGGCATCTGACTTTCTGATCTTATTTCCCTACTTTTTACTTGCACCGTGTCTTCCAAGATAGCCTTCTCTCCTTTCAACAGCCCTCCTCCCCATAGGAGATGGAGAGCTTCCGCCTCAACCCGAAAACGACTTTCTCTTCACGAAGTCTCCTTTCTTTTTTTTATATATCTGTTGTTCGAGAGATAGTATTTTCCAATTCTCCTCCTCTCTTTTTCTTCAACGGCCCCAAGACTTCCTTCTCTCCCTGAGGCCTATCGGTCTTTCTCTATTTGCCGAGAAGCACTCGTTTAACCGTGACTAACATAAGAGTTCATAATAATTTCACCTCCAGTCCATTTCAGCTGTTCTTCTTTTTGTTTTTGTGAGAACAATAGGGCTACCATTGCTTGGCCACTCTTCTTGTCATGTTTTTCTTGGAACTTTGGTCGTCATTTTTTTTTTTTTTAGCGGTCCATTTGGGACAAATCCCCAACCTGCAGAGTCAATCCTTTAACATGCCCCTCGGATTGATCCCAAACTCGCGCGTTCCCTCTTTCCTTCCTAAACGAGCCATTTTATAAATTCCCCCCCCTCTTTAAGCTAAGCTTTCCTCTCCCAGTTTCTCTGGCGATCGGCTTTGAGGGTTCTTTTCACTAAGCTCCGCACGTTTCCCCTTGCAACCCCCCTCCTTTGACCTTGCAAGAAATCTTTTCTCCATCCCCCTCTCTAAGCCTTAGCATTCTTTTCCTTGCGCTAGTTTGAAAATCCTTTGAAATCCCCGTTGGAGGAACCCGCTTCGTGGCTTTTTTTTCTTTGCATCTTTTTGATGAATAGTTGTCTTTTTCTGGGGTTCCCAACGTCCACTCTGTCACTGTAACTTTTTTTGAACCCGGAATCGGTGCCTCTTCCCCCTTTCATTCCTTACTTCTCTCTTGTTGTGCGATTGGAGCAATTCCGATGACGTCATAGTGGTTTCTCCTCTTTTCCTTGCAAATTCTGACCCTTCCTTTCTATCGTCCCCCCCTCGGCCAAAATCATTTTTTGAAACCCTTTCACTCACTAAGCGACTATCCCGGAATCGGTCGTTTCCCTCCGTCTTTTCTTCCGGCGGGGGCGACCCCTTTTCTTCTCGGGTCAGATTCACTCCTCTTTCCTCTTTCCTTAGTAGAGAAGCGGACTTTTCCGTCTCATACAAAGAGAGTGCCCCCTTTCCGCTTTTCGCAGCGGATCGTTTATTGCCCAGGACTCCTGCTTCAATTTTCTCCTTTCCTCCGTAGTTTCTTGTCACTTCCTTCGTAATTTTTTTTTTTTCTTTGTTCCGTTACTTCGCCGGGTGGTCTCGTCCTTCCCAAGTCGGATTTTTTTTTTTTTATCTCTCCCGCGCCGTATCTCGTCATCCCCTGGAAAAACTCCTAGTAGGTTGCATTTTTATTGGTCTGTTCGACTCCTGTTTTCGAGAGAAAACTCCTCGTTGTGTGAACTCCATTTTAAGAGTGAGATTGAGTAGAGTATCCTCTTCCCCCGATCTCTTCCGGAGACAGTCGATTCCTCTTTATTCAACCCACTCTTCCCTCGACGTCCGACGGAAAAACTCAGGTTAGTATTAAATCCATTTAGTTTCCGAGGTCCTATCGAACCCCCAGTTGTGCTGCGTGTGACGCGCATTCCCAATCTCCCTCATCCAGATTCAGAGCGCCATCGTTCTATGGTTCTCTTCATACTCACTCGTTTTTTTGAGTCTACCCGAACTGCTGGATACTAGGAATTCTACGAGATGTTCACTCGCAAACCGTTTCCTCCCCCCTTCCCTTGGCCAATCCCTCCTTCCTCCTTCCTTCGAGGACATAAAGATCCAACGCGTAATTCGTTCCCTCTTTCCCCCTCTTTACAACTCCCTTTCCCTTCCCGTAAGTCTCCTCAGTTAGAACTTCGATGGAGAGAGTACACACAATTATCCTTTCCCTCGTCTCTTTGAGATACCCCCTTCCTCAGTAACAGTAGAGATCTCTACCAAACCAGACAGCCTAGTTTTGTAGTTCATTTAAGGCCGGAATGGAGTATGAGAGAGTAGAGGATTCAAGCGCCCTGGTCTCAAGTTGTCTGGCGATTACCTAGTAACTCCCCTTCCTTCCCTTTCCAGCACTCCTTCTTAATACCTCTTTCTCTCTGTCAGGATTAGCATTTTCTTCTTGCTATCCCCTTCCAAATTCTTCTTGTCTAATCTTTGAACTCTTAACTAGAGCGGAACCTATGAATCCTCCTCCTTCTCGAAATCGAGGAGTGATCTGGCTAGCCTCTTTCCCAATTGAAAATTACTCTACAAAATTTTCTCAGCAGAATCCCGCTCTATTCAGACCGCTATGCCCTTCTTTGTCTTCCATAACCCAATATTTTTCAGCTCTGTAATTGTGCCGGATTTCCTTTCTTTTCTCCCCCGTTACACGCGGTCCTCGCAGAAAAAAACTTAACGAATCTAAGTGTCCGCTCGCTTATGCCCTCCCCATTTAGGGAATGCGATTTCTTTATTGACTACGGTTTCCCATTCGATTTAAAACAAGGTTTCAGCTTTCTCAAGAGTGCATTGCCTGCACAATTTGGACTAGGAAAGTGGCGCTCTCTCCTTGTTAATACGACAAGGCTTACATGTCCTTTTTTTTCTTCTGATTTTACAAACAATATTCGCCAGATGTAAAGTTCTCTGGTCTTTCTCTTCCATTTCTTTTCTTTCCTTTTTGGGAAGAAGTGCCCGAATATCATGGGCGGAGGGTTTTTCCTCCCCCCCTAGAGATTCTTTTCTCTTTCACTTTGTTCCGATCCTCATAGTGCACTCGTGGGGATTTTGTATTGGACTACACTGCTCTTGATTATTGCCCCCCAATTCGCGAGTTGGAATTTTCCTTCTATTTCAGTTTACAGCGGTCTTTCCCCCAACGCCCCTTCCCCCCTTCGTACAAACCTTTTCTTCAGTGGCCAGCTGCCCGACTGGCCAATTTTCGTAACCCCTTCCCCCCCCCTCCTGGCGGAAACTTTCTTAGATCCTTCATCTCTTCAGTCTGGTCACCGTTTTTTCGGAATCGCCCCTCTTACGCTATTGCCCCTGCCTCCCCCGACGACTCCGTTGTCTTCTTTTTCTCCATCTCCGGTCTGGCACGCGGCGCGTTTTCCCAGAGCTTGCACCCCCTCCTTATCTATTCTCCCTCACCGTTTGTGTTTTGAGATCTATACTTGTTGCCCGAGATTTTTTGAAAAGCGCAGCGTGCCCCTCGGAATCTTCCCCTCTCCCTCCTTCGAGAGGTTCTGTCTTTTTGATTGCATTGCGCCATGCATCGGCCTCCCTTTCCTCAAGTCTTCATTCTTTCTCGTTCTCTTTCCCGATTTTCATTGACCTAAGGTGATCTTAATGAAAGTCTTCTTTCTATCAATCGTCTCCTCCCTCCTGTGTGTAAAGAGCTTTTGGTGAGGAGGGAAGCTCCGCCCCACGCGGCTTTCCAAATCATGGCTTCCTCCCCTGTTTTCTCACACACGTCGGTTTTTTTCCAGGATCTCTCAAACTTTCAACCGCTCTTGTGAAAGCTTTAAGGTGTAATTTTTTCCCCACGGCAGACGCGATCTCTTTGGCTTGGTTCCCGTACCCCTTTTAGTAAGCCTCCGTCAGATTTTTGATTGGACAATTTTTTTTTTTTTTTGTTTTTCCCAGTGTGGAGCCGGTCTGGTGCTCACCCGCGTTTCTCGTTAGATGCGGCGATGTTTACCTGCAATACATGTACTTCCGCTGCGGATTCAGAGATCCTTCCAGTGTCCTTCTGGTTTTTTCAGAATCGTTGCCATTCCATAATGGAACGCGTCCATTTTGTAAATCTATGTGAACTCTTCAACTTTTTGCCAATCGAGCCCATTTATTTCTTTCTTCATGGTTCGTTGTGAAAGGTGACCTTTTTTGTTGTGGCTCCGTCCCTCGAACACTTTCTTCCCACTGCTTCATTTTCAGCCAAGTCCCTCGCTGCCAAAATTTTTTCTTTACTAACCGGCAGTCTTTAATTTAGACACGCCGCCCTTACCTATTTTTGAGACGATTTACGTATGAGGTTCTCCATATAGTGTCAGATTCCCTCCCTCGGACCCTGGTAGTCGGCTCAGTGCTCTGAGCTCTTTTCCTACTTAAAGGTGCTCCCTTCGACGACGTGAGATGTTTTCGGGTTCCGTGATTCTCACCAGAAGTCAGGTTTCCCTAGGTCTCCCATCCAGGCGGAGGGACATCGGGCGCCCCTTTTTTCTTTTTGGCCTTGGCGCTTGTTTCGTGTCCTTCTCAAGAATATACCCATCACGTCTTGCTTATGTAACCTCGTAGTTGCGGCGGTAGTTAAGCCGACACGCTCTGTGGATTCAGAAATCCGGCTTGAGTCGACCCTCTCTTTTCCCTGGATCCTGGTTTCTATCGGAAAGCGATACTCCCGGTGACTATTCGTAACTCTCATGTAGTTTCTTCCAATAGGTGAAAGAGCCCAACCCCCTCTTCTCCCTGCAGCTGGTTGCCTTTTTTTATTTATTGAGTTGGCCTGTTGATATTCTGATTTTTGCAGTGCACATTACTAAGCCGATTTTCTCTCTTTGTTGGTATTTCCTTGTTTTTCCTCCTTATCTTTTCCTAATCCTCCGTTTTTGTTCCCACTTTGAACAACCTCTCGCTCGACTTCTTTATCGACGATCCACGAACCCCTCGCAGCACCCGAACGAGTCCCTCCCCCCCTTTACCCCCCTTCGAAACCCTTCCCCCAGATCATTACTACCTTCTTTCCCTAATTCGTGGAACTAACTCAGTCTCCTCCTAGTTGCATAACAGGCTCTTAGCGATACAAGCATCGCCGCGAGGTGTCCACCCCTTTCCCCCTCCCCTAGATAACGTGGATTTTTTTGAAACCTTCCCCCCCCTGTTTAACCTACCAATACCCGCCGAAGTCAGTTAGTCTCCCCTACTTCTTTCATAGGATGCAGTTCCCCCCCCTGACCGGTCCTTCACGTACCTGACCCCAGCCTTGATAAGTGATTTGACTGGGTCTGGCGCTTTTTTTTAAGGGAGACAGAGACCCCTGGAAGACGAATTTAAATGGAGATCTCCTTACTTTCAGCATGGCCTTTCTCCTTCACCTGACAAGATCTTCCCTCGTGCTCATCGCTGCTCCTTTTTCCCCCCTCCCTCTTGTGGCGCCCTTTAATGGACTCGTCTACTTTCCGCCACAGAAATCCGGCGTGATCAATCGTCAACAACTCAACTACACCCCCTTCGAGAAGACGCTCTAGTACTTCCCGCGGGCAGATTGCTCTGGGGACTGCCGTTCACTATTTTGTACTAGTTTAAGGTTTTTGAGCGATCGAGAAGTGGTTTCCCAGAAGTTTTTTAGGACGCGGTTTTTTTCTTTCCTCCTGAAAAAGTTTCCTCACTATCTTCTCCTCTTCAACTTAAGATTCTCCCTAGACTTTTTTTGGTAGAGAGTGAGGCAGTCCTCCTCTCTTTTTTACAAGAACAAAAATTGTAGATGCAGATGCCCATCTATTCCTCGATTTATCCCCACCCTTTTTTGGCGATTCTTGATTTTCTCCTCTTTTATCCGCTTTTCACTTTGGATTTTGCAGGATTTCAAAATCGAGTCTCTCGTAAGATGATCTCGGTAGGCTTAAAATTTTTACTTTCGATCCCCTTTCTTGTCGAGTGTGCTCTAGAGCCGATTCGACCACTCCTATCTGAACTGTGGTGAAGCTACGTGAGCTGCATAGAGAGCGTGGTCTTTTGGAATTGGTCTTCGTACTTCTTGGCTCTTCTTGACCAAACCGTAGTTACTTTGATCATTCCCTTGCATTTCAACTCTGCTGAATAGGCTGTGTTTTGCTCTTCACCCCATTCATTTTCCCCCACGCTTCGGCCAAACAATTCGCCTCCACTCACGACGGTTAAGCATGTCATCTGGTCCCCCTCCCGGGCCGCCCTTTTCTTTTAGCCTTATTCCTAAGATTCGTCCCCGTTTTTATATTTAACTATTTTCTCCTTAAAATCAGCCTTGCCTCCCTTGCGAGCTGGTTTTTTTCAGGCGTGCACTCGAGCGTTCCGAACCTTTTTCGAGGAGATTATTTTCTCTCTTTCATACTTCCCCCCGATGAGACAGTCTGGGCAAGCTCTTAGTCCTCCCTGAAGCCGTGACCTAGAACCCCTCTCTTCCTCGGGGCTTCGTCGAGCTTCAGGAGCAAATAGCGGGCTCTCCTTTCGGAGACGTTAAATTCGTTACTCGTAAGTAAAGATCGCAAGACTTAGATTGTACGGCCTTTTTTTCACTGTCCCTCGATCCTTTTTTCTTATCAAGACTGCTTCTTCGTTTTTGTCACATCTTTTCTGATGTCATGACTAGTTGTCCTCAACGATTCGGTCCCCATTTCATTGGTTTTTCTTTTCTATGATGATGAGCACCGTAGGTTTTATTTCCATGACCCGTTCCTCTCCCCAATTCACCAAAATCCCGTCTCTTTCTTCTTTAAGCTCAATGTCTCACCCCAAATGTCTTCCGGTCTTAGCGTTTCGACCCACTTTACCCGAAAACGATTCTCACTTCGCCAGCATTGACAGAGCACAGATTTCACTTCCCCTACCGAGGACTTTTCCTTCTTCTTAAATCTTCACTGAGCGATAGTACAAATAACTTCAACATCATGCTGACGTACACGCGTGGCGATCGTTTTCAGCCTTCAGCAAAGTTGTTGCCTCTTCACTGAACTCAGATGGTTTTTCCTCCCCTCAAACATTTTTGTATACCTCTTTCAAAGGCATATTCTGTCCCATTTGCTCATTCCAATTGAGCGTTCAGTGTCGAGGTCTTCCCCCGTTATTGATTCTCTTTCATCCGTGTTTTTTCCCCCACCCGCGTATTTTCCCAACTCTGCCCTCCCTTTAGGTACGATACGTCACACCTTTCACTCTCTTCCCAAAATGTTGGTGAGCCCCCGGCATTGTTCCAATAGGACGGCACGTTCCCTTTTAATCTCCCTGCGCCCTCCTTTGATATTCGCGAATGTTTCAGTTTCGGGATGTACGTGCTTCTCTTAACGCTCTTTCGGGGCTTACTTGTCAGTTATCGGACTTCCTCGGCCAGTACCCAACGGTTGGCCCACATTTTATTTTGTGTTTTTTTTAGTTGAGAGAGTAACAGATCGTGAGTTTTCTGAGTGGAAATCCCCGCTTGGTTTTTGTTTTCTGCACATCCCGCGAGTCTTGACCGCCGTTATAGCGCAAGACCCAGTCGGAATGCTTCCTTTTTTTTCCGTTGGGTCGATTCCCGTTTTTTCTCCACTTAGACTGTAGAGGAGATCAAATCTTACGTTTGTCGTGGTAGTGCCGTTAACTTCTCTCCCTTTTTGATGTTCGCGAAAACGTGGATCGCTTCAGGGGGGCCTCTGACGTCGGGTTTTTTTTTTTTTTATGATCCCCCGAGATCTCTCTCTTTTGATGACTTCTCGAATGGTTCTTTTATATATTATTCTCCAGCGCCTTGGTGCTCTCCCCCCCCTCTTTAAATGTTTGAATGGGCTGCGTTTCCCCCCAATTTTTTTTTTTGATTTTGGTGCGTATCTCTTTTTTTCCCCTATCTTGTTCCTGTCCTCCTGAGCGCGTTGTGATATGTGTATTGTCGG
>Ga0179591_1332112_pt1 | contig 18529 bp, 14 predicted proteins | sample CZOMad2_1_08_16f_FD_182891 | JGI IMG/M metagenome (GOLD analysis project Ga0179591, IMG submission 182891) | Vadose zone soil fungal communities from Angelo Coast Range Reserve, California, USA - CZOMad2_1_08_16fungal (PacBio error correction) | ecosystem: Environmental > Terrestrial > Soil >... | reverse complement strand
CTCTCACCGGCGCTGGTTGGCCTTCCAAGGATAATTATAATTTTTCAAGTAGCTCCATTTTTTAAATAGGGCGATGATCTTCTGGTAGATCTTCCACTTGGGCATGGATGTTTTTTCCGACAGAGCCCCCGGCAAGGGGTGCGGTGCCCGGTCTCTGGTATCCCTTGCGGAGACTCGGTTGTTTCCAGATTTGTTGGTTACCGCCGCGGGGGTTTACGTCCCCTCTCTCTCCCTGAGCCCTTTTTTTTTGACGGCGCGTTTTTTCTTCCACCGCTTGACAATGAAACTTGGTAGGGGGATCCTGGGGGTGTGGCTCCGGTTGCGAAAGGACGTTAGTGGGCTTTAATCTATCGGCGGCATGGCCTCCAATTCTTCTTCTCCCCCCGATCAAGCCCACTGCCCACCTTGACCCGCTGAGGTCACGATTTTTCCTTTGATTTGGACGCCACTTCTTTTTTCAGTACTTGTTCCCTTACTTGAGATCCCTAGAGAGAATTTTTCTGTTGGACACCTATGGACGTTAAGACTGATGACTCGATGCGGTGTCTTTGAGGAGCCTCCCCCCTTCGGGATATGTTCTTTCGCTCTACCAAGTTCTCAGACAGGAACACCCCGGATAAAGGATTTGTTCCCTTCCTCGACGTGCCTCGTGCAAGCTGTCTTTCTACGCTGGCTACAATTTTTTCCTCCGATACTCCATGCGGTATCTTCCAGGATTGCATCGCCGCTTAGTTATTCTGAAACGGCGAGTGGCGTTTTAAAGGCAGAAGCTTCCCCCCATCGAAGAGGCTTTGTCAATCCTTTTTTTCCAGACGTTTCTGGAACTAGGAGGAGTTCCTACAAGAGCGACCCTATATAGAAGAAGGTCGGCAACGCAGTTCGAAGGATTTTTTCAATACCCCCCCCCTGCTCTGGATCCTCTTAGTAGAGGTATTGGGTCCCCTTAATGATGGTTAGTCTGGAGAGTAATACGGCCCAGAAAAACCAGCCAATAGTTAATACATTAGCCCTTTTAAGCTTTTTGAGTTGAATGTGAGGAATCTCTAGCCGGTTTTTGAGAGCCCTTCCCCTCCTCCCCCCGACACAATTTTACACGTCGACGCTCCGAACATCCCGGTAGGTAAGGCGATCGAGCCGGGTCCTTAAATGTTCAACCCTTCAGACCCCCCCCTTCTTTCCGCTTCCGGCGGCAGACCTCCTCATGATGCTTGGCGAGGCCCTTAGACTTCATCCAGGAGGTGGCCCTCCCTCGTTCTCTGCGCCTTTCTTTACCCATACAAAAATGCCCAAAGAACCCCTGACTGAGGGGATATGTTTCTTTTGCCCCCTTCTTCCGTACCCCGGCGCTAATCTTTGAGCGCTTCGGGTCTAAAGCACCATTCCACCTCTACTTCTGTCCCCTTATGGCCATGCCTGACCTGTCCTGAGTAAACGGAACTGTTTCCCCCATTCGTGAGCCGGTTCCGTTTTTTTTTCGCCGTCTGAAGTTTTTTTAGATCCCCTTCGTATTCGTGGCGTTTGTGTTCTCTTTTCCGTCTTTTCAGACTCGGGGCCGAAAGATTTTTAAACTCGTGACCCTTCAATTTTCTTAGAAGGCCCCTTCTTTGCGCCGGGACGATTAGTTGGCCCGGGGATCCCCGCTCATTCGGGCCGGCGCGATTTTCATTCCCTCTAGAGTCCGCAGCCCCCGGCTTCAGTTCCAACGCGCTCGAGGACGGTTCTGCCTTCCCCCTCTGGATTTTCTACTCTTTGTTTTTCGAGAGATAACTCGTCTTCGAAGCCCTTTGGCGCTAGTTTTCCCATTCTGGCCGAAGGTGCTTTTTTTACTCGTCCCCCTAACCTTTTTTCTCTGCTTGGCTTACGATCGTCGTTTGCGCACCTTTTCCATCGACGCACCGTATCCGCCAGTTCCTAGAGAGGTGTATTCGGACTGGCTCGAGGTTTTGCTCCCATCTTGCGCCGTCAGGTCTTGAAACAAGTCCCCCTAAGACGAATCGAGATCCCACAACGTTCGCCGGCGGATCGAAAACATTTTGTCGAGTCTCCTTTATCAGAAGGCCCTGTGTCCTTTTTTCGGCTTTTTTCATGCGGGCCCCCTTTTTTACAGCCGGACTTTATGGTGCTTATCCTTCACCGCTTCTATTGAGCGACTCCCGACCCTACATTGCCCCATTAACAAGAATCCCGCGGCCCCTGTTCTTGTTCGTGTCTTTCCGCGACCCTACTTTTCCCCCCCGGCCCTCCCCTCTCTCTGGACCGAGAAGTATCGAGAAGTCCGCGATCGGCGCAAAATTTTCGAGCCTGTCGTTCGTGCAGGTGTTGTTCCTGCTTCTGCTTTGACCTATTCCTTCTCCAGGCTGCAGGGCGGGCGATTCCACTGGTAGGAATCAGCAGTGACGAGTCGCGAACTTTCCTTTTTTTTGACGCAGCTGCAGCAAGATGCAACGCCAAAGATTTTTTTTTTTCCTTGTGATCCCTGGGGCGGGGCAGCTTGCGAGGTGTCCGATGAGTCGTCGCCGGACCTCGGCCCAGCTACAGCGGAGCCCCCCCGTGTTGGGAGACCTCCTTTGCGTCACATTCGCCGCCTTTTTTTTTTGAGATCCTCCTTTTCGAGCCGGTCCCCTAGTCGATTGACAGGACATGCACTGAGGTTTAGGGGGCAGCCTGCGATCTCTTCCCCTCGATCTCTCAAAAACCCCGGTTATTAGTAATACTAACGCGGCGTGAGCGGTCCGATACCGCCCCTAAGCATCGTCGAGCCCTTGGAAGGAGAGATAGTTTTAACTCCTTCAACCCGTTATTTTTCTAGGCGACCCCGGTTTTTTCCCCGGGTCCCGACCGCGGAGGAGTCCCAGTCCAGGTCGTTAACCATTCGCCGCGGCTCTAGGGCTTGTTTTAACGGCTTCCTTCTTTTCAGACTTGTTTCCCAAGAGCCCTGCCTCGAGCGATCCTCCATATTTTTTCCAACTTCTGTCTGAGTAGAAAAACTAATTTAGTCCCTCCCCCCGCTCCCCCGAACATCCTTTCTCACGAGGTAAAAGTCTCCCCTTTCGGAGAGACTCGTTTTGAGCATGAAGAAGAGACCTCTTCATGCCAAGACGACCCTTTCTGCCCCATCCACGACCCTATAAAACTAGACAACGCTGTTCATTAATAGATTATTTTTCTTTTTTTTCAAACAGTCTGTCCCCCGGGCCTTTTTCCGATTCTGTCTTAGCCACCGAGTTCTTTGTGGGAAGACAACCCCCCATTTTTCGGTTCAGGAAAAAAGTCCTTCTCAGACGTGCTCTCCCCTTCCGGATTAATCGATTCTCATCCCCCACGTGCAGCTTTCCTGCTTCCCTCCTTTTTCCCTTGGCGACGAGACCAAGTCCCTCCCGTAACACGAGGCCATCCTTGACGAGCAGTTTCTTAATCCTTGAACATGAAAACAGCGTGATTGTGTTTCGTTTGGGCTATCTCCTTTCCCCGTTGTTGTTTTCGAGATATCCCCCCCGCACTATGGGGGAGCATTTTCCGGATACGGCATACCCCCTTTCTAGTCGCCGCTTTGCGTTTTCAGGTTTTTTATATCGTGGTCGATATTTTAATCCATTACCCTTTTCTTCCTCCCGTACCGGTCGGCCGGGGTTCCTTTGCTCGAACTCTGGAAATGTCTCTTCCCTGGCTTTTTGAATTGGTGGACACAGATTGTTTCAGGTTCCTTTCGGATTTTTTTTCCGACGATTTTTTTCTCCGCCTTTTCAGTGGACCGTCTGGTTTTAAGGCACTGTAACTGTTATTACCTAGGACCCCCCACTGGTCGCTGGGTATCAGCTTTTGAGTACTGAACGGCGTGTTTCTTGAAGGCGTCCCTGAATCGGCGGCACGATTTGAGCGACTTCCTTTACCTTTTTTTTCCCCCACCTAGGAGGAAGAGTTATTTTTTTCTTCAGTTGCATGGATCCCTTCTGTCTTTGACGTCCGAGCCATGTGCGGATTACGGGTGAGAAGGTGTTTTCTTTTTTTTTTTTAGGCATGATTTTACCTTTCATGATCGCGGCTGCAGGCGCTCCCCTGAGTGGCTACTTCTATCCCAGGGACCTTTCAGAACGGTCTGAAACTGAGGAGCTTGAATGCTATCAGTCTCCCCAGTTCCCCTTGTCCGCGTTGCACCCCCCTTGGCCAAGGGGCGAGACGCTCTAAATCTCCCCCTGTCTCGGGACAGGAGCTGACCGCGGCGGAGTTCTTCCTCTTATGAATCGATGATGACGGCTCGAGAGTTGAAAATCATAGCCTAGGATTCCCTCCGGTTTTCGACGGATTTCCTTTTCTCGTGCTGGCCTTTCCACTTCCTAGTTTCTTTTCTCGTCTCCTCGACGCCTTCAGGGCTTTTGATCTCGTGCAGGTGCCCTCATGCTGCGGTCATCTACGTTTTCCCCCCCCTTTTTGGCGTAGTTTTGGAGCTGTGAATTTTGCTGGTCAGGAGCTCTTTTTTATTAATAGCAGTCCACCCGCGCCGCCCAACTTTATCCGGCGTGATCTTTTTTCCACTCTGTCTTAAGGGCGCCAGCTCTTCCACGTTGTCTGCGACATCTTCAAGTTCCTCCGACCCTATAAACGTCGCGTTCCTCCACTCTTTCGGTTCTCGCCCTTTTTCGACATCTTAACAAACCTTCCAGAGCCCTTTCTCCCTTTGCTGTAGCGCGGTCCCGAGATGAGGCTTTCCGTTTTTTTTTTTAGAAGTCTACCGGCCGGCAATCGTTTTTATTTGCTACGCGCATTGTGGTAGAACTCCCCCCAAATGTGCTAGGCTTTCTATTTTCCCCCGAAGATCGTTTTGCGGACTCTATTTCAGTCGCTCGTTTCCTGAAACCCCGGATGGACACCTTATGTCTTTATGACTCTTCCCTTATTTTCTTTTCCTTCATTGGTGATCCCTGGCTTCTTAGAGACTGCGATGAAGTGTGGACCGAATTTAGATTGTTTCTCCAGCGGCATGAGATTTAGACCCGCATGGGCTGTATTTTTTGTGACCCTTCTTGTTAACATAGACTTTAACGGACATATACAAATCCCCCTCTTTCGTGGCGGAGACGGTTAGTTTTCCTTAGTTCTTGAAATACTTGCTCCAGGAGACTAGGGACTTTTTTTTGGGGTCAAGTTCCCTCGTAGTCATCAAATGTACGAGCTTTTACGGGATGCGGCCGAAGATGGAGATTACTCCTACTTGTCTTTGTTTTGATCATCCCTCCCCCCAGCAAGCCCCCTCGGATCTTCCCCCCTGCTTTTTCCTTTACTTCTGTCCTCGATCCTGGATCAGTCCGCGAAAGTCCCGAAAGGCGCATGACCCCTTGCACTCTTTTTGAGTCTTTTCCCCTGCAAAGAACCTATCTCCCCGTCTCCCCTCCTCTGGTGGCTTTTTATGCCGCCCCGCGGGCCCGAGCCCCTCGGCTGCGCAGGCCAGCGACAAAGTTCTCCGGAATTCGACTGAGATAACCCCCCCTTTTCCCTTTCGAAAACCCGGCAATTTTCGAGTGCGCGACATTAATCCCGGAAGGTCCCACCTTTAGGCTTGTGCTGCATGAAGGTGGCCATAATTTCTTACCCTAATCCTCCCCCGAGCCGATCCCGCCACGATTTTCTCATGCAGTTTCTGACCGCCCATATCAAGCCCGAGGTGGGCGGGCGTTGAGGTCCGACTTTAGGTAATAGCAGAGTTTGCCCCTCCTCATGAGCTTTGCCGAATCCCCGCGCAGGACCGCCTTGCTCGCAGAAATTCCGCCACCCCCCCGTTATCCTTTTCCAGCTGGTCTTCCATTCTTTCGCAGGGGGGATGTGGCGACAGGGAGTAGACGTTGATCCCCCACCCCCTCTAGCCCCTCCAGTTCTTTACACCGCCTTGACCCTATTTCGCATCTTTTCCCCCCACTTTCCTAGCTTTTCCCCGGGGCCCCCTGTGGTGATGCCCTCGATCACCGCCTCTTTTCTTTGCTGCGGGCCTGCGATGTCCTCCATGCACCCAGCCCTATCCTCGCCCCCAGCCATCCACGGCTTTTCTTGGACATCTGTTTGATGGAGTTTTCTGACCCGCAAGATTACCGGAACGGCCACTTTCCTCTGCCGTATGAGATAGGCATTTCCTTTTTCTTGATGAACCCTCGTGTTATTTCCTTGATATGAGTCCTTTTTGGGGAAGCATGCGATGATGGGCACGTCGCGAGCCGGTCATCCGCGAGCCCTCTCCCCCTGCCCTCTCGATCCCGGTCCTGCAACGGTCGCAGCGTAGAGCGGCCGAGAGCTGACCTAGGTTTCCCGCGTGTTCCTCGGAGCAGGTTTGACCCGTCCTCTTCGGTTCCCCCGGGAGGAGACTCCATGTATTATAGAAAAGGTAATACTCTTCACGATCCCCCGACATTGTGTAAACAGAAGGCCTGGTCATGAATTTCCCCCCGTCTTCTATCTTTTCTTTCAGAACATTGGAGTTACCTTTCGAACCCTCCCGCCTGCTCTAGAAAAGCACTCGTCATGACTTTGAAGGCTACCACCTATAGGAGAGATTGTCTTTGAATGAAGCCTCATACTATTAAGAGAAACATTCCCCTTTCCCGGACCCCCCCCCCTCCCCCCCTCCCCTAAATCCGCCAAGTTCATCCTTTTTTTTAGAAAACCCTATGCAGTAACGTGAATGGCCTTTTTTCCGACGATCTCTCTGCCACCGACGGAGTTGCTTCCCCCCGACACCATACCCCTGGTTTCTCCGGTACCTACGGATTTAGATTTGAGAACCCTCCCCTGCCTAAGCTTAATCTAGTAAGAAAGGTGCCTCTTGATGCCGACCCCCGACATTCCCTTCTCTGGACACGAGACTTTTTCTTCCTTAATGAATAGAAACAGAGTCGGTGGTGACCATATCCCCCATTTTTTGTTTTTTTTACCCTCCCCTCTTTTTTTTCCCATACCCTTTTTTTTGTTCCTCCTTCCCCTGACCCCGTGGTCCCACTCTTTATAATTCCGGCTCGTCAGGCCGCCTCGTGGACGAGATATCGTGGTTCGCTCCAGATTCCTTTCTGGCTTCCCGCACAGATTTCCAAGTTTTCTTGATAGTCCGATCCGTTTTGTCAACGCAGCAAATGCGGAGGCCGTACGTGGGGCCGAACTACTTTCTTTCTCGCTCCCCACGACTTCTTCCGAAGAGAGCTTCCTCCAGGGCAATGAAAGTTCTGGTGACCCGAATTTGGTTTTCTTCCCTTCTAGTCCCCTGCAACGCGTTCTTCCCGCTTTTTCTGATTTTACCGGCCCGTTTCGGTCGTGTCTGCGTAATATATACCCTTTTGAATGCTCCCTGCCCTCTCGCCTTTTTAAGCTACCCCACCTCGCCTCGTTATCCACGATGATCGCTGGAGCGTTGCGGCTTACGGGCTGGATTTTTCCTTCGTGGTTATTCCCATGGCGGCTAGACTTTCTTTATGTCGTTTTTGTTTAATGCTTCTTTTTTTTGCTCTTCCCTAGGAGCCTGGAGGGGCTCTCCCCGAGTTAGTTCTACAGGGATTCGCCCGGCCTCCTTTGTCGCGTCCCGGATGGTCGCCATGGTCTTTTCTCCGGTTTCAGGCGCCGGCCTAAGGTTTTCGTACACGTTCGACGATGATGAACCCTTGGTATTCTTCTTGCGTTTTGATTTAAGCGGATTCTTTGAGAATAATTCTTCGGTTGTCGCGTTTTCCTTCCAGGTCGCGATATATCATCGCTCCTTCGGACCCCCTCAGACGTCTATGAGTTTCTTTTTGAAAATTCATCTCATGCTCCAGCGCGACCAGACCCCATAGACTTTTTCTCTTCCGAATGTCAATCTCCGGTGACGAAGATGTTCATATCCCCGCCATTCGGAGGGTGGTCGTGCGTGATCTTGCCCCGAATTCCGGCGGTTTTGAGGCCTTGCCGACCCACATCTCGCCCCATCCCGATCCGTTCAGGTTCTAGGTTCCCCCTCCTCTTGCAGTTCTACTGTTCCAATCAGACTGGAGACGGTGGTCTTCCACGGCAAGCTGCGTTCCCCGGTGTGACCCTTTCTGTCCTGCTCCAGTATTTTCTTTTCCTGAGAATTCGACATCCTTCTGAAAAAACACCGGCCCTCTGATTTTTACCCATTTATTGAGCCGAGTCCTTCTGAGTTTCTCTTTTCCTCATGTATACCCTCGCGTGATGGAAGAAGCTTGTAGGGACATCAGCCCTCCCCTCGGCTAGCTTCTATGCCTGCGCGACCTTATGACCCCCCCTCCGATCGTTTCTGAGAATCCCGTTTCTCGATTCTCCAACCTTAAGGATTCAAAAACGTATGAAATCTGAAATCTTCCCGCCTTGACCAATTTGCCCATTTGAAGGACTTCGTTTTAGGCCCTTCCCCCCTACCCCGGGTTTCCTCTCCATGTGTTTAGATCGAAGTAGTCTCGTGGGCGAAGTGGAGCTGTTCCTGAGCCTGTTCCTTGGCGGTAAGCAGAGAGGGTCTTTCCCCCCCTTTCCCTTCCGATCTTTTTTCGGATCCTCAGTTTTTTTTTTTTCGGATGTCAAGACGTGAAAGGGTTCAATAGGTCAAGGTCCGGCTTTGCTTTCCTCTCTCGACAATTCGCATTCTAAATGCATTCACGCTCTAGGATTCTTTTTCTGCCCTTCCGATTTTCCCCTCTTTCTATCCCTACGTTTTTTTGAGAGAGTATTACGCGGACTCACCCGTTTAGAAGTTTCCTTCTCCCTTGTGTTTCCCGGTCCTACGCTTTTTTTACTTGCCCGCCGCGAGAAGTCCGCGAAGGCGAGGGCATTTCCCTAGTTTTTTCCCGAATCCCATCCTAAAGAGCAGCAAGTGGATAGGAATTTCTCCCAGGTTGACCTGAGATTTTCCTCTCCAGTGTCGTTGGAACCTTATCCCAATTAGAACACTTCGAATCTTTCACAAAGGAATAGACTGCCCAGCCACCTTGACTCCAGCCTTAATCCTTTCTTTTTTCCAGGTCCCGTGACAAATGGTTTGTACTTCTTGAATTCTGTTTTTAGGGGGGTACCGATTTTGAATTTTCTTTTTTGCCTGGATTCCCTTCCCTTTCATATTTTTTTCGCCACGATCTTCCTGACGATTTTTACCAGTCAACCCTGCCTTTCCGGTATGGGGCTGTTCCTTGCCCTTTTTCCTAAAGGGAGTCTCCATTCCGAGATCGCCTTATAGGTGAGTCAGAATTACAGCCGCATCCCCTCTCATCCCTTTTTTCTTCTCAGACTTCTAGTAGGCGGTAGTGCCCCCTTATGCCGTTTCTTATGATGTTATGCTCCGCTTCCCTTTTTTTTTTTTTTTTTCTTTCCCCTCTCGTTTTGCCGGCAGGAGACGTGGGATCCCGTTAGGCGCAGATTTCGCCCCCCCCCCTAGCCCTTAAGGCGACTGAAGCCCAGCCGGCACCTTTCCGACCGTCGTCTTTTGTACCCCCATCACAGCCGCTTAGGTTTCTCGGTATTTTTTAAGAGGTTTTCCGTCCTATGATGCCTCTGCGCCAGACCCCCTGTCACGTGCTTTTACGCCCCGGCCCCCAGTCATTGGCGGGTAGATGACTCAGCTTCGGCACCTCACCCCCGATTAATTCTTACGCCGTACCAGCGTCCTTCCTTTTTACGGCTTCTTTTTCTCTTCCCCTCTAGGAATTTAAGGTCCGCCAGCACGAGCAGTTTTCGTACGGCCCGTTTGCAGCCTTTGCCGATGATGTTTGTGAGTCCCTCTGTTTTCCTTAGACTTCCCTTCAGGTTATCTTCTCCTCCGCCTCCCCGGCGAATTCGGTGTCGACCTCCCACTTGTTAAGTCCTTCCTTTTGGCCGCCGGCATTCCTTCCTGCAACCCGCGTGACGCTAGTCCGCGCCTTGCCTCCCCCCATTTCGAGCAGCCTCGGTTTTTTTTCAGTAAAGTCGGTTCTGACCAGGTCCAACTCCCCGAGGATAATCACTTTCCTCCATCGCGGCCCCCCTCTTTTTCTCCGGTCCATTTTCCTCGCATAGATGCTAGCCGCCATGGATTCTGACAAAGGCGGAATTAACAACCCCAGGCCGTTGCGCCGCCGAAAGTTCCTACTCCTCCTTTCTTTTCTCCTGTTTTGTTTTCAATCCCTCGCCTGCGAGATTGTCATTTTTTTAATGCCTCCACAGCCCTTTCTCCGTCGACCAACGCAGTGGAAACATCCCCCCCCTCTCCATCCCCTCAACTTCCTCATTCTCACAAGCCCTCTCCATAAACAGCCGGTGCGGGGACGGCCGACGCTCTCTGCCTTTTCTTCTGTTGACTAACCAAATAGTACGGCCCCCGGCCCTCCTCCCCAGCTCCGAACTGCGCTTAAAAAAACTCTCCCCGAAGTTTCGTTCAGCCAGTCCAGTTTCCTTTCGTCGACCCAGTTTCAATAAGTAAAGAGGACCCCATTTTGAAAGAGCCTTTTCCCCTACTGACGTTTTAGGGCTGTTGGTGAGCCAATCCATAAGTTTGTTTGTTGCTCTCTTGATTTTTTATCCACCCCCTTATTCTTCAGATCGGCTCATGTTCGCACTTATGAGATCTTACGGATGATATAGTGGTAGATCAGGCATATTCCTATGTTCTAAGAAATATTCCAGGCGTGACTTGTGTGAGGTGCTGTCTCCCCCCTTCTTGAACCTGTGACCCTTTTTTGATCTCCGGTGGATTTTTTTTAAGATTGTTCTTTTCGTTCCACTACTGTGGCTCCCTCAGATCGTAGCGACAAGGTCGTCTCTCCCCCGTTGGCTTTTTCCCCCCAATGACCGCACTTTTCTAGGGCTCGTGGGGATTTTGGCCGACGGTGGTTTTCTTCAGTCATTCGTATGCCAGATAGAAATCCTCTCAAGTTACAAACCCCTTTCTACTAACACGGTCGCATGGACTGCCTGATGTAGAGACTTCTGGAGGTGTTAGACTTTCCGCCTGGTTGTTTCAATTTCTTAAGTAGCTGGCTTTTACGTCCCTTCCTTAATCTTCTTTCCTTCGGGCTAGCCTGATGCGGTGAGGAGAAGCTTTCTTTCTTATACCTTCTATGAAATATTACCCTTAGCGCTCTTCAATTCTGGCTCTGTCTAGAAGTCTTCCGTAGGGTCCAGCGCGTGAATGTTTTAGAGAAGGAAACGGCCCTTTCCCCTTTAAATTCCCGGACCGCCCTTTAATACTGAGCGGATCGGGAGAAGGAACGTATGTTTGGTGATAGATGATGCATTGATCTCTCTTCCTCCCCTCCCCAGCTGCTCCGATATGATGGCATTAGACTTTCGACGAGTTCATCTCAGTCCTATGCGCCTATTTTTAATTTCCGATGCGGGTCATCTCCCCCAGCCTGCGGGGATTTTTAGGACGGGAGGGTTTTCTTCCCTCTTCCTCTTTTATCTTTTTACTTTTTGTTTTTTTGGTCGTTTTTGTTTTCCATTCTCCGACGAGGGTATTTTTCCCCTTGGTACCTCCCTTGATTTTTTCCTAGTAGAAGCCCAAAGCTCCGGACTTCTAGTTTTCACTGCGGGAGCGGTGCCGGGCTGCTCTGCTTCTCACGCTTTCTTTCGACCCGTTGCATCTCCCATAGGCACGTTTCCTTGACCCCCCTTTGTGCCCCCCCGGTCTTGCCGAAGACATCTCCCCAGGTTGGTTCCGGGTTTCGGAAAGAGACATTTTACTTGACCCCCCTCCAACTTTGCCCACCATTCCGAGGACTGGCGAGAGATGGCTGGCGAGGATCGTTCTATTCACTAGCGGGAGATTTCCTTCTTTCTTTCCGTCCCAAACAGCCCCGAGGCTTTTCTTATGAGGTCGGGCTTCGCAGTCTTCGTGGAGGAGCTAATTTTTTCTCCTCTTCTTGTATCCCAATCCCAATTCAGGTTTCCCAGTAGTTTCCGTCCTGATCCTTCAAGGTCACCCAATGTGGCAACGGATTAGTTAGGAGGCGTCGATCCCGGGCCTTTCTACCTGGAGATTGAAGGGGTGGAGCGTAATTCTTCGTGGGAGACTCTTTTGCTCTTCCCCTCGGGAATTCTCCCCTGCAGAAGCTCATTAAACCTCCGTCGGTGATTCCGATGATGGAGTGGAGGGGTTTTTTTTTTGTCTCTTCCTCTTTTTCAATAAGATCGTGCCCTTTTCTTTTTGAGGGCTGTCCGGTCTTCCAATCACGTATTTCAAGGAAGAATTAGGTTTTAAAAGAGATAGCGTTTTGTTGTGCGGTCTAGGCCAGAAGATGGATATCCTATCCCCCTAATCCTTCCTCCGGTTGTTCTTGTTTCTTCTCTCCCCAGGCCGCAGACAGTAATGGAGCGGTGTGTTATCCCTGGCCAGCCTTAGGCCCTCCCCCCCCCTCCCACCCACCACCGAACGCGCCCGACCCCCCCCCCACGAATTCCGGAATGGTCCGATAGTCTCTCCTAACTACGGACCGAAGCCAAACGTCTCCAGAGACAGCGGGGGTGGGTGTTCCTTTCGCCCGGTAGAGAGATTCACGCACTTCCCCCCTTCCCCCCTCGTTTGGATGAGCTCCCAGCGAAACCACGTCGACACAAAGAAGCCGATTGATTCCAAAGGCCCCTCGGACTCCCATCCAGGACCGGGCGCCTAATAACGACCGGGGCCCACATGGGCCTTCTGAGGCTGTAATGATTTCCTTTGAACCTCCTTCCTGATGGTTGCATCGCTCCTGATAGAGAGCCGCCACGATTAGCTCTGAAGTTTAGACAAGGGCATACCCTCCGAACTCTGTTGAGGGGAGTTGATTGAACTTCCCTAGTCTTCATCTCTCCCCGAGGTTTGTTCCTTTCCGCCCAGACTGCCGCGCAGGCACGCGACGCCTCAGCAATGGTAGAGAGTGTTTCGCCTTTCCTTCTCTTTTTTTCGTGCTGTTGGTCAGCAGATGTCGCACATCGCGAGAAAGGACTCCCTCGCCTTTCGGGCTGAGCATTTACCCCCACCCTTTTGGCTGCCTTCGAAAACTCTTCTCCGGAGAGCTGGCCGCACCTCCCATTCCCGCCAACAAGATTAGTTCTCCTTTCCCTGATATTTACCGCAGGTGGAGCTGAGGTTGACTGTCATGAACTCCTTCCCCCTGCGGTAAAAGCAGGAAGGACAATGCTCCACTCCGACATCCTCAGACTTCTTCTTTCGAATTTTTTGCTTCTTTTTCTTTTTTTTTTAAAAAGGTAAAGCTCTAGAAGGACTGAGTCGAGTCTAGGACTTACCAAACTTTTTTTTTCTAGAGGAAATTTACAGGACTCACCTCCTTAAGGCACCCTCCTTAGTGTTTCCCAGAGGGAGCTAGCATCCCGAGCCACCTCCGGCCCTCCCCCCGTTAAGAGTCCTTGCGATCCGTTCTATCTAAACTGTTTTTTCCTCCCCTTTTTCCTTTCGCTCCAGTAGGCATGAACGCTTTTTGAAAGCAGTGCCGGCTCCTCTTGAGAAGGCCTGAAAGAAGTTGAGAGTCAGTGAACCCCCCTCTTTATGCTCTGAACGGTCATAGACCGCCGCGGATCCAAGATCCCCTTTGAAGCGCGAGCATGACCCCTGCTTTTCCCCAACCCTTCGCTCTATCTTCCCTACCTTCCCTTTCATGCCCATTCCTCCCCAAGCCATTTGTTCGCCATCACACAAAGCTACCGAGTGTATGTAGAGAGGTGTTCTTACTTTGCCGAAGGAAGCTTGTTCAGAGCATTGCAGCCTATATCTCGCCTTCCTACACTCCTTTCCCTTTTCCTCCCCGATAAACGAGCACGCGGGGGCAGGGTACCTTTGGTGGAAGAACCTTGCCAGATCTAAAAAGACGTTCCTTTCCCTTGCAGTGAAGCTCTCTTCCCTGCCCCCCGAGTTTACTTTTCCCCCTCATTTTCGTCGGCACTTCTTCCCAAGAAAGGTTCGTCCACGACGGATAGCGAACGCTCCGCCCCCGTGTCCCTCTTCCTTCGTACCTTTTTTCCGTCATTTCGATATAGAACAACGAGATATTTCCAGAGGCCAGGCTTCGGACTGCATTTTTATCTTGAAATGAGCAAAAGTCGTGTTGTTTTTTCTCCCTACCTTCTTTCATACTTTTTTTTCATATTCGCGCACCACCCGCACGCTTTCTCATTTTCCAGGAAAATTTCATCTAGTCGCAGGCATATGGCTCCTCTCCTTACTCTCCTTTGTCTTAGCAGACAATGAAGGACACCTTCCAGTACCGGTCTTCCCCCCCCCCCCCCCCCCCCCCCTCTGTGACCGTACCCCGATCCCGTGAAGGACCCCTTTTCCCTCCGGGGACCGATGGTGCGTTCTTCATCCCGGATCTATCGATAGCAAGCACCAGTGGCCCTTTGCTTTTGAATTCATTCTTCCCCCCCCCCCCGCTCCCTGTAAAGTTTCTTTGTTTGCTAACGGTTTTTCTTAGTGACCTTCTATATCGGCGGATTTCGATTTCTCGCTAGATAAAGTGTACCCCACAAACTCGTCACTACCCCAGCTATCTTATGGACTTGTCGCGTCATCTGTTGTTCGACTTCCTCCTTGTGAAGAATGCGGCTCGCTCGAGGACGGCCGAGTCATGGGCCGCAGAAGTAGGTGATCGACTCTCCTAGTTCTGGCGTGTCTATTCCTAGCCCAGGTTTCCCCCCCCCCCCCCGAACTGCTGCGACCTCGGGTAGACCTCTAGAACGATCAAGTTTTCACGAGTTTAAAGAGGTGAATGACGGGCGACGTCCCCCCCACCCATTCTCTTTCTGTCTCCCCCTTTTTGTATTCCCTTCAGAGCCTGAAGAGGAGGAGGAGGTCGAACCGGATGAGGTTTTTTTTGCTGTTCGGATAGAGAGATTGCCATCCCTCGCAGAAGGGTCCCCGTCCGTGTATTCCTGCGCCCCGGAAGAGTTTCCTTTTTCTAAACAGGTATAGAAGACGGACTTCATTCGACCTTGTGAAGAAGATGCTTTCCGCCTCCGTCGGTGGTCCTTCGCTTTATCCTTTGCCCTTTCTTCGAGAGCGGGGCTCCCCCTCAGAAGAAGAACTCGCCCGAAAGACGGCAGACCGGCACCCAGTTTGCGGCTTTTCCGGGCTTCTTTGCTTAGATTCGGACCTTCCGACTACCTCTTACTCCAGACATTTTCCCAATCCTCCCTAACAACGATCCTTTCTTTCTGGCTCGCCTGGCGAATGAGGAAACACACCGGGCAATCGCACGCCCTTTACCATTTATGCGCCGTAGCGCGATGTCTTTTTTCTTCTCCCTCGCCGTTTTTGACCCGACCCTTCTCCCCTGCGACAACACGCCCAGCCCCGGTAATGCCGGTCAAACGGCATTTGATGTGGCGGCTATTTATCTTTCATTTCTTAGCCCCCATTTCTTTCAACCAGTCTAAGCAATGAAAGAAAGACGGACAAGGCCTTTTTTTTCGTATTCGTCGCTACGATACTTTGTATTTCCTCCTCCTTCTTTTAGCCATTAGTTTCTGGGCTCCCGTGGTGGAGTCGTCTTTAAGGCGCAGCCTGGTCGCGCGAAGCTGAGCTTAACCCCCCCCGTCCCCTTCGCTGCTTTCTTCCCGATCCCAGGTTGATTTGCTTTGACGGTCGTGCTATTCAGATTCTTGTCCGAGGAAGCAGTCGCCTGCCGGCGTCCCGCGTTTCACTGATTCCTCTTATCAATTTTCATTCCCAGCTTCTCCTTCTGTGAAGGTTCGCGCAGACTATGATATAATCACCTCTTTGTTTTGTTGTGAGAGATCCATCGTGGCCGGCGCCAGCCCCTAAGCGCGGTCCCATTCCTAAGGCGGACCATTGAAGAGATAAGTACCCCCCCTCCCCCCCTCGACGCCGGAACCGAAGAGAATGAGGGCCCTCTCTGTCTTTCTAAAATCCCTTCCAAAACTCTCTTCTTCCCAGCCACTGAAAGCAGATATTTGTTTTTTAAGGTACTGCTTCAGGTGACCCTTCCTCCGTTTTCAATCAGGTCTCCCAGGAAAAGCAACGTCGAAAAGTCTACTCAGTAGAGTTAACCCGGCCCCGGCCGCGGACGACAAATACCGGCAAGGATATAGAGCCATTAATCACCCTTCCCAGGGGCAACATTGTTCCGTAAGGACCTAAAGTTTCGGAACTCTTGGAACAGGTCTTTTTTTTTCATAATGCCTATCCTTTCTAGCCTGTCTGCCGCTCGAAACTTAATAGTCTCCAGCCGAGCCGGCATTTGTTCCTGGGGTGATTTAGAACGGACCCTTTCGTCCATCTCTGAGTTGCCCTCCCGGCTCGATCTTCGCGAAGTTCCCTTGGAAGATCCAGCAACATCATCCCCGTCGGCGATTTCCCGGCTTTTTTAGTGATGTCGCCATGTGCCCGGCCTTCGGGACTTTTTCCCTTCCCTTGCCGACTTTTTTCACCCCAAACCCGTGTCGGAGGAAAGTGCTCTCCTGCTGGTCCCCTGCATGCTTCTGCTTTGCAGCCAGCCGTTTAACCAGATTTTTGACCGCGATCACCTCTTTCGGGCGGACTCCCTTTCTTAGAGCACGATGAAGGACGGCAACGACCCCCTTGATTCCCTTCCCATCCTGCTGACTTTCTCTGACCCGCCCTCGGAACACCGGCCCTGTAATTCGCCGCTGGATCTCTCCTCGCCCCCCCCTTCTCTGTGAAATTTCTTTTCTTACCGGACAGCCTAGATAGAGGAAGGATTTCCCTCCTAGCCTCCCTGCGAGAGCCTATCAGCGAGACCCTTCGCTTCTCTTCAGTTCAATAAAGCCGTTAAGCAGCGTAGCGCCCCCCTCCTGTTCTTCAGAATGATGCACGCGCTTGCCGTGACGGATTCGTCGAGCATTGCGACCAGGTTCCGTTTTTCCCGTCGGCAGACGTACACTTAGGTATAGAAAGGTATATCCCCGGCTCATCCCGCAGATGCTCTGAAAAGACGGATTGTCCTGGAGCATGCATTTAACTCGTTTTCGGCCGTCCATGTTTACTCTCTCACCAGTGTGGCACAGAAATCCATCGCGTCCCCCTTTCCCCTCCTTGGTCGAGGTGTAGTCGGATATGAATTTTTTTTCTTCTCGACCGATATATTCGCTGGAAGAACTTTAGGACAATCCTGCCACCCCCCCCCCCCTGAGCCCACTAGAACACTAGTCAGTTCCTAGATTGTTCCCGCCCTTTTAAAATTTCCTTTTTGCCTTTATCTCTTCGTAAAAGCGGCGTTCTTCCTCATTGAACATTTCGGCACCCCGTCGGCCTCAGTGTTCGACATTTCAGCGGCTCCGACGAGCAACCGCCCTTTTATCTTCAGCAAATTTGGCTGCCGCGAACCACTAGATAACTTCCGTCCCTCTTCCTAGGGCCGGCTAGCCGTTGTGCCTCTTTCATGAACGCAAAGCGTGCGTTGTGAGAGATCTCTCCTTCCTCAGTTGTTGTCTCTTCTCGCACTTTTTCCTTTTGTGGAGCTCAGCACGGCTTAGTCGAGCTCCCCCCAGGGACATACCTTGGTCATATCTCAGACGTGCCCCCAATGGCTGACGAAAGGCCGTCCTTGGTTTTTTTCTTTTTTAGTCTTTTTTTTTCCCTTGATGGCGCTGTGGCCCGACGATTTTTGCGGTTCTTCACGCCGCCCGGTGGTCCCTTGCCCCGCCATGACAGGCTGGTGGCCTGCGCTGGGCTTCCCCCTCCTGAGAACTGTCACCTCGGGTAGAGGGGATAGTCGGTTCTGGGCCCTCCCTTTTTTCCGGTCCACGGCCTTCATGTCGCATTCGCCCTGTGTACCAACAGAACCCCTTTCTACAAGCGTGATCCTCTTGCGGCGTTGTTTTCCACGGTGTGGAGTTGTCGACGTACGTCTCTCCTGAGTCCCCCTCCTTTCCGTTCGAGTGTATCCGGCAGGCAAGCGTCAGGTGATCGCGCTGCTGCGGAGGAAGCGATTCGTCTTTTCCCGGTTCGCTCCCTACCCGAGGAATTCGCCCGAGGTATTCCCGAATTCTCCAAAGTTCCTAAAGTCTTTCACCGAGTCCCTCCTTCACCTCTTTTTTTTTTTTATTTTTTTTTTTCTTTTTTTTTTTTTTTTTTTTTTTCTTTTTTTTTTTTTTTTTTCTTTTTTTTCGGCGAGCCGGCACGGGAGAGAAGATGCTCTTGCTTATCGTCTTCGGTCAGCCTTATGAGGCAAGACACGGAATAAGGGTGGTTCGATGATTTGGACCCTTGCGCGTGCCCCCCCGATCCGTTTGATCCTTAGCCATTTAGTGGGCCTGCGAAATCTCCTAAGAGTTTCTCAAGTCCCCTCCCCCTTCACTATCCTCCCTTGGCAAATAGGTGCGGTTCCAAGTGCGTGGCAGACACCCCTTCCCTTCTAGTAGACCTCGGTGCTTCCTGTTTGAGGTCCTCTATTCTTATTTTAAAGTTCCCCCCCCCAGCAGACCTAAATAGACAAGAAGATGCTTTTATCAGAGGTACTCGTTTTCATTTTTTCTGACAGCTCGATATGACGTTTTTTCTTCAATAGGCGCTTGCCGGCCGACACGGTTTTTGATAAAGTTCTGCTCTGCCGCTCCGGTT
>Ga0179591_1227152_pt1 | contig 18530 bp, 22 predicted proteins | sample CZOMad2_1_08_16f_FD_182891 | JGI IMG/M metagenome (GOLD analysis project Ga0179591, IMG submission 182891) | Vadose zone soil fungal communities from Angelo Coast Range Reserve, California, USA - CZOMad2_1_08_16fungal (PacBio error correction) | ecosystem: Environmental > Terrestrial > Soil >... | reverse complement strand
CTTTTCTCTTTCGAGTTGCCTTTTTTCCCCCTATTTTTTCTTTAAGACGGCATCCTTCTTTTTTGTTACTTTTCTCCCCCCCTCTGATAAGGAATTTTTCTAGAAACATCATTCTTCTGCTCCTCATTTTTCGTCGTCGGCGCTTCCCCTCTTTTCTATGGGAAGATTGTGTTTCAACATTCTTACTTCTTGAATGCATATTTCGACGCAAGCCCCTTGTAGAAGAGGTGTCCCCTCAGACCCTAATCCCCCTAGGCGGTACAGCCATTTCTGTCAGCACATTTCACGGCCCCTAAGGTTTGCTTCTAAGGCCCTATTTTCTATGCTCGTTTTCTCCTGTTTTACCCGGACTTCACTAGCGGAACTTCCTACCCTAGTAACGATCCTTCGGGTGAGTAAGTCCTTGGATCAGTCCTTCAGCCCATAGTTCCCCCCCTTTCCTTTCTTCACCCGGTCATCCCACAGGTTAGTAACTGTTCTTGTCATCCACTTTCTTCCGGGTCGCAGGGCCTTCCCCCCCCCCTTTCTATTTTTTCTTTTCGCGATTGAGATTTCTCTCCATTGCCCCTCCCCCAGATGTGGAATTTTGAGAACTTTCCATCTTTTGGGCCCCCCGTTTTTCTGACTTAGTACTGAACCATAGACCCTAACCGAGATGTCTTTCGTCTACCTCTTTATGTTCTTGGGTGCGAATTGAGCAGACAGAGGAGGGACGTCTTGTTCCTTTGCGGGGCGACCCGACGGTTTATTTTCCCTCGCGACCTTGACCTTTTAAGCCTGATTAAATCAGACTTGTCTCCTCCTTCTTCCTCTTCGCGACCTGAAACCTAGATGCTCCTCCTGGCTTTTTATTACCACTACGGCCTTGGCTTTTTCTTTGCAACGCGAATTTTCCCGATTTCTTTCAGTCGCATTCTTTTTGTTCCCAGTTTTTTTCCAGTACTATCGCGTTGTCCCCCTTTTTCTTGTTGCTGAAGAGGATCCCCTCGCTGTCTCCGTCCTCTTCCCACAACCAGTCTTACAGGCCATCAAGCCCCAGGTCTCCCCTTTTTTCTTGAAATTTCCTTGACAGAGGGAGGGTTCAACACGGTACCTTTTCATCCTCTACCTCCTCCCCCTGCTTTTTTCTACCTGAGTTTGAGTCAGGTTCGGGCAATTTTCTCCATCAATTTCCGCATGCAGTCAAAGTGCGGTCGGATTTCCTTTCTCTTCTGTACCTAGATTCGCCTCCTCTCTTGAAGCTGGAAGCTGATGACATTTGACCCTGCAAGATCTTCTCGATTCTTCCTTTGATGGTCACGAGTATGGGATTGACCAACACCTCGCCCCTTAGCCGCAAACGCGCGGCCCCCCATGCATTTTCTAAGGTCCTTTATCAGAAAGTGCAAACCCCCCCAACATTTAATCCGAGGATGGAACGCCTTCCTTCTTTGGTCCAGTCTTGAAAATAAGCGAATTTCCAGTTTTTGCCCTGTTTTCCGTTTTTCCTGTTTCTATCGACCATTTCATCCTCCCTTTTCCGACTCATGTGTCCCCTCTTCCCATCTGGTAGAAAGAGAGCTGTTCCTGGGTAGAGATTATTCCATTTTTCCCTGCAGACGAATCTTTCCCTTCTTTTTGAGCTTCCTCACCCTTGACCCACCAGTCTTTATTTGCTGAGCTGACGAACCCCCCTTGTACCGTCTATTTTCAGACCACATTTTTCTCCTCTCTTTCCCTGTGTCTAGTCTCCCCAACTTTGCCAGTAGTCCCTCGGCAATCACCCCCTTCCTACGGTCTGCTGAGCTCAGGTACCTTGATTTTTCGACGTTTTTTTCCACAGTTTTCTACCCGCGCTCAAACCGGACTCCCTAGTTCTGCTCGACCCTGCAACCTGTCTTTCCCCTGGTTTTACCGGTTGAGTTATCAATGATGGTTTTGCTTCGTTCTGGTCGCTCCTGGTTTGTTCGTCGCTTTCTTTCCTTAACGGACCCATCTGAAGTAGACCACCTCCTTAACTCCCCCCTGTTTGTCGGGCCCAGATCCTCTGAATCATTCGTCCGTTTTCAAGTCGTGATTATTATTTTCGTGCCTTCCCTGTGACGGCGTTACTTCATCACTTTCTTTGGGCATAGACAAGGACCTCTCTCATAGTTTTTTCCATGTGGTTTTTCGATTGACGGTGGCATCTTTTCTCTCCGTCGTATGACGTACCTTTTCCCTTCCCCCCCCTCGTTGGTTGATAGAGCTTCGTCATCAGAACGCTCTTTTTTACCTTGTCCATAGTACGCTCCATCGCTTTCAGCCAACCACCCCCCCTGGCTCCCCCGTAACGTCTTCGAGACAAAAACCAGGTACCTGTACGGTCACTACCCCCTTCACTAGTAAGTCGTTCCTCCGCTTCCCATCCCTCCTTTTAGCCTATCTTCTCCCTTGGATCTGTCGTCAGATGCCTCCGTTCCCCCCTGATTCAGCCGCAACTTTGGTAGCGTTTTTGCTCGCTCCTCCTGCCCATTTTTCTTTCCGAAGAATACTCCAAACCCTTTCGCTCCAGTCCTCCTTCCCCTCCGTACCGCACCGAACCGTCAGACGGAACTTCCCTTTTTTCCCTTCGTAATTTTTGTCGCCTGTTGAGGCTCTTTGCGCTTTCCCCCCTACACCCGCTGAATCCCTCACTGTCCGTTTATTTTGCCCGGCGTCCTTGTCCACATTTTTTCTACGAGCACAGCGACGTGAAATGTGTATGACCCCCCTCCGTGATGACTCCTCGAGAAGTCTTTCTGTTTTTCATTCCAGTTTTGTGGCCCCTCTCCGTAACTTACCTAGAGGGTCTGACTTCAACACTTGCCACTGAATCCTTCCCACTCCCTTTCCACGCCTTCTAGGGAAATCATTTTGTCAGGCCAGGCGTCGTTTTTCCTGATAACCCTTTCGTAATTATACTGACGCTTCCCGTCAGTAGGACCAACCCTCTTTTTTAACCAAATTGTCCTATAATTTTTCCTCTTGTTTCTGGCCGACGGGAGTTCTTTTCATGTTTGGTTCTAGAATCGAGATCTGCAAATGTCTTTGGTTTCCTCTCATCTTCAACGGACGAATTCCAGATGATTTTTTTTCACTTTTATCCCCCTCCCAATTGACCCGATCGCTGTCCAGTAAGGAATGTCCTATGACTACCCCAGCTCTGCCTTTAGACAAACCCATCATAAACAGCCTACAAGTCATCCCCCCTTTCCCCCGCTCGATGTCCCTAATTGTAACCTCTGAGGTCCGAGAAAAGATGGTCCCTGATCCCCCCCTTTTTTCGGAAAAACCCAAGCTTTCGCTTATCGGAATTGTAGAACGGTCCCCTTCCCTGCCCCTCCTACTAGTTTGTTTTTGACCTAATCCCATCCTTTTTGGCGTTCTCCCTTAGGGAAGATGAATTGAAGATATTCGCTCCTATGGTCGGGACCTTCACCCCTCACGTTGGGTCATAAAAACCCCCTCCCCCCCCCCCCCCCCCCAAACCCCCCCCAGCTCGATCGTCCGTGAAAAATATTGTGAAGGGAACCCCTTTCAAACATCGCCTCTTCAATCTCGGCGGACAGTAGCGGGTCCCTCTGCAAGTTGCTTAGTTCGTACAACGCAATTAGCCCTCCAACAGTGTTTCAGTTCGCTCTCATGGAAAGTCCTGCTTACCCAAGTAGTCATTTATCCTTCCTGCCCGTCCCCCTTTCGCCCCCTGACTCCTCAGCCGTTCTCGCGTTTCAAGCAGCAAAGTGCCCATGACTTTCTTGCAGAGCAGGCCCCCCCATCCCTCCTCGTCTCACCTTTTGCATTCGTTCAGGTAAGACTGTTTAATGGCGTTCATTACTCTTTTCCCTCCCATTTACCTATGTTTTCCCACCCCTCCCTCAAGTCGGCGTGACCCTTCGCGCTCGAAATCAGTCCCTCTCTCCTCTCTTCTTTCTCCTGAAATGAGTCATTGGATAATCGCGGGCTTCTTTCCAGAGACTTTTTCTTCCGTTTTTCAGAATGTCCATGTGGCCAGTGCGGTCCTGCTCCCATTACCTGATGCGACAACACCTCATGATCGTACTTCCCTTCCCGCGCAAGTCAGGTTCACAAACCGAGCAAGGATCGTCAGCGAACTCTCTCCTCCCCTCAATATCTCTCGAAGTGAACTTTTTGCCCCGCCCAACCAATTCTTCCCTCCCTCTGCTATTCAACCCGTCCCCCTTCTTTCTTCTCCATCTGCCCCTGCCGCCCCTTCTCCTTCCCTTTGCGGACATACCCTGTTTCAAACTAGGTACGCCCCCCCTCCCCGAAATACTTTTGTGCGACGAAGCACATATTTTTCTTTGAATCTCCTTACCACCGGGGGCTTCAGTTTCACAAATTCCCTCTTCTTCCCCACTCCTTCACACTCAAGCTTTCCATCTTCAAGCTGCGAACCCGAGAGTCGTTGACCCTCCTTTTAAAGCTTTGTTCTTCTATCTTTTCACTCTCGCCCTTTTGCATGTCCTTGTTTACCTTTGTTTTTTTAACTTTCTCTGAATCCGCGGCCTTCTTTTCCCCCACGCTGAATAGGTGATTCTCCTCCCCCCCCAGATGATGAGGAGCCTGCAGTTCTTTCTGCGTTGAGTACCTCTGGTCGGTAGCTTTTTTTCAAAACTGGCAGTCTTCCTTTATCTTCCGGCATATGGCGCCCCCGCCTTTTTTTCCTTGGATTTTTGCTCAAATCCCCTCCCTCCTGACAGTTTTTTTGGCGAATCCGTCGTCCGTCGATCATTTTTTTGCGGTAGGAAAAGCATTTCCTGATTGCGATTCTTTTTTTCTCCTTTTTTTTCCTTTGCTCTTTGTAAGGAAGTTACCCCCCGATCAGGTAGTTTTTTCGCATACGTCGGTTCAGTTGATTATGCCGCAAGTCCACTTCCCCCGTCCTTTTCAACCGTGTTGAAGGCCCCCAAAGTTCTGATCTCTGGGCTTCCCTCCCACTTGACTTATCCCGGGTTCAAGACATCTCCCCGCAATACCGGCTAGTGATCGTTGAATTCTTTGTCGAGCGCGCCAGTTTCCCTCCCTTTTTGGAATTTTTGCAGCAGACCTATTTTCCTCTGTTTATTTCCATCTACACTCCCTCCCAGGAGTCTTCCTTCAATGCTTCCTCTCCGTTGCTACCCGCGTATGTTGGGTTTCCGCTGCTCCATTGTCTCCTACAGAGGCTCAGTGATTGATATCTGCTTTCCCTCGTGCCGGCGTGGACTCGTTCCCCGGACGTCTTTTCTCCCTATACTTTTGCTGAATTTTTCTTCTAGTCTCCCAAGTTGCTGTGAAGACAGGGCGTTTTTTCCCCCTCCAGTCTGGCTGTTCTCCCCCGGTTTTCCTTTGTCCTCCCGGCTACATCTGAGGTTTTTAATGTCACGGCGGACAATATTTTTTGTTCCAGATCGCGCTGCGGTTTTTTTTTCTGCACTAAGAGGATAGGTCCCTCCTACCAGATTCCCCTCCTTCCCCCTTCATGCCGAGCCCTCCCCATTATGACGGACATTTCTCCCCTTCTTTCGAGGCATTGAGGTACCCGGGCTCTGTTTCAGCGATAACTCTCACTCTTCTTTTTCGATCGTTCCCTGCTGAAAGATTTTCTCCGTTTCTTTTCCCGTTGGGATCTCCTCCCTTTTTTCTGTCCCCCTGCCAGCAAAGCATCGTTAGGTTTGCACATCTGTTGACCGCTCCGTTCCCTCCCTGAGCTAGATTGCCGGATGCCCTTCTTTCTCCCCCGTTCTCATTTGATGGTTTCCCGTTCTTCTGGCTATTTCCCCACAAAAAATCCCTGACTTTCGGCCCTTCCCGTTTTCGTTTGCAAAGCATTTGCTTCAGGCCGCGGTTTCTTACCCCCCTTTCTCACCCTGAATCCGTTTCTGTATTTTGGCACCATTCTTGTCCCCCTTACTCGTGCGTCTGTTTACCCGCAATGTTTCTCTGTAGGCTCCAAGAACAATGTCTCGCTGGGTTTCTCTCGGCCCTGATGCCCCTGACTTACGCTACGAAGCGATGTCTGTGGTAGTCGATGAAGCTGACGGAGCTTCTCGATCCTTCGATCGTTGCGTCCACTTTTTGACTAATTTCTCGTTTTTTTTGTCAGTATTCAGTACCAGTGGAGATTTCAGACACCATATGTGCCTAGCGGGCCCTTGTTATCTCTGTCGACTTTAAAGAGAGAACGCACCCTTGACTAGGTCTTCTCCCTGCATCTTAGGTTCCCAGTTTCAGGGGTAGACCTCTCGATTCCCTCCACTCGCTCGTCCCCGTTGGTCCCCCCTGCATGCTCTACGACCACCCGTCTCTTTTCAATCAGGGAGTGGTGCGTTATCACTGATGTTCGCTTCTTTATTTGTTAGCTTTTTGGTATGTAAGGCAACCCTAACCCCCTACACTTCTCTGTGCTGATCCTTGAACGGAAACTCGCCAGCAAACTTTTTTGCTTCCTTTTTCTTGTCCAAACGATTCACCTGATTGGCGTCGTTCCCGTCTCCTGCTCCTTTCGGCTGCACGTCTTTTTATGCCAGTTACGTCTTATCTTATGTTCTCCATTGCCAGCCCTTTCTTCATTCATCGCGCATCGTTACGGAGGTGATTCCCCGCCATGGTGTGTTTTCGCAATGATTCGGTGGAATAGTGGTAAGTTTAGTCTTAGACGGAAATCTCTCTTCCCTCCTCTCCGTGATTTATTCCTTCTTCACCGTTGCTTACAGGTTACCAGTCCCCGCTCTCCAAACCACCTTGGATCCACCTAAATTATGCGCTGCCCCAAAAGGCCCCCCTTCGTGCTACTTGCCGTTTGTATCATTCATCCATTAGTAGCGTTCTCCTTCCTGATTCCTCCGGACCGCACTCACACATCCTTTCTTTCTCCTTTCCCTCTTTGCTCCCCTCAGAACTTCCGCCGGTCCTGTTCATCTTCCGTTCCAAGATCCTTTCCCAAAACCTTTCTGGCAGTTTCCGTTCAAGCGCGAGAACGTCACGAATGGCTAGGTGTTCGTTTCGTCAGAGCGCTCCCAAACCATTTTCTTCCCTTAACGTCAATCTACCATCAGTTATTAACGCACCCTCCCTCAGTTTACTCCAAGCTTGAGTCCTGCCCTATCTTCCGTTTGATTGACCCTTTTTAAGCAAGAAGTTTGTCTTGACCCCGACTTTTTGAGCTTCCTAAGTACGACCCTTCCAGTTTATTGCCGGCTAGTGTGCAAAGTTTTCTCCTAGTCACTTGACCCGCTATGTCTCTTTGTCGCCCAATCCAGTCCATGTTCATCTCTCCTCGTGCCGCGCCTCAACGACAGCAGGCTGCTGGAAGACATTGTGAAGCATATACTGTCAGGTAAATCGTGTCTTTTCCCGTCCAATGTTTCCTTTTATCGATAAAAGACCCCTCCTTTAGCGTGACCTCCTTTTATAGGTCTGAGTCGGACCCATTGCTGCTTTCCCATGTTCGGACTCGGAAAGCTTTGAATTCACCCTTTTTGGTTCACCCGTCTGGGCCTCTTTTTCAATCTGTTGACACCCTTTCCCTCCCTTTCTTTCCAAGGACTTGGTTTTATAGAATCCGATGCTTCACATTTCTTTTGGAAAGAGGTGCCTGGCCTTTCGATGCTCTTTTTTTGCACTCGCCTCCCTCAGAAAAGGTTCCTGACATCTTTCCCTTGTCCGGCAAGTGCCTATGCATCTCCCTCTGTCTCGAAAACACTTCGCCCCCTGTAAACCGCCGAAACCCTTTCAAGAATAGCTTGACTTCTAAACGATTGAGGCCTCCCTTCCGAGCGGACCACCTTTTCTCCCCGAATATGGAACACAAGCGTTCTCCTTTACGCTGACCCTCTCTTACTTTTGTTCTGCAGATCCCGAATCTTTTCGCGTTTAAGCCGTCATCCCTTTCCGTTTTTCTTCCGGGAAGAGCACGGGCGCTTTTCGCCCTCTTTTCGGAGCCTCCCCCCCCCTCCTCCTCGTTTGGAAGAAACCCAAGAGCGCATTTCGGGAAAAAACCTTGGCTTCGTTACCCTTCCCCCCCCTCTCAGCCCCTCTCCTGATTCCCTTCCTTTCCACCATTCGTTTTCTACGTTACCAGGCAGTAGTTATTCTCAACGCCATTCCTCATCACCCCAATAGGTTAACATTTGATAGATAGTAAGAAGGCTTCACTCCCCTTCTTATTGTGATGTGTGAGTTTTCCCTTTTCGCCGAGCTCCCCCTCGTCACGTCGTTCGCAGCCACAGGGCCATCCTTTCCCTCTTTCGGCTCCATGCGCCGCGGACAAGAAATACCCAGTGGGCCCGTAGCCCTTCTTTTCGTCGTCGGTTCCTCTTTCCTCCAATCGGACACACTATGTTTCTGATCCCCCTTCTCGTGCCATGGCGCGCCTCTCCCCCCATACAGTCCCTCCGATCCCCCTTAAGTTATGGAACTCACTGAGTCCCTTTCTCTTAAGTCACCTTTGCCCCTAAGCTTTCCTCACCTGTTTCCCCCCCCCCTCTCCCTGTGCCGAATGTAGTTTGCACCGTAGTTGCGGCCCTCCTCCTTATCACCGGTCCTAGGATTGACAAACCCCCCCCACCCACCATGCCGGATCGCCAGTGCGCGCCGCCCAAGTCCGGAAAAAAACCCTCTCCCCCGTTTATTTTAGACCCTTTTCCCTTTGACCCTCCGACAGTCCCCAGAACCAGGCCCTTCTCGTTCCTGCTGCTTTTCTAACACTGCCTGTACCGCATCTCGGATTTTTTTTCTCTTTTCACCCTCTGCCAAGGAGTTGTCCGTACGGCTGACTGAACTATTGCCTGTAACCATATACCCTCATGCAATAGTTTTCCTCCCCTAATACGAACTTTACCATGCTGCGCCCGCCTCCTTTATCTGGCTCTAAGGAGACCAGAGTGTCTTTTTTCCGTTCAAATTAAGAGGATGCGATCCTCCACCGCCACCTTTCTTTTTGCCCCATCAAGCAACTGCGAACCGATATCGTTAAATCCTTCTATCATTTTTGGTTTTTGTGTTGTTTCTCGATGATTATCTCGGTATAGTTGCTGGAGTTTGTCCCTTTTTTTTCTTGTTAAATAGCGCATACGTTTCCCTTTGGTGACCCTCACCCACCTTTTAAGTCGATTCGTCAAAGATCGATCTTCGTCCCTCGCATGTTCTTTGTTCTTAACGGGTGACTAGTTTTTCTGATGTCGTTCACCCTTTTTTTTGCTCATTTATCGGCAGGCATATTTCTACGCCCTTGAGCCGTTAATTCCCCATCCTATTCGGTTCCCTCTTTTGTTCTGCACGTTTTTCCCCCCTCTTGCGATTTGTTGTTCTCCCTGCCATCTTTCGGACGGATCCGTTGTAGTTTTTTTCGGACTTGTCTCGCTTCAAGCGTCACGCCCGGCCTTTTATTGTATGCCTTACTCTTTTTCCTTATTACTGGCCGCACTCAGTCCCTCACCGGTCATTTGCTGAAAACGGTTACCGGCCCAACAAGGTCTCTCTCTGGGCGCCGCAAGCCACTTATCCCCCCCCCGATCCGGGCTTTAGTTCCAGCAGTCCACCCTTACCCGTTGATTTTTCCTCGTTGCTTCTTGTCGAGCTCCGTTTGAAGACACCGCTTCTGGAATTTCTTGTATCAAGCCCCCCTGGGCGGGATTGCCAGACGAGTATGCCCCCCGCCATCACGTCCCCCTTTGAGTAAGTTTCTTACCCCCTGTATGGATGTTTCTTTCCCTTCCAGAGGGCCATTATGTTTAGTTTTTTGCGGGCTGACCCTCGTCCTCTCCTGCGATGCATCTCGTTCGATAAGAGGACGTCTTCTGATTCATCCAGCCTTTCTATCCTTATCGCCCTTTTTTGAAAAGTCTTTGCTCCTCACTAACTGGCGTTTGCTAATACCCTCAGTCTGGCCTGGGAGGTGCACCTCGAATTCCTTTTTACTAATGGTCTCCCAGGCCGGCGAGGTTTTCGGGTTCCCCCGTTTCAATATTTTTTACCCTCTAGGAGGTGGGTGAGCCCACTTTTGATGCTGTATCTATCTCCCAGATAGCAACCAGCGTCCCCTTGTTCCTACCCGCTCCGTCCTCCCAGGATGACGGCCAGTTCAATGACTCCCCCCCTCTTTTGAGCTGCCGACCGGTTTTTTGGCAACCGGCTCTGCAGCTATACGCAACGTTCTTTTTCCTCGGTAGGAGATTCAATACGGTCCCTTCTTCTTTCCCTTTGGTGACTCCCTCTTTTACGCCCTGAGCGGACCCCTTTTGCTTCTTCATAGGCTGGTTTACCGCTAAGTTTTTTCCCCTCCTCACGAGCTGGCCTCTCGGGACGATTCGGTTTACGGAAAGAAGTAAGGATAGCTTGCTTGTCACGTTTTTTGTTTCCACCCCCTCATAGAAAATTAGTCCCCCCCTTTAAAAGTTTCCCTTCCACCAACCCCCCCCCCCCCCCCCCCCCCCCCCCCCCCCCCCCCCCCCCCCCCCCCCCCCCCCCACCCCCCCCCCCCCCCCCCCCCCCCCCCCCCCCCCCCCCCCCCCCCCCCCCCCCCCCCCCCCCCCCCCCCCCCCCCCCCCCCACCCCCCCCCCCCATCCCCCCCCCCCCCACCCCCCCCCCCCCCCCCCCACCCCCCCCCCCCCCCCCCCCCCCCCCCCCCCCCCCCCCCCCCCCCCCCCCCCCCCCCCCCCCCCCCCCCCAACCCCCCCCCCCCCCCCCCCCCCCCCCCCCCCCCCCCCCCCCTGCTTTGAGATCCGGATTTTTCTACAGAGAACCAGTCCATAGCGAATTGTCCAGCAGTCGGCATTTCACTTCTGCCAATACAGCGCCGATGGTTAAAAGCACCTTTTTGCTCCCCGGTTTCTCCTTTTCCATCCCCCTCCCCCCCCGCCTTGGACTCCCCTGGACCTTCTTCCCCTGAATGTTCTAGAGTAGTGTGTGGAGCGAATTATCCAGTTCTGAAGGCAGTCTAATCCTCGATTTTTCCTTTCCGCTTTCTTCTATGCGGAAATCCATGCTTTTTTTCTTCTCTTCCCGTCTCCTCAAAAGTGGCCCTTGTTTCATTCCCCCCTCTTTGCAGAGCTCCGGCTTTGGAGCCCATGTTTGAGCGCCTGCACTCACTTACTATGTTCTCTTCTGGCAAGATACTTGCTTCCAGGGTACGAATTTGGTTAAAGTTATACAATCCCTCACCCGGGTATTTCGCTCTTCCTCAACCTTCGCTAGGTATGATTCTTGTTTCTTTTCTTTCATGAATGGTCTTCCCTTTCTTGGCGCGCGTGGAGAGATTCTTTTTTTAAGAACAAAGAAAAGCCTCTCGAATTGTCCCCGCCCTTTTGACATCCCCCCTTTTTTCTGCTTTTCCCTATTCCCCCCCGAAGGCCTGCGTTGTAATTTCGAAGGATTATTTCTGGTCTGCCACCTTCGTATCCGCAAGGCCGTGACCTTGCAGACCTTCCTCTCGCCGGACCTTTTTGGTTCCTCCCCGTCCGGAGTGTCCCCGCTGTTTTTTCCTGAACTTATTTCTCTTTAATATCCGGTAGCCGTGATTGACGGCAACCTCCCCTAGCTCCTCTCCGTGGTTTTTTTGATCTCTTTAAGTATTAAAACGGTGCTGACCAGGAAAGGTCCTCTCCCCGCTTTTTTCCCAATTTTCTTTCCCCCTCGTAAAGATGTCTCACCCCACCCCTTTTTTCCGCATGCCGGATCCCCCCCAATAGGACGGCCGTACCGACACGTCTAAAGCCTGTGAATCCCTGCAACTCATAAGTATGATACTTGACTGATGATTAAGCATTTCATTTTTCGCTGAAGGTCCGTCCCCCTTTTTATTCTTCTCAGTTCCAAGAGCTCCTTTCCGTCATTACTGTTATGGGTTCAGTCCTCCTGAATCCTCCTCACACATTCGCGCAAGATTTTCATCTCCCATCATTGACCCCGAAAGAAGCAGCAAAGCGACTTTTCTATCTCCTCCTTCCCCTGTGTGAGAGTTCTTCATTGATGCCCCTTTCCGACCCCCCCCCTTCAGACTTCCTTGATGCAGTAAAGACATCTGTCTTTGATTGCCGTCGCTCTGGCCCCGATCAGGGCTCACGGCAAGTTCGCTTGGTCCCTTCCCCCTGTCAACTTCTGAGCCGTTCCTCTCTAGACAGCGGATTTTCTTTCCTTCATGTGACAAGCAAGATCCGGCCACTGGACCTCGAGGATTCTTCTGCCGTCCCGAACTGGAATATTCGCTTACCGAAATTCTCCGTTTTGACTCCCTCCCTGTCCCTGATTCTTTCCCCCCTTTTAACCGTTTCCCTCTCCCCTCTACGCCCTCTCCCGTCTTGGTAATTTTCCCCCCCCGTCTTTAATTTGCACTCAATGTGCAAATGCCGAAGGTACTGGAAATTCCTTCTTCTGTTGTACTCCCTGATTCTTAAGCCCCCTTCTTTGTTCCTCTTCCCTCGTTTTCAGGGCGCCAAACCCCAACCAACACCAAAACCAAAAAAAATGACCCTTTTCTTTTTGGCACTCCCTCGTGAAAATCACATTATACTGATCTCTTTTCTTCCGCAAGTTAATCTGCCCCCTCCGCAAATGCTTCGCAAAAATTTCTAAACCCCCACCTTTCTGAGTCACACATCAATCCCCCGCTTTCCCTTCCCGCGTAACCTCTTGAGTCGCTCCCAGCTTCCCCCGTTAACGGGACGCACCATCTTCAGCGCGACTCGGACACTATCGTTCCGCGATGAACCTTTTTTTGCGTTGACCCTCCCCCCCCTATACTAGACCTCTGATGCGTTGTCCGTCATAATTCCGGATTTATCCTTACTTTTAAGTGCAGAACGGACGATCTTTAGCTCTTCTGTAGAGGGACCGACAGATCCTACGTGGTAGCCCCCACCCGTGCCTTTCTTTCTTGGTAAAACCTATGTATACTTTACCAACCGGCCCCCCCTAACCTTTTCTCCAAGTATCGCGGGAAAAGTCTCTTTGGCCCAGCAAAGGCAGGGGATGTTAGTATTCCCCTCCTATTACTCAGCCACCCTCTTTTCCCTTTAGCTCTCTTCCTCCTTTAAGCAAGTTTCTGATGATCAGGCTTGACGTTTTTTTCAAATTTCGCGCTTTTCACGTCGTTTTCACTAGTTCGCCCGCTCCCCTCGACCCCCCCCTGCCCCCCTTTTCTTCTCAACGCGTCCTCGGCCCAAACATCCCATGTCCTCCAGTGTCTCCGTTTCTGCTTATTGTTAATTACTTTATTCCCCCCCCCCTTTAACCCCACTATGTGAGTTGCATAACCCAAATCCCCCCTCCTTCTTCGTTCCACTGTCTTTATATCCCCTTCCCCCCCAGCCCGCCAGATAACCCATTCCGGTATTGATTTTCTTTCCCCCCGAGTACGGACGAAGTCAAGGGGATTGAGCCGTCGTCGAACCTTGGTTCCCTCCCTTGTTTCCTCATTCATTGTCACTTTTTTTCGGCCAAGTAATCATATAACCGTTTAGTATGCGGGCCCCCACAACCTGGCGTTATTTTCTGCTAGTCAAGTCCTTCCCCACCCTCGAACCCGGATCTTCCATCTCAAGATTGTCACTTTCTACCTCACAGGCCGCCGTCGCCTTTCCTGCGATGACACCGGCAGTAAAGCATCGATTCCCTGTCCCCATCGTTCAAGCGTTTCTTCTTTCCATATGCATGCCTATACCTCTCCCTGCCCCCTTTTTTTTTTGACACGCGACTGAAGCACTATTTACGCCGATGTCTCCAGTCCAACTTTGCTGCGAAGCAGCGATATGGGATACCCATTCGAGCCAATTTCTTAAGTTTCCCCCACCACTGCCGCTTGATTCGTCTTCCCCCGCAAGAGGACACGCTAAATGCAAATGATCACCGAGAGAGAATACCTGCTTCCCCCCGTGTTTTTTGTTTTGAGAGATTCCACTCCTCGGTTCGCATTTTGGTCTGGCCCCCCAATATTGTTCCCTTTTCATTTAGCAGCATCATCTTCCTTGGTGAAGAATCCGTGCTACTTTTGATCCCCCAAGATTTTTTTTTCCCAGCATGTTTTCTTAGTAGGTTCCCTTCTTTCTACCAGTAGTTAGTTCACCATTGTCCTGATCACTTTATCGTCGGCTGGAGCAAGAAATTTTCTTTCTCCCGTTTCCTCCCCGACATTCCTGTAGGCGTTACATAATTGTTGTCCAGTCAAGCATTTCCGGTCCGAATTCTCTCCTTGAGGAGTGCTGGCAATTGCCAGCTTTCGCTGTTCCTCTTTCCCGGTGGCTTGAGTGTTTTTTCTTCCCTTGACTCCCTCTTCGAAGGAAGTAACGCTATGACGGTTGTCGCATAAGTCGGTTTATCAGGATTCTTTCCTCGACTACGTCCCTTTCATGCTGTTGCAAACTGTGACGCCCCCCAAGGTTCTCGATCTCTGGGGCGCCAGCCCTGACTTCGCTCGGTACAGAAGTGGCAGTACAGCCCCCTCCCGGCTATGTTAGCTTGGTTTTGCCGCGCGCTTCCCTTTGGGCACGCCGCTTCTTGAATTTTGAGCCAAGCCCATCCTTTGTTCTCTTTTGCTCGCGTCATGACGCAAAGGAGTTTTCCCTGAAATGATTCACGGGATCCCACCTCCGGTATTTATTTTTTTCGTCGCATTCAGTTTTTAAGAAAGATGGGCCAGGGCTTTCATCTTTTTTGCGGCGGGCGAACTCCCCCTGAGACTATTCTTCTTTCTTTCGAAATGGGACGTCAGTGTTTCCACCGCCGCTTTGCTTAAGCCTTTCTTCTCCTCGGAACAGTTAACTGACCTTTTTTCTTTTGAACAAGATTGATTTTTCCGAACGCTTGTCCCTTTTCTTCACCGCGAATTTTCCTAAGCCATCTGGAGCAGGCGGCGGAGTGTTACGGGTACGTCGGAACATATTGTTTATGACTTTTCTCCCCTCTGCTTTGGTATTGTGACCAACCGAGTTTGATTCTTGATGTTCTCATCCCCAGATCAGTCTTCCCCCCAGCTTTTTGTACTCGTTGTGATCTTCTGGAAGTATCCTCCCCAAATTTTAGGACCCTAATCTTCGAGGATCTGCATTTTTTTGCGGGTCCCCTGGGATCCTCCTTATCAAAGATGAACGCTTCTTTCCTTTCGGCGCTGAAGATTCTTGCGCTTGTATAGGGAAGATGGTAGCATCATTTTCCGCAAGGCCAAGTCCGCGGTTGTTTGACTTCGGCTGTTTCTGAAGTTCCTCCGATTTGATTGGCAGAGGACCTCCGGTGTCCCGCAACTCGCGCAGATCAGGTGTGTGGTAAAGGGTCCAGAGATTTCCCAAAAAAACGCTCGAATCCCATGTTGGTTTTTTTTTTTTTTTTGCACACCCCATCCCTTGCGCATTCTCCCCCGGATTCATAGATCAAAACTGCCCTCCGAGAATGGAACTCTCGGCATTGGCCTAACATAAGAGTGGTTCCAGTCCAATTTGCTCTCTACCGTCTCTCCGGGACTGTTTTTCAGCCCCCCTCCGCCCATGCTTCAAATGAATGTTCCGCTTCTGGCGCTGCTTCGTTATCTCCAATTCAGTGAGAACGGGAGCCAATCCTCGATCCTAGGATATCGTTCAAGTTTCCTTTGACCACCCTCTTCTTCTTTTGCCCCTGAGGAGCTTCCTTGTGGAGTGACACTATGTTAAGTCGCGGACGGTGGAGATCTCGGGACCAACTGTGCCAGCTGCAGGAATCACCTCAAGTTTCTGCAGATCCGCCCGTTTCCAAGTGGTTTTCCTCGTTCCGACCATTCTCACGGCCACGGTTTCGAATCGGCAGTTCCCTCCCCCGGAGATCTGGTTACTGCCCTTGGTCAACTGGATTTGATTCGTTGGCGCGAATGGTGGTTTTCTCCGGAAACGGCCCCCCAATTCGATGACGTCTCTTGACCCCTTTCCCTCTCCCACTGTTGCTTCCCTCCTCTTTACTTAATCTGAAGGGCCAGGTCTTTGGATTAGGGTCTCACAGGCTTTATGCCGGTCGGTCTACTTCGTGAGGATGACGTGCCTCTCTTATCGTCCGGACTTTTTGCCTTCCTGAGTGGATCCCGACATGTGTTCGAACTCCCTCTTCTGTTGTTCTTCCGTCGTCGTCTGTATTTTTTTCCACCAATTTTTCCCTCTCCTCGTTGTCTAGAGATCGTCATCAGAACCTTTCTCCCCTCCCTGCTTTCTCCACCCTGTCGTTCTCCACTTCGTAACTCTGCCTCTTTCCCAAAAAAGGTCGTAATACCGTTCGACCCTCACTTCTTCTTCCCTTTCACTTTTCCTACGCCTTTGCATCAGAAAATAAGTCGACGGTACCCGCTGTCTTGATTGAGCCGTTCCACCCCGACTGAGGCCGCACCCCTTTGGCGCTGTTCCGTTGAAGCGCGGTACTTCCTCGAATGGTAGGTCCCCTCTCCAGAAGCGCTACCCTCGAGCCTCCTGAATTCTCCCTCCCGTTCTAACTCCGAACCCGCGACCATGGAATTTGAGTTCTAGCGGCCTCTTTAGACTTGAGCTTTTGAGAAATTGATCGAAGCTTCTCCCTCACGGCTTTGAGCTGAACCTTCCCCCGTCCTTTTTTGGCGCCTCCTTCCCCATCTGGCTCCCTCCCTCCTCTGGTCTTTCTGAACTCTGCCTGGCATTGTCGCTTTTCCTCTGTGTCCACGACGCTGGATTGTTTTCCGGAAGTTAACCGACTCCCTTTAAAGGAAATCGTTATTCTTCTGTGTCAGCATTTAAATACGTACCCCCCTCCCCCCTCCTGTACTTCCTTTTTTTTCCATCATTTTCATTCTTCGGACCAATGCGGCTTAAATTTCTGAAATAGATCCCGATACCCGCAGAGCACATTCTTCCCCATTGGCTATTCCTTTCAAGATGGCCAATGCTCTGGTTCCATTCGCGGTGCTCCTTTCCTGCGCACTTTTCTCTGCACTTTTGGCTGAAGCGATTTGAACTCCTTCGTGACCCATCACCTGATACTTTCAACTCTTGCAGTCCCCCCTTCCATTATTGCCTATTTGCAAGCTCGCTTTCTACCACTAGGTAAAGCTGACCCCCTTCCCCCTTCTTTTTCCGACTTGAGACCCTAGGCTCCCACCGTATGACGGACGCAAAATCTCCTCGCGAATCCCCCTCAAACCGGTCGGTTTCGCTGAACATCTCCCTGTCCCGACCATTTTGATCCAAGATTTTTGCTTTTTTTCCTTTCCTTGTGCCCTTCCCTTCCTTTGCCGAGCAAAAGGTTTGACGATATTGTTCTTCTTTCTTGTTTCGGCTGACATCCGACAGAATCATTCTTAACCACCACCGCATGCAGAGTTGGACGGTGCACACCTATTTTTCCCCCCCCCGACGCGGGAAATCTCCGTCCCCGGCTCCATATTTCTTGAACCTTTTTTTCTTCCCTTTCCCCCTTCCCCAGTCACCCTTTCTGAGTCTCGACCAACCCTAGAACCCTTCTTCAGTTAGCGATAGGCACGAGTCAGTGCACGTTGATTTTGATTGGATGACTTCCCCTTCTCTCGCTCCTCCAGGCATCGCTTAGTTTTTTACTCCGATCCCTGCCCTCTTTAGGGCCAACATAAAACCAACCATACAAGTTTAGTAGCAAAATCTTTAAGACTTCGATTTCATCTCTCATCCCCTCGGCCCACAATTGGCCTTTCCAAACATTCCAGAGAGGATTCCCACTTGCGTCTCTCGTTCCCCCCAGCCGCGTCCATGATTCTTTGCATATAACTTCTTCTTTTCTTCCGGTCTTCGCTCCCCTATATCTGACTGTTTGCTTCACCCCTTTTTCCTCTTAACGTTGGAAGTAGTCTTTGATGACAGTAAGAATGATCCCGTTAAGTTTATGCTACCACTTAGGAGTCTACTTTTCCTTTCTTAGTTCTCCCCTTGCCAAAAACACAACTCCGTAACTCCGAAAGATTTGCCTTGCTGTCACTTGTAGTTCTCGTCGCCTTCCTGCTTTACACCATTCCTTCCCTCTCCCTTTCGGGACCCCTCTGGCTTAGTCGCAGATTAACGTTCATGATCAGTTCTTTGAAACCCGACAGTCTAAAACTACTAGGGCAGCAGCCGACTTTCAATAACCTGCTGCTCCCTGCAGATCGATTTGGAGTTAAGTCTCCTTTTCCCTTTCCCCACAGGACGAGCGAATTGCCCCGACCAAGCTTTCCCAAGCCAAGCACCGAACAGTCGCCTTGGCAATCTCTTCTCGTTCCCTCCATACCTAAGTGGTGTCGATCCCCCACTCTCGTCTCTCCTTTCTTTCCCCCTGTGTGTTTTCCTTTGACTCACCCGATTCCTTTGGTGAAACTGAACACCTGGTCGTTTCTTTGACAATCACCTCTCTTGAGCCCCGCATGTCTTTCGGCTCGTTGAAGTACTTTTCCTTCTTGTCGTTTCAAAATATCTCTGTAGGAGGCATATGGTAGCCAGCCCTTTTGCGTTCGAGAAATCGCTAGCGTACATATTTGGTGTCAGCCCCTCCTTCCCTGCGACGGCGCTTTTTATTGTCACCAAGGTCTGCTTCGCTTCAGATA
>Ga0179591_1273185_pt1 | contig 18532 bp, 19 predicted proteins | sample CZOMad2_1_08_16f_FD_182891 | JGI IMG/M metagenome (GOLD analysis project Ga0179591, IMG submission 182891) | Vadose zone soil fungal communities from Angelo Coast Range Reserve, California, USA - CZOMad2_1_08_16fungal (PacBio error correction) | ecosystem: Environmental > Terrestrial > Soil >... | reverse complement strand
TGATCAGCCGGTCTATGTTGTTACTCGGTGTTTCTTTTGGATGGCCCCCGCCTCCTGTTAACCCCTTTTTCCTCTCCTTTTCATTCCTTCCTCAGGTGGCGTCCCAGTACTTAATTCGTGATCCCCCTGTACTTGGCAGACCCCCCCCTCCCCCTATTCTACTCCCAGACTAGCACGGCGTTAGATGTTCATCATCGGTACCTTTGAGGAGTGGTTCCCTGTCCCCGGAAATGCTCACACTTTCCCTCGACCCGCTTTCCTTCATTCGTTGTTTCTTGAACTCTTCATCTCTTCTTCATCTCTTCTAGCTAACCTTGAGTAACTTATAGTTAGAACAGGGTCCAAACTCCCTTTTGCTTTTAGCGGCTGTTATTGATTGCCTTCGTTTCCCGCTTGAGTATCATTGGGTGGAAGGCTCTTTGAGTCGGAGGCATGGACCTTCGATTCTTTACGGTTTTCGTGTGCAACCCTTTAATGGACTTTCTTGTTAAACCACAAAGGCTGCGGACGCAGTCGAATGTCTTAGGGCTGGACCCCCCATGCCGGCTGGGCCACACCCCCCAATTTGTTCGTGCCCGGGCAAACAAGCCCGTCTCTCTTCGCCTGGCCTGTCCCCCTTGGTCGATCAATACCCGCGCGGCCTGAACCCAGATGCGTGATCTCTTTGACCTCTTTGCCTCCTGGAACTAAGGCCAACTCATTTCCCCTCTTGGCCCCCTAGTTTTTCCCCTTGTTAGGTATGTGCTGGGGCTTCCTTTCTCCCAGTTTTGCTCCCCTCCCCCATTAAAAGTTTACAACTGAGGATTTGTAGAATGTTGTCTTTGCTCTTGCAATTCTCCCCCCACATGTCGGTTTTGTTACAACTGAGGACTGGCCGGTTAACTTCTCATTGTTGTGATCTTATTCGGGACTCCAAGACCTTACTTAGCCACAGTCATTTGTCCCTCCCATTCTTCGAGCTTACCTGCGCAAACGGAGCTTGGTTCCCCCTCCTCTTTTCCCTTTGCTAACTTCGTCTCCCAAATTTTTTTATTTGAGAGAACCAAAGTATTTTTGCATTATTTTCTGATTTTTCCCTCCCTTTCGTTCCGCCCCCTGTGGGATAAGCCCCTCACGGTTAACCCAATGCTCACCTCCCCGGAACAATGTGACTCAAATTCCTTCTCATGTATCTTAGTCAGGCGTCTTCCGGTGTTTCAGTCGTTGTTGACTTCCTTCCCCCCCCTCCCCGTTTCCCCTCCTTTTTTTTTTTCCACCAAAACGAAGCCGTCGACCCTGAGCACCCCCCTTTTTCTTCCTAACCAGAGATCTTCCTTTTGAGTTCTTCGGTGGCTTCTTCTTTTCTCCCTGGTTTTCTGATGGTCTCCATTTGCCCTGACCTCCTAGCTTTCTTTTTTCTGATGATGTCCTCTTTACTTCTTTCATACATCCTCCGTGTGGCTTGTTTCTGATCTCTTCGTCTCCCCCCCATTATCTCCACCGGGATTCAAGGTCATGGGCCCCCACGCCATCCACCACATCCCCGTCACCCCTCACGAAAGCAACAGCCCCTCTCCCCTCTTTTGTTCGATTGCACACTTTTCAAGTGAGTGGATCGTCTGCACTTCTGGCGCCCGAGGTGGTGTTTGTCCCCTCGTTTCTGAAAAAATTTGAATTTTTCTTGTAAGCAAATCGCTTCAACACCGGCCTCGTCCTCTAAGGACCAATTGATGCCCTCAAGTTCTCCCTTTTTGCGCAAAGATGGGGAAGCGTGTCGGGTTTAAGTCGTGAGGTTGAGTGAAGGAACAGTTTGTAACGTGTGATCACGCCTTCCTACTGTGAAGCTAATTATGAATCCCGCCCATACCCTAACCATTTCGTTTGACAATTCAAGTCTTTTTCTGTAGTAACATACAGGTTTGTGTTTGTCGTAGTTCATTTTCTGGCTTCTTGCAGAATTATGTTTTTCCTTGTACCCTCCAAGGCTCCTTTTTATCGTTTCCCCCTGAAGATCCTATACATGGCGACGCTCGGGTGACCCCCCCACCCAATCGGCGCAAACATTCCCTGACTCGTAGATTTTACGAATACAGCTAACCCCAATATCCTTCTCGAGTCGTCTTTTTCCCCGATTTCCAACAGCGGCGAATTAGGATTGTTAAGCCCCACCTTTCCCCCCAAGGGAATCCGGTTTGCGACCCAAGTGAACTCCCCCACCTAGGTTGTCCCGAACGCGTGGAGTAAGCACCGCCAGAATGGTCCTCCACTTTAAGCACCCTCGTCCTTCCCAGTGTCTTTTAAATTAGTTCATCAGAACCGAAGTCTCTTTCACCTATCTTTCAACGAGTTCCGCCTCTTTTTTTTTAAGTATTCCCTGATGAGTATTGGATATATCAAAAATGCCTACTTCAGGGGCAGCAGAGTTTTATGGTATCTGTCCTTTAATTTTGTCCCTCCCCCCCCTCATTTTCCCACGATTCTTAACCAGCCTTGGGTGTTTTTTTTCACCAGTACAGCCTCCCGGTTTCCTCTGCCTGCTGGTTTGATCGCGCCGACAGTGTCCTTTCCCATGACCTTGAGCCGCAAGGTTCAAACCGGACCCCCCAGCTCTCCGCTTCAAACGGGACAGTCTCACACGACACACGTGCCCACACGAAGTGTTCCCCAGTTGTCTCCATCCAATTCGCACTTTCGCAATTATAATAACCGCTCAAGATTCAGTCACACAACAATTTTTAACCGGCATGACTTTCTAGTCCTTTTCTTTTTTACTTCAGCCCCCCCCATTTAGTGATTTTTAAATTCCCTAGAATGATCCCCGTTGGATTACACCCTGAGCCTTTTTTAGATCAGTCCTCCCTAGTCTTTTTTCTTCTCTTGTGGAGTTTTGTACGAGTGAGTTACCAGTAACATTAGAACGTTAGAATTCCACCCTGTCGGGACGTCTTCCCCCCTGTATGGAACCCACTGTCGTTAATTTGCTTGCCTCCGCACCACCTTAAATCTGTAGTTCTTCACCACCCCCCCATCCAGGATTTTTTGGACTCCCCCCGAGACCCGAGAAGACCGTTAGCCCTCTTGGAGTCGGCCCCATGCCAATTGGGACGTCACTTTCTTTGGGCTGCCCAAGCTGGACCCCCTCTGTCTTCCGTACTTTACCTTAAAGTGCTAGTCACGTCCTCCATCCGTGAGCTTTCACTCTCCTCATTGATTTTTCGCGGCCTCGCTACCCTTTCCTTGAGATTATCAAGGGTATTCATTCCAATCACCCAATACTTCGTGGTGACAGTTTACAGCTTTTCCCCCAAGTGTCTGGCTCGCGACAGAAACCAGCGGTTATCCCTTATCCTTCCTCTTGCACCTATCGCTGGAATGCCTTTTGAAACCCTGAACGGTCAAAAAGTCCCCTCCAGGCAACAATCCCATAATTACCAAGTTCGCTGCTTCCTCCCTTCCCCCTCACCTTTTGTCCCAACAACTCCCTTTGGAGACTCGTTTGATAGACCTTTCCCTCTGAGAATTTTCCCCATTTGTCCCGTAATTTTATTATGGCCTTTTTTTCTGTGTGTGACCTCTGCACTCTGAGTCGCTTTTCCTCCATTGGTTAATCTTAGTCCCCCCCCGTACCCCCAAGCCTTCAATTTCCAATCCCCTAGTTTTTTCTCTAATTCCCTTAAGATCCCCCATACCTTCACCATCTCTCCCATAGACCTCTGTTGTTTTTTTCTCTCTCTTTGGATGGCCGTATCTTTTCGGTGATTACCGCCTTCCTCGAACCCTTGCTTTGACCTCATTTTGGTATTAAGATCCCATTAGTCTCCACCGGCTCCTCACGCTCTTTCCCTGGATTAGAAAGTCCCCCCCCCCTCAAGACATGCTGACAATGTGGAGAGTCCTTCTCTTGCTGTCTAGCCCCTTTTTTCGTCCCCCCGATTGGGCATGTCCTGTTTTGTTTATTTATCTGTCTGATTTTTCTTCGGTTGTCAGGATTTAAAACTTGGTAGACGTATTTTTTATCTGTTTGAAGTACCCCCGCCCCCTTTTTCTTCCCTTCTCTTTCTGCCCTTGTGTCGCTCGTTAGGTCGTCCCCGTGAAGTCCCTGCCCTTGTATGACTTTTCCCGCTTCTGCGTTCCCTTGGGGCACCCCCGAAAATCGTCCTCCCCCAGGGAAGACCCTCGCCAGGCTCAGGGTGTCTATTGCGTACGGCCCCAGTTTTCCCCCTCGATGAGATTTTGTCGACTTCTGGAGTTCTTGATTTAGCTGTCAATTTTTACCCCCTTTTCCCCTACCCTTAGTACCTTTGCTGTAAGGTTTACCCACAAAGTCACAATATACGGGGGGCACCCATATTGCGTCCTTCTACTTAAGAGCTTTTCCTTCCCTTTTCTCTTTCAGCTCGATTCTTTTCAGAAGTCGTTGCCTAGTAGTTATTTCGGAGGCCTCCTTCACGTCCCACACTCCCGTGTTCTTGTTGATTTCACCGTCTCCGTTTGTAGTTTGAGCACGTAGCGTACGTGTATTCCCAAGGTACGAGGCTCAACCTTCCCCCCCCTTCTTACCTCCCTCCCAAGCATTTATTCACACCCTGTTAGATTTTAAGCAGTGTTGGTATAGTCGGTGCTTTCCCCTTCCTTTGTCTACAGACCCCTTCCTCCTCATTTTTGGTCCTTTTTTTTTCCTTTGAGGGACTAGTGTTTCTCTCCTAATTGGCTTGCTCATTCTTTCTCCCGGGTTTCACCCGTTTTTTGCCCCGTTTTTTTCTTTAATTTTTCCCTTTTACGCCGGTGAATGGCTCTCATTTTTCAGTTGACCCCCTTTTGAGCGGCTCTTGCAACTCTAGCGGGCTGGCAGGATAAATAGGCCCTTTCCCTCTTTTTCCCCCAAACCCTTCTTAGGAGTTTCTTTGGTCGAGGTTGTAGTGTAAACCTCAGGACCACACCTTGTTCCTTAACAACTAAAAGAGCCTTAGAAATGGCACTCAAGTGGGTATTATCTTTTTTTCCTTGTGATGAAACAAGTGCTTTGCCTCCTTTTCCCCCATCTTTGCAGATGCTATTTCAGTCCTTGAAACTCCTTTTCCCACTATGGACTTCCCCTTTTTCTTTCGGTAGATGAGTGCATAGACTTGTCGCTTCCTACATCTTCCTGTTTTTCTGCCAATAGTTCGTGAGTCGGTTTTTAGTTTTTTAATTGTCTACATGGCTTTGTGCTGTCCCTGGAGCCTCTTCCTTTTTTAGACCGTGTTCATCTGGGAGATTTCCACCCCTCTTCCTTGTTCCCTCCCCCCTTTGGAAGAGACGCTCCTGCCTTTCCCCCTGAGCCAAAACCTTCCCTAGTTGGCCGTTCCCGAAACCTTCTTCCATTTCTTCCCCACTTCTTTCTACAAACCGTTATGAACGCGCAACCGCCTTCTTGGAGGACTTTTCTTTTTCTCGGTCCATGCCCCTGACTCTCTTTTCTTTTTTTAGCCCCTCTTTTTTCTCACCCTTCCCCCTATAACTAACACAATATGGCGTTCAGATAACAATTCTCTCCCTTTCTCTTTTCCTAGTTCCGTCTTCTGCTTTTCCTCTGATCTTTTCTCCTCTTTCCCACCTTTACCGCACTTTATGGTCCCCCAAACACCCCCTGATGCGCATCCTTCCTGCGCGACACTTAGCCCATGTTCCCTTCACCGATCCTCTTTGCTCGGTGCTTTGATTTATGGTGATGGCTTGGTTGAGGCGGGTCCCCAATGAACCGTTGACATGCTTTCTTTTTTTATGCTTGCCTTTGTGCTTTCCTCTATCTCCCCCCCCCTCCTCTTTTGTTTGTTTTCTCCTTTTAATTACATGAACGCCACTTCAGCCTCTCAGTCCATCCCCTGTTAAGTCACCATGTTTCCCCCCATTGACTCCCCCCTCCCCTACACTGTACCTTCTGTTTTTCGATTTTTCTCCGTTCCCCGTCAGCTTCCCCCCGGTCCTTCTTGCCGCATCTGGTTTTTTTTGGGGCTTTTTGATCCAATTGCCAGGAGGTTATAGGTACCAAACGGATCATTTTTTCAACCCCCCCTTCCTCGACCTCCTGCCCTATCCGCCCGATATCCAATTGTGCCCTCCGAGGGTGAAGGAGATTGATTCCTTCGTGTTTTGCGACCTCTTGTTTCTCCGCTTTCCTCTTCCTGTTGAAAACTTCTATGTGCCCACTGCGGGTATTCTCTTATCAGAGTGGGTCGCTGGAATTTTGACCTTCCTGTTTGAAAGGACTGATGGTTTTTATCTTCACCTCCCACCCTTGAGAGTGTTGCTCGTTAATGCCTGTTTTTTTTTGTCGCTTTGATTTCCTTTGTTACGGTGAAAACAATGCTTTCTGCCCCCCCTGCATAAGTGGACTTCTCCCCGTCACCCCCTCCCCCCCCCCTTGCCTTTACTTCGTCTTTCCCAGCTTTGGAGAGTCTGGCAAAGCACCCCTCCCCCACAAGCGCACGTCCCCTCTTTTTCTAACCCGCCCTTTTTCTGCTTGTGGGCTCTCCCCCTCTTCCGATCCTCTATAATTCGTCCCCCTTGTCCATGCTTTGTAAATTGATTTAAGGATGACAGCGAAGCTCCATTTCAACTCTTGCAACGCTGTTCCCCCCCCTACTTCCCCATAACTCTGCGTCTAAATGTCGGACGGTCCCCCCCTGAGAAGGATCGTTTTCTTTTTTTCGAATGATTTCCCCTCACCGCCACTTGTTTTCAGCTCATTCCCCCCTCACTCTTCTTTTCTCATGTGGGGAACCTTAGCCCCGATTAAGTTCCCTACTTCCCTCACGCACCCCCCCCCCCCGGTGACACCTCCTCTAAATTATGAATTTCCCCTGCTGGTCATACTCCCATGGTAACCCTTGTCTTATAATCAAGACAAAACGACGTTTTTCCACCGTTTCTACGATTCTCCCACCCTTATCACCTCCCCTCTTAACTTATCGCCGCTTCTTCCCTTTCCCCCCACACTTGCATGTCATTCGAGACTGTAGGTGCTCCCCTTAATGTTTGTTGTCCTTCCCCCCCCCCCCTAGCCCTGATCCCGATTAGTTCACAGGTTATTTCGATTCAAAATTTCTTCTTTGATCTTCTACGGTTTGATGTATGGTCCTTTAGTAAATATTCCTTTACCCCCAGTCACCTCGCGTTTGTCCTCACACTTAGGACGTCCCCCGCTCGGTTTTAAACTGTTCGTTCCTTCGGCGGCCCTCCTCAAACAACTTTGACGTGACCCCCATTCTCCTTTTTGCGGCTTTCTTCAGCAGCTTTCTGCTTACCGTTTTATGACGCACCCTCCTCTCTCTGCCGTGGCCTTATAACAATCTTCCGACTTTTTGTCTTTCCCCCCCCTCCGGGCACCTCCCGGAATCAGAGTCACTGGACCAAACCCATTGATCTAGCCTAAATCCCCCCTCCCTCCTCCTTTTTTTTCCCCCTCTTTTCCTACTTGCCCAAACGGTGTGACCCCCTTGTAAGTCGCTTTTCATCGCCTAGTCCGCCCCTCCCCCATTTTGATTCGGCCCAGCCCTTTCCCCGTTTTTTCCCGTTTCAGGATCCCCGACCTCCCTAACCCTCGAGAAAGTTTCTAGCCAGATCTTCTCCTGTCCCCTAACTGGTTTCCGAAATGACCCAATACGTCCGCCCCCCCAGCGTCCCTCTGTCCCTTATTTCAGCCCCCCAAATAACTAACCAAATTGACCAACCTTGGCCATGCCCCCGTAGCCCTTCTTCTCTCCTCCTTTCCTCTGTTCCCCGTTGCCTTGGTCTTGCGGTGCCTGTTGGGTTTTGAGGGACGCCGCTGATAGGGAGTCACGTTTGCTCCTTTTCTGGTTGCTTTTTTTCTCACCAAGGCCCCAATTTCCCGATATTTTCCCGCCTGAGGCTCTTTTCATTAAAGGACCCCTCACCCCAACCTCTCCCTACTCACTAAGTGTTTTTTTTCGATTCTGGTTGTTCTTCGTGTTTTTATCTAGTCAAAAGTCATAGGGAAATCTATGGTTTGCCCCCTGTAATTCTTGAGTATGGGCTATCTCCCCCCCCTACATTGTGGCTTTTCCTTTCCCCCCCCGCTTCGAAGGCAATCACCGCCAACCTCCTCACGCCACTGCGTGCCACCTTTGCCCCAAGAGGGGATTCGGTTCTTTCAACGAAGTCCAAGTCCCGCTTGGCTTTCCCTTTTTTTTTTCCCCTCTTTTAACATTGTTGATTTTTTGTTAGGATTGAAAAAGGCTTTGTTCATTATTTTACACGTCCTCTGTAATTGATCCCGGTTGACCTCAGGTTTGCATAATTCCCTTCCCCCCCCCGTTCTTTCTCGCTTGCTATAGTTCTCCCCCCTTGTTTTAGGGCGTTAGGACCCAACCTTCCCCCCCTGACTTTTCGATGCGCCCCTTTGCTTCTGTTTCCCTCTAATTTGTATTCCATGGTCTCTGCGACGACACTTTATAATCGATAAGTGTCCTTGTCTGGGCTTTTCTTTGGCGCCTCCCCCTTTTTCCCCCCCCCAGTGTACTGATGCCGCGGGGCGAAACCAGTCAAAAGATTTTTCCTCCCATCTTGCGTTCCCCTCCTTGCACAGTGCGTCATGCCTCGTTTCATCTGATTCGCCCAGCCTTAATGGTTGGTCCTTCCGTAACTTGTTCCCTTCCCTCCCTTCCTCACCCATTGTCTCAGGTAATTAAGCCCCTACAGGTGCCTCGTGCGCCTGTTTTTGTTACGGGTATGCATCACATGTCCGCGGCATTAATCCCCCCTTACCAAGCCCTCTCTTTATCTTTTTTTTCCCTCTTTTATAATGGGCTAGTGGGGTATTAATGCCCATGCCTTTTCCCCTACATACCATTCCGCAGGTCGGTTTTTTCATCCCGAGCCTTTTTCTCCGTAGACTAATCGTCTGGCAACCTGGGACCCCCTATGGCCCCCCTTTTTTAGGTTAGGACGGGCCTGTTACGGTGTTTTCTTTTTTCTTCTCCCTTTTTTTTCCTGTCCCATTAATCGTCTGTCGTTTTGGATGGCCCTTTTTTCGTGTTTTGAGTCCCCTCCTTTCCGGTGGCGCTGTGACACCCCCGTGCTCTTCTTGTGTCCATATCCTTCAGTGTTAAAATAGGCGGGTCAAAACAAAAAATTTTTAGTATTTCATAACCCCAAGCCCTCCTAGACATTACCCCCAGCCATTCCATAGCGGATGACACCCCGTTGCGTGGAACTAGATTGGACCATACGTTCTCTTTTTCCCCCTTTTACTTTTCTGAAATTTCCCCTACAGAGTTTGGTGAGTGCTGGTCTTCGTGTTCTCCATTAGCATTTGATCTCTTTCCAGTCAAGCTTTTTTTTTTTGCGCCCTCCCCCCTCTCGTTTTCCTTGTTGGGCGTTGTTTTCCTTCCTTTCGAAAATGAGTTGTGAAACTGGCCTCGCTTCGCTCCCCTTTCTATTTGTGTGCTCTTCTTTTTGAGATCACGCGGGCTGGATAAACTTTTTTGTCCCCGACTCCCCATGATCCCTCTCCAGGATTCCCGCCCCCAAGGTACCGTTTTTTTCTCTCCCCTCCCTTTCCCTTCTCTTCGGTTTTATTCCCCAACCTGTATGACGAGCCGCCCCGAAGGATTTTCTGTATTTTATGAGTTATGTCCTTCCGTCTCGTCCCTCATCTCTTATGGTCCCCCGCACCTTCTGCACTCACCATCGCCCCCTCCCCCAATAAGAGGAAAAAGTCTTTCCTCATAAACTTCGGACTCATATAGTATCCTCTTCTTCCGTTTGACCCTCTTTCTCCTTTTGATACCAATAATTAGTGTTTTTCCGTCCAGGCCCTTGTGCAAAACCCGATGCGCCCCTTGAATTCCCCCCCCCTTCCGCTCCTTCGCCCCCCTTTTCCCCCCCAGAGACTTTGATGAGGTTTACTTTTGCTTTACTTGCCATTTTATGGGTGTCTGAGGGCATGAACTAATCCTTGCCTTTTCTTCTGTTCCCCTTTTTTCCTTTTTTTATCTCCCTTTTGATTTTAGTATCAACCCCCTGTCCAGCGACGCACGAGGAGACTTTTCCAGAAGTGTCCCCTTCCCCCTTTCCCCCACTCCCTTTCCCCCATGCAACAAAGCACCGATCCACTTCGGGTCTCTTTTGATATTTTCCCACTTGTGATATTTTCGCTTGCTTCCCCCTTCCCTTCGTCATCTTTTGTTTTGGGTTTTCCCGACGGGTTACCACTGGAACCCACTTTTGTCCCGTGGAGGAGACGGCCTCCCCCCTAGATAATGTCACCCCTCATTCAGATTTGCCGCGCCTCCCTTCGCCGAAGGTGCCTTCCCGACCTTTTTCCTCGGTGTGAAGGAGATGGCTCGGAGGTGTCTGTTTTTTCGCTGACTCCCTCTCCGCTCCATTTTTTTTCCCCAATTGATCCGAACTTACTCCCCATTTCAGGCCTGTTCTTATATTAATACCGGCTTTTTTTTTGGACGAATGGAGCAAGGGTGAAATTCATGATTTGGTTTTTTCGAGGAACGCCCCCCTGCGGTAAGTATTTGCCATGGCGATTTATAGGTTTCCAACCCCGCTGTTTCCAAAGCCGTCTAGTGGAGCCCCTCATACGCACCCCCCCTTTCCTCTTCTCCGATCACCCTCTTTTCACAACCTGTGCGAAGAGGCAATGGAAAGCAACTCCCCCCAAGGTCTCCCCTATAGATTTCGAACCATTCCCAATCCTCGTTGCCCGACCTTTTCTCTGATGAAGCGCCCACGCAGCATAGGCTGTCCAATGATTTTGAAATGAGTCCCGCTGTCCCTCCTTCATAGCTTCCAATTTTATGGAAAAAGACTTTTTTTTTTTTTTTTTTTTTTTTTTTTTTTTGGTCGCATATTGTTCCGTCCGCCTGGTTTTCTTGTGCCCGAGAACCCCAGGCCGGTCCCGGCGACCCAGGAATTCCTTTTCTATTGCCTCCGGGTGCCTTTTTTGTTAGCTTAAAGGCTCAGAGGCGAGGCTCCTTGTTGCCAAGCGCTCCCCTCTGAAGTTGACCCCCTGTGCAATCCTCCGATTCCCCCCTCTGCCTTAAAGGACTCCCCCGTGTCACCCCGTGCTCATGCCAGTCCACTTTCCCCCCCCCCTAACGTTCAGTTTTTCGTTATAGACTTCGCCCTTCAATTCGCTCACCAACGTTACAGTCTTCGTCCCCAAAAACCACCGCCCTGCTTCTGCTAGATTTTTTTTTTCCTCCACCCATGGCGTTGCCATTGCCACCTTAATACCCCCTGAATCCCCTATGTCACACGCCCCGTTTCTTTATTAACATCTCGTCTTTTGTCCTAAGGTTCTGCCCTAAGACCTTTGAGAAATCACAAATTCCCGTTCGCTTTGCGACCTAAAATGCGTCCGTTACTTACTAGAGTACTTTTTTTTTGTGTGACTGAAGGCGGCCCGCGAAACCTAACTCACGTAGTCCCCCTCTCCTTATTTGTTAGCCATCGAGTGTCTTTCCAAGCCTCATGCCCTCACCCTTCCGGTTCTTCTCCAATTAAATTTTCCCTTTTGACTTTTTCGCAAGCCCTTTTTTTCCATCAGTCCTACGTGCGCGATTACCTGCGACCCAGTTTTTACCGCTCAATCAACTCCCTCCACTCCGTCTCCCCCTTCTATTTTATGACTTTGTCGTCTCATAGTCTCCCCATTGCTTTACAGGTTTCGCGGCCTCCCCCCCTTCGAAACCTCACGTGTGAATTTAGTTCTCACTGTTCCCCCGAGTTCCTCTATTCATCTGCCCTCTTTCGCCCGGCCTCCCTTGTTTGACGTGCTCTTTCCCCGTTTACACTCCCCCGAATCTACTGACCAGTTTTCCTTGTTTGCAAGCTATCAGACCCTTCTCCCCCCCCCCCTTTTTTCCAAAAATCTGTGCCTCATGGTCTAAGTTTTCTATAGGGTGGGAGGGTGTTGGTTGGGTTTGCATCATGCTTTTTACCGTGTACCGCCTGGCTCTTTTTTTGCCTAGGTTAAGATGATTTCTCGGGGAGGTACCCGAGCCCCTTTTAGGGGACCCTCAGAAAACCCCCCCCTTACAACGCATTTGGACTTCTTCCCCTACATATCCGTCCCCTTTTTTCCTCCAATTAACCCAGACTACCTAAAACCCCTCCTTTTTCTTCATCCTCCCGTTGTTTTTTTTTCTTTCCTCTCTTTTGATGGAGGGTCTAGACGGTGAATTCTCGACCCGTCCTCGGACTCTTTGGATTTGACAATTTGCTTGGTGTTTTTTGGTATTTTTTTCTTCTAAAGTGCCCGGTCTCCCCCCTCTCTCCCCATCAGGTTCAACTTAACCCACTTCCTTAACCCCCCCCCCCTGCGTGAAAACTGGGCTTCTATCCGTATGCTGTTAGCCATGTTCCCCCTCCTAGTTGTGCAGTGTCTTTTTTTTCCCAACTTTGAGTTTTTATTCTTCTTCCCCCCTTCTTTCCTTCGTTACCCGTAACGGAGGCTTCCCTTTAATGAGTTTTTCCCGTTTCCAAGTCCCCCCCTTTCAGACTCTGACTATTCGATAGTTCTCTGGTTTTTTCTGTATCCACTACCCTTTCTTATTATTTGCCTCTTATGCGCCCTGCTACGACTAGCTCCTTTAGACTTTGCTCTTAAGGGGCTCGCCCACAATTTGTGAACCACTCTATTATTTTTTTTCCTCGTTTTTGAGGGCTTATCCCCCTCGGGTTCCATTCCTTAGTACTATTGACCGTTGGGGAATCACCCAAAAGTCAACACCCCGTCTCTGAACCTTGTTCATTTTTTTCATCCTTAAGATTTATTCTATTTAAGTCAGATTGTCTTCGACCAAAGCCCGGGTATTTTTGTGTAATGTTTCTTTATTGTTAGTTTCCTGCCAGTCCCTGACTTTCATTCTCTTTACATTTCCGCATTTCTTTCCCACAGTTGTTTTATTTTGGTTCTGGCCTCAGGTCCGGAGGCGACCCCTTTTCCCCAGACGCTTCAACCCCGCCCCCCTCCCTGATTTCGACCCCCTTTTATGTCCATTTGGGGGACGTTTGGGAGGTTGGATTCCATTTTTTCCCAGGCTTTTTTCTCGACAGCTTCCTTCCCTCCGGCTTTGTAAGTCTCCCCTTGCGATCAGGTTTATAGGCCTCTTTTCATGGCGAATTGTAGCAACGGCAACTTCGGGGCCCTTCTTTTTTTCCTGTGACCCTCCTCTTTGTTTTCCCGGGCGGTACTCCTTTCAGGTGGAAATAATTTTATTCGTAGGAGTCCCACCGTCTCGTTGCATTTCTTTTTCATATTGTTTGTTATGCCGGGCGCTTGTTTTTTCCAAACCCATTTTGCTAGGAGAGGGATTTCAAATTCATTCGCCACCAACATTTAGTTATGCCCTCAAAACAATTCACTCCCTTCCTTTATCACTGTTCTCCCCATTTGGATCACCAATACCGCGGGACTCCCCCCACCACTTTGGAATTTCGCGCCTTGCGATTTCTTCTTCTTACACAGCTTCCCATTTATGACTTCATTGACAACTATTGAACGTGGTGATGACCCCGTTAGCTGGGTTCTTTTCAATCGCAAGTCCTAAAACCGTTTTGACCCTGGTTACTCAAAGAGAGCTTTTATACATGTTGCTAGTTTGTATTACCTTTTTTTCCTGAGTTGTCACGACGAGCGCGCCGCTTACCCTGGCGAGAAGCTAGACTCTCTCCCTAATTTTTCCTCTCCCGTTGCCCTATCCTTTTCCTTAAAACTATGGATTGGGCCTACCTGCATTTTTTTTGACCCGAGCCAGATCCCCCCCGCCGGCTTTCTTAGCCACGTTTTTTTTTTGTGCCCCCCTATTGCAACAACTTCCGGGCTCCAACCCTGCTTGAATTTTAAAACTTTTTGATGGGATTTTGCCATTATTATGGTACCTTCCTGGCCCGTCCTATCGTCTCGCCTCTAACGAAAGATTTACTGAACCCTCTAAATAAAATACCACCCCCCAAGGATCGACACCTTGTGTGCCTATTCACCCTGCTACATCTGATAGTCAGCTTAGTGTCAGATTTTTTGCTGCAGTTTTAGTAGATTTCCCCTCAGCCCGCGGTGAAGAACAAGAGGAACCCCCAACCCACCCCCCCCCAGATGCACAATTTCCCTTCATTTTTTGAAAGTTTCTGAGAAACCCCTTTGCCCTATACGGAGGTCCGTTGTTTCTTTGCGTTTTTCGTGACTGTTTAGGTTTTCTGCATTTTAAAATGAAATTAATATATAGGACGTTGGCGGTTCGCTGGACTTTCCGCTGATCTCTCTATCTCCCCCAAATACCTGTTGGGATTCCTCTAGCGCAACCTTCCCCTCTCCTCACCCTTCCATGGTACTCGGTCAACGACCTCACCCACATTCCCTCCCACCATGAAAAATCAACACTACCCCGCCTTGATTCTATTTCTCTACTCAAGTATCCCTGAGGGTAGAGTGACTTTGACTAGGCTTCACGCGGTCGGTTTTCTGTACCGCCTTTTTACACCCTGACTTCTTTTTTTCCCGTGGGGGGGCATCCCCCTCGCCATTTCTAATTCTCCCCCAACCCGACCTGCCGCATAGATATCCCTGAGCCGAAGGTTCTTTTCTTCATAGAGGTTTTGGACGATTCAGGGTTGACCCCTTTACTCGGCTTTCCTTCCGGGGAGTTCCTACTCGTTTTGAAGTCGAGTTGCGCCAACTTTCCCCCCCCCACCACCCTCATAGTCAGGTTTTTCCCCCGGTCCTGTTTATTCTCTTCCCCCTACTTGGCTTTTTTACATCCTTTGAGACAGTGAATGCTTCGTCCATCAACCCCCTGGTCGTTTTGGCTCTTTCCCGGAAGTTTTTCGATCCTGGCCCTTGGTGACAAACCATTCTGGTATCCAAGCGATCTGTATTACCCGTCTCCCCCTCCCACCCCAAGAGAATTATGCGCCGTCTTTCTAAGTACTTCCCCTTGTTTCCGTGAGAAAATCACACGGAAACCATACCGAGCACTCTGTTTTTAAACCTACCCCCCAGGATTGATGGATCAGACAGATGCTAGTAAGCACCGCAACTTGCCCCCCAGCCAACCCCCCCTAGTGTCTGGCCAGCTTGACCTTTGAGCCTGCCTTGGACAACGCCGAAGAGAGTACTCTCATAAGACCGATAGTGACCCCCCTATGATCTTTCCCCCCCAGAGGGAAACGCTCACTTCCACGCTTTTATTGGATTTACCCACTATGTTCCGGCCCTTGGTTTCAGTGCAGGGTGTTTCATCTACTAATTTTTCCTCTCCCTTTTACCTCCCTTATTTGAGTCATAAGCAGTGGGCCCCCCCCAGTGTTCAACAGCGCCCGGCTCCTTTGATTGAACCCCCCCCGTTTCACCTCCGAATCCCTCTTGGCCTGTCCACTGACTTCATTAATAACGGACCACTGTCGTACCCTCCACTCAACTAACTCACTTTGTCCCCGTTTCGACGTGCCTTCCCCTGACAGGATACACATTTATCGCCATCCGTCATACCCAAACCGACCTTTTGCCTCTCTTCCTGTTTGAATCCAATTGCCTGTTCTGGTTTTCCACTCTCGCCGTACCCGTCAGTAACACTTTCTTTCTCCCCATCCCCCTCATTGTGCGTTCTTATTCTCTTTTTAGGTCTTTGCCGCGTCCTCTGTCCTACCCATTACCTTCTAACGTTTCACTCTGCTGGACGGACTCCCCCTCTCGTCAACTCGTTGGTGCCTGAAGGCGGACGCGTAAACACTAACGACTCGTCCCAACCCCGCGTTTGGCAGACGCCCATTACTTTCCTGCCTCCGACTCTGCTGATGCTAAGCAAGATTTATCCTTTTTGACTGGGTAGCCCAGCTTGGCCCCTCAGGACTACTCTCGCCTTGGGCCCCTGTCTAAGAAAATCCCCCTCAAGCCCGGACCAGATGCGTGACATTTTCCGACATATCCCATTTAATTTTATCAATGTAATTGATCTTCTGCCCTCTTCCCATTGACCTATCCCAACGTCCAGTTGCAATTCAGTGAACCCTCGTCTCCCTCTCCTTTCTTCTCCCATCTCGCACGTCTTTCTTGGATTTGGACTTCTTGCCCCGTCAACTTTCCAGCTACGTCAACCCCCACACCCTCCTGGACCCCCCTCCTTTTTTGCTCAGCCCCTTATACCTCAACCCCTGTTCCAACAAAAACTGTAAAGGCCCCCCGCGGCTTGGGAGGGCCCCCCTTTGGCCTTTAAATCTTTCGCCTATCCGTGTACACCTCATTCTTTAGAAGTTTGCTTTTCCGGTCAGCGGCCTTCGTTTTCTTTTCTTACCGGAGATTTAGTTTGACATCTCCACCAGTAACCACTTTCTTAAATGACCCCCCCAATCGTTTCCTGCCCGGGCTACCTTCAAACCTTTTTTAAGATACAAATACCCTAGGATTTATTTTCCTTTCCCCCGGTGTGTTCGGCTCTGGTGGGGTCTCTGATCAATATTCCCCCTTCCAGCGTTACCCTTTGAGGTGAAAATTTAGGGGGTACTGGGTATTTCACAGCATTCCCCTAAAAGTATGATACCCAGTTTCTCAGCTGTTTTCTCCGCCCCCCCTTCATCCACCTCAACTGCGTTTTCTCAAAGGGAAATAGCCGGCTTTATTCTTTTTCCCCCGGAGTCTCAAGCCTCGTTTTGAAAGTCAGTTTTTTTAAACATTTCTTGTATAGTTTTCTTTTCCCCGGCTTGCCATTCTTCTCACCCTCTTGGTAAGGCAGTTCGGTCTCCTTTTCCTTTTCAGAGCCCTAAGTTTCGTTTCCAGTTTTATTGCTTTTCTTTTTTTTTCTTGTTTCGTTTTTTCGATTGAGTTCTATCCCGAAATTGCCCACCGGCCTTTGACTTCTTCCCTTTTTTTCCTCGTTTCATTGATGACGCCTTAACAGTCTTGCCCCCTTGCGGACACGTTATAAAACTAGTCAGGGTACGCGTTTTTCTGGGTTGGAGCGATCCTTTCATTTTTTCCCAGTCCTTTGATTTGCCCGCTTGAACACCCCCCGATCAACATCTTCTCCATTCTGCATGGTCTACTTCCTGAGATGAGGAAGTTCCTTCTCTCCTAGTCTTTTTTCCTCTCGCGTGTTCACCCTAGTTTAATCTTGTCTCCCTCTCTCAGTCACCGTTCCCCTCCTATAGGGAATTCAGCAGCCTTGTGCTTTTCTGTGCACGCCCTTTTCCTGGTATGACTCCTGTCCTCTCAACCATGTCCCCCCCCCCCCTCCCTCTATTTTACTCTACCCACCTGGTCCCCGATTTAAGGGATCCTTGTCCGGGTGATTTCCATTGCAAAGGTCCCATTTTTCACCCTGTCTTTTAGAAGGCCATTGGCCCCTTGGTGGTTTCTGACGCGCCGTGTCGATTCCGTAGCTAAATCTGCAGGTCGATGTTTAGTGGACCCAACTGTAGTTTGTTTCGGTCCGGCCGTGCCTGTGTTCACCCAGCACTTCCGTGGAACTCCTCGTTCGTGGATGGTCCCCTTCCTTTGTCCGTCGATCTGGCGCGGTTTAAACCCCCCCTGCTGATCTTATCGCCGGCAGAGGGAGTTGTCCCATGACAGGCTTGCACACAAACCCTTTGTTTTATTCTTCCATCCCAAACCCAAGCAAGTTCCCTGGCCCTCGCCATTTTTTGGCCCCCAATCTTGATAAAGATGGCGTGTTTTTTTCCATATTTGGCCCCCTCTTTCTTACAGCTGTCCATTTCCCCCTTCATTTTTCCCCAACCCTTGACAGCCGTTGATGTCCCTTTCGCTTCTGCTTTGCTTATGAAGGTTAAAGAAATGTCTAGGGTTCGCCACCCGTCCGATTCTTTTCTTTGTATTTTTCTTGTATCCCTAGGTGTTTGAATACGGGTACTCGGCGAGTATCAGGGAGATGTTTGTGCTCGTCTGTGGCTGATCAACGATTTTATGTGCCCTCCGTTTTTTTTGTCAAAGACGCCCCCCATAGGAGGCGGAAGGCCCTGGTCACAGGTCACGCTGTGTCGGGAACCGACCCTCCTTTTTCTGGTCCACGTGGCGCAATTTATTCCAAAACCGGAACCCCCCCCCCCCTCACCCCCCCACCCAACCCCCCCCCCCCCCGCCCCCCCCCCAACAACCACCAACCCCCCCCCCCCCCCCCCCCCCACTTTGTTCACAACCTCGTCGTTTAGTCCTATCGATGAGTTCCTTCCAGCATGAGTAGCCGTCAGCCATCTGCCACACGACACTCCTTAATCCATAGCCGTCACCCCATACTTCCCCCCCAAATGGTGTGAAGAATCCCCCCTTTCCCGGCTTATTTCCTTCGTCGTTCTCGGTGTTGACGATGATTCTCGTTGCTCCTTCCTCTTACCCAGAACGGCGGGACCCCACCCCCCCCCCGATGCGCCTGCCTTTGTCCCTAACGCTCTGGTTTCCCTGTCCATCTAAACGAGACGAGTGGATCGTTGCGAGTGGCTTTTTTGCGTTATTTTTAAGGGATGGGTTCGGCTGGACCCTGAACTTGTCCCCTTGCCGTGCGTTTCTTTTTTCCTCTTTCTTCCCTTT
>Ga0179591_1163639_pt1 | contig 18532 bp, 15 predicted proteins | sample CZOMad2_1_08_16f_FD_182891 | JGI IMG/M metagenome (GOLD analysis project Ga0179591, IMG submission 182891) | Vadose zone soil fungal communities from Angelo Coast Range Reserve, California, USA - CZOMad2_1_08_16fungal (PacBio error correction) | ecosystem: Environmental > Terrestrial > Soil >... | reverse complement strand
TTTATAGTTTTTTTCCTCCCTCTTTTTTCCCCCCAGTTGAATCTCCCCCCTCTCTGATCGAAACCCCCCTCCCACTGTGTACAACTTTTGAATTCCCTTCTTTCGTTGCGGCCATCCTAGAAGGCCGTTTTCATTTTGTCCCTTAGAAATTACCCCTCAGATTTCCTTTTATCTTCCGACCAAGGGAGAGGCCTTCAATGAGGTTTCCACTTTCCAAATTCTATCCCTCCCTTTTGATAGTGCGACAGTGCTAGGAATTTTAAACTCCTGACCCTTTAACGATTTCCTTCTCCATGTTTTGGGGTTTTTTCGTTGTCCCAGTCTCTCTTCTCTTTCATTTTTTTTTGCCCCCCAGATTACTTTCCGTGAGCTTCCCCCTTTCTGGAAATTGAAATTCCGCCTCGACGCGTTGCCCCTGAGATGCTCCTAAAAGTCCCTCTTCCGGCCCTTCCTTGCACGGTCCCCCCCGTTACTTTTCTTCTGCAATGTTCGGATTTTATCCCCTCCGTCGACAGAGTGCTGCAAGCAGCTTCTTTTTTCCGGCGCCCCTTCCCCGCTCTCCACACTTTACTCGCCATGTTCAAGCCGTCACAAAACGACATTTATGACTGCCCCCGGCGCCCTTCACCCCCCTGACCTCCCCCGCTCACACGTAGTTTTTCCTCCTGTAAAACCGCTTGCTTTTTCTTTGGACCTTATTTTATTTATTCGAAGAGCTAGCGGGTGCTAGACCTCCACCTCGTCGTCTTTTTTCAGATTTCTTGCTTCTACTGAACTTTTCCCCCCCCCCACTTTCTACGGTCTGCAGACTCATGCCGACCTTCACGGTCATGCATTTTTCGCCCCCACCCCCAACCGCTAGACGCACAATGCTCTCCTCGTTCGCCCATGGCCTTTGGATGATTCCTCTTCTCGTATCAGTCCGTCCTGCCTTCAAACGACCTGTAGGAGACGATCCATGAACTCTCCTTTCCTCGATTGTGCCGCCTGCCCTTTAGGGTTTCCCCACTCCATTAAGCGTTTAGTTTGCGAGGTGTGCACGTCTATAAGAAGTCATAGGTCCCAACGCAATCACCGACTTGCCTATAAGGGGCAGGTGGATTGATGTACATGCATCCCACTTGAGTCTGAGAGTGTTCCAGTACCGGCATCGAGTTGATACCATTTAAGGACACCTCAACATCTAATTCTTTTTTCCCCCCCCTGGCACTTACCTAGGCCTTACTCAGGGCTCGACTTTCACATTCTGTCTCAGCGCACTTTCCCCAATCCCCCACCAAGGGAACACTCGATTAGCCTTCCTATCAGATTGTTCCTGAAACAGTTCCCCACGTTTCCTTAAGCGGTGTCTCTCCCTTTCACAATATAAGATTCCCAGTTAACAGGCCCCTGTGAAGCACCAGGGCATAGAGGTTTTGCGAAAGTTCGAAGGCGAGTAGGTCGAACAGATGTGTTCAGAGCAACCAGCTCTCCAACTTGGGCACAATCTTAGGCTGTAGAGAACAGTCACTGCACCCCGGGCTCGATCCGCTAGGAAACGCTGCCGAGGAACCCGCGCGCCACGTATAATGAACTTATTACGTTGTCGCCGCCCTCGTCAAGTTCACTTGACCTTCTCTCTTGTTAATCCTTGGGTACCCGTGAACGCCAACGACGATATTACCCCGCCTCTCACGATATCAAGCCGTCACACACCACGCCGGAGGCAACTCCCTAGTCGCACCTCCGTCAGCATACGCACTGAGAGAAGGCTGAGAAGGAGGACCCACTGGCATGGGAGGTAGCCCACTCATCCAGTCCTAGCCTTGGGAACCCCTTAACAGGCTGGGGGATTGCGTCCCCCCCGCGCTGACAATAAATCGGCCCCCCCTTCTGAACTCTGGGTGTTCCCGGGCCCCAGATTAAGATTCCCACTATGTCGTTCGGGGGCAATGCTGCACGCGATTTTACCTGTTCCTTCGGTTTGACGAAGCCTTTTTATTCTCGGATTTTATTCTAATCTCGTGCCTTGACGCTCCACAGTTCGTTCCCCCTTTCCCATGTTTTGATCCCTCTCCCCCTGCTTAACACCCTTTATAAAGACCCTTGCCTGACCGCCTTTTGGGGAGCCTTCTTTTACCTTGATAAACTTTTTATTCCTCCTTTTTCGAATCTTCCCCCAGCTGTCCCCTTCTGTGCTGCGGAAGATAGCAGACAGTATTCCTATCTCTTTAATAATAATACAGTTTTGTTCTGATTCCGATTTCTTCTTGTGGCTATACTTCATAGCACCCTTCCCCCTTTCTGTTCCCCGAGAGATTTTCCATCAATGGATAAGAGACCCGGGTTTTAATTGCTCGTCCCCCCACTCCACTATCTGAAATCACCCCAGGATCGACGGAGCGGTCTTACTGCAGTTTTTTGAGCAGTACTTTGACGCGCTTGAGCACTGGGCGTTGCAGACCGGTCTGCGGCCGAGCGGAGACGGAATTATCTTACCAACCATCTCGGTCCCAGGCCCGGTGCTTTCCTCCATCCCGATTAGTGCTTTTCTTTCTGGACTTTTCGATTGGTTACCCTGACTGTCCGTTACTTTTTTTCCCATCGGCCTGTTCCCTAGTCTATCTCATGGTAGCCTTGTAGGTTCGCCTTAGCCTTTTGTCTTTTCTCAAATTATGTGACAAGCTAACTTTTCTTTCCTTTGGGTGCCCCACTCCCCAAGGTTCTACCACTTTGAAATGTCCTGTAGTCTTAATAGGTGAGCGTCTTTTTCCTCCGTCTTTTAGGCTGTAGACTCGACACTACCTTTTTTTAAATATTCGGTTCATTCGTGTAGAGATACCGTTTCCGTCCCGTGCAATAGTCAGGATTATCCCTCTAAAGCGTGACCCTTAGACTTGCTCTTGTCATTTCTTCCGGGGTTTTTCTCCACCGTGACGAGTTTCCGCTCCTTCTTCCTCCGACACCCTCTGCGTCCCGATTTCAGGTCCTGTTCTCTCCTCGGGGTTTCCACTCTTGCAAGTCCCCCTCCTTTTCCCTTTTTCATTACCCGTTATTTTTTGTCTTCCCTTCAACCCCTTATTTTGCTGGTGCCCTTCAAATCTAGGTGATAGGAACTCCGTCGGCAGATGAGTTTGTTCCCCCTTAGGTCCCAACGCCTCCTCTGCTTGAAGATGTTTTTCTTTCCCCTTACGTTGTGTCCGGGGGTTTCGTATCCCTCCGATCATATGAAGAAAGTCCCATCATCCTATCCCCCAAGTTTTGTGGTCCTGGCGCACTACATTGTTCACCTATGGGCTTCCTTTTGATTTATTTTAAGCGTATTACTCTTGAACAGGTCCTTTTTTCTTAAGTCCCCCCCTTTGTTCAATAAAGTGCAGAACCTTTCTCGGCTTTACAGTTATCCCTCTCTTTAGGTTACTTTTTCCTTTTCTGTTTTCCTCCCGCCTTATTCACTTGTTGAAGTCGCCTCCTCCTGTCCTAACAGGTACAAAGTAAATCCCGTGACTATAATTCTTGAGGATGGTGTGCCCCCTTATGGATTCTCCCCTCGCGTTTGCCCGTCTCCCTTATGTCATTGCATGGCGTCAATCGCTCTGGTCTCTCGAATCCGTAACGCCTCTTTTTTTTTTTTCGTCTGAAACCATAGGCGATAATGCCCGATTTGGTCTGCCGACAAAGGCCTTCTGGGTTCTGTATGACGTTTCGTTTTTCCTTTCTTTTGGCTCCGACTTTCTCTATTGCTTTACTTTACCTTGCGTTTTTAAGGTCCAAATTGCGTGGTAGTTTCTTCGCCGGCGCCTGCCCTCATTTTTCAGTCTTTCCTCTCCCAGATTTTCGGTGTTTTGTGACTCTTCTTTTCGTTGGAGCGACACCTTTGTCTGTTTGTGAATGTCGTTTTTTTTTTTTTCTTTGCGTTTCCTTTTCAGCTTTTTTCCCCTCGGTATTACTGCCATTTCCGTCCTGTGCTTGCGGTGAAGGAGAAGAGATAGATTTCTCTCCTGTTCTAATTTTCCAAGCCGCACCCATTTCTTCTCGCTTGTTTTCCCTGCCTCCTTTTGACTTTCCTTCGAAAGTCTCCGATTTTCTGATGCGGTTCTTTTTTCGAGGAGTGGAAATCATGTTTTCCGCTTTTTACTGTACTGAGCTTACCCTTTTTGATAGCCCTTCTTCCTTCCGCAGAGTTTCAAACGGAGTCGAGTCTTCCGTCTGTCTTGCCTTGCAACTTTATACCGGCCGCGCAGGCAATTTTTTTGGCACTTTCTTCGGTTCTATGAGATTGGCAAGACTTTTTTCTCGTGATTTTTTTCGTCTTTTCCTTATGGCCCTCTTCTTCTTCCTCAATGAACCTCACCTTGTTTCCCCCCCCTTGCGCGTAGCTATCCAGCGTTTCTTTTTCCACCTTTAACAACATTTTTTTTCGATTCCTCTATCTTTCTTCTTTTTTCTTCTTTCATGTTTCCTCGCCCCAGTAATTAGAATTCTTTTTTTTTTGCGGTTTTTGGAATACGCTGCCCCATACTCCGCCTTCTATCTCTATAATCGCCCAATGGCTCTGTTCGAGGAGATTTAGGCTTGGGTCATCGTTCTTTTACGATACTCTGATCTTTTATGGTCTCACCTCCACCTTCCCCCAGTTGAATTTGAGCTCTTCCTCTTTCCCTGTGCCACTCAACTCTCGTATGTCCCTTGTGTCTATTCGGGAATTCTAATCCCCCTCTCTTTAGGTCCTTTATCTCTTTAAAGGTTTTCTTTGGACTCTGTTCCCCCTCCTCCTACAAGAATAGAGATCGTCCTGATCCCCTCTTTTGCGAACTTGTGACGGTTCCGAGTCAGGTATAATCTGTTTTGGTCTTGCATGGGTTTTCTTCCGGTCTTGGGTTCAAGTCTGTGCCCGTTCCGTCGATTTTAGTGCTTTCGCTCGATAGCCGTCTTTCCCATTCGTATGTGAATCCCCCCCCCATAAGATTACCTACTCCTATATGATTTACCCCTTTTTTTCCCTTTTTACGAATTCTCGATCACCCCGAAGTTTGGTTCCGACTCATTTTTTTTTTCCTCCTTCTTCCCTTTCATTTGGAGGTCTCGGTCTGCTGATATTCGGCGAGTCAGAACGTTGCGTCCTATTCAACCCGTCATGTTCCTTCGACCCTTAGAGCTCCTCCGAAGCCGATGTTCAGATGACACCAACGCAGCGCACATGAAGAAGCCAACGGAGATAAACATCCTCCGCATTTAGTTGAAAGAACGTCCTGAGTATGACAGTGGTGCTCCGCGAGGGTTCTCCAATTTTTTACTTTCGTGGATTGGAATAGACGAAGATTCCGCCTTCCCCCCCCCTTTTATACCCCCCCTCCTCGTAAGCCCTGCCTCCCTTCCGTTAACTGTAAGTGCCCCCCCCACCTTCCACATCCCGCGACCTCCTGTTCGTACCCTGCGGGGAAGTGTCCGTTTCTGTCCTCTCTCGCGCGTTTTCAATTGACTTCACCAAGTGCCTCCCGTCTCGTCTCTGATAATTCAGTCCCCTCTATGCTGAGAGGAAGCCGATAAAGTCGATTCGGTCAACCCACGTACCACGTGTACTCCACCATTCGGTGGAGTTTGTAACCTCCATCAGGCACCTGAGACCCCCTTTCCAATACATACCTCTGCAACCTTTATGGTCCCCGTTATGTTTCTCCCCTTTCCACCCGTCTTTTCTTCCCATGAGTGTTTTCCTTCCCATACGATATGGCCATAGTTTGTCGCTCCCCCCCATTTTCAACCCCGACGTGTGCTCCCCCCCTCTTCGAAAGCGGCGTCCGGGTGATACCCGAACTAAATGGCTTTTCCGACGTAGCAGCGTGCCCCCCGCCCCCCCCCCCCCCCCTACATTTGACTCCCTTTCCTCCTCTTTCTGGCATCTACCTATGTCGGTGTTACCCTTCAAGTCCCCGTACACGGTCATTCCGACCCCCGAGGTTTGTAGGTACTTCGCTTTGTTACTTCCCCTCTTCCGCAGTCCCTTTTGGTAAGTCTCCCTTTAACTCTTCAGTTTTTTTACCCTCAATTTGACCCTCCAATTGGCGCCAAGGATCAAACGGGCCCCTAATGTCCCTATCTTTCTCTGATAGATTAGGTTAGTTCTCCTCCACTAATTCCTTACGAGATCTTGCCTTCCGAGCGATCCCACTACACACATTCCGGCATCATAGATTCAACTCCCTCGCCCTCGTCCCGGATGTTAGCTTCCTTTCTCCGTGAGGTGTCTGACTCACCCCGACAGAGTTTTCTACTTATTTTCTTCTCGCCCTCCCATCTCCCTGCGAACCGATTGGCGTGTTTAGTCCTTCACTCTTCTTTTGCGCCCCAATCAGTCCCCATTCTTGAAGATTTCCCTTTTCGCCCGGTGTCGGATTTCTCTACCTCGGTCTTATTTCTATTTTCGTTTATTCGAATCTTGACTAAGCTCTTTAACCCTTTGCTGCTGGTTCTTGTACTGCTCCTCCCCTTTCACCTTAATCGATATTCATGCGCTTTCGGTGTCCTTTGGATCACCTTCACCGCTATTATCTTTTTTTTTTCCAAGTTTTTCAACGATATCCCGATCATGGTTTTTCTGTGTCTGTGGCGCCTATCCCGATCATGATCTTTCTCTCTTTTAATCTCGTTTTGTTTTTTTTTTCATCTATTTCCTGGGATGCTCTTTCACTCTCACCGCCCTGAAAACGTAGGTGATTTACGCTTTCTTCTTTTTCTACCCTCCTTGCACGACAGGTTTTTATGCTCTCCAACTCACAATATAGCCCTTCAATATACTCTGTGAAGAGGTTTCTACGGGGGGCTTAGGTGTCATTGCCGTTGAAGAATTCTCCATTTTGGCGGCTTCACATTCTGGAAGACTCCCCTGTAAATCTTTTGTCTCCCTCCAGTTTTCCTGCCCCTAACGCCAAGGTCGATTTTCGCTTCGTCGCTTTGTGAAAATAGAAACTTTGACATTTAACTCGGCCTTTCCACTCTTATGCTCTGGATTTATTTAGCTTCTGTTTGTCAGATCTATTGTTTTCAACCCGCTTCTGTTGTGTATCCTCCCCTCCCTTTCCTTTTGAACTCCCCCTCCCCTTTTCGAAATGGCCCTCTGTCGATCGAAGGATTGTCCTGTAGCCCAGGCTTTGACTGGAGTCGTTTGTCTTCCGATTCTCCCTTCATCTGAATTTCCTCAGTTCCTCTGACTTTATCCTTTCGGCGATCCCTCTTCCTGAGCGAGACTGCCTCCCCCGGTTAGAGTATTTTTTGCAAATTTATTTTTTACTTGGGGCCTTAGACACCCCCCTGGGCGGGACATTAGTCTTGCAACTAACCCTTGCTTTCCCTCTTCTCGGTTCAGCTAGACTTTAACGCCCTACCAATGTTATTCCCTTATTTGTTCAGAGAACTTCCTTCCTTTCTAGGTATTAACCCCCCCGAGCTTGGAACTTCTTTCTGCGTGAAGATTTGCGATGTAGTCCATTTCATGTCTTAGAACGTAAGAACTCCCTCAGTTTATTTTTTTGTTAGGACCCCACATCCTCAGTATTTTTTTGGTTTTGATCTGACCTTTTAAAGATACGATTGCGATTATTCCTACCTTGGCTGTGGAACTTTCCTCCCCAAATCCCCTCCCATATCCTTCCTATTATTTCGGCAGTCTAGTCTCGGCCCGTTCAACCCCCCCTTTTCACGCCCTGTTTCTCCGGTCTTGCCAGCCCTTCCCCGCCCTTGACGTGACATCGCGGATTCCTTTGATTTTGTTCCTGGGTTCCTTCAGTTTTTTCTGCTCCCGGTCGCGACTGTCCTTCTTTAAATCTGCTCGATCAGTGTGTAGTGATGTGTCTTTCCCTTTCCCGCTTCTCCGGCGTCCCTGTCGCGGCCCTTCTCCCCGTCTGAAAGCTAAATTGACTTTTTTCTCGCTCCGGATCTCTCCCCTGCCTTTTAAACATCAGGGAGGTCGTAGATAACGCCGAAAATGCTTCTTCAATACTTCTCTCTAGCAACTCGTGGTAATGGCCCCCGGTAGTTCCGGTGTTGAGTCTCTTCCTCGTGTTTTTGTGAATGCCGAGCGGCTGTCATTTGATCTCGGAGGGGTTCACGGGCATGTCCAAAGGTTTTTTTTTTACGTTCTTGCTCGCGAAGAGAGCTGCGCCGAAGTACACAGAAGTAGCTGTCCCTCTACACTTGGGAGCCAGTTTTTTGAGCATACGTTCTGTTCACGAAGGCACCAAAGTTGCATTCTCTGGCCAGTTAGCGGACTTTCCCGGTCCGATGGTGATGGCGTCTGTAATAGTCGTTCCTCGTGGGGTGATTCATGCCGTGAAATTTTTTCCCTCCCCGTTTTGTTGTGAGGTCTCCCCTCTTGCGCGCAGAGAGCTCGCCCATGTCCGATCTTCCCCGTTTCCTTTCTCCCCACAGTTCCCCCCCTCTTCCCTCACCTTACGGCTGAACTTCCTTTGGCATTAAGTAGAATCCACTTGTTTCACTAAAGCCCTCTGCTTTCCAACTCTCCCCTCTTTCTGATTTTTATTCTTTTTTTTTTCTGCCTTGGTCCCTAGAAGTGCATTCGAGCGATCCCGGAACCGATATTTAGCCCCCTGGAGACCTGGCTATGCGACCCACCCCTGCCTCTCCGGGATTTTGAGCCTTTCTGATCCTTCGACTCCGCCGGCATTCCATGTGGCACATTTTATTTTTGTATTTTTTTCACCAGATTTTCTGTCGTCTTTTAAGCTTAAATTGCTATACCTTCACCCCCGACCCTTTTCGGAGCGCTTTGAGGTCGTTCGCACTATTTCTCGGCGGCCCAATGACCCACCCCCCCTGGCTTTAACCCGCGATTTCTCCCTTTTAGTTTTTGTTTTCCCTTCTGTCATCGACATGGTCCGGAACCGGTGGTGGTCGGGTGGCTGTTGATGACTTCCCAGATTCGACATACCCCCCGTTTCGTTTTGATGAGTATCTCCAACCCCCAATTTCTCGTTTCTTTATCTTCTGATCCAGAAGTGTATCTTAGAACCTTCCGCGTTTCCCCCCCCCTCGGCGTTTTTTCGAAAATCCTTTTACAGAATTAACTTACAAAGTGGACCTCTTCCTGAGTCTGATTGATTCCCCTGCGCATCACTATTTCCGGTTTCGAGCAGTCGTTCTTTTTTACCTCTCTTCGGGCCCTGTCTTATATCGTCACTGAGTTTTTCCTCACACTTTTTTCCCCCTCCACCATACTCCCTTCTTTATTTGCAGTTCCCCATCTTGGAGCCCTTCTTTCCCCCAATGCTTCTGACTGTTAAACTTTTAGGTTCCGTTTAGACTTTTTTTTTTTTATTTCCCGGTGCTAGAAACAGGTCCCGGTAGACCCCCAAAGCCCGGTTCTTCCTATACGCTTTCCCGCACTTTTGCCACTCACCGGGCTTCCCTGACACCTGTTACTCTTCCCTTCCCGCACCCGACGCTATTTCTCCCCCCCCTGGAACCGCGGCCCGCTCCCTCGCCCGATAAGAAGGTGTTCCCTATGCCCTACGGCCGGCTCAACGCTCTCCACCCGTTTGCTATTTGCTGCCGGCACTCCCCCCGCTCCTATATCGGTGAGCACCCCCCCGAGGCCATGTGATGAAACCTTCATCCATGAAATACGCATCCAATCGAATCGTCAACCCTTCCTCTACCGAACACCGTGACCAACACGCCTCCGCTGTTTTTTCTTCTTCCCGAATTTTCCTTCCTTTCATAGCTTGGTTTTTTTTTCGACGACATCTTTTTCCTCTTTTTAGCGATAAGGATTCCTTTCCCGTGCCAATTTCCCTTACCCTGCAGCAGTTTTATCTCCGGGCTCCGGTCACTACCCCCTTACCGCCCTTTCCCCCGCTGAGAGTGCTTTCCCTTTTTCGTTGGTTTTACGTACTTCGCTCCTTGCCCGACGTCACGGAATACTCCTGATCGGCCGTCTCCCTCAAGCGCCTTTTTATTGACGTTCCTCCTTACTGTGAATTAAAACGGTAAGACCCACGCTTTTTTTTTAGTGGTGCATTTATCAGTTGAAGTGACTTCCCTTCATCCTTGGTCCCCGAGATGTTTTTCGGGTTGTTCTTTTTTCCCGGTCGCCCCTTTGTTAGTCGCTATCATCTGTCATCGTGGTTTACAAGTTCGGAGCCCCCCCCCCTGCGGAAGTGAACCTCGGCGACCGCGGCTCTGGATTCCTTTAAGCCGCTACCCACGTGTTTTTCCATCTCCTCTGGCGCTAGTGCTTCAAGTGTCTATTTTTGCCGATAGGCAGAGGCAGTTGGAACGCACCTCAACCCATCCAGCCGTGAACAGTTTTTCCTGACCAGCACCCCCCACTTCTCTGGTCGCTCGGGCCCCACGACCGCGTAGAACGGCCCCCCCTTCCCTTGTTAAACAGCAAGCTGATGGATGTTCATTCTAGGGTCCCCCTTTACAGGAGGTGTTTCTAACCATCCCCGTACATCCTGGTTTTCTCCCCAAGGATCGAGTGCCCGTTGCATCACGTTCCCTCCCATCTGGTTTGCCTTCGCCTTCGGTGGAGGCCGTTCAACTCCCTACCGGTGTTGTATTCATTTAGGTCGACACCAAGATTTCAGTCTCGCACCCAGACTTCAAACTTCCAGATAGAATTTGCGTCTCAAATTGCTTTGACTTTTTCCCCCTATCTTTATTTTTCAACGACACTGTCTTGACTGTTTTTTCCCCGCGCCGTGTTCCCCTAACTGCTCCATGAGTTCTCTTTTTCCCTTCTCGTTCTCCAATGAGGTTCTGAGGGTGAACCCAAAGTCAGCACTTAAGCTGATCCCGGAGTACTCATTTCGTTCTAGACTGCTCTTTTCGAGCGATTTAATTCTTTCAGACTATGTTCTTTCAGTTACACCTTTATTATTGCCGCCCTGTAAGGCTCTATTACACAGGTTCTTTTTAACACGTCATAGTTTTCGGCTCTGTTATGGCGTTAGCAGTCCTTTCACCGTCTTCTGGACTTTTTTTGCCCCCATGCTTCGGGTTATCATGCTTTCCCATTCCAATTTCAGGGGGTGTCCGGTCCTTTTTTTTTTGATTTTAGAGACCTCCAACCTATCACGAGAGTTTCCTCTAGCACTACTAGGTTTGTTTGATTGTTGTATACATGGCCTGTGAGAGCAGTAAAGATCACTTTTCCACAGAACTGTTTCGTTTTTGCGTCAGATGTTTCTTTTTCCTTGGTCACTCATACCTGGTTTTCAAGTAACTCTTATCCCCACTTAACACCTATAGAATGCCCCAAATATATTAGGTCGTTACCTCTCCTAGCTCTCTTTACACGGATGGAATTTTGATTTCCATTGGTAGCGGCTCGTGGACCGATTTCTATTCGGCATCAGCGTTTTGATTCTCTTCCTTATCCGACTCCGCCATTAGCAGTCTTCTCCTCTTTCCCTCTATTCTTTTCACATCCGAACATCCGGACCGCCGTAATGACAATTCTACCTATTCTTCTGTTGATCTTTCTTCAGTTTTTCTTGTTCGTATACCGCCCTTTCTTGCACCCCGAGAATTCGTTTTCACCCTCCCCCTTCCTTCCCTTTCGTTTGCATTTTCTCTTTCTTTTCTGGGTTGTGAGGGCTTCCGTAGTGATTTTCGATTCCTTTTTTTTCGCGTCCTCCCCTTAATCTATAAGTTCAGAGTTTCTCCTACGTTTCCTTGCTCCACTTTTCCCTCTTCGAAAAGACCGGGACTGCCGGTTTTGTTTTCCCCTCATCCCCTTTTCGTATCTTGTTTTTTCGGTTCCGTGTAGAATGCACTCTCGATTCCGTCACAGTTTGTCGTTGTTTTTATTTCTTCAACGGTCATATTCCTTTTTTTTCCCTTATCCCACGAACTAGTTTGATGCAAATTTTTTCTTATCTTCATGCAACTCACTTAGGTCGGCCCCGCTAACTCGATGGCCCTTGCTGGCGTCGTCCAACGACTTAGGTGATGGAAATACAAGTTTCGCGTCTGTTCCTATCACTCACTGTTCTACTATTATTGTCGCTTTTTCGCTTTTTTTGTTTGTTTTCTTCTCCCCGGACCCTTTACACACTGCTTTCACGAGACTCAGCTTTTTGTTCCAGGTTTTATGCCCTTACTCCCCATCCTATTGCCCCTATACCCCATCCGACGTCTGCGGTGGTACCCCTCCCTGTACTTATGGAAACCAATTAGAACCTTTTTTTTTGCGTAACTCCTTTTTTCTAAGAATTGAAACTTCTGCCTTCTTCATTAAGCTCCCTCGTTTTATGGGTTTATTATTCTCTGTGTTCAATGCCTTGACTGTCTTTCTCCGCTCGCTGATCTTCCCCGACCCCGAAAGCGCGTACCTCTCCGTTATGGCGCGATTGCGTTTTTACATCTGATATTCTTTCCTTTTCAGAGACGTAATACCGTGACTTTGGCTCTTTCCCCAGTAGAGGATCCGATCAACCATGTTCACGCTGATGGATTTTGACGTTATCTCTCGGAATGAGTTCGACTAAACCGCTGAAGGCGGTTTTCCGTGTTTTTTCTTTCATTTTTTGAGTGACTCTTCAGCGCTGCGGAAAGGCCGGTTTGTCCCGGAAGTCCCTGCGAGGGTAGTCTTTTTGCCGGGATCTCACAGGAGTATACTCTTCCGAGTACTCGGCGGCAGAACTTCTCCCCCTTTAGTTTTAGGTTTTAGTATTAGCTCCCACCTTTAGTATGTGCGCGGCACTTTAGTGAAGCTTCCGTTAGTGCACTATTCTTTTTTTTGATTTTTTTTTAGGTTTTTCCGCCTTTTTTGATATCTGCCCCGTGTTTGTATCGCATCCCATGCTGCCCATGCTGTTCTCATTGCCTAACGCCTTCACCGTTTGTCCCATTTCGGACTTTTTTTTGGACCCGACGATGGTAGGTTCCTGAGAACGTTTACCGATTGATTTGTTTCCCCCTCTTTGGCCTGGGTTTGGTTGGTTTCCCGCTGCTTTTAACGCCTGGAGTAATCGAAGTTAATGTTTCCTTTTGAGACCTTGCCTTCCATCTTTTTAAGCCCGTATCTTTTCTCACCCCCTGGCCGGAGATTTTTTTTTTCCTACCCTCTTTTTCGCCCCATTTTTTCCCAAATTTTTTTGGTATTAATTTGGCCACCCCCCCTTCGAGATTCTTCTCATTTCCTGTCCCGGCCGAGACCCTCCTCCCTTGTTAGAGGAGGTCACATTTGCTCAGGTCCTATATCGTTTTGAGTTTGCCACCCCCTTTCCCTGTCGCATTCGAATACTTCTTTCTTTGAAGCCTCCTAGTTTTTTTTTTTTTTGATATATCGTAAGTCGTCCCCGGCCAGGTGGGTGTTTGCGTGGGAGCTAGACTATATCTCCAGTGATCCTCTTTTTTAAACTTCTCCCTTAGGTTTGTAGCGCGGTTATTTGACTTTTGCATTCCTCTTCTTTTTATTTGTCACTACCCCTGACCCCTTTCCAAAGGTGACCTTATGCCGGTCGTTTAAAGCCCGACGCCTCCTCGGACAGGTTTCTCACTGCGGTGCAGTAGCACCCCTTCCCTTAGGGACCTTTTCTTCCATTCCTTTTTGAGTTTCAAGGCTGTTTCCTCCTCGACACTCTAGTTAGTCTGAAGCAATTGGTCGCACTTTGTCCCCTGAATTAAACCATGCTGTAACTTCGATGTTACTTTCCGTTGGAGGTCTTTTTCCTTTTCTGCCAGTCGTCTCCCCTTGGAGGAGTTCGAGCTAGTCACCATCACTTGGGCGTTTTAAATTACCGTTTTTTCCGTCGAGATTTCTGAGTCCCTCTCATTCGGCCCCCTCTTCGACTACTCCTTGGATCGACCTTCCTTATTTTATCACCCGCGTAGAATCGTGCCGTGCTTCATTTTTTGTCTCATATAAGGCTCTCTACTGACTTTTTCCCCTTCCCCATGAATCAAACGCCCTAGTACCTTCCGCGCGCTCCTCGTCACAACGTCCTGCCATTTTTTCCCCCCGTCTCTAACTTCGCGGTTTCGGTTTCTTCCTGGAATTGATCTTTATCGATCGGGTGCTCTACCAAATCGCGTGGACGCTGGGGTCCTACTCCGCCCCCGTCGCCCGGCCACCTTAAGGATCCCTTGCTGACAATGCTCCTTCGGTTAATGAGTACCGCACCACCCCCCATCTCCGACCCATGAGACCCCCGCGCTGGGACTTTGTTTCTGTACCCGCGATCGGAGCGCAAGGCAGTCCGTTTTCCCACACGTCTTCTTCCCATTTCCCCCTTTTTTTTTTTATCGATCCGTAGCCTCTCCTTTTCATTTCGTTACCACGACGTCTTCCCACATTCTGTCTCTTGCTTAGCCGGCCTGGCTCCCCGTTCCACTACCTCTATTAACCGTTTCTGGGAAGTTGCGGTCCCCTTGCCTTGCCTTTTAGCTTGGTCTCGATAGTACTCCTTTTTTCTGGACCAGTGGTCAGTATCACCCGACCACACCTCCTTTACGTTTTTTTCTGAACCACTCCCTTTGACCCCGCGTCTTTTTTCAGCACTAACCGTTTATGACTTAATCCCCTCCGACTTTTTTTTGCCTTCCAATCATTTATCTAACAGATCGCTGAGAGTATACATTTTTGACTTTTCTACTTCTGACTGTTTTCCCTTCCAACAGTCTGTGGCATTCCCACACGCGCGATACCGTAGGAAGGCCCCTTTGACCCTCTTTATTGTTTGCTCTCTTCCCTCTGGGTATACACACAGTGACCGAAAACTGGGTAAACTCCACGTCGCGACATAGCAGGATAACCAATCCACCCCCCCTTTTTTCACTCATCGCCCTGGTGCCCCGGCTTTGAGTTCTTCGGTCTCCTAAAAAAGGGACCTTGGAATGAAGGTCGCTTCTCTTCCCCCATCCCTCTTCAGGACGCTCATTCCCTTTTTTAGTGTTAGACATCGTTTTAGCTTCATTCTAGGCTTCCATTGGAATGTGGGGCTAAACAACATCCACGAGTCCAGTGTGTCAAACAGACAAATGGCTGCTTTTTGCCCCCCCTTGCGTGACCCTAAAGATACATTTGAAGCCTCTTTTCCGTCGATTTCCCCTCTTACGCTTGATGGTTCCCAACTCCTCGTAAGAGGACACTTTTTAGCCGGCGGCGGCGAGCCGCACTTATGATAGCCTATTTTCTCGCGCTCTTTCCCGGCCTATACCCGCCTGTGCCTTCCCTTCCGGTACTTTTGCCACTCTGTCCAACCCGAGAATCGATCTTGCCTTTTCGCTTAGTTTCTGTGGATTTTCCTTTTGTCAAACTATCTGATAAAGTTGGCTCCGGGTCCTCCCCTTCTAACCCGATATGGTTCTGTCCTCTATCACGATCATATCTATTCTTCCTCTCTAAGTTGTTGATTTTTTTTTGAGATTCCTTTTTTTCTTTGTGCGTTCGTTGTTACTCTCCCCAAGCGACCATGACTTTCTTGAAGTCTTTCCCCTTGGACCGACCACTTTTTCTTTTCCTAATTCTCGGTTCCCGCTTGCTACAATTAAATATAGCTTAAGATTATTCGTATGGGTACGTTGGTCTTCGCTCACGCTTTTTAGGTCAAGTCCGAACTATGTGGAGCTTACATAGCGGAGCTATTTTTTCCAATACGATTATATCGTGATTCGCCGACCGCTTATTTCCATTTAGATCTTTAAGACTTTTTCAGTCTTTTTTTACCCTCGAACAGGAGTTTCGCAGTTCCCTGTTTGGGTCCCTGACTATTTTTTTACATAGTCTGAGAAGTTTATGGAGGTCGCGGTCTCTTGGTTCTTCTCACCCTACCAGTTAGATTTTTACACTCGCTCTTCGGTGGGTCACTTAATTTGACTAGCCGCATGAGACGAGGGTCTTTTCTCTCGAAGGATTACGTCCCGAGGTTTGTCCAGAATTTCTTTTGAGGAGGACTGTTTCCCCGACCTGCTTCTCACTTATAAGCCGGTAAGCCCCGGTTTCTACCTTTGACTCCCATATGAGAAGTGCGACACCTTCCCTGTGCACCACTTCATACATTTTAGCGCCGGTCCCCTAGCACCGCTTGGCGTTACCCTTTCATGTACTGGTTGCTGTTTTTCCAACCGTCCGCTCCCCTCTAGATGCGCCCGTCCAATAGTCCTCTCTCGCCTAGTCCGAGGAAATTGGATCAGCGCGGTTAACGCTCCTGCCAATACGTTGTCTATGAACTTTTACTCTTTTCTTTTTTAAAAAATTAATCTTGTCTTTGAGAGAAATGACCCCCTGATGGAGGCCTTGATTGACGGCGGTCTATAGAGGTCCCTTCCAAATCATTTTCGGAGTTATCCTAAGATTTCAGCTGTTCGACTAGTGGTATGGCCCATCCCGGTGGGTGGCTTCTGTGACCTGCCAGTGTCCCCTTTTTTTGTGGTACTATGCCGCCTTCCCTTTTAATCGACGGAATGTTGCGAAAATTTCCCGCCCCTCATGATTCTTGCGCCCCCGTTGCTCTAGGTGGAACGTATGACTTTATATTTGACTTGACACCCAGAGCCCCCTTCCTGGTTGGGGATGTCTTTTTGACCCTTTTTCCTGAACTTGATTCTTGTCAGCGATATTAACATCCTCTTTTTTTTCGGTGTATCTTCTTCTTGCCGGTTATGCAAGTGCCTTACTTGAGACTTTTCGCCGATCTTCCGGACGCAACTGCCAGTCTTTCTTCCGATCATTGTTGAGATGTTGCCCCCTTTTTTATGACATGCCGTACAGGCGTTTATTTTCGGAAGGCTTCTTTTTTCTCAAACTGGCTTCTGGTCCTCTAGCGGATCGCTTTTTCCCCAGTTATGTAACGCGATTCGTCTATGCCCCGATACTACTTCCGATCTCCTTCCCGCGGGATTCCAAAACCGAGGAGGCTTGTGCACGATGACGTGGTTGTTTTTTTGTCGACTGATTTGTTCCCCTCAGATTTGGCGGCCTTTTCTAGTATTGTCGGCCTTGTCCCCCGGATGGTTTTGAGATGCCTTTGGTCTCTACGTGCTCGCAGCCGCCCGAGAGTTTCCTAGGCACTCTTGCTACTGCGGTGCGAAGGCCGTCGTTTTTCGGAAAGACCCGTAGTTCTTTCTCGGAGTGCCTCCTTGCTCTTTTTGCCGTGAATTTAATATTTCTGTCATGTCGCGGTCGATGCTTGAATTGCCTTGCCCTCAATTGGGATTTTTTATTAGATCTCAGCGATCGAAGCATTTCTCCCAGATTCTCTAATGACGGAAAAAAGCCCTCCCCCGCGGCCTCAATTGATTTTTCCCCCCTGAAGACTGGCATTAATGGCAGTCTCCCCAATGTGATGGTCCGGCTAGATCGTGATGCCGTGTAGCGGTCGTGGCCGCCTTTTTTATAGCCTTGCCATGGTAGCTCTCACTGTCGCTATAGAAGTGCTACGCACCTCCGATGCGTACTGTAGGACGCGGCTTCGCGGGCTTGCGCAAGCGCCCATTTTTTCTTTTTTCCACACTTTGTAGTCGGGTAGGATGTGTGTCACAAGCACGAGCGCGTTTCGTCTCTCTTCCCATCGTAGGATCCCCCTCCCCCCCCCTTCCTCGACTTGCGATGACGGAGTGTTCACGGGCTATGTGTCTTCTTCGGAAACCTCCCACAACAACTGGCTGGTCTCCTTCTATATTCTCTCTTTTCCTCCTAATAGTGTTGGTGTTGTCGTTCTATCTCCTTCGACACTTACAGTTGTTTTTTTGCCGGTGTCCCGCCTAGAAAGAGATCTTCCTCCTGTCAGAGAACGCCCGTCTAATCTCAAGGTCGATTCGCGTCCTGCTCAGCATGTTACGCCCCTTTCGTACGACGAGCTTTTAGCTGCTTGATTTGATTTTTTCCCATCCTAAAAGAATACCAACAGTTCCCCCCAAATTTTCCCTCTCTGCGTCGCTTGTCAGCACGAGCCGCCCTTCCGGCCGGTTTTCCGCATCGGAGGTGCCAGGAGCTATCTTTAGATTGCCCGTTACGGCTCGAATCCGGCTCTTCCCCCCTCATGGTCGCATGAACATCTATGCTTTATCCACATCGTGTGCCGAAGTGTCGGCCCAATTCATCCCGGCGAGTCCAAAGCTCGGTCGGCCGCATTGTTTCCGGCTGTGGATTCCAATGAGTAGCCCCGCTTTTTTAATGCGTCGATTCCCTGCTTACGATCTGCAGCTGACATCACGTCATTCATGCACCAATCGATCGAATTCCTCCCTGATTGACCCACTTTCCCGATTTTCACCCAGACTGAGGAAGACTCAACTGAAGTGTGGCTTCCCTTCCCTAAAGGAGGCTAACCGCCGGTCGAACTCGCGTCCGACTGGCTTCTATTAGGCCGATCTACCCTTTAGCGCAACGTTTCAGTCGCGCCATGTTACATTGCGACACCTAAATCCGCTCCCGTGCGAATCGTAACCAAAAGCGAATACGTAAAACGCTCGAACCCCCGCTTAAGCATGGTCTGTCGTCCCTTGTCATGATACGGCTGATCGGGTTGTCAGATACTCCAACCTCTAGGGGACCAGAGGCTTGGAGAGAGAACCTCTGGAAGAC
>Ga0179591_1228094_pt1 | contig 18533 bp, 19 predicted proteins | sample CZOMad2_1_08_16f_FD_182891 | JGI IMG/M metagenome (GOLD analysis project Ga0179591, IMG submission 182891) | Vadose zone soil fungal communities from Angelo Coast Range Reserve, California, USA - CZOMad2_1_08_16fungal (PacBio error correction) | ecosystem: Environmental > Terrestrial > Soil >... | reverse complement strand
TTCATCCTTCAGGTGGAGGACAGTCCATTTTTTTATACCCCCTATCAGTTAATCTTTTTCAACTAAATTTTATTCCCGAGCCACACGCTTATTTCCCGGGTGGTGGTGCCCATCTAGCCCCCTAATCCGCCCCTCCCCCCCCCCACGTGCCCCTTTTTTTTTTTTGCAAACCGGAGTCACGCGACTCGAGAAGGCATGAAATCCTCTCTTCCCCCTTAGCGGCGAGCTTTGCCGGCGACGCCATGGCGGGCGGGTGGAGTCTGCGGTTTTCGGCCGGCCCTCTTCGGAGGACTATCATTTTTGGTCTTCTACTCGCCTCTTTCAACTTTCCCTTGAATCCTCCCATGCATAGTTCTTTTTTTGCGGCAATCATCTTGCAGCCTCTACGTCTCACCTTCGCTTTTTGGGCTGTCTTCCTCTTTCCCATCTCGATTTTTCGATTTAGTCATGGTCCCCTCTGAGGACCTGGTGCTGAAGCTGCGTTTCCCTCAGCTTTTGCACCCTTTTTCTCCCCCCCCATTCCACTTTGAAAGCTGCGCTTTTTCTTATAGGTAGATGCCTTTCCCCTATCAAGCGGATATCTGTTTAGCTTGGACCGGAGCCCGAGGTGAGTGTTTCTCCCTCTTCAGTAGTATCTGTTTGTCCCCTCTTTCCTCCTTTGGAAGAGAGATTGCCCCAGGCTCCCCCGGTCCTCAGTCATGAATCGTCCGGTAATCCCATGCTCCCCAACTCAATCTTTTTCCTCCTTTCCCCCAGAGTCTCCCCTCCCCTTGTCTTTTTTGCGAAGGCACGACCTTAAACTTCCCGTTCCAAGATTCTTTTTTTCAGGGGGTGGTTTTCCAACGGGCTTAGGGGAAGTGGTGACCCCCAGGTCGCGCAGGCTAGTTTCAGCCTTTTCAGCGATTTCCCCCTATCTTGGTCTCCTCCCCTTGAGTGAGCGCGATTTCGGAAGCATGAGACCTCTTGAATCTTATAGGCCATCTGATGATTGAACCTCCAAACTTCTCGGAGTCTTACTGTATGACGCGTTTTTTTCTTTTTTTTTTTTTTTAGAGGCGATTACTCCCACAAGACATTGAGCTCTCCTCCTTTCGGATGAAGTAAGTCCACCCCCGCCCCACGTCGACTGTAAGTTTCTAGCGGCAGTCGCCCGTATTTGACCAACCCCCATTCTTTCTTCCAGTATATCCAGATTGCGCTTGCTTAAGGTTTAAAATTTCCACTAGTCATTCTTTTGGTATGGGCTTATGATGGCGAGATTGTATGGCACCACGAGACCCCGTTTTCGTGTGATTTCTAAATAGGTCTTTTTCCTATGTTCTTGTAGTTCCCCACTGGACATTAGAAAAACGGTCTTTTGGTGACTTTCCCCCCTCTGGTGTTTTAGTTATAAAAGCCTGGAAGACATGTTTTTTCAAGTTCAAGATTGTTCTACGGTCGACTCGAGCCCCCCTCCCTGACCGGCCTTACCTTTTTTTCGTTCCCATTCTTCTAACTGTGCGGGCGAAGAGAAGAGTTTTTTTTCGCCGTGACTATGATATATTTTCAAGGTCCTCCGCTCGTGAAACCCCCAGTGAACCATGTGAGGGCGATTAAGGATTTTGAAGTTGACCCACCCCCCTTCCCTCCTTCGACGCCGTAAGGCGGGGCATCCCCTGAGGAAGCAGTTTACTATCCCCTCTACAGAAGATACCCCCTCCTCTCTGAAAGATCCCCAATCTCAGAATTTTCCGCGCGTCCACGGTCGTATGAATCTCCGGCTCCACTTATGACTTCATTCCCCCCCTTTGACCCCCCCTGAAAATGTGGGACAGTTGCCGAGAAACCCTCTTTCACACCAATCAACGTACCCCCACCAACCCGGTTCCCTTTTCGCGTTTTTTCCATTTTGACGAAGGCTGCCGCCTCGGGAGTTTTCAATGAAGAAAGTATTAGCTTCCGGCCCCCCCCCAGGCTCTTCCCCCCAACGTCGCGGCGCGCGGCGGGCGGTTAAGCATAAGTAGCTTCTCCCCTTTTTCCCGACCCCCCTAGCCAGTTATGCAATTCTTAATTCGGCGATCATAACGCGGAGATTTCTTTATTGGAACGCCCTGGCGCTTGTACTTCTTCCCCCTCTCCGTGCCCCCCGACTGTCCCTTTCCCTTCGGAGCGGTCTTTGAGCTCCCTCTAAGAGGACAAGAAGGAATTTCATTTTAGATTCTTGATCGGCGAGACGCAACGATCACTCCGTTTCCCTCGTCTGCGGCGGCGCGGGTCCTTTGCTTTGTCGGTTTTTTTTTTTTCTTAGTCTTCCTTTGGATTTTTTTCTTTTGATGATCTTTTGGATGTCGTAAAAAGTTCTGACACAGGTCAAGGCGGTGCGGCTCATTTTGATTCGAGGAGCCCCTGGTTTCCCTGTCTTTTCTCATCTCGTACACGGCGGGGATTCCTTCCCCTTTTCGAGTCAGAGGCGATTTTGCTTTATGCACCTGTTTTTCCAGTCAGAATCCATTTTTCCTCTTTTTTTGGGTCCGGTTTTCCTCAGCGCCTCTCCCCGACTCCTTCCTGCCGCGTTAAAAGAGTTTCCGGAAGTAGTTTCTCCTTGATGGCAGCCCTCGCCCACAGAAACCGGACGGACACCTTTAAACTTTTTTGATTTCCTGGTGTGTGAAATTCCGCTCGGGACGCGATTACTTTTTTTCGATTTGCGCGCCTTCCGACCTAACCCCATCACAATCTCCCCCAGTTTTAACTTTTTGTTTTTTTTGTTTTTTGTTTTTTGTCAGACGGTTGATCGGTCGATGAGAGTCCCCCTTTTTTGACCGAGTATAGAGTCCCTTGGACACGGACCCGTCCGCAAGCCGCATAGACTTGTTTCCCCCCCGGCCTTCCCCTTTTCTTTTGCCCTCCCCTGTCTGATTGTTCTTCTTGCCCCAGGCGTGATTTCTGACGTGAATTTCCAGTAACTCCCCCTTTCCCCCCATACCCCAGAACAATCTTCACTTTCTCTATTTCTGGAGTCTCCGCCGCCGCCTTGACCCCGCCTTGTGGAAAATCAACGTCGTTTTTTCCTCTGAGCTCCGGATGCTACTTTTCCCGCGCGCATCAGCCGCACCCTTTATGAAATTAACAAAATCCTCCCATAAAAAGTCCCCAACCCAAGAAATACAGCCTTTCCAGCCATGGAGGCGAAGCCGGCGTGCGCGGGCCGCGCGTCATTCACCTCAGTGATGGGCACTGATTCTTTCTTTCTTTCCTCCCTTCTTACCCTCCCCCCCGAGACACTTTTTTCGGTTCGACTCGCCTACGAGCTTTATCGAGGCAAGTTGCAGTGCTTGCCCTCCTGAGAAAGGGAGTCGCAATACGAGTAAGTTCTGGCCGATCGCCGCCTCCTGTTCCTTTCTCTGTTCTTTCCCCCTCCTCTTTGTTCAAAGGGATCGAACGACCTCACGACCCAGGCCCCCACAGGTTTCTGATGCCTTTCCCTTCTTTCTTGACTTAATTCCAGTCCTGAGAATTCTTTAGAAATATTTTCAATTTTTCGTTCCGAAATTCCGCCCTGTGTTTTTAGTTTTTGGGCCCTTTTTTCTAGGTCTTCCCCTTTTCCTTAGTGATCAAAGTGTGTGGTATATGCTGCGAGATTAGACCTGCCGTTTTTAAGAGCCTTCCCCCTTCTCTTCTTTCTGAGAGTTTCTCGATCCGTTTTTTTCTTTCTACCCCCGCGATCGCCCTTCATCGCCTGCTTGTGTCTCGTCAAAGTGCAAATCACCTTCCTTTTAGTCCCCTCCTTCCCTTTTTTTCCCTATCTTTCGTGACATTGTCGCGTGTCGTCCATATGCTACGAATAGTTTCTAAACCCCTGAGTTACTTCCTTTGTTGCAGTTCCGCTATTTTGGTGAGCCTCTTCGACCGTAAAATTCTGAGCTTTCGCCAACATCCTTTTTTTTATTCCCCCCCCCCCCCCCATCCTTGGCTTTATCGTTTGTCCTTTACGCACCCTCTCGTCATGGCCATCCTGTTTTTTCCCCCGAGCCACACTCCTATTTCTGGTGGTGTGCCCTTATCATCGCCGACCACTCGCTGGCGGGGCGGTCGGTCTCCCTCCCTCCTCAGTATAGTCCCTTCAATTTTCGTTCAGGTGGTCACATCTCTTTTTATTTTTTTAGCAGAACCTTTTTCTGGAGGAGTTGGAGAGTTTTTGGCCGTCCTTCGCCGCTACCTGTAGGGGGTTGAGCTCCCTCGCCTCGCCGCGCCAACTCCGTCCTCTTCACCTCTACTCTCCCTCTTTTTTTCTTTCTTTTTTATCGATGCGGCAGGCACGTCTTCACGACTACGAGTGATTTCCTCCCCCTTGTCCGAGCTACCCTCGATTTTTTCGCCAGTGGGGCCCATCGCGGCAATTCTGATAGGCGAGCCTCCCCCCCCATAACCCTTTTTTTTCGTTTCGCCCCCCACGTCCCCCAGAGTCGTGCTGCTGCTTTTTCCGTGCCTTTCCTCCCCTCCTTTCCACGGACGAGATTGTTTCGCGCGTCCTTGCGTGTTCCCGCGGTGGATTTCGGTGCATTATTCGGCCCCGATTTCCGAATTCTTACTCTTTTCATTTCTTCCCTTTCCATCCCTTTTTGTTGGTTGAGATCTCTTCACTTTCCTTGGTCCCAGAGGAATCGAGTACAATTTCAAAATCCACGCGGGCTCCTTGCAGCCTCCTAAAAGTCGCTTTCTCTTTCTCAGTCTTTTCTACTGGACCCACGCGCGCTTCATAGTTTGGGTTCGTGGGGTGGTTTGGTTAGCTTTTAGGGGACGTCGTCGCTTTCCGCAGCATTCGTTTTTTTCCCCCTCTCTTTCCTCCTCCAGACCCCCTTTCTTTTCGGTTCACGGTCGGCTTTGGGTAGTTGGACTGAGTTATGCTCCCCCCCCCAGAGGATTGATGGCCGCCCAAAATGCCCGATTCCGTAAGTTTTTTCTTGCTTCCGAGTTCCGAGGCTTCCTTCTCTGGTCGCTTTTTCTACACAGCCAGTTCTTCCTAATTTCTAACTTCCTGGAACAAAAAGAGACCCCATGTGGTTTCTCGCCGGCAAAGCTCGCCCCGATGTGCCCACCCAGGATTGGCCGTTCCTCTTCCCTCATTTAGTGATCCTGTTCCGGCCCTTTTCTCGGGATCGGGCGGTTCTAGATGAGGGAAAATCCCAAATGATCCCTTCTATGTGGTCGGGAAGACCGGAGTTCGATTCCCTGAGGTTTATCCCTTTAGGACCACTCACTATGTTTTTCCCCTTCGTTTTGCATCATATTCCTCGATTTCGACCCTTTTCTTGCATGGTTACGGTCGTTGTTTTCGCATAAAACCGCAGACGTTTTCCCTCAAGTCAATTCCTTCCGCCTTGTTGGAGGCTTTGCGAAGGAATTTTTTCTTTGATGAATTTCTCTCTCCTCCCGCCTCCCCTTGTTCTTGACGCTTCGTGATTTTGAAATTTAGTTGCTTCCTCCGTCTGAAGACGGTTGTCTTTTGGCCACACGTGAGATCCCCTGCCTGCGAAGGCTGAGCGGCGATGCTTTCCTCTCATTAGATGACGCTTTTTTTTGCCGATCAGCGCCGTCCAATGCCGAAATTTTTTCCGCGCGTACAAGGCCTTTGCTGACCCTTTTCCCCCAGCTGGATAATGTCCCACCTTGGAAAATCCCCGGATGACCATGTGGGTGCCTCCCTCAACCGGGATGCCAAAAAACCTCCCAACCCCCCCCCCCCTGGCGTCACTCGCTGAAATGTCGAAGGGCTTGCCTTCGCCTTGAGCCACTTTCCCGCTTGTTCTTAGGCCCCACCTTCCCTATGAAAAAGTGTGGAACTGCGGAACATCTTTTTGGTCTTTTTCATCCGGTCGAGATGCTCGGTCAAGAACTCGAGAACGGACTCTCCTTCCTTTTCCCCCCCTCTTGCCCCCCCCACGTAGTCTTCCTGCCTGGATAGAAAGCAGTTCCACGAAAGAGGAACGTCATTCCTCTTTCCCCGTCTTCGGCCGTCGAGCTTCGAGATCCGAGGCCGAAGGCATTCATGTGGCGTGGTGATCGCTTAGCCCTCGTCCCCCCTCCTCCTTTTCCAATAGTCTCTGTTCTTCCCGTTTCTGAGGGTCCTTTTTCCCCGGTTTAGGCTCCCGGGAAGGGCTTTGGAGGTTGGTGGTTTGCGTTTGGGATTTTTTTTTGGTGTTTCTGTAGAAAGTCAGTGCCAGGGCGATGACTGGATCTTTTATGTACTAAGAAGGACTCTCTCCCGGCGGGATTTTCCGCCACATTTCGAGTTCACTCTCGAATGCGGCGGCAGCTGGGGCTCCCGATCGAAGACTTTTTTTTCGCTCTTTTTTTTTCCTTTGGTCCTGCCGCCGAGATCTCACCCGATGCAACTTGTCACTTTAAGCCTTTCACTTGGTGAAAGAAGATTCCTGTTCACCTCTACAGGGATGGCAGTGCACGAGCACCGACTGCCAGAGAAAACCCCCCCTTCTGTCAGTGTTTTTTGTTGACTTTCTTCAACTGACCCTCCTTTTTTTCTTATAGAGATCCGCTCTCTCGCGCCAAAAAAATCCCCCGTGAATTTTCCCTCTACCCTCCCCCCATCCTTTTGTAGGATGACTGCGTTTGTTTTGCTCTGTGCTCGGAGAGGGCGCCTCGATTTTTTACGCATTTCTCTCTTTCCCGCGCGGTGCCCACTCCTCTCCTCAAGCCCGCCCACTTAATATTTTTCCTTTAAGCGCGTTCTCGGCTGCCTCCTTTGATTGAGTTTTTCGGCAGTAGTGCCCTTTTTGTTCCCCTTTCGATGACGTTAATAGTCTCTATCGAGTCTTGGCAAGGACCTCAGCGAGAACATGGCTCGATCGTGGCCCGCCGGATTCCCCCGACGCATCGCCGTACAAATCGATTTTTTCTTCCCCTCTTTCCAGCGAGATTTGTTTTCACCCGAGGAGAATCTAGACCTTCTCCAGAAAAGCTGGACAGTATGCCTGACACCTCATCCCAAGCCAAAACGCATCCTCCGCCCTCCCTGCGCCGCGCCGGGTGGCCCCCGAAGCCTGCCTTCCACTCCCCGTTGTTGGTCCCCGTTTTTGTGATCGGGACGACCACGCCTTGGCGGAAAATGAACGGATGCTTGGGAACTCTTCTTCTCTCCTTTCGAATACGGAGCGCTTTGCCAGTCTTGTTTAGTTGTCTCGACTGCCCATTGGGCCTTTGCAATATCCTCTTTGACGTGATGGCGATCGCTTGCATATTCCTTTTGTTTTTTAAAGAATTATACCGCTCTACAGGGATTCTCTCACCTCCAAAGCGGGCGGGCCCACCATTTTCTCGAATTTTTCTTTACTGCTTCCCGGGTCTGCATTTGACCAAGCTTCCCCTTCCGGAATTCGAGCCCCCTCTTTTTCCACCCTTTGGTGGTTGTTAGTGGATTTTTCCGTCTTTTTTCTATTTCAAGCCCCCCCCCCCCCAAATTTGAATACGCTTTGGCTTTCAACGTGTGGGAACGACTACTTCTGGATTGATGGTAACGACCCCGCTTCAGAGAACTCCCACAGTTGGCTCCCTCAAAATTCGCTTGTTGAATTTTGCTTTCTATATTATATCCTTCAAATTCTTCTTTCTACTTTAGTCCGCCTTCCGCGCGGGACAAGTCCTTGTAACTTTGGCCCCTCACGCTTCTTCGTTAGTTTTCCTAGACATCACTTTTTTCTTCGTTTTTTTTTCTTTTGGCACATCGCGGCGATCTCGGTTTCATCATAGGTATAAGGAATTTATTGATCCCCCGGACCTTCTCCTTGCTGGTCCCTTAAGTCCTGTAGGGGCGGTTTTCTCGCGGCGACAGTAACTGCTCGCTTTGCAACATCTGCCCCCCCTCCTTTCTTTTTTCCCCCAAACACACCCTTATTTCCGATTTGGAGAGTTCCTGTACGGGACTACGCTTGTAATAGGCACAACCTCCCCCCTCTTCCCTAAAGCCCCAGCCATTATCTCGGGTGGATTAACCTATCTCGAAACTCCTGAAAATCCCCGCGACGCTTGTTGTTTTTGACCCCAGTATTTTTCCTCCCCCCTCTGATCGAGACTTCACTCCTTTTCTTTGTAAATTAGTCGTCCTTTTCCCCTTTCCGCAATAAATGCTGTCGGGTGTTTCGCGTTGTTTTTGGTCCTTTGCATCCATTCGGATCTAACTGATGTTTTGAGCCACTCTTTTGAGTCACCACCAGGAACCGGCATCCCATCTAGCCTATTTTTGGGGTCAATATTCTCTTCCTCCCTATTCAGGTATTAAGACTCGATGCCCGACCGTTTGCATTTCCTCATCACGAATTGCTTCCCCCGAGAGGGGTCCCCCCGTCTCCCGGCCCATTTCCTCCTTCGCGAACACCCCGAGCCCGGTGCGCCCCCCGTCCCCCCACGTCTTTTTTGGTGTATTCCGTCTTCCCTCTCCTATCCTCGCGACTTTTTCGCGCCTCCCTTCTGCCTTGGGGATTTGCAGGTGGGTTTTTCCCTTTTGTTTTCGAGGTAAGTGTTTTTGGACATCTCTTAACTCCTGTTGTTGAGCTCGCTGGAACGGTCATCATCGACGCGGCATCGGTATGCCACGCCCAACATCGGGCCCTTGGACGTCCCCCCCCTGACTTTTCTCGGATGCCTTTTTACCCCTTTCACTAGAAAAAGGAACGTTAGATCCTCCCTTCCTTTTTCCTGTTTGGTCTCAACCTGTCTCTTTGATTTTTTGAGGCGGCAGCTTCAGTCGCCCTTCAGCTCTTGCCCCTCGGAAGGTTCAAAGCTTTCAGTGTTCCAATTAGAATAGGTTTTTCCTCAGGAGATGGGTTGGGAGCATCGAGTTGACGTCCCCGTCAAACAACCCTCCTCTTCCCTTCTATGATTCATTTTTTTTCCCGGTTGATTTTTTAGGCGAGGCGACTCGAGCTCTTTCGCTTCATGTCTTCCCCCAGACCCCTGATCTATCCCGCCCTTCTTCGGCTTTTTCCAAAAACGCGCCCACAAGAACGAACCTTCTTCCCCCCTTTCTGCCCCAACTCTTTCAGCCAGACGGGTGACCTCGCCGGATGGAATTTGAGCTCGCTCCGATGTTTATCAATCCCTGGTTCCCCCGTCCCCGCTTCTTGGGGGAGGTTTTGACAGATAGGATCTTCCCCCCTAAAAACGAGCTAAGTCTTTGTGGCTCGGGAAACTCGGTTGAGTTTGCCTTCGACCCTCGGTTGTCTTCATTTAAAGTGCCCCCCCGATTACGGATTTTCACTTGCTTCAAATTATTTAATTTCCGGGTCTTTGCCCGCGCAGATGTTGTTAACCCCCTGTGACCCTGCGCTCACCACCGCCAGGGGCCCCTCCCCCCCCCTACTTAATTTCCGCCTTTTTCCTGGGACAGCTCAGGGTAGCCGATGATGTGTCCTAGATACGCGCTGACCAAATCGCGTGTCCCTTTTTCCCCCGCACAGCCCCTGTGTTAGGGGCCGAACGCGACTGTTCGTTACACAGTTGAAACGTGGCTCCTCATTTTTTGCCCCCCCCGGACTTTTTCCTCCTTCCCGATGAAGAGGCCCGAGATCGGAGCTTCAATCTCAGTTTCCCTCTCGTAAATGTGTATTACGGGCTAAATCATCCAGAGTCCTAATGTCCCCCACGAACCCTCCCCCTGATGACCCTTTTGGGTAGCCTACCCTCACTGGCCCCACAACCCTCCCACCCCGGCGGAATTTCCAACTCTGATCGATCCAGGTTAGTCCTCCTGTCCTTTCTGTCAAGGCCCCGACCCTTAGGAGCATTAGTGCACCCCTTCGATGAAACGTGTTTTGACTCTTACCCGCGGGAGGGCTTGCGCATCTTTTCCCCTCGCTTCTCCTTCTTCCCTCAAACCTATCCTCTCCCCCCATTTAAGGGGCTTCACTGTTGTTTGGATGATGATTGAGGCCTTTAATTGCCTTCCCTTCAGATGTCCCCCACCGCCCCGCGGCAAGAATGGCTGATCAGTTATGCGGTGCGTATTTCGCGAGAGCCATCTTTCCCCCTCAGGCCGTGTCCTTGAGTCTTTGTTGTTTTCCTGCCCGAGCAAGCTCACCTGTGCCATCGCATGCTTCCTTTGGAGGTTAGCTGAAATTTACCTTTCCTTATGTTGCTGCGGGCCGGTTGGCTGTTCTGATTCTTGGTCGTAAAAATTTCTAAGGTCCCCTTCTTGCTCTCACTTCTTTTTCGGTCCTCGGCGTTCTGTCTCCGCAGAAGATCTCGTAAACTTTTTGCTAGCAAAAATTCCTAGAGTTCCTTGCTGAGTGAGGCTTGAGTAGCCCGATGATCCATTTCGTATTTAGGATGTCGTTTCTTCCGAGATGCTCAGGATGCACGGCAGGCCTCAGCTCTGGGGACCTTTTTCGTCAACCCCTCCCCAAGGGAGTGTTAAGGAAGAGTACCAGAACGGCCGGAAATATGCCAGGCGGTGTTGGACGGGCACGTGAAATTCCAGCGCGGTTTCCTGGCTCCTCCTTTCTCTAGACCCTTTTTTCTCTTACACCCCCGCGCCCAAAAAATGCCCAGTCATATCTATATTTTACCTAATACTACCTTTTTTTTAAGAGTCATTTATGGCTCGTGGCTTTTGGCGCGGTGCTCGATAGGTAGCTCCCGATCTCGACGCGTAAGCGCCCTCCGCCCGATGGGAATCCCTTCCCCAGTACCTCCCAAGCCGTTGAAGAAGTTTCCGGTCGTTCTTTTTGCAAATAAATGTTTTCGGGTTTCTCCTTCTTCACTGACTGTTAACCCTGCTTGCGTGCTCGCGATTCGGTCGCTTCCAATTCCTCCTCCTTCCCTCGCGAGGCAGATCGCCGCCCAGGTGGTCCCGAACTCCCCCTTTTTAACTTTTTTAGGAAATCCCCGCTGGTACGCCTTCGGATGGACATGAAAAAATTCTCTGCCCCCGAAGTGATAAGCCCCTTTTCCCTTGCCTTACGTACCAAGAGACTTTCACGTTGACCAACTGCCCGCCGCCCGCAGCCTGTCCTTCTCCCTTCCACTTTCTCGGAAAAGCCCCCTCCTCCTCAGTTCAGTTTCTGGACCGCTATTCGTCGCGATCTGTCACATCACTTGGACCCCTGGTCTCCCCGGTTTTCCGCGACGATACGTTTCCTACGGAGCCGCGGATTCTTGCACGCGGCTTTTTCCTCGTTACCTTGAGTTTGCGTGCGCCCCCTTCCTCATCACGCGTCTCTTCGTCTTATCTCTCTTTCCCTTCGCTTATTTCTCTACTTCCCTCTGATTGAACCACCTCCCCCGGGCGCTTGTCCACACTTTTATCGCCTTTGCGCCTGATCGGCTCCTTTTGCTCCCTCCTCTTCCGGAGACCCTTCTTCTCTCCGACCTTTTTTAATCTCTTTCCCCTCTCCCTTGGTGGTGTTATTTTTTCCCCGCTCTTTTGATAGGTACGAACACTTTTTTTCATCGCGTGGATTCCAACACTTGTTTTCTTTTTACTTGATGGATCTCGCTCTCCCATCCTTGACGCGCGACTGCCGTGGAAGTCTTTCCTCCCCCTGAGCTTTTCCCCATGCTACGCGATCTCCTTTTTTCCCCTCTTTTTTTTTAGAATAGGTTTCCACGTGGGGTCTTCACAGGATGCGCTTTCTTCACTTTTTCGTTTCCCGCTACCTTTAGGCCTTTTCCCCCCTTTTTTTTCCTAGTGATACTCCTCAGTTCTAAACGTCTTAAGTTTGTCATTCGCCTAGTGGCTGTTTTTTTCTCTCGCGGGACCGAATTCTTCTCTTTTCTGCCAACATCCGTTTCCCTTTTTCCACACAAATACATCCGAATCTGTGATTTCTTGTTTGATAAACTTCCCTTTCTTGGACCCCCACCCTCCCCGATTTCTTCCATTTTGATTCCACACGACGGATTTTTTTGGATTGCCCCTCAATCATTCCCCTACGACTTACACTCCCTCCCTTTTTTTCTGCAAAACCGGGAGGGGCTCATCTATCGGACGGTCTAATCCTTCCTCCTGTCACAAGCTAGGCGCTTCGGCAAAGGCATACATCTTGGCGGGTGGTCGCGTTTCCCGTCCAGGCAATACTTCGTCACCTTGTGTTGGAGCTTCTCAGAGCAACTCTCATAGTATCCTTATCCTCCCCTTCGTATTTTTGATGACCATATCTAGATGATGATATAAGTTTTTCCCCTACATCGACTTTGCTCGTGCTCTCTCCACACAGACTTTTCTCCTTCTCGCTACGGTCCCCCCCTTTAAAGGCTTTTTTGCTTTTCGCCTCCCCTAAAACGAGCAAGGTGCCACAACCCTTTTACCCCTATGACATCTTCTTTTGTCCCCATTTCTGCGTGAAGTTTCCTCCCCCCCCCCCCAAATATCATCCTTTTTCTTTCCGAGCTGGCGGGAGTTTCCCTTTGCGTGCATTCCCCCTAGTCCCTTAGTAGTGCTTAGCCGTTCACTCTTTAATCCTCCCTCTTTGTTGTTTTTTTAGTTCTTGATGGCACGGCATGGCGTCTCTTCCTTGTTTTTCAGGCCCCCGCTCCCCCCCCACTGTTTGCCGCCGGGCCAGTTCGCGCGAAACAGATCGAGTGGTTTTCCCTCCCTTCACAGATTTAAAAAGGACACGAGCCGCTTCATTGGGGTCCTTTTTTTTGCGCACCTTTCTCTGTTTTTTTTCTTTTGACGGTGTTTCTTCATTAAGCGCTTGGACGACTATTGTCCCCACTAGCAAACTTGGTGATGATGCTTCGCGATGGACGGTCCGGCAGCATTTTCTCGTTTCCTGACCCTCGGTCTGCGAACTGATATGCTTTCCACCCCCAGTACGAGGCAGATGAGGACTTTCTCCTAAGTGCTGAGTCCCTCGGCTTTCCCAACCAGCCCGTTTTCCGCTGAAGAGTCCCGTCCCCTCCCCCCCAAACCCTTCCTCCCCCCCACCGCCCGCCATGTAGGTTCCTCAAAAGCTTGAGTTGGTCTTAGAAAACGCAGGATTGCATGGATCTTTATGCGTAGCCCTCCGGTTTCCGGCCCCCCAGCGCGAGTGGTTGAGGTCTTTTTCGATTTAGGGCCCAACTTCCAAACCCTTTCCTGCGGTTTTCTTGGAACCCTGGTATTTTGCCGCTGCCTCTTTTGTCTTCAACTTTCACCCACGATTGGAATTTCCATTTGTGAACCCCCTTTGTCCTCCCCCGATTTTTGATGAAAGCCTCCCTTATGGTTTTTCGCCCTTCTCGTCAATTTTCACCACGCCCCGACTTCGTGACATTGACCCTCCCCTTTCCTGCCCGGTGGCTTTTCTCTTCCCCTCGACTTTTTGAGTATGTTGAAGGTGACGAGAACGCAGCAGACACCTTTTCCCCTCTTTCGAGTAGTTTGTGACCCTCCGTACCCCCCCTTTTTGTCGATTGCCTAAACTTCGAAGGTTGTCTTTTGCAAAATTTTTTCCTTCTCCCCGCTTCTGCCCGGCGATCGGCTTGGTTTTCACCTCGTTAGTCTTTCCTCTCCCGAGATCGACTCTCTTGCCTTACCCATCCGCATTTTCCGCGCGACTTGGTTCCGCTCCCCGGCTCCATCCCCCGAGGATACTGTCCCCCACCTTTTTTTTAAAGACACCGCGATGACCTGAGCCTCCCAGATTTTCCCCCCCCCCAAAGCAACTAACCAAACCACACCGGTTTTGATTTGCGCTGAAAGTCCTCTCGCCGGGCTGACCCTTTTCCCTTCCCGCCCCTGATGGAGCTTCCTTTTAAATTCACTCTGACAACCGTGTGGACCGCGTCCGCGTGAGGGCGGTTCTTTTTGATTAATTTTTCGCTTTCTCCTTCCCTTGAACCTACCTAGTACTCGTTCTCCCCTCGCCTTCGGAGATCGCCCCCCTCACGTTTGTCTCTTGACGCGCGTCCTCCTTCGATTACCATGTCCCTCTCCTCTTTAGCTCCGTAGGCGGCGTTCATTTAGTAGTCCGATATCTTCGTACAGCTTTCATGGTCGCTTCTTGATTGCTCCCCGATGCAATCTCTGACGGTTGCCCATCTCATGAGGATTCGGCTTCGGTCTGTTTTTTTTTTTTTTCTTTGCGCAGGGTGGCGGGCGGGTGCGTTGGAGTTGGTCTGAGTTTGTTTTCACAAGGGCCATCAGTTAAGGAGGTTTTCTCCCTCGATGACGGGCGTTGAGCCTGGTTCTGTCCAGCCGTCTTCGCCCTCCTTTCTTCTCCAAACCCCGGTCTCGTTTTCTATTCTGCATCCTGGGCGTTGGTCGAGACTTTTAGCCTTGGAGGCTATTTTCCCTTGCCTCCCCCCTTCCACCCCCCTCTGATCAATCTTGAAAGGAAGGGAAGTTCAACGCCTGGGGCACGCTATCCTCACCCTCCTCCTGATGGAGCACTCTCCCCTCCCCGGCCGTTTTCCCCATGGTCTGAGGTACGGGTCCGTGATAATCCGCGCGGACAGCGCTTTGGAGATTCCCTTTCTCCCCTCTCCAACCAGACTTTCAAAAAAATACGTTTCCTAATATATCCTTTTCTCCTCCCTTTTTTTTGTTTCCTATCTATTACTTTCGGGATTTTTTTGGTCTTCTCTTAGCTTCTCCGAATCATACTTCTTTCCATTTCTCTGTCACGGGACCGTAAGGAATCCGCCTTTTTCTCCTTTTTTGAAGGGAATTACTTTCTTTTTTCAAATTTTGTAGGGTTTCGGAATCGTAGTTCCCTTTTGAGTCTCGGCTGCATTGTTTTATCTCTCGAGTCGTGGAAAGACCCTAACTCTCCCCCTTTTCTTTTTGCTTCCAAAGGCTGCCGCCGCACGACGCGTAACGCGCCTGGTGGGCGGAATCACCCGGTTTTTCTCGAGAGATTATGGGAAGCCCCCCGCGGTCTTAGCCGTGAGCCGCACTCTTCACCTTCTTCCCCCCTTTTTAAGACCAGACTCACCCCTAACCTACATCCCTTTTCAAGACTTAGGCTTTGGGCGCGGCCGCCGCATTTCATCTGCAGTTTTATGGGCCCCAGTAGTGAGTCTAGGTTCGATCACGCCGTTTCCCTTTTCAGTTTTCTGCCCGGTTGAGCCTTCCCGCTCCCTACCTTGCGTTTCCCTTCTTTCCCCTGAGTTGTGCCCTTTTTTACAATGGAGGCGCAATTCCCGTCTTGTGACCGTGATGGCGATCTCCTCCTTCTATTTTCCCTCTGTTTTCTTTGTCTCATTTCTTCCTCTCTGACCCTTATTTAGAACTGCCCCCCCCCCCCTTGTCTAGTGTTTTCTGCGGCCTGGGGTTCCCCTTTCTTTCCCCTAAGTCTGAGGAAGCAGAGACTTTTCATTTGCTATGAACTTCTCCGGTTTGGTTCTTTGATTTTGGGCCTTCCTGATTTTCCTCCCCTTCATCGCCGTTTTTATAGTGTGGGACAGTTATTTGATGATGGAAGACCCCCGACCGTTCAGCCCCAATTTGTCTCGCTTGATGGCGAATGGAAGGCGCTTTTTTAGTCGATTCTTTTTTCTTCATCTACCTGCTTCTTTCCTATCGCCGGCATTTTCTCTTACGTCGTGGCTTATCCGTTTCCCTTTTTGAAAATCACCTGCTCGCTTCGGTCGCACAATAAAATTTTTAGTTACCCCTCTCCCTAACGCTGAAAATTTGCGCTGTGTCTCTCGGCAAATTTAATCGGATAACCTCTCTCGCCCGCAACCCCCCGGCTTCCGTCCGTTTGGTTCATTTCGAAGTCGGGTCCCCGGGTTGGGAGGCTCGCGGACGTCCCAATCTTCCCTTGCTACACCCAAAGTCTTCGCCTTTTAGTCACCCCCCCAAAAAATAAGTTGTACCCAGCCAGAAGGTGTATAAGTTCCTTTTGTGACTACAACTCTCTATTCCCTGTCCAACCACCGGTATTTAACCTCCTTATATGGGTGGTCGGTGCACCTATTCTAGACCTATAAGAATCCAATGAGCGAGTGGCCGAGGTTTTCCCACCGTAGCACGCAATCATCTGCCATTCCATCATTCTAAGGTTTCCCCCCATTTTCCTCTTCTCTCCCTTTGACGAAGCCTTTTCGGGGGTCTTTTTTTGATTTCTTCCTACCTAGTATCCTTTTAAAGTTTTGTGATGCTACCTCTCGACTAGCCCCCGGAATCGGATCCTTTCCCCGCCAGGATTTTTGCCTTTTCTTTTTCCATTACCCAGCTCGCTCGTCTTCAATTCCAAGGATGATGCTCCCTGTGAGAGTCATTCAATCCCACCCCCTTAGATAGACTGGGCCCCCATCAGAGTTCCCATGGGTGCTTCATCATTCGAGAAGTCCACTTCCCCTCGACGTTTTTTGCGCACCCAGCCCGTGATGAAGCTGCGCGGTATTTTTTCCCCCTGCCGTAGAACTATATCCTCGCTTTTAGGCGTGTGATTTTTCAAGAGGTGGATTTTTCCCCTCGGGCAATTAGCCGCGTCTCCGGATCTCATGGCGACTATATCTCTCCCCTCCTAACTTTTTTGTAGGAGATTGCCACGTTTTCTCCAGGAGAGCTCCCTCTTTCATTTCCTTGCTGCACATAAAATTTTCCAGCGGGCCATTACTCGCCCCTTTGTTACCACATATCGCGTAGGTTCTCCTTCCCCATACCTCTTCAAAGGAAACCCCGAGAAGCTCTAGGTTTTTGGACGTGGGGTCTCCCCTTGCCGGGGGGATGGTTTTCTTTCTTCCTTTTCCCCCCCCCCTCCCTCAATTCCTGCTTTGGCCCCGATCTGTTTCGTTTTTAGAAAGTACCTTTGCTGCTTTTCGCGACCCAATTAGGCAGAATTATCCTTCGTGAAGACGTAGAGGTTGTCCATCTCGTTCGATTTTGCTTTTCCGTTCCCCCCTCAGGGCGTAGTTGAGGTTTATAATTCGTTGCGAGTAGATCTTCGGTTCTTACCCCAGCATTCTTTGATTACCTTGAGTGCCGGCGCCACCAAAGCGCCACAAGACAGAAATGCTGACCCCATTTTAGACGGCCCCTTTTTCTCGATTTTTTCCAACTCGATTGATTTGCATGGCAGTTCCCCTCTCTTTGACCCTCAGGTTTCCCTTCCAATCTGCTTTGATTTCTGCTGATGCTGAGATAGGCACCATCCCCCCCCTCTCTCGTCTTTGGTTGGAAGCCTCGGTTTAGTTTCCTCGACCTCTCTGTTTTTCTTCCATACAATTCTCCAAAGCGTTACTTTATTTTCACCCTTATTTTTTTTGATCCAATGCTGCCCTATGTGATGCTGACGAGACTAATTTTTTAGGTAGCCTTAGGATACCACCTAAACTCGGCCTGAATACCAGCATTCCTTCCGGCCGGTGAGGGCTTTAATCTCATTCGTCTCCAGATTATGCCTTTTTTCCCCCTCTCCCTCCCCCTCTCCCAATTTCCAGTTGCGCCGTGCGACCCACCGGAACCCGTAGTGCTCTTTCCCATGAAGTAACTGGAACGCGAAGCCGTTTAGTTGCCACAGTTGCCCAATCCGCCGCTCTACTTCCACTCGGCCTTCTCTCGGCGAATCTTGTTTATAGAAGAAGCAAGAGATAGACGCATCCTCCCTTCCCTCCTCCAAGCCTTGTCCAGTGCTTTTTCCCTTGTGTCTTTAACTCGCGGATACCCAATACAATTTAATGTCCCACCCTTTGAAACCACCTATTACCTGTTTTTCTCCCTCCCCCGCGTGAAACACCCACAATAACTCCCACCAAAACCCTGGCGTCATTCTGCTCTTTTTGTACAAGTCTGCTCTTTTCCGCCTGTGCAGTCCAAATTCCTCCCGTGTCTTTTCTCTTTACCTTTGCTCTGAACACGTTTTTGACCTCCCGCCTTGGAGGCGGTCGAATAAGTCGTCCTCTCTGCCTCCTCGGGAAAATCCCCTTCAAGAAAGTGAGACCCCCTCGAGGCACGATCTCGTGGCGCTTCGTTTTCTTTTGCTCACCCTCCTTCTCTTTCGCTTCAACGTACCTCAGTTTAATGACTGTTGCCCTTATCCGTAGGCGGGGTATTTCTCTATTTCAGATGAAAGCAGGCTTCATTTTTAATCGGTTCCCTCAGTAGCCGATTCACCTTCAGAAGGGCATCGCTTCTGATTCTGCGGTTATTTCCCCCCCCCTTCCCTGTCCCCGGCTCCGAGTTTCTTTTTGTTCTGTGTTGGGGCGGTTGTCGTGATTGAGTATTCTTTTTCTCCCATTACAAAAGGTTCCCCAGGATTGTGAGTTCCTTCGCTGCTGTTCGGCTCTCTGTTCCATCTACTCTCTCGCGTACCTGTTGGATTTTTCCCCCCCTTTTTTTCGATTTGCTCCTGATCGGGCACTTCGACATTTTCTTCTTTTGGCTTCTTGAGTAATTTACTCCCTGAAGCGATAGTTCCCCCGTCTGCCACGGCGACGAAGTTCCCCTTGGGGCCTCCTTTCCTACCCCCCTATGTCATCACGAGACCCCTCCAAGGCACTTAAAACCCCTTCTGCCAGGCGACTTTTGGGTCAGATTCAGCTTCTTCCCCCCAGCGTAAGAGGACCTCTTCTTTTCCTCCGACTCCCCTTGAGCACGCGACAAAAAC
>Ga0179591_1313290_pt1 | contig 18535 bp, 17 predicted proteins | sample CZOMad2_1_08_16f_FD_182891 | JGI IMG/M metagenome (GOLD analysis project Ga0179591, IMG submission 182891) | Vadose zone soil fungal communities from Angelo Coast Range Reserve, California, USA - CZOMad2_1_08_16fungal (PacBio error correction) | ecosystem: Environmental > Terrestrial > Soil >... | reverse complement strand
GAACTTTGACTTCTTTTGACCCACCCATGGCACCCTTTCCTTCCCTCCCCTCCCTGGCGTCACGTCTTTATCCAAATCGGTTTCTATTTTGTTTCAACCGATGATCGACGGCGAATAGATCCAAGCGAGCAGTTCTCCCCTCTCTTCCTGGTGTCGTCAGATTCTATTAGGTCCGATTTGTTTCTTCCAGACTACTCCTACCTTCATCAACTCCCCACCCCAGAAAATCGCTTTGATTTCTTCCTGACGCCCCACAATTTTTAGTTTTCCCACGTACTTTCCCCTTACCTGAACAAAAGCCGATACGACGGTGAGCGCTGCTTTGTTTTAACCTTCCCCATAAGATCCTCCCACTCTTTAATAACTTCCCTTTTTTTTCCCACTGCCTGTTTGCTCCGTAAAACGGGTGACCGCCGAGTTGCCCGCGCATAGTTCATCTTGAGACAAATTATCACCGGCCCCCCTATCCTTCAGGTCTTGTGACTTTCTTCATTAGTTTTTTCCCTATGGTTTCCTTACGCTTCCGTATTGCTAAAATGATCAGTAACCTCCTTTTACTCGAAGCTTCTTTCTTTTCCCCCTCGATGCAGTCATATGGAGTAGAAAGCTTTCTCTTGACAATGTGTGAAGCAGTTGTGAGCTCCCAATTCCTCCCCATCTTTATGTTTAGCAAGCCCGGCGCTCTTGAAAGAAATGGAAATGTGATCTTTCTGGGTCAAATCCTACCCTTTTTCCCCCCCTCCCGGCCACGCGTATGTTTCGTTCTTCTCTCTCCCCTCACGATCCCCCCAAGAGGAATGGGAATTAAACCCTCCGGGATCCAATCGTGAAAGGCTGTAGAGAAATCGGGGTCGTTCCCCTCTTCCAGATTGGACGCCTAGTATTCCTTCTGCAGTTCACTCGGAGGTTCTCGACCTCTCAAGACGTAATGCTTGCTTCGTTTTTACACCTTTTTCAGGTGGAACTCTGCTTTTGGGTCGCGGCGATTTTTCTCTGTTATCGCCTCAAACCGGAGTTATAAAATTCTGATGGGATTTTTTTCAGAAGAGATCCCCCCATTACCTCCGTACTTTTTGTTCCAGCTCCCTTCAACCCCCCTACTGTCCGGGTAGCAGAACCTGTTGGACCCCTATCCCATTTTTCCGTTTTTTTTGTCCCCCATTTTGTGTCCTGAAGTCATCTTGTTGGTTGAAAAACTTCTGTTTGGGGTGGTTCCTCCCTAAGTCACTTCCCCTGTTCTTTCCATCGGCTTAAGAACGTCCCTTTTTGCTGACACCTCGACAACCTTGAGAGTTCACTGTCAATGCTGCTCCGAAATAGCTCACAGATGAAGCATTCCCCACCTGTAACTGCCCCTGCTACCCCCCTGTCCCTCCTTTTAGTACTTTCATGCGTCAGCTGTTTCATCTCTTACCCCTTAGGCGAGCATAAGGCTAATTTTTTTTTTATTTTTTTTATCTCTATCTTTTACAGGCGCCGATTGTATTTGTGTCTCCGCCGGGCTCGACTGATATAGAACTCCACACGTTCTAGAATTTCCGTCAACAGACAACCCGAAAATTAAGTAACACTTTTCTGTGTATCTCCCTCTTTCCACAGCTTAGGATAAAGATTAGGGCAAATTTCTAAGGGCACGCACATCAATGTTGATACAATTGTACCTCGACGAAAGATACCTTCAACCTAAGCAAGTAATTTCTCCCTCCTCTTTAAGGGATTCCCGACCTGCTCATTTCTTTTTTCATTTCCTCTTTCTACCTACAGAAATAGCAGAAAATGATGTTTGCCCATTCTTGATCCCCCCTAGCTGCCCCAGGTTTGGAGATTCTGTGATTGATCCTCTCGTCCTCAAAAGATGTGGAGTTTTTTTTTTTTTTTTTTTTTTTTTGTCGGTGAGAAATCCGAACTGGTCATCATGGATTTCCGCTATACCCTCTTCTTCCCATTTGCGAATGTGCTCTGGTCGGCGTGAGTCATCAGACAGAAATCGACTTCTCCCTCTTTCTCGTTACAGCGAAGACCGGAATTTTCCGAAACCGAAATCTCCACACCTCTTTTTACCAACTGAATCCTAAGCTGACCTGAGAAGACTACTCGCCATCCCATACGGCTTCCTCCGCATGTGGACCGGCCCGCCCCCATCATATTTATCCTCCTCTTTTGATTTGTAATTTCGAGCGTCCCATAATTGATTTCGCATATTGAAATTTCAAAACACGCCCAAAAGTGGCTTCGATCGCATGACAATAATTCCAGGCTTCTTCCTCTTTTGTACGCATGACGATGTCTCCTTTTTTCCGTTCAGTATTTATCCCTGCGGCCCCCGGGCGGACTGTAATCTGATTCCTTGGCTCCCTTTTTTCAGACCAGATTGTCTTGTCGACACGTCTTCTCGCCTCACACTCTCGCACATCCCGCGTGCCAATGTTTTTTGGGAGTGCCTAGGTCTGAAATAAAGTCTGGGCATTCTGTACCGCTGACTAAACTTCTCCAAATTTATTCTCTATTTCCCACCTCTCACAGTTGTTGTTTGTCTCTTTCTCTTTTCAATTTGATACGGTGATGTGGTGAGTTGTAATATGCCCCGTTTCGATATGTCATGCTTCAAGACCCCCTTGGAACCTCCCTTCAAGCAGCACCCTTCTTCTGCAGATTCGCAGAAGCCTTTGAGGAGAAATGTATACCGCCCCGCACGCTTTTCTGCCAAAAGTTCGCCCGCTTCACAGATTTTATAATTCTCCTTCCCAATCTATAAAATATCCTTACAGGAGCACGCGCTCGTCCTCACGCGACGGAATTTTTTTCCACTGGGACCAACTCGCCCTCACTTCTTTTTGTCTTTGTTTTTGAAATATGCTAATATTCACTCTCCCCGCTCTGAACCCCCCCCACCGGTCCATGTCAGACCACCTGAAGAGTCCTCAATGGGAGCACGGTACCATTCTCCCTGCTGATGTAACCTGAATTCTTGATGTTTAATCAGCTGTGCCTAGGCCCCATCTCTCTTTTTTCTTCCGGTGTGGTAAATGGTTCATTCTTTTTCGTCTTTACGCCTTTCCTGTCCTCTGTACGGAAGCACGATACCCCAGGATTTTTTCTACGGACACTTCAGCATCCATGAGAAACTTTTTCCCGAGCTCGTTTAGAGATTCCCTTTATCACGCGGTTCGGCGTTACTCCCACGCGCAGCTGATTTCCCCCCCTAGATCAATGACCCCTATACGAGCCCCCCCAAATCTCCTCCTCTCAAAAGAGGTTCGAACCAACCGAATGGCTTGAACGTTTTTCTTTCCTTTCGCCTGAGCTTCTTAGACATCTGGGCCTACCATGAGCCACGGCTGGTTTTTTTTTTTTTCCCGAAGTGCGGATTGGTAAGATTTCTTCTCCTTCCGGTCGACATTGCTATTGAGGTGTGTCAGTAATCCTAAACTTGCCCCCCTCCTTTATTCCTAAGTTTTATCGTCGAGCCACAGTCCAATAAGGACCCCCCTTCCTTTTCTTTGTGGCGGTTTGCCCGTCTCTCCCGTGGTGGGCTTGGTTTTCTCCTATAAGTACTTATCTCGCCCCCCTATCAAATCGGCGCCTACCCCCCCCCTTTATCAATTTGTTTGCTCAGTCTCGACTCGAATTGTCCCAATTTCGCTCGCAGGAATATCACGATCGATAGCGGCCCTTTCCTGTACCACGTAGGGCCTATCTTCATTATACTTCGCACAGGGACCCCGTGTTGGAATGCAAGAATGTTTACTTTTTCCCCCAATAGCCAGTTGTCCTGGGCTAACACCGGTGCCTTCGAAAGCCTATTTCCCCCAGCACTAATTTCCATTGATTGTCTGATCTTCAACACCCTCAGTTCTTCAGTTTTTCAGCACACGTACTTCCATTCCCCGCCCCTGGGGCCCACCCAACAGGTACCAATGTGGCGTAGTGTTTCCTCCCTTGTTTGCTATGATAAACGTTGGAAACCCTCTTGTTAGGACGTGCACCACACCCGTAAGTTTTTTTTAGCGGAAGGAGGATCTCCCTCCCCTCTTTTCCCGTCCATCCCAGAAGATTGTTTAGAATCCTTGGCCTGACTGCCCCTCCCTTCCTCCCGCGCGAAGAAATCCCCAAAACGTTCCAATCCCTTTCTTCAAATACTCGAGAGGTGAGTCTCTCTTTCCTCCCAAGCCCCGAATCCCCAGGTTTCACTTTTAGGTACGACGCTGGCGTTCCAATCTTGGCCCCAGAGTTCGAAAGTACAGGGAACCAAGTGTTCCCTCTCTCCTACGGCAATTTGGGTCTTTCGTTTTTTTAGAATCCCTAATATTTTTTTGATTACTCATTGCGTGCGAGCCCAGAAGATCTCCCCATACGCGTTGGAAAGTTCTTTCCCCTTTTTTTTTTTCCAACCGATCGAGGGATTTTCCCCCGAGACCGTTCCCCCTCCCGAGCAATTGCTTGGCTCGGCGGTCTGCGAAACCCTCCCCAATTTGTGCCTTGTTCAGCTCCCCTCTAAAGAACCCTTGTGGACAATATATCCCAGTTTGAGGGGTCACTCTTTCCCCTCGTTCTGACCGAATCCCCTCAAAGCTTCCTTATATCTGTATTTGCCTCGTCGGGTTAGTCAGATTACTGTAGTTTTCAAAGAACTCGTCCCCCCATCCCTGACCACAAGCGCCCACGCTTTTTTCCTTCCCCTCTTCCCCCAATGAGAAGTGGTCGCCGGATTCCCCTTTTTTGACACCCCGGGGGTAAACGATTGGTGTTCCGAGGCCCATCCCCCGCTTTGAACTTTCTCCCCGTCGAGAGCGTTTTCGGCCGTGATCTTCACTACCGCGCGCTCCGCACATTTACCGGCTTTTTCCGGTCTGACCACAACATACGGTTTTCCCACCCAATTTCGCTTTTTTCTTCCTCCCCCGAAGCTCTGGTCTGGCATTTGTTCTGATTCTGGCGTTGAAAGCCCCCTTACCGTCTCTCCGATTCGGACGACACTTCCCCCCTTTTACCTTCATTCTAGTTGATTTGCTCTATTCCAGCCGACTTTATTAATCGGATTTGGCACTCTCCCCAATCGGTTCTTGCTACAGCGATTCTTTTCCCATTTCCCCTTGTTAATGGGGCAAGCTCAAGTCAACTGTTATGGTCATATATATCTATCTTCCCCCTCCTCCTCCTTTGTTCTTTTTTTTTCTAGTATCTGAAAAGGCCATGGCACTTTCTTTGTTCCCCCTGGCATCACTGTCAATTGGCCCCCAAGTAATTTGCAGGCCTCCCCCTTTCTCCCCACAGAGGTTGATCGGTTTCCCCCCTTCCCCTCTCCCTGGCGGCGAATAGTAAACTCAGAGAGCAGTGCCCCTTTTACACGAGAGTCGTTCGTCCCATGATCTCGTCTGCACTTACGATGTATTTCCTTTTTCCCCTCCCTCCCTCCAGAATTCATAACCTCTTTTCCACGCTTGACTTTCTGGCCCCTTCCCGCACAGCAAGATACTATCAACCTTGGACCCCAAGTAATTTCTTTTTGAAGTTTTCCATGACACCCCCAATCTTCCCCACGACGGACGGTCGCTTTCTTTTAACCGCCGTCACTCTACTCCAAAACGGCTCCGACATTACCTCAAACTTTTTTTTGTCCCACGGAGTCTTACCAGAAGGTTTTCCCCACGCAGCGAATCCGGCTCCGCACCCCATCCCCTTTCTTCGTCTTCTTTTTCTCTTAGACCTTTCTTCTGGATAGGTCTTTGAATCCATCTGAGAGTCTCATCCCAGAGAAGGACCCCACTGCCAATCGTCTCGTCGCTTAAGCTTTCTTAACTTTCAGACAGAGTGTCCTTCCCTGTACCCTTCCTTCTATCTTGACAATGTAGTTGGCTGACTGGTGAGCTTTCAAACAGCACAATCGCTTGGATGTTTTAGGCACCTCTCTGATATCCGTCCTGGACCGGCTGGATCCCTTTTTTTCACCCTAGATAGGGGTTCCCCCTTCAATCACGGCCACGCGTATACTTCCGAGCTCTGTGCTTCTCAGCAAAGATCATTTTCCCCCCCCTGCGTAATTGTACTTTCGCCTCCCATCGGAATCAAAAAATGCATTCAGAGTCTGAGAGTGGGGGTCCCCCCCCCCGGGCCCCCCCCTTGTTACCTGACAGGTCGGAAATTCTAAGCTTGGCCTCCAGTCTTTTTTGCTTGGGTTCTATTTGGTCTTTTTTTCCCCCCCCACGTTCGTACTGATTCGGTTGTGGAAAAGGTTTTTTTTTTTTTGACCCTTTTTGGTATGTGCTTCTGCTCCCCCCCCTTCTTTTTTCGATTTCGTCATCGGCTCCGGAGTATCCATTATTCTGGATTTTCCATCCCTCCTGTCATCTTCCGGACCCCCTCTACTTTTTTTTCACCGTCCGACAACCACCGCCCCTTGTTCCGGTTTTAGCAGCAGCCTTCATTTTTATCTCCCAGTTCTTTGTTTCCATGGTGGGCGGAGGCATCGGACGTTTTGCTGGACAACACCCCCCCCCTTCTTTGCCTACCGTTTTTGTTGATCTACAGAAGAACCCGATAGAGTTGTTTTCCTCTTCCCTTTTTCCGACGTTTTTTTCGCGCGAAAAACTGGGTATTGGTTTGAAATGTCTCCTTTTCCCCTCGGCGAAAGTAGTACGTCCCCTTTTTCCCCCCCCGGTACCTGCAATTTCCTAGCCGATATCGCATTTCTATTCCCCCTCCCCTTCTTTTTTACAGCGTTCGACAATTACGATCCTCTAATATTGAAATGTTTTTCCCCTTTTTCCTCTTTTCTCGTGAGCGTCTAGTCTTCTTCCCTTAGAATCCCACCAGTGCAGGCCCCTCGTCCAAAACGCCCCAACAGAACAGCCCGTCCTTCTCCCCTTTTTTTTTCTAATTCCCCCCTTAGGAATTTCCCCTCTATTCAAGTTCTTCCGGGCAATCCACCCTCAATGATTCAATTTCGTCCCTTCGAAGACAGATATTTCAAATTCTCTCATGCCTTCTCCACCCCCTTTTTTTTCGCATTCTTTTTCATTGAATGCGATTGGCCCCATATGGTGCCTCTACAGACGGCGTCTCATACATGTTGTTTGCCCTTTATTGCACCTCTCCCAGAGTTTGGCTTTCTAGGGCCTCTTCTCCGTCTTCGCAATCCGATGTCTTGGGAGTGCCGCCGACCACCTCGTTTTATAGGATGGTACGTTTTCTAACTCTCTCTTCCCATTGCGCATGGTGCTGCGCTGTTTTTTTCCCCATACGCTTGATTTTTTCTCCTTCCTTCCCGCCACGAACGGCCAGCGAGACCTTCAAAACCCCTCCCAGATAAAATTTGACCAACCACCTGCAGACATTTCCGAGTTATGATCGCGGCGCCTACTCTTCCCTACATCCGGATTTATACTGCTTTTGAACGGAGTCCCGCAATCCGGCTTCCTGGATCTGCCTGGGCACCCCTTTTTCCTTTCTCTTTCCTAATTTCGTTTCCATATTTTCCCCTCCCCCCCCGCAAAAAGGCTGTTAGATTTTTTTACCCTTATGACCATCCCTTCCCCCGGCGTTGCTTTTTTTTTTACGTCCCCCTTCCTTTTCGCATTCCGAGTATGTGACTATTTTGAAGGCGTTCGGTGACTCTGTGCAGCTGGTGTACGCGTTGCCGCAAAGCTTGCTGGATTTACCATGTATCGCCCACATTGATCTCAAATTTTCTCCGCTCCCCTTGGGGACTGACGGAGGGAGTGACCCCTCTTCACGACATTCAGTATTCTTTGATTCCCTCTCTTTTCACCGAGCAAATTATTATCTTCCCATTTCCTCCGTTTTTTTTTTTTTCTGAGATAAATGCTTTCTGTTGAGCTCTTTAGAATGCAACGCTCATTTTACTCTCTCTGATTTCAGCACTTTTTCCATCCTCACCTGTTTTCCCTTCTGCGCTGTGAGACGAATGTGAGCCTTTAAATTTTCGAAGCCCTCACGTTGCCGGCACAACAAGTCTCCTTTTTCCCCAGAGTGAACCTTCGCCTTTTTTACTCGATCAAATTACTTTAAGGGGCCCTGATTCGACTGCCAGCATCCCGCCGCCCCCTTGCCCTTCTTTTCCTGGCACAATCGGCCAGCCCCGTTCTTTTCTTCTTTTATTTCAATGATCTTTCCCCCCCCCACTGAGCACTCCTGAAATTTTTACACGGTCATGTCCTCCCCCTTTCTCGCGCTTTGCTCCTAGAGACCTTCTTCCTTTTTAAGTCCTGATTTCGCATCGAATTCCTATCGTCAGCGCCGGGCTTTCCCCCTTGGCCCAATGTGCTCTCTTTTTCCTTCTATGCCGAGTGAGGATCACTATTCCCTAACAGTCGACTGGTTCGCCGACCCCAGCCAGTCATGCGCAATGTCCGCTGCTTCCCCCTGACCGTGTCCATAAATTCGCCCACGCTGGTCTGGCGTTCCGCACCTATCCGGCTTCTTTTTCCCCTTCGATCATGACCTCTTGCGCCCCCCCCCACCCCCAATTTCGCCTCTTTTTTCGCAAAGACGGGCCAAAAAGACAGGTATCAACAGACCGTGCGGGTATCTTTCTGAACACAGAGTGAACTTCTTTTCCCCATTCGGGACCTCCTATAACGGCTTTCCTCAATGACCAGTCTTCGTTCTTTGGTGCATTCGCGGCCCCTTTTCTACCATTTGACATTTTGGTGCGTTTCCCGAAACTTTTTTTCAGCTTTTTTATAGTCGATAAAAGACCTTTTCCTTAGGGACTTTCTGGTCTTCGTTTTGATTGGCCACTTCAATGTTCCCTTGGTTTGGGGATGTCCGGAACCTCCCCCCCTTTCCTGCTACGATTCACCGGGACCATCGGCGCATACCCCTCTTCCCCCCTTACTGATGAATTCGCAGTCCCCGTGTCCTCTCTTTGCTCCTTCGGAATATCAGCTATCTAGCGCTCAGGAAGGTTTCTGGGCCAATCAGGCTTAGCGTCTTTTCTGCTTTTAGACCGTCCTTGGAATGCTTTTTCCCATTCACCAGGTGTTCCTCCTGAGAAACAATTTGCCTCTACAAGCAGATGGAACCCACTAGTCTCCTTTTTCTCTTCTCTTTTTTTCCACACCCTCATGATTTGCTTTTCCCACTTCCCCTTCCCTTTACTTCCGCCACATGGGACCACCCCCCTTTGACACCCGGTTGAGATTTTTCGCCCAGGCTTGCTCTGATACCTTCCCTTCCCGGTGTTTCTTCTTTTCCCCCCACCCCACGTAATTTTCTTCGCGATGTCTCAGTCAGCCAGCCTCTTTTTCAGAACTCCCCCCAGTTTTTACTCGCTTCCCCAGACCCCAGAAATAGCCGCGCCAGCCTCCCCCCCCCCACCCTCAGTTCCAACTGACCCCCTTCTCCCCCCTCCTAGACTTCATTGCCTAGAGGGGTTTCCTCCTCCCCTGCCCATCGACTCCACTGCAAGCTTTTCTCCGCTGGCGTCCAAGGATGCCTTACCCCCCGTAACCGTTTGGCGTCTACTTGCCCCCCCCTGCATTTTGGATCCGGAGTGGTAGTTGACTTCCCCCAATTGCACTTGATTAATGCGTGCTCGACCCAGAAGCTCTCCTCCCTCCGGTTTCCGTGACGTTTTTCCTATGCGAGTTTTCCCCCCTAAAGACCTTCTCCTTCCCTGTTTCCCCTGGATTTAGCTCGCGCTGGGCTGCGAAAAACCCCCCTATCTTTTGGGTGATGTTTCCAATCCAACCTCAACTCCAGTGGAAATCCTTAACCCATGATTTCTTAATACTTCTCCTTACTAGATGTATGCACTCACCAGTACGAAGAGAAGAGGGACTGGTGGTAGTCCTCCAAGAAGATGACTCCCCCCCCCGACCTCTCCCATCGGACAAATTTCATCACCCTACGTCCGACCCGGAATTCGTAGTCCCCCCTCTGAATGGTTCCGGGGCCCCCCCCCCCTTCTTGTGTGAACATTTTCTCCCTTGTTAGAGCACAAATCCCAGAGTCAATGCTCACGTTCTTGATCGTGTTATTATCTTGGCGGTCCCAATCCGCTCTAAGTGAGTTTATTATAGGATTTTGTTTGTTTACTGTTCAATGCACGGTGAAACCCCTTTTAGAGCCCTTTTTGCATTCCGACATCGAACTAGATGGTATGGTACGGTTCTTCATTCTCGGAGGGCGTTGCCAGACCCTTCCGACCTCTACTCCCCCTTTCTTCTGTGATCCCTGCTAGCTGAGTTGATATCATTTTTTCTCCCTCCGCTCAAGGATGGAACCTATTCTCTCCGGTTATACGCTCCAGTGCAGGATGCAATTGCCCTTTTTCTTCCCCTTTTCAAACTCTCCCTTTCCTTCTTTCATATCTCTTCTTTTCCTTTCTTCCTCCGTTTTTTTTTTTTTCTCGCGTTTCGAACAATTCCATGCCCGTTGCTTGGTCCCAATTGTCACTGTCCTCCCTCCCCTTTTTTTTTAATGTGAGGCGTCCACTTAGACCGTTTGCTTCGACGTGGTCAATGATGACTCGGGCTCTTCCCTCCTCTCCTTTAAACTCTCAGCTTTTAGCAGTGCCTCCCTCTTGGCAGGGTGTCGTTCATCTTGACCTTCGCCTTTTTTTTAACGTCCGCCTCGACTTCATCCACGGTACAAGACCATTCGCTTGTTTCTTCCCTTCATAAAGCAGCTAATTGGCCCCCCAGAAGTTTTTTTTTCCCACCTCCGCTACGAGGATTGCGACGATGCTTGAGGTTCAATCCCAGAACGACCATCCCCCCTCCCCTCCTAGACCTTTCCTTAAACCTGTTTCTTTTATCCTACAAAGGCCCCTGAAGGTTGACCTTACTCAGACTTTTCCGTAGACCCACTCTCAGAGTTAAGATCCTTTCCCGAGTACTTTGATTCTTCTTGCTTGTCGATTCTTTTTTTCTTTTTACGCCCAGGCACTTATTTCAAAACCGCGACTTCCCCCCCCCCAGCCTTAGTATCGGCGTTCACTTGTTCCTTTCAGACCTTCGATGCCGCTCTCGGACCCTCCCCCCCCTGAACCTTTTACCTTTCCCACTGTCGTTAGCAGGGGTTTCTGCTTCACCAAGGCAGCAAGCGCTGTGTTCCTCCCTAGACTGCTCCTCCGAAACTTGCCTTGTTCGAACGGGCTCGGGGTCACACTCCCGATCGGGGACACCACTTCACCCACAGGCCACCGCGTATGGCTCTCTTTCCTTCCCCCTCTCAAGATTAATCAAATTCCGAAGGTCTCTCCCTTCAACCGCTTACAAAAATGCCGGCAAGCCTTAGTACCCTGGTTCTTCCGTCCCCCCTGAAATCCCCCCCCCTCTTGGGCCCCCCCCTCCTTCTCCCCCCTATTGCAGTGATCGTTTGTTGAAGGTAGTCGCCCCCGAGCGTCCTTATTTCGATTTTTGCCATTGTTCCGGTGGAACCGTGGTTCTTCCTTCTCCTGCTGATTTCTCTTCATCGCTCCTTTAGTTCTACCTATATGGATTTACTTCTTTAACATCGGTCACCCTCCCTCGACGATACTTTTGTTTTTTTCCCACGCCCCACCTCCATGTTCCGGTTTAGTTCCTCGTCCCCCCACCCTGGGTCGGCTTTATAAAAGTTAAGGGGGTTTTTACGGTTTTTGGAGGAAGGCCAGGCGTCCTTTTCCTTTGGTCCACCCCCCTTTAGTTCCTCTTGATTTGTTGTGGCTTTTTCTTCACCTCCTATTCAGAGTGCGTTCTCTTTTGCTTTTCAGAAGGTCCCCTTTTGCTGCCCGCGGAACCCCCGGCGATTTGCTGAAACTGCTGCTGTCCTCCACCTTGAAGTACGGTGACCTGGAAATACACACTGTACCTTGAACGTAGACCTCTCTATCGCATGTTCCTCTCCTAGCGTTCCCCTTCGTTGGAACTTCTCTTCATCTACAGTCATCAGGTCCAACTTTTATCAGCTTGATCCTCTTTTTGTTTTTGAGCGATCATACTTTCCTTATATTCGCCCCCCCCCACCACGGTAGTCACCTGTCCATGAACCCACAGAACCCCCTTTCTTCCTAACTTTTTTTTTTCTCCTAGACGCAAATCCCTCGACTCAAGAGCGGCAGTTCTTACCGTATACGACACCTACCCTGAATAAATGGCGTTACTTCCTCTCCCTATCCCTGACAGCGTCGTTTAATTATCAACCCGTTTTCATTTTTCCCCGGCGTCAGGACAACTCTGGGCGCACCATCCAGCCCTTTTTTCCTCCCCTTGTGAACGTCTTTGCGAAGTTGCGTCCCCTTGTTTTTCTCGATCTGGGACATCCGTTTGGTCCTTACGTCTGTCTAGTCGGAATCGACCCGCGTTTTTCCTCATTTATGGTCGCTTCTAACGGCGTAGGCCCCTCTCTTTTTTTGATTGCGCTGGTCGCGATCCTCTCCCCTCTTGATAGTTGATCCGTACATCGAACCCTGCCTAAGCCAGCCACCTAAAGAGCAACATTTGACCCCAACCTCCTCCCGTCGCGATCGATGCAGACTCGACTCCCCCTCCGGATTTAAATCATCGGTCTTGGAACGTCTGAAGCACTCTGGATCTCATGGGCCCACTGGTAACCTATGCCTTGTTACTACTTCTTTCGTAATATGGTCCCTCCAAAACCCCCCCCAATGTTTTGCGCTTGTTGCCCATTCCCCCCCTCACTGTCCCTGTCGTTCTGTCCGCTCAGCCTTGAGCACCATTTTCCTTGAGATGTTCCCCTTGGGCAGGTCGAGACGGTAGACTCTTGTGTGTGGCATAAGGTTTGTCAGTCCCACTTTCTTTCGGAGTCTACCCTGCTAGACTTCAATGCTTCGCAAAGAGCAGCTTCACCTGGCTGAGGAGGGAGTTCACTATGTTTACCAATACCCTTCAGTCTATACTTTCCCTCTTACTTTCTCCTCCAATAGCAACATTTTCTATATATTTACTAATATCCGTTTTTTTTGAGAGATCCCTTTGACTAGGTGTTTATGCGAGGTTCAGATGCTCGATACTAAGGAGTTCCGACAGTCACTAACCTTTCATACTGCAATTTTCACTGCTTCTCTGTGTCGAAGACTGTGAGGCTCTCCCCTGGTCCCTGACGCCCGCCTCTTGCTTCACAAATGTAGAGCTCACTAGTCTAAATTCTCGTGCCCACCGATAAAAACTCGTTCCCAACGGGCGCCTTTTTTTGCTTTCTTACAATCCGCTGCTCCCGGTTTTATGGTAATGTTGCACAACTACAGTACTTTTTTGCGTGTTTTGATTTACAATATGCTTCCGACCTAGACCGCTCGCCACACGCCTTAAATGTTCTCTAACTGACAGCGCAGGCGTGCTTCCCCGGTAACAATATCCAGTATAGTACTATGATGTTAGGAATCTCGGCGGCAACGATAACACGAGGATTTCCTTTTCCCCTGGTGCGCTTCGGTTCTTCTTTTAGCTGGACTTTCGAAGGATAAAGCTTAAATCATCCTTTACGACATCTGCAGCCCCCCATCTTCACAACCTGTACTATCTATTAAGCGTAACCATCAATTTTCTTCCCCGGGTACGGAGTTCCTCACAATCCTCTGGATTATAACCCAGAGATCACCCTGCCCCCTGGAGACACAACCACGTAGACTCTCGTAAAAGAAGTTGTCAACCCAATCATTTTATGCCCTTTGCGGGATATTTCTCCACCGTGAAATTCTCATTCGGGAATCCCTGAGACGGCTACCCTGACAGGCTGTTTCTCTTTTTTCCATCTCTGTCGCCCCTTTTCTACCATTTGATATAATTTCTTTTCCGTTACAGTTAAACCTTTAATTCTGTATAAGATTTTCTAGTCGCCCACCTCCGTAAGGACGGCCTGTCTGTGTGCGGTTTTTTACGTAATTACGTTTTGTCATGTTCCTAATATCACTCCAATGAGATCGCTCACTTCTTTTCCCCAACTTCCGGCTCTACGTCTGCCCTTACTTATCGCTCGACTTCGCGCTGACCTTGCTTTAGCGGCCCTATCACTGCTCTCTTTCTCCTTATCAGGGCCGGTACCTCTTTTTTCCGGATTTTTTACCTCTACTTTCTCGAGGTCGGCCAGGGAGCATGAGTGCACCCTTCCGCTTGGTCGCTTTCCTCAAAAGTGCTTCTTCAAAGCAGATTTAACAAGCACCGATTCTTTTCAGAGGGCTATAAAAAACCTAATCTTGCCTTCCAGACACCCCGTCCCGTCCCTTCCTGCCCCCATGACACCCCACGGTTCAAATTTTTTGAGGTTCGAGGTTTTCTATGATACACGTCTGAAACCGGATTTTTTTCGCCTGGTCAAACACCGTCTCGGTATGAGGAAGATGACCCGAGATTCGCTCAGAATTGTTAGAAATCCTTTTTTCTCCTCTTTTGAAATCGACATCTTGCCTTTTCAACTCCCAGTTTAACTCCAATTTTTCCAACTGAATCCCTTTTCAGGACTCTCTTTTCCTCCCCAGTCCATTAGCCCCCCACTTGCAAGTTGTCCCCCTCCATGGCGGAAAAGTTTATTTTGCAGAGTTCAGAAAGTCTTCAACTTTTTGCCTTGACGCGTTCTTCCTTTTTTTTATCCTGTTCGGGAGGCATTCCCCCATTAATAGTGTTTAGTAATTTGAGTTTTAGATTTTTCAGGCAATAGCTGTTCGGCATGGATTCCCTTTTTCGCCCCAGCTCTGTCTTCTACCCCCGCAAGTTCGAAAGCCGGTCCCTTTTTCCTGATTCGCGGCATCGAAAAATCCCATCGGCTGTTCCCTTAAGCTCGCTCCACCTCCCGTTTTCACGATCTCAAAGCTTGCTTTTTTTCGGCAAGGAGCTGCATAGAAGGTCCTTTCCCTTTCCCCTTTTCGCGTCGAGACGATATGGGGGTGTCGAGGGTTTTAGCAGCGTTAGAGGCTCCCCCCCCCCATCCTCGAACCATCGACCACCTCATTTTTAAAAGACGCCCCTCGTGTCCACCTTCGAGTTACCCTCCTGAGAAGCACCACCCCCCCCCCTAAAAACCACCGCACCACAGAAAAACCCCCCCCCCCCCCTCAAAAATCACCCCAACAACAACGCAGACCCCCCCCCACCCCCCCAGAAAACCCCCCCCGAAACCCCCCCCCCATTAAACCCCGAAAGCCCAAACCTCACCCCTCTACCCCAGCCCCGCCCAAAAACACCCAACCCTCCCCCACCCCAAGAAACTGAAACACCCCCACCTTCTCACCCCACACAACCCCCCCCCCCCCCCAAAAAAAACCAGGAGACCCCCACACAAAACAAAACACCTCCCCCCCAGCACCAAACCCCCCAAATCCCCCCCCCCCCAAAAAAACGGAAAACAAAAAAAAAGCCCCCCCCACAACCAAAAACCCCCCCCAAAAATGAAAAACCCCAAACCCCAACCCCCCCCAATTTTGTCGCCGTGATTTTTCCCCCTCGGCCCCGTTTTGTGCAACCTGAGTTGCTGGTTAACGCCTTGTTAGACCCCTAGTTTGAATTCAAGGTCGCTGCTTTTTTCTTTTCCTTTCCTTTGCCTTAAAATAACGACGCTATCCCCCCCTCCGCGTTGCTTTTTGTGTCCGTATTTCCCAAAAACCCTACTTTGTCCCCCCCCCCCTGTAGCTTGCTTTCTTCTAGCTCCACGCCTTTCTTTTCTTTCCGTTATGCGAGGTTTGGGCGTTTGCAAGAAACTTTTCCTCTCCGATCGACGACCCCCCCCCCCCCCCCCCCCCCTCTCCCTGCTTCGCTGAGTTAGATATTTCTTCCCCCTATGATTGACCTCGCCCCACGGTTGCTACGCTTGGCCCCTGATGTCCCCAGGGAACGTGTCTCCCTTGGCAAGCTCAGTCCCTTTCCCCTTTCTCTCCTCCATATTTAGTTGTTGTGTTCTAGCTTTTGACCATCCATGGAACTTGCTCTTTCCCCCCCTGCATCAACTGTCTCCGCCTGGCTTCTTAGCACCCTTAGGTTGTTTCTCTTTTTTTCCCCTCCTTATGATCGAGCGGCGATCTCTCCCCAAGAGCTAATTGAATAGAGAGGATTGTTTTCGTCATCCTCGTCGGAATTAGATTTGATTTCCAAATCACGAATAACGTCCCTCTACTTGGTTTTCCCCCCCCCCTCAGATTTTTCTTCTGACGCACAGCAGCTAAATTTGTTCACCGTAACTTTTTTGAAGGTTTTAATTCACCCTTCGGCCCTTTTTCCTTCCAGATGCGGGCTTTCCCCTCAATTTCACGATCCCCCCACCGACTTCCATTAATTTAAGCTTTCTTCACAAAGGGTTACCTTTGCCGGTGCACTCTCCTTCCCCAGGAGACAATTTTCTCCTTTTGGTCCATCGAATCTCGTTTTGGGCTTTCTCAATTATTTTGTGGTTCTATGGTTTTCAGAGCCTCCGGTGCCCTCTGCTACTTAAGGCCATCCTTTTTCTCCTCTAGGAATTGATGACGGGTCGACTCCCCACCCTTCCTCCGTCAAGTCATTTTGACCTATTATATTGCCACTGTCTTGAGCGGATCTTAACCAAGTGCCCCCCAAAGCGATTGTGATTTTTTCTTCTCAAGCATGCCTTCCTTACTCCCTGGATAGGGGTCCAAACAAGATAGGGTTCCCCCACCAACGGACCTAACGTCCACCTGAGTATGTTGAGTTTTTGCCGCAAGCAGCCCCCTCTTTTCGGAAGCCTAACTCTTTTCAAAACGACGGAAGAGTTTAGACCTACAGGGTCATTTTCCGGTAACACTGCTTTTTCCAGCAATCCGTCCATTTCACCCCCACTTCTGACGGAGCAGGGAGGGCATCTTACACCTCTCTTTTAACGTTTTTTTGCTTAGTTCTTAGTGTTAACATTTCCTTTTTGGCACTTCTGTTTGGGCTGCTTGATGCTGATTTAGCCTAGTCAATTTCCCTTCGTTAAGGTTCCAACAAATCTTCTGGATGTACTGATACTCTATTCTCTCCGCTAGCGGGGTGTTTGATATACACCAAAGAAGGTTCACGGGTAGCATTGAATTGTGACTCCACGGTTTTCTTTTTGGGTGTGTACCCCTGGTGAGTTCCTGAGTGTCTCTTTCTTTCCACAAATTTCTCCTCTGAGGGTGTTCTTATCCCTTTTCATAAAATTTCTCCCTTTGAAATCTGTCTTCGAAGGAACTTTTTTCTGCCCGGCCCACCTCTTTCCTCTTTTTCCCTGACCCATCTGCCCGTCCGACTCGGCCCCTTAAGATGAAGCCTAGTCCCACGGTACACTTCCCCGATTCCTCTATTTTCTTGATTGTGCTCTTAGGTTTGCCTTTTCTCTTCTATATTTTCCCTGGCAAAATTGTAGGTTCGACGATTATCGTTTCTACCCTTTGATCTAATTAAAAAAGTGCTTGCTGTTTCAACCGCCCCCCCCCAGAACACTCACGCTTCCCTTTCCTTTCTGACCCAGCCTCATAAATCTATCATGTCAATCGTCGGTTCCCAGAACCTCCAAATTACCCCTAGAAAGACCGCACCAGGATTCTTCTTTACAAAGCGATTCTTTCCTGTAATCTCCCTCCTTTTCTCCCGGGATTCCTCCGCTGGGCAATGGGTTTCCCTATTCCCGCTTAGCAGCCGTTTGCCTTGCGCCCAGAGTCCGTCCAACTCTGTTTGGCGCGAGATTGACTTCTCTCTATTCTCCCTACGATTAGGTGTTGCCACTCTCCCCTGTGAACTTAATTTGATGGTTACTCTTTTCTTCTTGCTCGTTACATTGTACTGTTCTTCGTCTTTTAGTTTAAACATAGCTTGCTATAGTGCTCCGTCCCTCCTTTCCCCCTTCGCTTTTTAAATTGAAAGCGCCCCCCCTTTTCCACCACCCTTCATCCGTCTGATCGATGACTGACCCCCCTGCCACCCATAAGATGTACACTCCCCCTTTTTGAGGACGCGCCGCCCATCCTTCTCCTAGGCTCTGACGTTCACTTTCCGCAAGTGTTTGTTTTTTTTTAAGGGGGCCCCCCCCCCCCACTAGTTTCGCAACAAAAACCCCCCCCAGTTGATTTTCCTCCTTCTCCCCCTTCCAATAAAGGTCAAGGCCTTTTTTTCGGCAGCCAGTTCTCCTTCTCTTCCTTTTCTTCGATTTTTTCGGCCTCGAGTTTTCGTGAAGCGGTGGTGGTTCCTTCTTTGATCGAGTTTTTCCCCGTACTCTTACTGCTTCGCCAAGCGCAGTCCTTTGCACTTTGTCTTCTTTGAGGACTATTTCTTTTAAATAAGTCTACCTTATTGCCTTCCCCAATCCCCCACAAAGTCTCTCTCCTTTTTTGGTTATTTCTTGCTTCCAATTGTCTTTTCGCGCTGTTTCAGACTGGCACAGAAGCCCTTGATGACCCCTTTTTTTCCGGGAATCCTTGGCCCTCAGAATCACATGTGAACGGCGGTCCCCTTTTCGTGTCAGAAGCCCATGTTTTTTTTCTCAATGGGACTCCTCCCCAGCATAGGGGCGGCAACCCTATTGACACCTCTCCAGAGCGCCACCCTTCTTCCGCTGCCCAACTCTCTACAACCTGTCACCCAATGGCTGGATTCGTTGGGCCATA
>Ga0179591_1252517_pt1 | contig 18535 bp, 23 predicted proteins | sample CZOMad2_1_08_16f_FD_182891 | JGI IMG/M metagenome (GOLD analysis project Ga0179591, IMG submission 182891) | Vadose zone soil fungal communities from Angelo Coast Range Reserve, California, USA - CZOMad2_1_08_16fungal (PacBio error correction) | ecosystem: Environmental > Terrestrial > Soil >... | reverse complement strand
ATTCATCTTTTTTTTTCAATAAGTCTGGGGGGTATTATTTTTGCCAAGTTCAGCCACTTGTTTCGTTTGGCTTCGTCGACTTTGATTGTTCTTCCTTGTGCTGGCCTTTCCACAAAAACGTCCTTCCCCCCGTATGGCGGCAACCATTGTTTGGGTTGCTTTTCCCTGTTTAATGCATTGGTTCAGGTGTTAGGGCACCCTCTTTGTCTGTTCTTGTCCCGGTGTGTCAAAAGTTCGACCTTTTGCCCCAGAGATCGGCTTTCATCCCCCTGTTTAGCCCCAATGGCCACTTTCCCCTTTCAGCTTGGTAGTGGCATGGTTACTCGGTCTAGTAGCTACATTTTCCCCGGTGTTGTCCTGGGCTCGCTAGTTTGTTTATTTGTCTCCTTTCCCTTTCCCCAGTGGTGTTCCAGTCCCCTCCAAGGTGTTGCGGACAGGCCCACTTTGCCTTCCACAAAATCCATTGTTCCAGGGGAGGATTTCTTAGTTCACTTCCCTATTCCAGTGACATCCCACCGATTTCTCTTTTGCAGGTCCCCTGCGTCCACTAGTCGATAGGGTTTTCAAGGTGAACTGCTTTTTCTTTGAGTGGGCCTTTCCCATCCGCCCTCACCATTCGATCGCCTGGATGGCCAACACTTATGTTCCCCCTTCTAACCCCCATCGAGTCTTTGCCTTTCCAACCTTTTTCTACTCAGCTTATTTTTCGCCCCGTATTCGCTATTAAAAGACTATGTTTTTCCCCCTTTCCCTTCTCGGTCTCAAACCCATTTTTCTTTTTATTTGGGCTTTGCAACCTTTACACTTTTAGTTTCCCGGCTTGTTTTTTTTTCTTTCTCTCCGTCCACAGGGATTTTTCCCCCCCTTTCTTGATGTAATATTCTCTCCAGCCCGTTGTCTCTTACGGCCCACACCCAAACTCCCCCTTTCCCGGCCAAAGTCCCCCCCTTTTTTGGGTTCTTGGAATCTTGTGGCCTACAACATCTTCGCTGGCCATTCTACCCCATGCGATTTTGAACCAACTGGGATGGAATGCACTTTCACCCTCCATTCTGGGACTTGTGTGACGGTGTTCAAACCGTTTTTTTCTTTGCCTAGTCGGAATAGTTCCTCCGTGATAGGTCACCCCCCAAATTTTTCTGGTTCTCTTAAAGAACGTTTCCCCTTTTTCCCTTTTTTTTTTTTGTCCGTTTCGATTTCAGACGACACCTTTTTCCTTTCTCCTGTACCAACCAGAGTTTTTCTTTTTGATGTGCACCCCCCCCCCCCCCCTTTCCCTTGTGGCCGACAGCCTTGTTTATGATTTGCTTTTTTTCAACGCCAGTTCTCCCCCTTCCACCCCGCGGTCTTTGCACCAGCTTCCCCTTCGAGGCTATGTGTCCCTTACAACCCACCCCGTTTTTTTTTCGGTATTTTTTTTCCTCTTCCCCGACGTGGGTTTTTGTTTAGTTGTGTTTTTCATATTTGGGCTGCACCTTCATTGTTTGGGATTGTTTCAACCGCCCTTTTTCCTCCAAACTTATCCCCCCCCACGGACCGACTCCCTTATCAGTCTAGTTTTTTTGTTTTCTTTAGTTTTTGGGTTTCATCTTTCCTCGCATTCTGCCATCGCCCCCCCCAGCGTCGCCTCCATTCTTTTCTTTTTAATTCAATTTTTGGGGGGGGGGGGTGTGGATGTTTCTTCTTCCGGTGAACGTACTCTCCCCCTCACCCGCAGATTGAACCCCACCTGTGTTCCCCCCGTTCGCGGTCGAGTTCTTTAAAAGTGTCCCCTTTTTTTTCTTTTTTGGGGGACACCAGACCTTCCCCCTTCCCCTGGACTAACCCTAATCGCGAGCGCCCCCTATGAATAATCTGTTTCTTCGACGTTATCCGATCTATCAGTATTAATAGGTTTCCGCACTTTCTGAATCCGTAATCCCTAATTTGTTGTTTTTCTTTTTTGGGCTATCCATTGAACCACCCCGGCCTGTCGTGCCTTTCACTCAAATATATCTACTTACTCCTCTACGCCGGAGTTCTATATGACGTTTCTCTGCCCCGGTTTTTTCTTCTCCCTATTAGTGACTACCGTGTCTTGGAACCTTCTTTTCCCCGGTTTGGTGAATAACTCTCTACCTTTTTTCTTCAGGTGGGTTCAAGCTTTCGATAACCTTTCCGAGACCCCACTTTGTTGTACGTATCTCCCGACTCGCCCTCCTCTCCCGCTTGCTACTTGTTCGAAGGTCCATCTGCTCTGAAAGCACAAATCCAACCCCCATCCTTCCCTTTTAGTAGTGAAGAGTGCCCCCAGACCCCCCTTTTTCACTGCCCCCAAGAGACCTCCACCCATGAGGTTTTTTCCCCCCCTTTCCCCCATACCAAACCAGAACCGTAGACGCTGGCGCCACTCTCACGTACAACCTATCGACTATCCCTTCCCCTTTTTTTTCCCCAAACCAGCCGTTTTTTCTACCTTGTGCCTCAGCCATGAACCCCCTCCCTTTACAGTAACACGTGTTACGTAGAGGGTGCCCCGATCCGACGTTTCAGCCTTTTTTCCGAAAAACGGCTTGCATTCCCTTCCCCTCACACATCCGCCCAACGTCCCGTTTTTTGAGTTTCCCCATCCTCCCCCCTAGGCCTGGTTGGCCCCCCGCCTTGTATCGACGGCCGTATGGATTTGGGAAATTTTTTTTCCCCAGGCAAAAGTCCCCCCCCCCCCCCCTGGCAACAGCAGGGTCCCTTCTCCCCGTCCCTGATTTTTTCACCGCTGGTTTCGATGTCCCCAGTCCTGTTTTTGACCCCCCCCACGGCAACTTCCCCCCCATCGGCACCCGCGTATATTTGTGGATTTGAACCCCCACCTTTTGTTGATACCCTGCGAAGTCCTGTGTTTTGAACTGTATCGGCCACAACTCCCCCCCAACTTTCCCGTCTCTCGTGGATTAAAGCCCCTCTCCCCCTCATTCTGTCGAATGCTGTCTCCCCCCCTTTTTATGTATGTGGATTCCCCTTTTTATGGAGAGTCACCCCAGCGAGGTCCATTAATCCGATCAAGGTTTCCCCCCCCTCCCCGAAGGCACTTGTGGACTCCCCTTGCCATGATACAATGGTTCTTTTCACTTCGATTAGCTTCCTATCACGTGCCCGGTCACCCGGGACCCTCCAGACGCCTTTATAACTCTTTCCCTTTGCTGGATGTATGACCCCCTTTCTTTTTGTGTCCATCGCACCTTTTCCACCCCCGACCTCTCCCTCAATTCCATGGGTACGGTTGTTTAAGTCTCCCCCAATTTAAAAGGCTCTTTTTTTTTTCCCCCCACAAGGCTGACTACCCCCTTTTCTTTTTTCATCCCACCGAGCCACCCGCGCTTTTATGTTTTGGTTTCTCCAGCAAATCTTCACCGAGGCCGACTGCATTCCTCCCTCGGAAGCCCCCCAATCCCCTTTCCCTCCAATTGACTGGCGAATTTTATATTTACCCGACGTCCAAGTGGCACGACCCCCGTTTTTTTTTTCTCAGTAAAACTCTTTTTCCTTGAACTAAATTCCCCACCTTTCTGACGTTTGGGCCCCCTTCCCCTGACGGCCCCCCGTTACACGATCCCTCTTTTCCAAGGTGGCCACTCCCTATTTCAATACCACCAACCTCATGCCCCGGATCTTCCCACCGTGGCCATCCGCCAAGACCCCCCTTCCCCCCCCCACCAGTGCCCTTTCTATTTAAAGCAAAACCGTTACATTCGCCTCCATGTACCCATTTCTCCTTAGGTGGAAATTCAGTGTTGTTTAGCAATTCCTTTCTCCCCTGGATTTTCACTTACTGTCGTTTGTCCCACCCCCCCCCCCCCCCCCCCCACGAGAGCATTGGATCACTTATCTTATTTTGACTGTGTTCCGAGTTTCCTGTGGAGTCTTGGCAGCGAGAGTTTCACATTCTGTCCCCTTGATTAGGCCCAGCTTCCCCCCCTTTGAGCAATCACACTCCCATGGGTCACTTTCTTCCCCTCCCCCCCGTCCCTCCGACGAGTGCTGCCCCCTTTCGCTTCGCGAGGGCCCCCCCCCCCCCCCTCCTCACCCAACACATGAACCCCTTCCCTCCCACGTCAGTCCCCTCCTCATTATTCATTCTCCTTCTTTGTGTGGGATCCATGCTGCGTCCTCTCTTTTTTTGTGAACCCTCTGAGCTACCCATCGTCGGGGTTTTCGGTTGCTTGTTTCATAGTCCCCCCTAACACCTACTTTCCCTCCTACTTTTCCCCTGTCCGCTCTCAAGGCATCAAGCCCCCCTCCTTCCCTCCTACGGCCGGTTATTTACCGTGGGAGAGAAGGGTCCTCCTCTTTCTCATGACTTCAGTCTTCCCCTCACGAGGCTTCGACTTCCATCTTTCGCCCTGTTTGGTCCGTTTCCCGTGCAGACCTCTTGACGTGAATCTGGTCCTCCCTGACCGTCTCTTTACTTGATGGGAAAATCAATTGTCAAATTCCCCGAGTTCCCCCGCCCATCTCTATCTTTTCCACCATCCTTTTGTCTTATCGCCTCAACCCTCCTTCCCACAATGCATTAACTTTGTCTTCACCTCCCTCCCCTCCCAGGAGCCGGCATGTCTTCTCCCAACTCCCTTGCTTCACACCCCTTCCACCGGTTTTTGACCCGAACCCTGCTCCATTTTCTCCTCCCTAGTTCTGTCGAACCTCACCTTGCCTTCCCTTCTTTTAGGTCGGGTTTTCCCTCCCCCCCTACGTTCCGCTAGTCTTCTCTTACGTCCACTTGTTCCACGATCCTTCATCAGGAGTGATTCTCTTTGAGTCTCCCCCGAGTTCCCGCTCTCAACATTTTGTTCTTTCGCGACGAAAGCACAACGTCACGTTGATAACTGCCTCCCATTCGATTTCCTTCCCCCATCACATGCGCGACGAGTTTCCCCCACCCCCCCAACTTTCCAACCTCAGAAAGCACGCGATTCATCAGATTTTTGCTCACGTAGCACTTTTCCGCTTCATGGTTCTTCGGTCTTGGCGTGCCCCCCCCCCCCCCCCCCTCTTAAGTCCGGCATCTGTCACCTTTCGTAGTGACTTCCATTTTTTTTTTTCTACGGTCTGGCGTCAGTCTTCCCCGGAGCCCGTCTGGTCTTTACTGAAAGATGTCTCACACCTGGCGCACGGCAACTCCTGGGGCTACCCCCCCACGCGTTATGGTCCAAGGGTCCTCCCTTAGTGAACAAACCGCCTGTGCCTTCCTTTTTCATTTGTGTGTTTTTTTGTTGTGTAATGCGAACAGCTCCCCTTCGACGCCCTCCCCTCCTCTTATGCAAGTGTAGCTTCCTGTTGGAGAAAGTCCCCTGTAATGTTACCTCCCTTTTCTTTCGTGACCAAGTGTGAGGGTTCATGAGCCGACTGTCTACTGCCTTTTTGTTTTATTGTCTCGTCTTGTTTTTCTTTCTGTTTTGTGACGAGGCAAAGGCTGTGTTGAGCCGCTTTCCGTTGAGGTTGGTTTTGAAGTGTTTCTTGGCTTTGGTTTTGTTTCCCCCTCCCCCTCCCCCCCCCGTGCCCTGCCTTCTGTCTTTGTGCCCCATGTCCGTTCTTTTGCGGCCCCATTTCCTAAGGCGGTGTCCGTTGATGCTATAAGGACCCAGTTTTTTTCGTTGTTTTACTTTGTCGACCTAAAACAACCCCCCCCCCCCCGTTCCGTGAGTTCTTCCTTCGTGGGCCATTTTAATTGATGTGTTGATGTGCAAGTCAGTTTTGGCTTTCTGTTGGCCCCCCCCCCCTGGTTTTTTTGACGGCCTTCTTTTTTGGATTGTATATTTTCCTCCCCAGGACTTTTCCTTTCTTAATCGCCCGGTAGCCCCCGACCCATATAAACTGGTCCCCCATCCCCCAATTTTTTCGGTTAAGGGTGTGTCTTTCGGCATTTCCTTTCGCCCCTTTTTAATTTCGGTATTGTGGGCTTTCCCACCCATACGACCTGACCTTTTTTCCGCACCTTGATAGGGCTTAAAGCCGCCTTTTCCATTTTTGGCTGACTTCCAAATCCCTGACCATTTCATCTTTATAGGGTTTTTCCGCTTTCCATTTTCGTGGACTGGTTTAGTTTTTCCGCCCGCTCATTCATCAAGCGTTTTCTATCAAAGCGTACCCTTTATTCTCAGCAAACGTCTCTTTTTGTTGTTAGGGTGACACGTTCTTTTTTTCCGAATTCTGGGAGCCCTAAATCGCCTCCCCCCCTGGTCACTCTTTTCCCCCCCCCCCGTCCCTCGGGGGTCAAACTACCATTTTCCCCCCGTAGACATTTTGTTATGTGCATTACCCCCCCCTCAAGAATCCCTTCTTCTTTCCACCACAGACGCCCCGTGGGCTCCGCCCTGGAAAACCACCCTTACAAGTAGCGGCCGGACACCCTGAATTCCCCCCCCCCTGCAAAAAATCTCTTGTGTGTATAGTAGGGTGCGATGCTGTTGGGGTCTTTGTTGTTTTTTGGTTTTTGATCTTCCCGCTTTTGACTTGCCCTTCCTTGGGGAGAAAGGTTTCCTTGGTTCAGACACAACCATTACCCTCTTCATTTTGTTCCCTTAAGTACAGGGCCTTGGAAGTCCCATAGTGGTTGAACCCCCCCCTTTTTTTCAATCTGCCCTAGCCCCCCCCCCCCCTCGTTTTGCCCCCCCAAACGAAGCGCGGGGCTATTAGACTTGAACTTTAAGCTTGTTTTTTCCCTGGGTTGGAAGGGGACCTTGTTTTTTTTTTGGGGTCCTACCTGTCCAACATCTTAATCCCCCGGTTCCCTTGACTCTTGCTTTTTTGGTGTCCCCCCCCCCCCCCCCCCGGTGCAGTTTCTTTTTTCTGTTCAACAACATCACTGGAGTGTTTCACTTAAGGGTTTGTTTATGGACTGTGATCTTTTTCCACCCTCCCCTCCCCTCTTTCCCCAGATGTTCTGTGTTCCACCAGGGTCGGGATCTATTCCCCTATCACGGACCCGTTTTAGATTCCTTGGGTCTTATGGCCTTTTACCCTTCCCTCTACACCCCCTTCCCTCACGTTTGGTCCACAGTTTCCCCCTTTTCCCGATGATTCCCCCCCCTTACCCCCAAAGTGGATTTTTCTTTTTGGTTCATGCCTTTGATGATGCGTACTTTCGGTCGGGTCTGTTGACCTAAAGTCCCACCTTCTTTTTGATTTTCCTGGAAGAGCTTTCGTCGGGTTACATCACCCTCTTTCACAGAGGATCCCCCTTGGGTATTTCAGTTGGATCGTTGCGCCCGTGGATGGCCTCTAGACCATACCCCCCCTCCTTGAAGAGCTTGACCTTTTTTTTTCCCCCCAGTGATATCCCCCTAACCTTCCGTTTGTCGATGAGAATTACGCAGCAAATCGAAAAAGGCCCCAACCCCCCGTTCTGCGTTCTTTTTCCCTTTCCTTCCCGGACCAGTTTGTAGGGACAACCTCAGTTTCCCCTGTATTACTTTCGTGCAGCTACACCCCCCCAACGCGAAGACCTTCCCCAGTCCCTTCTTTGACTAGTAGCATGTCGCTCCCCCTTTGCCAAATGAATGGGACGCTTTTCGCCCCCTCCCTCACCTTTCTTTGTTTTTTTTGCGTCGATTCCCCCGTTTTTCACAAGGAGTCCTTGAGAAAGCGACTTTTTTTCCCCTTTCTCCCCCCTCTTTCACCCTAGTCTGGCGGCGCCTTTTGAGGTGTTTTGGCCGGCTGCAGGCCGCTGGCGCCCCAGGCATGGAACATTTCTCCCCCTTCCAACTTTGTTCCGGCAAGCGACCCTTTTTTCCTGGTTGTTGCTCCGGCTGAGCTACCTTCTCTTCTCACAGGATTTTTCTTTCTCTTACACACTAAATTCTCCCCTCCCCTCCCTTGGGGGTGGGGGTGGGGGGTGTGGGTGGGCGACTTTCCTCGAAGGCCATATTGTTGCTTCAAGACCCCCCACTCAAACCCGAATTCCTGTCAAGTAGGTTTTCTGTAACCAACTCTTTCCCTCCCCCTCCCTCCAAATCCCGTGCGGCTTCACCCCCTTCCTGTTTTTAACTAACCGACCAGCAACTTTTTCGCAGCTGCGCACTCCCCAGGGCCACGGTGGGTAATATCCTTTCCCTCCCTTGTTGCAAATTTTGCACCCCTGTGTCGATGGGACCTCAGTCCCTTCCCCAGTCTAACCCGAACCCTGTACGGAAGTGTCCGTGAGAGGTGGGGACGATTCGACTCCCCCTTTTTCCCCCTACAAAGGACTTTCAGGATTTTTTTTCCCTCCCATTAACCGAAAACCTAGGCACACTTTTTTTTGTGACATTTCCCCGGAAGGAAACCTTTGTGGCCCACGATTCCGTAGGTGCTCTTGTTGAAGACTCTTCCCCTGTCCCCCCCCCCCCAACGGCCAGCCGGGCCTTTTTCATTTCCTGTCCATTTTCCCCTGTGTCTGGTGGCCCCCACATTTTTTTGGCCCATCTCCTACCACCCTACCCCCCTGTCCCCTATACACCGTATCGACATTTCCAGGGCGGGAGTTAAGTTTGTCCACTCCGTCCCCCTTTATTAGCACCAAGTCCCTCCTTCAGTCGAGCGTTCAACCCACCTTTGGACCGGCGGTGGACTGTTTGACCCCTTTGCCCTCCTGTAGAAATTTTCTCCTCCCCCCAATATGGGATCGCTGACTTTCTATCCCCTACACCCATCTTTGACCTTCCATAACCGAATTTGAACCCTTGGGTTCTTGAATCCCTGGCCACCTCTTTTCCCAGTTCCCCCGTTGTCTATGAAGTTTTCTTCCCCCCCTTGATGACTCCCCCCGCGGTCCACCACAAAGTATCGAGAGGTTGGACGGTGTCGTCTACGACGGTGGTACCCTGGTGTCCTTTTGACCGATGAGTCCCCCCTTTCCCCCCTTGTTTCAAACACTCCACTCCCTACATATATTTTACCTTTCACCCGGCCACCCAATGTGGGGTGACTTCCCCCCCACTTTTCAAATGGTGGAAAATCTCTCCCCCTCACCCCCAAGCGCTTGTTGTTCCCCGAAACCAAACCCCGAATCCATTATTACCCCCTGAACCCCCCCCCCAGGTCTCTTCTTGTATCTGTTCCACTCAAGTCCCTTTTTTCCTACTCTATGTATCTACGTGTCCCAGTTATTCTGTAACCTGATCACCCGGTCCCTACCACCTTGCACCTTCTTCCCTCCCTGCCCACAGCCCTGACACCTTTCCTTCATAGCCAGAAACACCTTTCCCCCTGACGTCCACTGACGGTTCTTTTTCGTCCATACCCCAGCGTCCCCCTTCCACTAAAGTCCCCTGTACCCCCCCACTCTGACGGTCTATCCCCCTACATGGAGACCATCCTCCCCTTCCAGTTTTCGAGTGGTGTACCCCCTCCGCCGTTAGAACTGCCACCTTCACTTGCCACCTCCCTGCCGGCAACAGCTTACCACCTGCAAAAGCATTTTCCCCCCAGGAAGATGTGAGTATATTTCCCCCCCTTCCACCCCCTGTAAACATTTCGCCGCATTTTATTGCCCCTGAGTTGCAAATTCAGTCGGATTACTTTCAAAGGTTTTTCCCCCTCTTGAGTTCGTTCCCGGTCTTTCCCCTTTTTTTGCAACCACCCACCAACCTAGTTCCTTGGCCCCTACGAGCTGCACCAGGTTGTGAATCTCCCCTTTTTTTCATTACCCTGTGCACCACCACTCCCGGTCCCTGCTTTTCCTTCTTTGGGCAAGTTCCCAGCAGCGGTTTTTTTACCCAACCTACAATTTTCTCCCCCCAGGTCGCCGAACCCTCCCCCATGTTGGTAAGAGTGTCATTTCAATTCTGGCCCGGATCCTGCCATACAGACCCGAACCATTCCCCCACCAATGAAAGGCCTCATCCCCTCTTCCTACTCCGTCCGTATTATGCATGTGGGCTCTTTGGTGATTCAACCATCGCATTTGCTTTTTTCTTGGAGCCCCTCAAGGGATGCTTCACCCTTCTATGGAGTGATTGAGCTCACCGAAAACAGTCCAGTCTCGCTTACTTCGATATCTCTCCCCCTCCTCTAATCCTTTCTTCCGCTGACAGGTCCCTAGGCGCTCCCATTCTTGGACTCTAGTAGACAACCCCTTCCCCCCCTAGTTACCGGGGTGTCCCCCCTTTCCCCACCATGGGCCCGACGGTTATTTTCTTCGTTTCCCCTTTTTCAGACACCCCCCCCCCCTCCGCGAAGAGACCTTGATTGATGGGCCCCCCTTCCTCGTCTAAGCAGCCGCCCACTTCCTCTCTTGTCCGTCAAACCAATATCCCTTCCTACTTCTGTTTCCTATCTTTCGTGAAACTAAAATGACCTTCTCTACCAGGGTTGTGTGACATCTTCTTTTCGAGTGACCGTTCCTTAACTCCCTGTCTATTTTCTCCTCCAATTGTCCCCGTTCACAACAACGGACATGTTTTCCCTCGAGAAGAAGATTTTCTCTTGAACTCTTTCCAGGTGTAATTTCGAATCCCGTATAAGAGTCCAAATTTTTTTCCGACTTCCCCTGGAAACCTTCTCTCTCAAGCTGTTACTGAGCCTTATGAGCTTTGCCGTCCTTCTTACCTCGTCCCTCCCCAAAACCGGGTTCTTTTTCTCGCCAACGCCAAGCTACCCCATGGGGTGACTACCCCTCATATTGCCCTTCTTTTCAGCACACCCATTGCTTGCTTCTTTAACCCAAACACAAACATTCCCCCCCTTGACCTTGAGTCGCCCCGGGTTATCACTTCCTGGCCCAGGACCTTTGTTTTTTGCGTTGGCTTTTTCTGTGTATGCCCGGAGGCCCCCAGCAGCCTACCGAAATCGTCGGACTTTAATCCGCTCTTCCGTTTTCGGGACACTTCCTCCCCCCTTCTTCTTCTTTTTTTTTTTTTTTTGTTAACTTATGGTGGATGGTACAAACCCCCCCCCTTTCCCCTACTCAAATCAGACCCTTTTCCTTTTCTTTTTCAGATTTCTCTTGTGTCCCTTTCAATTCCCAATCGCTCGGCACCCTTACGTGGTACTCTCCCGGCGCGAAAGATCTATTTTTGGTGGATCCCGTCAAACCGTTACCACGCCTCCGATGACCCTTCAATCTGCGGTCGGTTTGTCATCGGCGCTTACTTTCCCTTTATTAGGACCATTTGACCTCCCTTTCGTTCACCTTAAAAAATCTGCGACATTGTGTCCCACTGTCACTTGTTTTCCATAGAAGATGTAGTTTCATTTCTTTTGGTGGCCTGCGGCTGCCCTGTTAGCTCCCCCCTTTTCCCAGGATTCCCTGCTGGTGTGTGGCCTTTCCTTGTTTATACATTGTGAGTTTTCCCCCCTTTACTAAAACGTGAAGTCACCAGTTTTAGTGTTTTGCCACCTCCCAACATTTTCAGTACGTTTTTGCTAGATGGTCCCCCCAAAAGGCACAGACTGGGAGGTTCTCCGTCGGCCTTGAGTTGTCCGTGCCGGTTTTTTAGCCCGTTCTTGTCTTGTTCTCTCTTTTGGGCGTGTGTTCGGACCTCCACAAATATCCCCCTTTCCCCTTGTTTCCCTATTCGTTGCTGTTAAACCAGGTCGTTCGGGGGAGGCCTTGCAACTCACTCCATTGGCATTTCAACGGGCTGCGGTTTGGTCCTTTTGTCCCGCCACAGTCGGACGTGTTTTGTCCCGTTCTTCTTACTCGAGTTTTTTAGCCCCCTTTCTTTTCTTTAAGGACCCAAACAATCCTCTCACCTCGTTGGGTGTTTTCTTGTTGGTCCTCCCCCTTTTTTTCTGTCCCCCGGTGAGTGTGCCACGCAAAGTTTTGTTTCTTTTTGCCTCGCCCAAGCCATGTTCCATTCTACTGCCACGCCGATCAACCATCGTGAGTAAGTCTTCCTGCAGTTTTCACTGTGGTTCGACAAACGCACCGTTCACCCACTTCCAGTGTACCTCTCTCCCTACAATACAAACCCCCCCCCTCTCAGAGTAGATTCCCCAGGGTGCCCCTTTTCCTTTTATGACCCCTTTAGGGAGTTGTCAACGATTTCCCCCCCTATCCCCCCTTGTTCTCTCCAACCTGATTTCTGGTTTTGTAATTCTCCCTCCTTCTAACTGTTTAAACGAGCAGCTTTCTTCGGTTGCCCGTCGACGACTTTCACCCACAGTTTTCCCTTCCCCGCACCTAAAAGTTTTCCCCCCTTTCGGGGTCATGTTGACACGTCCCCCAAATCGTTTTTTTCTCCGAGGGAAGGTGCTTTGGCGTTTCTTTTTTCTGCGGCATTCCCACAGTGATGCCTTCTTTTCCAAACGGACACCAATTTTCTTTCGGTGGGCGTACATAACCCACTTTGTGCCCATAATTCTTTGTCGGTCCTTCTTACTGAGGTAATGTCCCCCCCTAAGAATATTTTTCACACTCTCCGAAACCATAGTTTCCCCCCCCCCTACCCTGGCCTCGGAGATTGGACATCCTTTTGGTGAATGTTCCTGTTTGGTCCCCTGTTGTTGCGATTTGTCCCCTTCACTCCCCCTTTTCCTACAGAGAGTGGGGTTCAACAACGTTCTGTACACAGTCCTTGTGGTTTCTTATATTTGTGGTGTTTTATTCTTGTTTCCTATTCCCCCAGCGCCGCTTGAATCTTTTTTCCCCAACCCGGTGTGCTCGTGATTCTTTTCCCAACCCTCCACCGGTGTTCTTTGGTGAGTCAATGATCCTTTCAAGATCCTTGCTCAACTTATCCCACCCTTTTCCCTTCCCCCTGCGGTGGTGCAAAACCCCCCCCTTTTCTAAACCCCAGATGGGAAGTTACCCGTCCCACCCCTTTGTGCGCTCTCTTCCTCCTCCGACTTGTTTTTGGTATGTGGTCTGAACCCTACTTTCTAATGGGTCCGGCAAATGCCTGGTTCTTTGCACCCATGGACAGCAACAGACGACTTTTCCCTCTTCCCGTTTGTCGTTTCTTCAGCAGATTCTTTCCAAGTCATTATTTTTTGAGAACTTTGTTCCCGGTTTCTATCTAAACTACGTTTCGACTGTCTCCGGCACATTCAACCCAGTCCCCCCCCCCCCGGTTCTTCGCTTTTCTGATTTCCTTCTTAAAAACAGTGGAATTTCCCCCTTGACATCACGCAAGTATCTTCCGCCGGCCCCGTTACGCAACCAATCTTCCACAACTTAGGTAGATTGACCTTTTTACTCGCCCGATCTCTGGAACTCCCTGTCCCCTCTTTATTTGTCCCCCCCGGAATCTTCTTTCTCCTCCCCCGTTTTTTTTTTGTATTAACGGTGCTTCCAACTTCGTCTTTTTACTCAAGATGAGAAATGCAATCTCTTCTTCCTTATTCCGCCCGGCGTATGAGGGGCTGTCCCCCTTCCCCCTCTTTTTACCCCTTCGGGCAGGTGTTTGTCAACCTCCTCACGCCCTGTTGTGTAAGTGACCTGACCAAGAGCGTTGTTGTTTTCCGATTGTTCAAAGTCTCTACCATTCCTTTCCCTGGAGTTCTTACTACTTACCCCCCTCCTTTAGAAATCTTCGGCTTGCTATAGGCCTGCTAGGTCCCTATTACCAACCAAGGCTCCCAACAAGTAAATGCCTTTTTTGTTCTGTTTTGGCAGCCCCCCCCCTTTGCTTCTTTTGCCAGCGACCCTCCCGGAGGTTCTTCCCCCAACGACCCTAACTTTGACCCCCCCTCACTCCACCGGCCCGGGTTTCTTTCGTCCCTTGACTGTACATACCCCCCTTCTCCCTTTGAACCCCGTTGCGTCCTATGGGACGTTTTCAGTCAGGCGTCTACCCCCTCTGGACCTTTTTTAGGTGGGTGTTGGGTCCCAGCTTGCTGCCCCTTTTTTTTTCCTCCACTTCCACGATAAAATTAGTGGCTGTGGATTCCCCCGCTACAAAAACTGTTCGTGTTGCCGATGGGGGGCAATCTTTTCCTTCCCAATCCTCACACTACTTTCTACTAAACAACCGGTAACGTGATTTTAAATATGCCCCAGTCCCCGGCACAAAACCCCCCCTTCCCAAACCTTTAACAGTGTCTCCCCCCTCCTCCAGGGCCCGAAGTTGAGGTACAATTCGTGGATTCCCCCCCCTGTCTATTTTTTTTCACGACCAAACGCCTTTCCAAAACCTTCTTTTCCGTTTTGCCATACGGCACCGACGTGCCCTGGTGCTCTGCAATCCAATACGTCAACTTTTCCCAAGCTAGAGAACCAAACCCCGTCCCCCCCTCCCTTCCCTTCCGTGTGAATTTTCTATCACCCCCAACTGTTTGTGCCTTCTGGGCACAGTTCTTTTTGGAATCAGTCGCCTTCCTCGTAAAACGTGACTTTTCCCGGGACCACCCTTTTCTTTTTTAGTTGCCCTCCCTGGCACGACCAACTATTACTTTTCTGGAAATCCCTCCCCCTCCGCTGAACGCCAAGGCCCACCCGGTTCCCACCCCGTACCTTTCCCGTGCTTAGCCTGCCCCTACTCCTGTAGCGACCCCCTGCATTTCGGTTACCCACTTTTCACCCCCCTCAACTGCCCCTCTTTGTTCACTGTCGTTTCCGTCTCGCCCATCACCGTAGTTTCCCCCTGACTCACAACCACGTTGAGATTTTCCTCCACCCAAAGCCCCCTCTTTCCCCCTTACGGCAACACCCCGATTTCTCTTTTTGCCATGGCGATCAGCAATGGTGTGCAAAGCGAGTGCGCGTGTGAACCCAATTGGACCCTGCCATCCCGCGACCCAAAGTATCCCTCTTTCTTTTTGGAACGTCATCCCCCCTCTTCCCCTTGCAAGCGGCAGTCCTGTGCTGTTTGTGTATTTCGCCCTACATTTGAGACCTGGGCCAGCACGGAAATTTTTGCCATTTTCGCCCTTACTCGTTTTCCCCCCCCCCCCCCCTATCGCGACGGCGTGTATCTTTTGACCCCCTCCTTACCCCCTACCTCCAACACGCCGAGTCAACGGATTTCCCTCCCTTCCCCTCTTTTCCCCTAAGGACCAGTTTCTTCTTAACCCCCCGGGTCCCTCCATCCTCCATGATTTCGAATTTCTTTTCCCCCACCTTTTTCCACTGAATATAAAGAGGCCCCTCCCTGTCTCGGGTCTTCCTCACCCCTCCCCCCCCCCCCTCCGTCGACAGCGCACGTGGATTTTCCGCGAAGCATTCCTTTTTTTCACTGACCACATGTGTCGTTGGTTGTTGCACGTAAGCCTGACGTCCTCCCTTCCCAGACCCGGGTCGCACCGGCTTCCTCCAGACCTTACCCCCATTGCCGACCCCGCTGACCCCGCGTGGCCGGAGCTTTCCCCCTCCCGAACAAACCCCAATGCACTTTTCCCCCTTCCCCCCTCTCACAGACTTGACGTCTAGATCCCCCTTCTCTGCCTTTTGGTCTTTTTTGGTCCTCACATTTCGGCCCCATGATTTTCCACCTCGAAAGGATCCTCCCCTTCGGCTGGGTGAGCTTTCGTTTTCCATGAACACCTTTTTTTCCCTCGTCCGACTGATTTCCCCTGTCCTTATTTTCCTGACCTTGCCCTTTTCTCTCTTTCTTCTAACAGCCCCGGTGACCTCTCTCCCAGTCCCCCCCGGAAGTCTCCATTCACTCTGCCCGTGTTCTCTCTTCTTCCCCCTGTTTGGTAGTTCCTGGACGAAGTTTCCTTTCCTCCCCTTTCTGACGCGGTGCTGGCCTTTCCTTTCTGCGACGTCTCTTCCTTGACACTTTGAATTTTTACCTTTGCCTCCTAATATCTTTGCTTGGGAGTAGCTTTTTCCTGTCCCCACCGTAAAATGCTATAGTCCTGGGTGTCTTGTACGAAGAGAAAGATTGCAGCTCCCTCCCTCATTTTCCCTTATATGTTTTGCACGGTGCAATCTCCCCCCCCCCCCCCCACCGGGCCAGTTCTCATAACTTATAACTTGCAAGACACCCCCTCTTTGCTCCGGGTCGAATAGATAATTTACCCCTTATGTAAGTCCTTCCCAGTTTTTCCCCCCCAGGCTCAGAAGGATGTTCCCCTTATTGATTTTTGAGATTAGTACCCCTGCTCCTTTTTAGCAAACACTTTTGTGTTTCGCCCGTACCCAGTATACCACCCCATAAATTGATAATTTAGTAAGTTCAGTTGTTGTACAGCCCCAGACCCATTATTCCTTTCATGCCATACACCCCCCAAGGTCCCCGCTTTCGATTAGTGTAACGATTTATCTTGTTCTTCCTCATGACCAGGTTTTTCATGTTGTGTCTTTGGTTTGTCAAGAGTGTAATCCCCCCCCCTCCCATGCGGTGTCTCCTTCTCTTCCAAATTATTCAATTTTTTTTCTTCTTAGTGACGTCTATGGCATGACGTGTCCGTCAAAAGCCGTTCTCCCCTCTTTTGAGTGCCCGCTTTGATTTCTACTTGTTTCCTCACTCACACTCATAACTCGTTGTCAGCTTTTCACTTCTCTGGTTTGGGATTTACCTGTTTCCCCCTCCTGATGATCCGCCCCTCACCTGTAGATTTTTTTTTCTGGGATATTAGAGTAGTAGACCCCCCGTTTTGTTCCCCTTCCTTTTTGCTCTGCCTGCGACTGTGATGCGATGTCTGTACCTCTCGGGTACGTTGGACCCGTACTTTTGGTGGACAGTAGGTTTTTCCCCTTTCATTGGCAGATGGCGGTCCTACGGTGCCGGTGTTTTTCAGTGGTTAACATGAAGAGGGTGGTTTACCCACAGCCCCCTCCCCCCGGTCAGTATCCTTTTGAAATTTCCTTCGGGGAGATTGGCCCCCCCCCCCCTTTTTTCACTCCAATTGAGTCGGAAGGGGCTGACCATGGTCTTCGCGTCTATGCCTTTGGCAGAACCCCTTCACCACACCCCCCCTCAAATCTTTCTTCCCCCGCATTTCCTTTGGGGTTCCCCCCTTTTTAAGTGTTGATTCGAAAATTTTTTTTGTGAGTGAACTCTCGTTTCTTTTCTTTGCCTTTCACCTCTTTTTACCAAAGTGACTTTGCTCTCCTCGTTGTTTTAGCCACTTTGTCCAGACCAAATGGACAGCTATTCCCACTCGCGTTTTTTGTCCGGTCCCTTTTTCCGTTGCCCCCCTTTTTCTCTCCCCTTGTTTGTAGCCGTTCTTTTCCTTTACTGGTCTGCTACTCCACTCCCAAACCTTTTCCTTGGATAGAGGTTTAAAGGGACCGACTTTCTCACTCTCAATTCCATTTCGCGTGTTCCAGCATGGTCCCCCCTCTGGAGGCGTCATCCCCTTCTCATCGTTCCCGTTTTTTTTTCCCACGTGGAGGTGCTCCTTCCCTCGGATCTGTTTTTCACCAAGTCCAATCGACTAGAAAAATTTTGCTTTCCCAACCCCCTTTTTTCCGTCGGGGCAATACTTTTAGATAGTATGGCAGTTCACCACGACTCTTTCTCACCGAGATTCAACCCCAGTCCTCCCCTTGGTCTCTTCTCCTGGTTCTCAAAAGGTGACTTCTGTGGAGGAAAATTTTTTCAATCCTCTCTTTTCAGTTTTGGGATTTTCGCGACTGTTGGCGATAGATTCCCCCCCGTTGGCTTTCCTGTGCTGTCTTCCCCCGTGTTAAGTCACGGGGTCTGTATTTCCCCCCCCCCCCCCATTACTAACAAGTGTGTTTGTGTGTTAGGTCGGTGATTCACTTGGCGTGGTTGTTCCCCCACAATTCAGATTAAACCCCCCCATAACAAAGCCCAGTGTGTACCCCCCCGGAGTTCCCATGTAATAGAGACTGAATGCCCTGACCTACGTTTTAATTTGGGTGGCCGTTTCTGTCCGTTTCATTGAACCCACCTCTTTAAGTTGAGTCTCCCTTATTTTACCCAAAGTGGTTTTCAGTACCTGGTCGACCCTCCACTTGGCCGTTTATGAAGGTTTTTTTTTTTTTTGTTTTGATTTTTGCCCCCCCCCTGCTCACAACTTTTCTATTCGATGGACAATTGTGCAACCGGTTTCCAGTTGTGAGTCAACCAACATCTAACACTTTTTTCTGCCTCTCATAGTTGGCTGTACTTTATGCGAGTTTTCAACATATCGTGCCCCTTTTCCATTTACTTTTGGTTGCCAACGCCTTCCCCCGCTGGACTTTTTTCCCAACCTCCCCCACGTTGTGGAATCTTCCTTGCCCTGTGTTTGGTTTTAGTTTAACTCCTTTTTGTTTTACCTTACCTGGGGGCGTAGACAAACCCCTTTCCCCCTTGATGGGTTGTTCCCATCTGGCCCCCCATCCGACTGCAGATTATTTGGATTTTGGTAGTGTTTTTATGGGGTAGCCTTATCTTCCCCCCCAGCCGTCGAGCAGGCTCTGAATTTGGAGGTCGTATTCTCGACCTCTGTGCTTTACTTTTAGCGCAGCAACCCACTTTGCCCCAACTAAGGTAACCAAGGTTTGATGTTCGTCCCCCTGTGATAGCTTACATTTTTTACACCTTCGCCAACCATTTCTCCGAATCGGACCGTTTGAACCTCCCCCCACCCCCCCTCAGCCTTTTTTCCTCGAACAAGTTGAGTTCACTTTCCCCCGACGTTTTCTCCGATTCCCCTGAAACGCAGTCCCCCACCGTGTTTCGGT